>RRZT011828113.1_pt1 | contig 20379 bp, 19 predicted proteins | sample 2165551 | NCBI WGS metagenome assembly RRZT01 (sample SAMN10456910, study PRJNA506462) | wastewater metagenome | biome: wastewater; feature: sludge; material: wastewater sludge; isolation source: wastewater sludge with Escherichia coli K12::gfp cells carrying plasmid... | place: USA: Moscow, Idaho... | reverse complement strand
TTGCAATCGCTAAGAGGGCTTAGGAACGTAGTTCGAGTTTCGCTCGAACTGCATCAATATCTCTAAGCTCTGCTGCTCCCTTCGGGCTTGCAATCGCTAAGAGGGCTTAGGAACGTAGGTCGAGTTTCGCTCGAACTGCATCAATATCTCTAAGCTCTGCTGCTCCCTTCGGGCTTGCAATCGCTAAGAGGAACAAGGAACGTAGTTCGAGCGGGCTCGAACTGCATCAATATCTCTAAGCTCTGCTGTATCCTTCGGATTTGCAATCGCTAAGAGGAACAAGGAACGTAGTTCGAGCGGGCTCGAACTGCATCAATATCTCTAAGCTCTGCTGTATCCTTCGGATTTGCAATCGCTAAGAGATATAGAAAAGCCTCGCCAAAGAGGGCGAGGCTACACAAAATATGGGTACACTGCACCCTTTTCCTGTAGACCTTTGATGCCTCTCTGGACATGATTAAAGGTTATTTAATTACCAACATTGTAACAAGATGGTCATCAAATGTCAAGGTAAAACAGAGTGTTATGGTCTTATTAAATGTCTTTTCTACGACCAAGAGTGAGCGCAAGCACAACCAACTCTTCATCAATTATCTCGCAAATGACTCAGTAATCTCCAATTCGATAGCGCCATTGGCCTGACCGATTGGCAGTCAATCCTTTCCCTTTTTCTCAAGGATTAGTCAGATCACCTACAGGTTTATCTTGTTGCTATGTTCTGCCATCTCTCCTATTTTCATATTTCTATTCAACATGCCACAATCCGAATGGAATGCTCTAGGTAATCCATGATTTTTTCAAAATCCCGATAGGCAATATTGAGGGTTGTCGAGTTGATAAAAGGATGAAAACCGACCGTCGCAGAGCGGTCCACTGCCTCATCCACAATCACCTGAATCCGCTTTTCCCCATCAAACATGAGCCCAAAAGGCGTCACCGTCCCCGCGGGTACATGGAGAAGCTCCTCCAGCTGCTCATCGCTGGCGAAGGACAAATGCTTCTCGCCCAGGCGCTCCGCTAAGTCAGCTAGATTGGCCTGTTTTTCATCATGCAGAATGACCATGTAAAAGTTTCTGCTTTTCTTGGTTTTCAAGACAAGATTTTTCACCTGTTGACCAGGTAGGGTAAAGTCCAAATTCTGAACCGAGGTGATAGCCTTGTGGTCATGCCGATCATAGGAAACATGAAGTTTTTCCAGCAAATCATAGGCCTGGTCTTCCGTCGCAAATACCATCAATCCCTACTTTCTCAAAGAAGCCCTTACTTCTGCCCGCAAGCTTTCCAAGTCAGCAATTCCATATCTGTCCATAACCCTTGGCAGGTCACCAATGATGGTTGGGCAGGCATAAGGGTCTGTAAAGTTTGCCGTCCCAACACCGATAGCTGATGCCCCAGCAATCATCATCTCGATAGCCGCCTCTGCCGAATCAACCCCACCCATCCCAATAATGGGCAGATCAGAAGCCAGGGCCACCTGCCGTATGAGTTTGAGCGCCACTGGAAAAATAGCTGGCCCTGACATGCCGCCCTGCCCATTGGCAATGATAGGCTTGCGAGTCGCCAAATCATAGCGGGTGCCAACCAGAGTATTGATCATGGTGAAACCAGTCGCCCCTGCTTCTTCCACTGCCTTAGCCACAGTAGTGATGTCCGCCACACTAGGGGTCAATTTGACATAGACAGGCACTGCTGAGTTCTCTACACTAGCTTTGACTGCCGCATAGGCCAATTCTGGAACCTGCCCGATGAGGAGACCCGCATTGCCATGGTCCACATTGGGGCAGGAAATGTTGAGCTCAATGGCCTTGACATTTGGGGCCTGAGAAATCTTTTCAGATACATAAGCGTACTCATCATTGGAAAAACCAGCTACATTGGCAATGATAGGCAGGTCAGGGTAATGCTCCTCAAGCCAGGTTAATTTATCTGCCAAAACGGCATCGACTCCTGGATTTTGCAGGCCAATGGCATTGAGCATGCCAGATGGTGTTTCAGCTACTCGTGGCGTTGGATTGCCAAAACGGGCATGCTGGGTCGTGGCCTTTATCATGATGGAGCCCAATTTGTTTAAATCATAGTACTTGGCATATTCTTGCCCAAACCCAAAGCAGCCTGAGGCTGGGATAATGGGATTTTTCAGGTCCAAACCTGGCAGCTGGATGGCTAAACGATTTTTTGACATCAGCTCTTCCTCCTATAAGACAATCGTGCCTGTTTCAAAAACAGGTCCATCTTCGCAAACCCGCTGGTTGGCAGCCTGGTCCTGATGGCGTAGGGGCACTACACAGGCGTAACAAGCCCCCATCCCACAGGCCATCCGTGCTTCCATGGACAGGTAAGCATGGGGATGGTGTTCAAACTTACTGTCTACGTATCGGAGCATACCAGGAGCCCCACAGGAATAGACCGCATCGGGCTGCCAGTCCAATTCATCCACGACCGTGGACACATAGCCCGCTCGCCCATAAGAGCCATCATCTGTGGTCACGTAGACATCACCATAGGAGCGCAGCTTTTCCTCCAAAATCACCGCATCCTTAGTGGCAAAACCGATGACCGAAGTCACCAAAACGCCCTTGGCATGAAGCTGCTTTGCTGTCTCCACAAGAGGGGGAACGCCGATGCCCCCACCAATCAAGAGGGCCCGCTGACCCGCCTCCAGAAAGGAAAGGTCAAAGCCATTGCCCTGAGGACCCATGGTATCCACCCAGTCCCCAGCCACCAAGCCAGACAAAATAGCTGTCCCAGCCCGCTCCACGCGGTAGACGATGGTCACTTGTCCCTTTTCTTTGTCAATCTCCGAGATGGAAATAGGTCTACGCAGGAGCTTGCTTGGATCTGGCACGCGCAGGTGCAGAAATTGCCCCACTTCCATCTCCTCAACCATCTGTCCAGCCAGGACCATCTCAAAAATGCGAGGGGCAATCTCCCTCTGACCAATGATGGTCAGATTTTCCTTCAAAAACTGTCGCTTCGTATGACAAGCACTTGACATAATCTTTTCCTTTCCACAAAAAAGAACCCCGCCCCGAGGGCAAGGTTCATGAAAAGGGCAGAGTTCAGAAAAACTCCAGCTTCTTCGCACTTGTTCAGTCCGCAGACCACCCACCTTGCCAGCCTCACAGGACTTCGTTAAAGGTTATACTTACCTGCATTATAGCCTAAAAAAGAGGGAAGGTCAAGGGAGAGTTAGCAAAGAGGTCGGAGGATCTTCAAAATTATCAGGACCAAATTTTACAACTGTACCACTTATTCTTCAAGTCAAATTTTTTCTCAATGAGTTCAAGTAATCTCACAAAAACCATTGAGATGATCAGACTAATCAGGAAAGTCAAAATCGAGACTATCAGAATCATCAGAAGTTCATTATCAACATTCAAAAAGGAGAGTGAAAATAAAATTTTATACACTAGTGTATGGAATAGATAGATATAAAAAGTAAGGGTAGAAAGTTTTGTTAGATTAGTAGAAATGGATAACGAACGGAATAAACTAAAGGTTAATATTGAAAATAATACAATGGCTGGCGAAAAGAAATTTGTTTGAAAATCAAAAAGGAAAAAATCAAATCCCATAAATCGAACGCTGAACGTTATCACAAATAGACATATTAATGCTATAAGTTTTATAGGAACATTTTTCGAAGCCGCCCTCTTATTCTCACCATAAAATAGGCTACCAATCATATAATAGGGAAGGAATGCAAACACAATTCCCAAATTATAAGAAATGGTAGAACTGGAGGTGATCTGAGAAAGAATAGCCCAAATCATCAATACGATACTTGCAAATGTAAAAGTTCTCCTGCTAACCCTTTCTTTGACGAGAATAATGAAAGGTGTTATCAAATACAAGCCCATTAACATATACATGTACCACAAATTATTGAAGTTACCACTTAAAATTCCTTTAATCGGAAGGAACAAGCTTTCATGTTTTAAAAAGGCATTTAATAGAGAAAAAAGGAAGTATATAAAGATGACAAGTATCGTTGGAAAAAGGACTTTATAACTTGATTTTTTGTAAAAACTTTTTATATCACTGTTAGTGGCATTGTTTAATATAAAGTAGCCAGACAACATGACAAAGGCTGGAACAGAAAAACGGGTTATCAAGTTCAAACTACTTTGAACAACATAATTGACTTCAAACTGAGGCGATTGATACCTAAATTGGAAAAACTGGTAGTTGACATGAATCACAATAACAGATATCGTAGCAACTATTCTCAGCAAATCTAGATTATTTGAACGATTGCTTTGCATGTGTTACCTTAACTTTCTTTCAAGATGGTTTTTATATTCGTTGTCGCTATTTTGATTGAACCAGATTTATAAAATAGATAGAGACCATAGCTGAAAAAGTAAATGAGAAAACCTAGTAAAATAGACAAGGTCCATCCAGTAACTATAAAAATGAGGACCATAGCTACTTCAAGAAAAACATCCTTTACTATCTCAACGTTTAGCCTCTTAGATAACAAAAATTCTGCCAAAAAACATCTAAACATAAGCAATAAAACAATACTTCCGATTGCCAGTTCAATATTTTTAAAAACAATCGTGGTCAAAATAGTTAGAGCAAAACTGCATAACATTGTCAAAACATTAACACCTAGTATAACCCTCTCCATTCGCAAAGCTTTTAAATAAGTATTGATCAGAAGAGACATTTTTCCTGCAAAAATGGACATTGGAAAGACTAAAGCCATGTATTTCAGACTATCGTTGTAGGCTGGCAACCAGCCATCTAAAAAGAATCTTAAAGGATAATAAAGCAACATGACACCCAGCATTAAGACCATCAAATAATCTCTTAAGGCCTTATAGATAAGTGGAATAGACTTCTCTTTCATCCGCTTTATCATAGGAAAAATAACAATACCGATAGCATTGATAAAAGTCATCATCAAATTTGAAATGCTCAACGTCAATGAAACCTTACCAAATGTTGCAACATCCCAGGTCCGCTCGATCCCCATCCGAACAGTTCCAATAATGAGCATACTAGCAATATTTGAAAACATCAGATTGCTGCCAGCTTTGATATTGTCAAAAATCTCAGATACATTTAATTTGAAGAGACTAAACTTGTTCCAAATTATACTCCTACATAAATAAATCCCATACATCAAAGACATTAAACGACCAATGATATCAGCCCAAATCATCATCTGGTAATTTCTTTGTCCAAATAAGAGGAGACTTAATAATAAACAGATGTAGATAAGACGATCAAAAATTAGAACTCGGGAACTTTCTTTAATACGGTTGGTTGTTTGGAGAATATAAACAATAAAAAATCTAAGATTTGTTAAAAAAAGTGTAATAGATAGGGTCAAAAAAATAAAATTTTTATCACCACCACTAGAAATGAATGGTATTAGAATGAATAAACCAAGAGAAATCAGCCCTTGAAAAATAGCATAGAGAATAAATTGAGAATAAAAGTTAGAAATACCTAGTTCTGAATATTCTTTTCCACCATATTTTAGATAGATACCATCAATCCAACCTAAGTGAGCAAATCCTACATAGCTCACGTAAAAAAGATAGAGTTGCCAAAAACCATACTCTTCCACTCCAATCAGTCTTGGAAGAACAAGAATAACTAAAGTGGAGATGATTAGCTGAATCAAATTTGAGGCTACTGCATAGCTCGCATTGGAAAGAATTGGAAACAATTTTTCTTTTAGCATGGCTAGTTCCCCCATAATAAATTCTCAGTTAAAATAGGGAATGTTGTATACTTCATATCGCTCCAAACAAAAATACGGTAAGCTAAAAATATCCAAGCAACTATCAATAGAATAATAAAGATTCTCTGCCTAGTAAATGGTGCCTTCATTCTAAAAAATACAGCAATTGTTGTCAGATATATAAAAACTGGAACTAATAGCAACCGTTCAAAACTGATATTGACCAACATCAGAGGCATGGATAAAGTATTAATTAGGGTTGCTTTCAACGCTAACGATGTCAACTTTTGGTGCTTAGCTTGATAAAACTGAGAATTTTTCACAAAGTAATCATGTAATAGCTGGAATAATAGAATACTTACCAGTGCAAATACTGCCTTAGCTAAAAAAGAAATAAAAGAAGCGTCTACCTCTTTTGTATAGAGAGCAAATTTTGCCCCCAATAATCTAGTAACAATTGGCAAAGCAATTGTTATCAATGGGTAACTAAAAACTAGACCAATGAATGAACCATAATATAATTTTCTCAAACTGAACTTATAGGAGAAAAAATATAAGAAACTAAGCAGGGCACTAATGTGAAATGAACTAGCAAGGACTAGCAAACCTAAACATACCAAGTTCTTCTGCCACCTATTATCTTCAGTCAAAAAAACAAAAGCAAGAGATACCACCGCACTGGCAATGAATTGTCTTAAAATAACTGCTTCGATGAAGAAAAAGCTAAATAAAAAGTAAAAGAAAAAATAAAAGTAATCTGCATTGTATCGTTTACAAACAAAAATAAGAATGGAAAAGATTAAAATACCACATAATATTAGAAAACCTTGGTAGTTTAAGTTGAATATATGTGCAAATGACATAAAATAGTTAAAACCGATATCCACTAAATTACCAAAATATCCCGGTCCCAATCTTCCAACATTACTATATCGAATCAGATACAGTGCCATGTCACCATTAGCAGTATTGAAAGAAAACAGAATAAACTGAAGTGCGATAATTGGGATGGCAAAAATAGTTGAAAGTCTGATTAGAACTTTCATTGTTAAACCCTCCTAAATAATATTAAAAGCTTAGTCAGAATTACCCACTTCTTACTCATCCCTTGAAAATATTGGTGTGAAGAAAAAGCAAATTTACTTGACTGAATAAAAGAACTCTGTGACTTTAGAAAGGCACGAATATAGTCGCTATCGCTAGCTGGAACTGTTTCTAAATAAGAAAGTAATAACTGAGACAGTTGGGTACGTTGGTATTTCCTTTTCTGAGAAACCGTTCCTAATTTTTTCCAAATATATCCGATTCGACCTGTCAGACCAATGTAGCTTCCGGCTGTATTGTGTGTAGAGACACGGTACCCCATCGTTCTGGAATTATCAACATAAACCTGTCCAAGGGCATAAGCTAGGATAGTAATCCATGTATCATGCGCAGGAATAAATTCATTTGTATTCATCGTTTGATAGGATGCCTTTAAATGTGTGTGTAAACTATCATTCCAAACCATTACACACCCGCGTTGATTTAAAGCAAATAACGAAGATTCTTTTGTAATTTTGTTCTGCTTATCTTCTTCATCACGAATAAATTGCCCTAGCTCATCAATAATCTGTTGATTGGAACAATATAAGATAGGCTCATTATTTCCCAGCGACTCTATATAATCTATTCCTTTAGCTAACTTGTCCTCATACCAGATATCGTCTTGGTCACAAAAAGCATAAAAATCAAATGATCTGCCTTCAGTTTTCAAAACTGCCGCCCTAAAAGAACGCTCAAAACCAACATTACTCTCTTTAAAAAGCAAAATGTCCATTTTATCAGAATAACTTTGAATCATCTCTACTGTCCTATCTGTAGAACCATCATCGCGGACAAATAAAGTTATATCAACACCTTCTTGTGAGAGTAAAGAATCCATCTGCTCTTTCAGATATTTTTCACCATTGTATGTTGATAGAATAACTGCAATTTTTTTCATTATATCTCCTTGACTGGTGAAACCAGAATATTTCTAAAGGTATCCTGGATACCATCGGATAATTCAAAGACTTCTTCCCAACCCAAGGCTTTTAATTTCTGATTTGAAAGAAGAGAGTTTTGCACTGGAGAACCCGAATCCGTATTTTGAAGTTCAAACATCAATTCGACACCAGCAATCTCAGCTAATTTCTGCGCAAAATCAACTAGTTGTACATTGCCAGAATCTGACGAGATATTATAAGCTCCACCTACTTCTCCTTTTAGAGCAACCGTTAGCATCGCTGATACACAGTCCAAGACATAGCAGTAAGATCTCTTCTGAGTTCCCTTAGATTTCATGACAATATTCTCTTTTGAGAGACATTTTTTTATAAAGTCAACATCAGCCCGAGTATTGGTCTCAGAAAATCTCGCTCCATAAATATAGGCAGGACGCACAATATTTGCTTCGACACCGAATTCTTTAATATAGGAGGCAATCATCGTTTCAGCCAATCGCTTGCTTTCAGAGTAGCATGAGCGCGGGGACAAAATATCAATCATTCCATATTTATCTTCAAGATGAAACTCTGCTTTTTCAGGTAGTTCTCCATAAACTTCTGAACTTGAAACAAAAATAAGTTTGGCCGCCTTTTCTCTTGCTAGTTCTAGCGTATTCATTGTTCCCATCGTTGTCGTCATAATTGTCTCCACAGGGTACAAATCATAGGCTTTTGGATGAGCATTGCTGGCTGCATGAAAGATATAATCTAAATCGGATGCAAAATGAATCGGTTCTTCAATGGACTGAATCATCTGGTTGATAACCTGATTACGAAAAAAATCATGAACATCTAGATGACTCCGCACGACAACTGACAGAGAAATATTTGCTTGATATTCTGAGTTCAAGAATAGAAAAAAATCAAGCAAAGTGCCACCGATTAAACCGTTGGCACCCGTAATCAAGATTGATTTATTAAAAAAATTCTTTGTTTCCTCTGTTACAATTTTATTTAAAGAAGAAAAATAATTATCTTTATTGAATGGTCTCAACGGATAAAGTCATCCTTCCTAGTTGATAATAATGCTTTAAAGATTAACAAATCTTCCACAGTCGTGATTTTAAGATTCGTTTCCGCTCCTTTTGAGAAGTACACTTTCTTTCCTAATTCGTGCATCAAGACACATGTGGCTGCTGTATTGCTAATCCCTTTCTCTTTTGCCTCCTCATGTGCTGCCAGCACTTCTGAAATAGGATAAAGATGGGGAGTCTGAGTCCTGTAAAGCAGTTCCCGAGGCAAGGATTCTTCACTGATTAGCCCATCATGGCTAGTAAATACCGCTTCAACAGTTGGAATGGCAGCAACTGCCGATCCGTATTTATTGAAAGTCGCTACAGCACTTGAAATAATTTCTGAAGAAACTAGGGGTCTATTGCCATCGTGAATCAAAACAGTGGAGTCATTGCCCGCAAAATTGACAATCGAATGAATACCATTCGCAATCGATTCCTGTCCCGTATTGCCACCGACAACAATATCCTTCAATTTTGTGATATTGAACTGCTTTGCATATGCTCGAACAACTTCAACCCAAGCTTCCAATGTCACTACAACAATACCATCAATGTTTGGGTCATTTTCAAACACTTCCATCGTGTAAATAATAATAGGTTTATTGTTCACATGAAGAAATTGCTTGGGAATGTCTTGACCCATTCTTGTCCCTGTTCCTGCTGCTGTTAGTAATGCCGTAATCATTTGATGATTTCCTTTCCATCTACTTTAAAATAAACGATACCATGGTTCATTTGATTTTCAACACTTGGAGGTGTCATATAATCTGGACCATACCGATTTGATAGATAGGCATGTATTTCTACCGGAGCACAAATCTGGTGGTCACAGAAGTCGATGTCCTTACCATTTCCAAAGACAGATTGAGGTAAAATTTCCCCAAAGTAATGTTTAGCGCCTCCAGGGAGGGTAATGTTTTTAGTTTGTTTATGCTGGTATTTCCCAAAACATTCAAAAGCCTTAGCATTCCAGTAGCTATAGGATTTAAAACCAAAGAATTTACCAATTAAGTTTACCAGTATTTGAGCTGGCTTCGATTTTCTGTCAAGCAGAAACCGACCATCTGTTGTAAAGAATACATACGAACCAAGCATGGAAAGAAATTCAGACTGGATACCGTGAATCATTTTTAGAATACCATTATCCGGAACATTTTCAATGGTAAAAATATCAATAAAAAGACGTTGGTCAAAAGCAACCTCATCATGGGTCTGTTTAAAAATAGAATTTTTTCGTAAAATTTTGGGAAAACGAACGTAATTTCCTGTCGAATCAATCTTGGGAATATGGAGGTCGTATTTATCAGAGTCCTCTATGAGTTTTGACAACTTAACCAAATCACTTCTTCTTAGTGCAAAATCCAAATCATCATCCCACGGGATGAAGCCTTTATATCTGACAGCACCTAGCAACGTCCCCCCCACTGCAAATAGGGGTATATTTGCTTGATGACACAGTTCTGTGATGTCCAGAACCATTTCAAGCAGATAGTCTTGCACAATTTTTAAATCACTTGATTCCATTATTCATCCTTTTCTTGAATCGATTTTCCTAAAATACTTTTTCTAGTTGTGAGTCCATTTATCTGTTATAAATTTCATGCATCTCTTTCATCACTGTTTCTTCCGAATACATGGTTGATTTCTCAAGACTACTTTGCCCATAACGTTCCAAACACTGCGGGGCATCCAGCAGTTCACAAATGGCCTTGGTCCAATCTTCTTTTGTGTTCTCCGAAACAATCATACCATTCACCTGGTTTTCAACTAAATCACTATTTCCACGACAGTTTGAAACAATCAGTGGCAATCCAGTTCCCATAGCTTCCATCAAATTGACCGGCAAACCTTCTTGCAAAGAACTCGACAGGGCAATATCAGATATCTGCATCAATTCTGCAATATCATCGCGATAGCCCAATAAACGAACATGTTCAGAAAGCCCCAAATTGGAAATTTTTTCTTTGTATTCAGATTTTAATGATCCTCGACCAACCAGTAACAGATAGGTATTCGGATGTTTTTTTAGGACGTCCGCCATTGATTCAATCAACACCATCTGATTTTTCCGCTTACTGAGCTCACCTACATATATTAAAACAGAATCTCTATCTGTCAGCGAAAGATGGGTTCGCTTTTCAACTTTTTTTTGAATCGAAACAGGAGTAAACTTGTTGTAATTCACTCCAATACCAGATACCAAATCCAATTTCTTCATCTTAAATTTACTGTTAGCTAAAGCAAAATCTTCATGATTGATAACAATTAACTGATCAGTGTACTTAGATAGAATTTTTTCAACCGGATAAAACAGGAGCCAATTTAGTATTGATGCGCCTTTGTAAAAATGAAAACCATGAGCTGTGTAGATAACTTTGGTATTCGGAAACTTCATTCCAACCAGTCTGCCAAGTACACCACCCACAGGTGCATGGCAATGAATGATATCGAACTTCTCCTTTTCAACTAATTTCAATAATTCTTTATAGGCTTTGAAATTGGCAACTGAAAAAGGGGAACGCTGAAAAGGAATATGGTGTTCAATAATATTCACTTCTTTTAATCGTTCACTTCTATCATCAAAGTTGGCCGCTCCATGTACTTCGTATCCGAGCTCCCTTAAAACACGAATATTGACTTGTTCAAATAAATAAAATTGACGGCTAACCGTTGACACGATAAGAACCTTCTTCATCTCAACTCCTTTTTATCCAATGGTGATAAACACTTGTAGCAGATTGAAAGATATAGCCATTTTTTGTATAGAAACGGATAGCTTCAACATTATTTATCTGTGTGCCAACTTTAATTCTCTCTACTCCTGACTTACTTGCATAAGCCTCTAGGTTTTGAAGCAACTTTGTCCCAATTCCCTTTTGAAGTGTTGATTTTTTGACTGCAATCAATTCAATTACAATCGTTTTTTCTTGTTTTGAGAAAAGGATGAAGCCATGACACTCCGAATCATGGATAAATTGAGCAAAATATTTTTCTTCTTTTCCAAAAGATGATTTGACCCAATTCCAGTAAACCAAGCTAGCCTTGTCTTTATTCAAATAAGGATCATTAAAAAAACGAGAATAATTAAAAGATTGGCTCGCAATCTCAAGAATATCATCCGAGGTAGGTAAAGCATTTGATATAATGACATGCTCAACCGATTCCTGAGAAAACTCTTTTGATGTTTTTAAAAATTGAACATTGATATCTGTTAGACTAGCTGAAGTTTCTTCTCCAAGCCAGATATTATTTGCTGCTAGATTGTTTTCATTGTAGATGACTGTAAATTGATTCTCCAGCAGTTTTTCTTGAATCAGCTTTTGATTTGAGCTTGAAATTTCTTCTTTTAAAACTATGCGTCCAGACGAAACTCCAAAAAAATCAGAATCCCAATTCAGATATGTATAATCAAATGAGTTACTGCTCATTCTTCTCCTCGACTTCTATAAATACTGATTTCCGACTTAGAATAGACCAAGCAGTTTTGAAGACAACACGGATATCCATCCAGAATGATAAGTGGTCAATGTAATAAATATCATTCTGGATCCGTTCTTTCCATGGAATCGTATTTCTAAAATACGCTTGGTTGTACCCTGTAATCCCAGGTCGAACTGATAACTTTCTTTTTTCAGATTCCGAATAAACATTAAAGTGTTCAGGTAAATCTGGACGAGGTCCGACAATACTCATATCCCCTTTTAATACATTTAAAATTTGAGGGACCTCATCAATACTTGTTTTGCGAATAAATTTTCCGATACTTGTCAAACGGGGGTCATCTTCAGAGTTAAAGGTGGAACCATCTTCATTACGAATATCTGGTGCGTTCAATTTCATAGAACGAAATTTATACATTTTAAAAACTGTGCCATTCATCCCAAGGCGCTCAGCATTATAAAAAATGGTACCCTTGTCAGAGAAGTAAATAAGCGGACCAAAAATGAGCAGGATGATGAAAAAGATTGGTAGACACAATAAAGAAATCAGAACATTAAAAAATCTCTTAAAAATATGCTTATACATGTTTGACACTTTCTACTATTTTTTTTAGATTTTCAATAATGTAATCTACTTCTTCATCACTTAGCTGGGTATGAAGAGGCAATGTGATCTCATTGACAAAGTAATCATAGGCATTTGGGTAATCTTCAATAGAAAAACCTATATTTCGGTAGGCTGTCAACATGGGAAGAGGTTTGTAGTGGACATTACAAGCAATCCCTGCTTCAGCCATCCGTTCAATAATAGCATTTCGCTGCTCTAAATCGATTCCCTCAATATGTGTAATATAGAGGTGCATCGAGGACTGATAATTTGCTCCTTGATGTTTCAAAGTTTTAATGCTACTTCCAGAGAAGCCGGCATCGTATCGCTCAACAATCGCTTTTCGGCGGTTAAGTAACTCTGGATAGCGTTTCATTTGGGCAAGCCCAATCGAAGCCATGATATCAGTCATATTGCACTTGTATGCTGGAAGAATAATATCATATTCCCAGGAACCTAGTTTTGTTTTTGCCAGAGCATCTTTGGTTTGACCGTGAAGGGAGTACATTTGAAATTCTTTGTATAATTCCTCGTCATCAAGCTTATCAGATCGTTTCCAGGTGACACTACCACCTTCAGCAGTGGTAAAATTTTTAACAGCATGAAATGAAAAAGAACTAAAATCTGCTATACTACCCGCTGGCATTCCTTTATAGACTGTTCCTAGAGCGTGCGCACTGTCGGATACGATAATGACTCGATTAAAGGCTTTTTGCCATTTAGTTGTTGCTTTAAACAAACTGGCCTTGCGATCAACAATCTCATACAATTTCTCATAGTCACAGGGGATGCCGGCAAGTTCAACTGGAATGATAACTTTTGTCTTAGAATTAATTGCATCTTCCAGCTGAGTATAGTCCATCTCAAAACCATCTTTTTGAATGTCAACAATCACTGGAGTAGCTCCAACGTGAGTAATAACACTGCATGAAGCTGTGTAAGTCATTGCAGGGACAATTACCTCATCGCCCGGACCTACACCTAAGACTCTCAAAATCAACTCTAAACCAGCAGTTGCAGAGTTCAGACAGACCGTTTTATTGGTTCTTGTGAAATCAGATAATTGACGTTCTAACTCTTTCGTCTTTGGACCCGTAGTAATCCATCCAGATTGTAAGGTGTCTACCACTTCATCAATTTCCAGTTGAGAAATATCTGGTGGAGAAAATGGAATATTCATCTTACTCATTTTTCTTCTCCTAACTTTCCTACATTATTGTTTGGCAAATTCAACTAACATTTCTTTCAATGTGACATTGTCCAAGTCTAGTAGACCTTCAATAAAAGCTTCAACTTCAGACAGTGGCTTAGCAGTTACTTTACCGACAAAAATCTTCTCATGAACTTGATCGCTAATTCGTTCGTCAGATGATAGCAATTCCTCATAGAGCTTCTCACCCGGACGAATGCCTGATTCAACAATACCGATTTCATCAACAGTATGTCCACTTAACTTGATAACTTTTTCAGCTAAATCAACAATCTTGACTGGATCTCCCATGTCCAGAACGAAAATTTCGCCACCTTGAGCCAAGTAACCCGCCTGGATAACCAGACGACTAGCTTCTGGAATGGTCATAAAGTAGCGGGTCATTCTGAAATCTGTAACCGTTAGCGGACCGCCTTTGGCAATTTGCTCTTTGAAAACTGGGACCACACTGCCGCGACTGCCAAGTACATTTCCAAAGCGAACAGAAACAAATTGAGTTTTTCCCTCTTCGTTTAAACCAGTTACAATCATCTCGGCAACTCGTTTTGTTGCCCCCATGACATTTGGGGGATTAACAGCTTTATCAGTTGAAACCATAACAAACTTAGCAACACCAGCAGCCTTCGCAGCTTCTGCGATGTTTTTTGTCCCAAATATATTGTTTTTGACAGACTCTTTTGGGTTATACTCCATCAATGGAACATGTTTATGAGCTGCTGCATGATAGACAAAATCAGGCTTGAATTCGTTCATAAGATGAAACATGAGCTGCCGATCCTGAATATCTGCAATCACTGGGACGATTTCAAAACTATTTTTATAGCGAGTTGTTAACTCACGATGAATCAAATAGATAGAGTTCTCACCATGTCCCATCAAAAGAAGCTTCTTGGGATGGAATTTGGAAATTTGACGACAAATTTCTGACCCAATCGATCCACCTGCCCCTGTGACCAAAACAGTTTTTCCTGTAAAGTAACGATTAAATTGGCTCTGATCTAAGAACACTTCTTTCCGACCTAACAAATCAGCAATATCAATTTCTTTCAACTGTTGGGTGGATACTTTACCAACCACTACATCTTCTACACTAGGCATGGAGTTGACCGTCACATGAAGGTCATTACAGATTTCAACCAATTTTTCCCGTTCTGTACCATTAAGTGATGGAATGGCAATGGTTACTTGTTGAACATCATAGTTGTTCACAATTCGAGGGATATCATTTCGATTTCCCAATACCTTTATACCGTGAATATAAGTTCCTAATTTGTTAGGGTCAGCATCAACTATCCCGACTATTTCAATATCGCTCTTACCACTTAATACTGTCTTGACAAACAAACTTCCACCAGAACCTGCACCAATGACAAGGGTTCTGACTTTTTCAGTAGTTCCTGTACCAGTACTACGCTCATTTTTTTCACTTATCACTCGCCATATAATACGAGGGAGCATGAGAATTGGAATGGAGAAGAACCAGCCTAAGAATAAGAAGCGATAACTAAAAGATGGAAAAAAGAAGGAACTTCCTAAAACAATGACATAGGCAACTGTAACTGAAATAGATAATTTTAGTAGTACGTTGTAGTCTGTATAGCGATTTATAATGGAAAATATTTTGAATTTAAATGCAACACAAAAATAGGAAAACAGAAGGATAACATAGGTAATGAGAAATTTATCAATACTAACGCTTGCAAAAAAATCAATGAATCCATACGAAAGTTGCAATGCTATCAGTAATAACATTGCATCAATACCTATTAAAATGAACCTTTTTGTTGTTCTTTTTAAGTTATTCATTTTCATTTTCAAATCCCAATATTTCCAAGTTTACCTAATTGTGTATCTATTAAGAATCCATTTCTGGTTCTCTACCATAATTTCCATAGTTACCATAGGCACCATAAGCGCCATAGGAACCATATTTATCTTTTGTTGTATCTACTTTGTTGAGGATAACACCCAAGAATTGAGCGCCACTCTGTTCCATTTGTTCTACAGCTTTTTTCACGAAGCGACGGCTAATCGCTCCAGATTCAGTAACTAAGATACTTCCATCTGTTTTTTGTGCAACAATGGCAGCATCCACCACCAGCCCAATTGGCGGGGTATCAATGATGATGTAATCAAAGCGTTCACGGACGAATTCCAACAGTTTCTCAAAACGCGCATTTTGTAGCAAGGTTGTTGGATTTGGAGGAACTTGTCCAGCCGGAATAATGTTAAGATTCTGCACACTTGTATCGTGAATAACTTGATACATATCAACGTGACCAGATAGATAGCTTGTCAATCCATGATAGGCTTCTTCAGCTTTAAACGTACCAGTCATCACCGAGTTACGAATATCAGCATCAATCAAAAGAGTTCTATAACCAGATGTTGCAAAGGAGATAGCCAAATTGGTTGAAGTAGTTGACTTTCCTTCACCTGGCTGAACAGAGGTTACTGTGATAACCTTCAGCTCACTTCCACTAAACTGGATATTGACCTGAATCGCATTATAGTATTCCTCCATGGATTTAACCATTTGAGCCTTGGCTCTTCCAAGAGTAAATTGTGACATTTCTTTCTCCTTACATCTTCTCCGTATCTGGTACTACACCAATTAGGACTAGACCAAGTACTTCTTCTACGTCTTCTGGACGTCGTACGCGATCATCCAGAACTTCAAGCAACAGAACAAAGGCAACTGCAATGAAACCTCCGACTAAGGCACCCAGCATGACATTCCGTTTGATGTTTGGAGATGATGGTGAAGTTGGAACTTTAGCTTCTTCGATTGTCGTTACATCTTCAACTTTTGTAACAACCTTAATTTTTTCCGCTGCGATTTCACGTACGCTATTTGCCAATTGCTGAGCATCTTGTGGATCTTTGCTATTAACAGAAATTGTGATAATCCGAGTATCATTTGGGATAGACACCCGAATCATTCCTCGCAAATCACCCTCTGCCATTGTCAATCCTTCTCTATTGATGACATCAGACAAAACGGAATCCGAAATAATAATTTCCTTATAGTCATTTACAAGATAGGAACCAGCCTGCAAATCTTGTGCCGTCAAGTTATTAGTGCCGGCTGTTTGATTGGCAACATAAATTCGTGTTGAAGAGGTGTAGGTTGGTTTTACAACAAAGGCGCTGAAAACTAGGGCCACTAAACCAAACAATAAGGCACTGAAAATAATTAGCACTTTCTTTTGCCAAAGTTTTTTTAGCAAGTAAAGAATATCAATCTCGATACTCGTATTGTCTGTGGTATTCATAATATCTCCTATAAATAGTCATTTTCTAATAAAATTTGAGGATTGGTATGGAATAATTCATTGGCCCTCTTCTGCCCAAAGTCCTTTTGGATAATTTGATAAGCCTCAGCCATGTAAGGCTTTCGACTATCCAAATTATGCATGTCACTGGCAATACAATGAACCAAATTTTCCTCCAAAAAGTAGCGGGCTCGCTTCTTAAAAACCTTATGCTTGTCTCCAAATAACTTAGCTTTCAGGACATGAGAGCTATTGATTTGGGTGTAACAACCCATATCTATCAATTCTTGAACTCTCTTTGCCTCAAACTCGAGAGCATTGTAGCGCTCGATATGAGCGACAATGGGGGTGACACCAATGGCCAATAGATTTTTCAGAGCGGTATGCATTTCCTTCCAAGAGGTGGTCATACTGAACTCAATCAAGTAATATCGAGTATTCCCCATATTGGGCACCAATTTCTTTTCAATCTTTCCAAGTAAGGAATTGGTAAAATATAATTCACCACCAAAATGCAGTACTAAATCAGGATAGAGTTTCGCCACTTCTTCCTTGATAATGGAATAATGCTTAAAGATTTTTTCTTCAGATTCTTCGAACATCCCTTTTCTCCGGTGGGAGGTGGAGACGATGGTTCGAACCCCTTGCGCATAGCTTTCCCCAATCAAGTCCAAACTTTCTTGAAGGGTTTTGGGCCCGTCATCAACATCAAATACAATATGTGAATGAATATCAATCATGGCTCCGATTAATTTCCTTCCATGGTATTTTTAATAGCCTGTTTAGCTGTTTCCACACTTGTTTCATCCAAGCTCATCATATAAAGGGCCGCAGATGGCATCGCATAGGATGGCAACTGACCTGTAGAGCCCGTTCCCGTAACATCCTGTGAAGTTACCACAAAGGAACTTCCAGAAGATAATTGTGTATTAGCCAACTGCATCATGGTGTCGAGTGGCATATTGGTTTGGATAGATGTTTGTAGGCTATTAATAATGTTTGAGAAGTTGGTAATAGAATTGACAGAGGCCAATTTATTAATGATGGCAGCAATCACTTTCTGCTGATTGCGACCACGGTCAGCGTCTCCGCCTTGTAGCGAATAGCGCTCACGGACAAAACCTAATGCCTGAGCAGAATTTAGCGTGATTTTTCCTTGTGGGAACTCGTAATTTCCTATTTTGCTCACAAAGGCCTGATCATTAGTGACTTCGACGCCACCTAGTACATCAATCAGCTGCATAAAACTGGTAAAGTTAATCCGTGCATAGTAGTTAATATCAACATCATAGAGATTTTCAAGGGTCTTCATGGAGGTCTCTACACCATAGATACCAGCATGAGTCAATTTGTCATATTGGTCAGTTCCACCATCAGGGATTTGTACATAGGCATCACGTGGTGTTGTTGTCAATAGGACCTTATGGGTATCCATATTGACGGTCATGATGATATTGACATCCGAACGGGATACGGCCGAGATGCTTCCATAAGTATCAATACCACTGATGTAGATATTGACGACATTTGGATTGGTATTTTGTTTTTGTGCATTGCTTGCATCTGATTTAACTTCTTTTGTAATCTTATATGTATAGAGTGTACGGATTTTTGAAGCATAGTCCGCATCACTTAATTCTAAAAGACTGGAATAAGCACTATTCAGGACCATAGCCTGAGTGGAACCTGATAGAAGATTCTCATAAGCCTTTTGGTATGATTCGACTGTTTCTGGAACTACCGCAAAATTTTTCTGGGTTTTCAAATCTGAAAGCAGGGCCTGGATATTTTCTGCATCATTATTGGTTGGTGCCTGCAGCTGCCCAACTTCAGAAATATCCTGAATGGTGCTTTCAACAGGTACTACTACACTCATTTCAATTTCTGAATAGGACGCTGTTTGGTTCAACTTTTCAGCAACTTGAACTGTTGACTGCACAAAGTAAAGTCCTGCCGCCGATACCAGAGTAAAGAGCAATAAAAAAATGGTTGTGAATATTTTAGCCTTTTTACGCAGGAGCAAGATGAGAGCAAACACAAAAATAGCGATCAGAATAGCCGTTAGAATGTGGTTAACGTTTCTGAAAGCAAGAAAATGATGTGAATACATTTTGAAGATAAAGAAACCTGCAAGAACTGTGTATAAGAACAAGAAAGCTGAATTGATTCCTAGCCAAGTTTTACTTGTTGATTTACTTTTTTTTTCATTTTGTAAGTGTCTGGACATATAATCTCCTAATCTAAAAACGACTTTTAAGCCCATATTGTGTAATAATAACACATTTCAAGGCTTTTGTCAAGAAAAATCCATGGTTCAGCTTACAAAAAATTGACCTTAAAACGATCATTTTTTTCCTATTTTCTTGTCTAAATGTCATCGTTCGGTTTTTGCATAAAATCACAGCAATAGATTTTCTCCAAAATCCATAAAAATATGATAAACTTATTATATGAGAATCCAACAATTATACTATATCATCAAAATTGCTGAAACAGGCTCTATGAACGAAGCAGCCAAGCAACTTTTTATCACCCAGCCGAGCCTTTCAAATGCGGTTAAAGACTTGGAAAAAGAGATGGGAATCGAAATTTTCCATCGCAACCCAAAAGGGATCACTATGACAAAAGATGGTATCGAGTTCTTATCCTATGCTAGACAAGTGGTAGAGCAAACGGAACTCTTGGAAGAACGCTACAAACAGCCTGATGGAAAGAGAGAGCTCTTTAGCGTCTCCTCTCAACACTATGCTTTTGTAGTCAACGCCTTTGTCAGTCTTCTAAAAAAGACGGATATGGAAAACTACCAGCTCTTTCTGAGAGAAACCAGGACCTGGGAAATCATCGATGACGTCAAAAATTTCCGGTCCGAAATTGGCGTTCTCTTCCTCAATGACTTCAACCGCGATGTCTTAATCAAAATGCTGGACGATAATCGGTTGACCTATACGCCACTCTTCACAGCTAAACCCCATGTCTTTGTCAGCAAGTCCAATCCCCTGGCACAAAAAGAATCGGTTAGCCTAGAAGACCTCGTAGACTTCCCATATTTGAGCTATGAACAAGGAATTCACAACTCCTTCTATTTTTCTGAGGAAATCCTTTCCCA
>RRZT011514527.1_pt1 | contig 20385 bp, 23 predicted proteins | sample 2165551 | NCBI WGS metagenome assembly RRZT01 (sample SAMN10456910, study PRJNA506462) | wastewater metagenome | biome: wastewater; feature: sludge; material: wastewater sludge; isolation source: wastewater sludge with Escherichia coli K12::gfp cells carrying plasmid... | place: USA: Moscow, Idaho... | reverse complement strand
TATGTTAATACAATTATTAAACATTACGATTAAATAAATCCTTTTCTATATAGTGTATAGAAAAGGATTTTTGTTTTATCACTTAAAATAGTCCATAGATTATAATATTTATTAGAAATTTACTTTAGAAAAAGCAATGAGATGAGGTGGACTTTTGTTTAATAAGGAATCGCTAAATGATACTTTAGAAATGGTTAATGCGTTAAGCGTGGCGTTGGACTTGAAAAGTGAGTATACTTGTAATCACTCGGCAAGAGTGGCGGAATTATCAGTATTATTGGCAAAAGCATTGCATTTACCGCTAGAAGAACAAATAAGAATTAATTTAGGGGCACATCTTCATGATATTGGTAAAGTTGGAATTCCTGATGCGATTTTAAATAAAGTTGGTCCGCTAGATGACAAAGAGTTTGCCTTAATTAAACAACATACTTTAACTGGTTATAAGATTATAAAAAAAGTTAGAAGTTTCAGTGAAATTAGTGATATTATTTTATATCATCATGAACGAGTAGATGGTTTGGGTTATCCGGAAGGCTTAAGCGGTCAAGAAATTTCCTTGGCTACAAAAATAGTTTCTATTGCTGACTCGTTTGATGCAATGACCAGCAAACGGCCGTATCGCCAATCTTTGACAACGACAGAGGCGTTAAAAGAGTTGAAAAGGTGTGCCGGTAAGCAGTTTGAAGAAGGCTTAGTCGATGTTTTCATAAAATTAGCAGACGCTGATTTATATAGAGAAATTTTAAATTAGTAGGAGGTTTATCGTGAAAAATTTATTAGTAGGAGCTTTGATGATGATGACAACAATAGGTATGATATTAGGTAGTAGCAATGATGTCTTAGCTTGTGGTAAATGTGGTAATGAAAAAAATCATCAAGCTATTGTAGTAGTGAGTTTTGGGACAACATTTGATGAAGCTAGAGAAAAATGTATTGAAAGCGTAGAAAATAAGATTACGGAAATGTTTCCGTTTTATGAAGTTAGAAGAGCCTTTACTTCTAATATTGTGATGAAGAGGTTGGCGGAAAAAGGAATTATGGTTGATAATCTGGAACAAGCTTTGACAAAATTGAAAAATGAAGAATATACCGATGTTATTATTCAATCAACACATTTAATTCCGGGAGAGGAGTACAATACTAAAATTTTAGAAGTTGCTGCAAAACATAAAAATGATTTTCAAACAATTAAAATTGGCAGACCGGTTTTAACTTATAGTGGTGATGATAATAATACTAATGATTACAAAGAATTTGTCAAAGCCTTGAAGAAACAATTGCCGCAAAATCAAGGTAAGGATACACAAATTATTTTTATGGGTCATGGTTCTAACCATGAAAATGGAACAGTTTATAGTAAATTGCAACTGGAGCTTGATAAGCAAGGGGTTAAAGGTTATGTGGCGGTTGTTGAAGACGGAGCAGAACCAAGCTTTGATAGTGTTTTAAAGAAATTGGCGGCTAATAAAGAGACTAAAAAGGTTTTATTAATGCCGTTAATGTTAGTAGCTGGTGATCATGCTAATAATGATATGGCCGGTGAAGAAGAAGATTCCTGGAAAAGCATTTTAACAGCCAAAGGTTATGCTGTGGAAATTTATATGCATGGCTTAGGGGAAAATAAAGCTTTTCAAGATATATATGTAGAGCATATTAAAGATGCAATAGCGGGAAAATAAAATTACAAGATAACATTCTCTGAGGTTGCATTATTAATTTTATAAATGATAGAATAATTAAGCAGTCTAAATAGACTGCTTAAAGTAATTTTGCTATTGGCATAAAAATATAGTAGACTACTTAAGTAAGAATTTTTGAGGGGGATATTTAAATGTCAGGTATTTTTTATGGAATTGGTGTAGGACCGGGAGATCCGGAACTATTAACGTTAAAAGCAATAAACATCATTAAAGAAGTGGATGTAATTATTGCACCGAAAACTGAGAAAAAAGAAGATAGTGTCGCTTTATCAATTGCCAGACCTTATTTGAAAAGTGATGTTAATATAGTAAAACAAGTTTTTCCGATGGTTGTTGATTTTGAAAAATCACCGGAAAGTTGGGAAGCTAATAAACAAGAAATTTTAACTTATTTGGAACAAGGGAAAAAAGTTGCATTTTTAACTTTAGGTGATCCAATGTTCTACAGTACTTATATTTATATTTATCGTCTATTAGAAAATACCGGGATTAATATTGAAACTATTCCAGGGGTTAATTCTTTTTGTGCAATTGGCAGTAAATTAGGCTATCCATTAGTCGAAGGTAATGATATTTTAACGATTATTCCTGCGACAGCACCACAAGAAAAAATAGAGCAAGCGATTGCTTTATCCGATAATGTCGTTTTAATGAAGGTTTACAAAAATTTTGCGGAAGTAGTCGACAGTTTAGAAAAGCATGGCTTAGTTGATAATTCAGTGATGATTAGCCGTTGTGGGTTACCGGAAGAAGAGATAATTTCAGATATTAAATTGGCAAAGGATAAGAAAGTTAATTATCTTTCTACTATCTTGGCGCGTCGTAAAAAATAACTTCTGTTAAGATTGGAGTATCATTATGACGAACTTACAATACAATAAAATTAAAGTTATTTTAATGATAATGTGCATTTTTGCACTGGTCGGATCAGGGTGCGGTGTTAATAAGCCGGCAGAGAGCCTAAGTAGCAGAACTTTTCAAGATGATGTCGGACGAAGCGTTCAGATTGAAAAAACTGATAAAATTGTTGCATTATCAAATTCGTTTTTAGATATTTTACATGGTCTTGATGCTAAAGTTATTGGAATCCCTAATACCAAAGAAACAGACTTAAATCAGTATTTTTCAACAGCTGAAAAGGTTGGATTTGTTTATAATATTAATATTGAAAAAGTTGTAGCATTACAACCGGACTTAGTAATTGCCTATCAAGGGATTCATGATAAATTTATTCCGATATTAGAAGCTAATAATATTCCGGTGCTAGTTATAAAAATGAAAACCTATGATGAGGTTTTGACGAAAATTAAACTATTAGCTGAAATTTTAAACAATAAAGAGAAAGGTCAAACCTTGATTGAAAATTTGACTAATAGTGTGGCGACGATAAAAAGTAAATTGCCAAGTCAGAGTAAAAGCATAGTGATACTACATAGTACTGCTCGTGATGTTACCGTAGAACTAGAAAGTAGTATTGCCGGCTGTAGCGCACAGACTTTAGGATTAAAAAACTTAGCAAATAATCAAGAAGCTTTAAGTAATAATCCAGAAATGACTCCGTATAGTTTGGAAAAAATGGTAGCGATGAATCCGGAAATAATCTTTGTGACGATTATGGGTAAAGAAGCTGAATTGAAGACGAAAATGTTGGCGGAAATGAAAAACAATCCGGCGTGGGCGTCGTTGCAAGCAGTAAAAAACAATCAGGTTTATTTTTTAGAGCAGGATTTATTTCAAATTAATCCGGGCTTACGCTATCCTGAGGCAATAGCAACAATGGCAAAGTTAGCTTATCCCGAGGTTGATTATGGCAAATGATAATGATGGTAAAGTTAAGTCTAAAACATGGCGAATTTGTGCGATTATAATATTAGTGCTAATTGGTGTAGGTGGTATTTTACTAAGTTTAGCAAAAGGTGCGGTAGAAATACCGATTGCTGAGCTTTTAAATATTTTATTAGGACAAGAAAATAATATTAATAGCCAAATTATCTATAATATTAGATTGCCACGGACGATTGTTGCGATTTGTGTAGGGCTTAATTTAGCAGTAGCAGGGGCAATATTGCAAGCGATTATGAGAAATCCGTTGGCTGATCCACATATTATCGGAATCTCCTCCGGTGCCGGGTTAGCTGGAATTGCGACGATGATTATTCTGCCTAAATTTGAATATTTAATAACGCCGATATCGTTTTTAGGAGCAATGTTGGCGGCTGTAGTTATCTATATTTTAGCCTGGAAAGATGGTATTAGACCCGTGCGGATTATTTTAGCCGGTGTTGCCGTATCAGCTTTTTTTGGCTCAGGAATATCGGCATTGATGATTTTTTACAGCGATAGAATTCATAGCGCTTTAATGTGGATGGTGGGCGGTCTAGCGGCCAGAAGTTGGCCTCATGTTGAAATTATTTTGCCTTATACGATTTTTGGTTGCATTGTAGCATATTTAGGAGCACGAAACCTCAATATTTTGCAATTAGGCGATGATATAGCAAGAAGCTTAGGCTTAAAGGTGGAAGTGGTTCGTTTTAGTATGACAGCAATAGCGGCTATCCTGGCGGCTAGCTCTGTTAGTGTGGTCGGGTTATTAGGATTTGTGGGGCTGATTGTTCCACATGCGGCTAGATTATTAGTCGGTTCTGATTATCGATATTTATTACCGGCTACTGGTTTTTTAGGAATTGCAGTTATTACACTTAGTGATACTTTTGCTAGAGTGGTGTTTGCACCAATTGAATTACCGGTAGGGATTATTATGGCCTTTATCGGTGCTCCGTTCTTCTTATTTTTATTAAGGAGGGAGTTGTAATGTGCTTAATTGAAGCGACTCAGATTAAAGTTTGTTTTGCCGAAAAAACAATTTTAGCCGACCTTAATTTAAAAATTTCAGCTGGTAAAATTACGGCGATTATTGGTCCGAATGGTTCAGGAAAAAGCACCTTGCTGAAGGCTTTGACTGGATTGGTTAAAGTTAAACAAGGGCAGGTTTTATTTAAAAATAATCCTTTGCAGAAGATTAGTAGTAAGAAGTTAGCGCAGCAAATGGCTTTTTTGCCACAGTCACCCTTAGTGCCGGCAGATTTAACCGTAAAAGATTTAGTGGCTTATGGTCGGTTTCCTCATAGAAGTTGGTGGCAGAACAATGAGGTAGAAGAATCTGAAATTATTGAATGGTCATTGGGTGAGACTGGGATAGAATATTTAAAAGACCGTTTGGTAAGCACTTTATCCGGTGGGGAGCGACAACGAGCATGGATTGCGATGGCGCTTGCACAAAAACCGCAGTTGTTAATGTTAGATGAACCAACTACTTATCTTGATATTGGACATCAATTAGAAGTGTTAAATATCATTAAAAAATTAAATATTGAGCATAAAATTTCGATTGTGATGGTAGTACATGATTTAAATCAAGCGCTACAATATGCTGATAATATTGTTGTGATGGCTGAAGGAAAAATTGTTGCGAGTGGTAGCCCGCAGAGCGTTATTACGAAGGATTTATTAAAAGGTATTTTTGGGGTGGAAGCAGACGAAATCATCAATAGTTTAGGCTATAAAAATTTTCTGCCACTTAAATTGGTGAAGCCGAAAAATAAACAAGACTAAATATTGTAAAAATAGTATAATTAACTTAAATATCTTTTGATGTGAGGTGTACTATGAATTTTTGCATTTTTTGTGGGTTGGAAATGCCTAAGGACGCAAAATATTGTCAGATGTGTGGCAAACGTCAGCCGAAAAATAATAATGATCAACAAGAAGTTCAAGAAAGCGAAGATAAAAAGAGCTTGTTGGAGTCACCGCAAAAATTAATTGTGATTGGCATAGGAGCTTTTATAGTTTTGATTGCAATTATAACAGGAATTATGATGTTGTTGTTGAAAAAGTAATGATATTGATAAAAGCTGATTGAGGTGATTATATGTATTGTCCTGCTTGTGGCGTTGAAATAAGTGATGAAGGTAGTTTTTGTGCTAGCTGTGGCAAAAATATTGCTTATTTAACCATTGATCGACAAAGTTATGTTGGGAAATTAAAACAAAATACGGTGACAGCCAAAAAAGAAACAGTAGCTACAGAGACTGAACCATCGCTGGAAATTAGTCCAATGGAGTTGGCGTCGTTAGAAACGGTCACTGATGAGCTTGCACCGGCAGAGGGCGAAGTTGCTGGTACAAGCGAAGTAGCAGAAAAGAGTCCGGCATCACAAGTAGTGGCAGATGAAGAAACTGTTATGCCGAAGGGCTTTTATTGTAATAACTGTGGTTCATTTTTGTTTCCGGAAGATAATTATTGTTATGATTGCGGTAAGAAAACGCAGAAAAAATATTACCATAATGTGGTCAGCTCGAAAAAGAATATGAAAGGGCTACTGCTTGGTTTTAGTGCTTTATTGCTACTAGCATTAGCTTATTATATTGTTGTTGCTGTTTTATTAAATGGTATTGAGTAAATTATAGTGTGAAAATTACCCTGAAGAGTTTAGACTCTTTAGGGTAATTTTGGTCTAGTGGAGGAAAAATGATTATTATTGAAAATTTAGTTAAAAATTTTGGCAGTAGAATAGCAGTGAACAAGCTAAGTTTTCAGGTTGCTGAAGGTGAAATTTTTGGCTTGTTGGGACCTAATGGTGCCGGCAAGACTACAACAATAAAAATGTTATCAATGTTGTTAAGACCTACTGCCGGTGAAATTGCCATCGGTGGGTTTAATCTCAAGCACAATGAGCAAGAGATAAAAACGATGATTGGGGTTGTACCGCAACATTTTAATTTGGATTATGATTTGACAGTGTGGGAAAATCTGATATTACATGGTAAGCTTCATAAAATGGAGGCTAGTTATATCAAACAAAGAAGTACGGAATTACTAGAATACGTAGAATTATTAGACCGCAAGGATGATTTTGTCCAAAAATTATCCGGTGGAATGAAACGTAGACTGATGATTGCTCGAGCACTAATGCATAATCCGAAAATTTTATTTTTGGATGAGCCGACGGTTGGACTAGATCCTCAAGTGCGAAGAAAACTATGGGATTTGATTAGAAAAATGCACAATGATAATGTGGCAGTATTATTAACAACACATTATATTGAAGAAGCTGAAAATTTATGTAATAGAGTAGCAATTATGGAGAAAGGTTCATTAATAGCCTTAGATAGTCCGAAGGAATTATGTAATATGGTTGGAAAATATGTAATAGAATATGAAATAGAAAATAAACTAGAATATAAATTTTTTGATACCAGAGAAGAAGCGTCAAATTTTGCGTGTACTCTTGTCGATACTGCGATTATCAGAAAATCAAATTTAGAGGATGTCTTTGTAGAATTGACAGGAAGGACGGTGAATTAATATGTTACAAGATATTATGACGGTCTTTTGGCGGGATTGGTTAGTTTTAAAAAGACGACTTGTAAAATTTATCTTTGCGAGAATGGTTACTCCGATGTTATATCTAATAGCCTTTGGTTGGGGACTAGGTAAAAATATCAATGTTCAAAGTGGCAGTTATCTTGACTTTTTAGTGCCGGGCATTCTTGCTTTAAATTCTATGAATATTAGTTTTAGTGGAGTGGCGCTACCGCTTCACACTAGCAGGGTTTATCATAAAACATTGGAAGAATACTTGGTAGCACCGATTAAATCGATTTCGTTCATTATCGGTAAATTACTCAGCGGAGTTTTAAGAGGGTTAATATCTTCGGTGATTATTATTATTATGGCTTATTTATTTGGTGCTAGCTTTGTTATAAATCTAAAATTTGTTATGGTATTGGTTTTAAACTGCTTAATTTTTTCAGCAGTAGGGTTTATTGCCGCGTTATTAATTGATGCACACGAAGATATGGGTAATTTTAACACCTATATTTTATTACCAATGTCATTTTTGTGTGGAACATTTTTTTCTACGGAAAAATTACCGCAAATAATTCATTACTTCTTAGAACTACTACCATTAACGCATGCTAGTAATGCCTTGAGGGTTTTGGGTAGTAATGGGGAGATTACCATTTTCCCAGTAGCGGTATTGGTAATTTATGCAATTGGTTTATCAATGACCTGTTGGTGGTGTATGGAAAATTTGAAAAAATAAAACTAAGTGACAATTATTGCTTTTTAAAAATTGATTTGTTATACTTTACATAAGGAACTTCATCCCATGTTTATGGCTTGTTGTTAACAAGAAGGTGCTGATCCTTGCTTTTTTTTGTGCAAGAAGGTGCCTCTTAAATAAAAGGAGGGTCTTATAATTATGAAAGTTACTGTTGTTGGAGCTGGTAACGTTGGTGCAACTTGTGCTAATGTGATTGCGCTAAAAGGTTTTGCTAGCGAATTGGTGTTATTAGACATCAAAGAAGGTATCTCAGAAGGTAAAGCTATGGATATGATGCAAACGTCTCATATGATGGGCTTTGATACAACTATGATTGGTTGTACTAATGATTACAGCAAAACTGCTGATTCCGCAGTTGTTATTATCACTTCCGGTATTCCTCGTAAACCGGGTATGACTCGTGAAGAACTAATTGGTACTAATGCTGGTATTGTTAAAAGTGTAGTTGATCAAATTTTGAAATACTCACCAAATGCAATATTTGTAATTATATCAAATCCAATGGATACAATGACTTACTTGGCATTAAAAGCAAGTGGTGTTCCGAAAAACCGTATTGTTGGTATGGGCGGAATGTTAGATAGCAGCCGTTTCAGATACTATATCAGCCAAGCATTAGGATGCACTCCTACTGACGTTGATGGCATGGTAATTGGTGGTCATGGTGATACTACAATGATTCCATTAATCCGTTTTGCAACTTATAAAGGAATTCCTGTAACTGAACTTTTAGATAAAGAAACTTTAGATAAAATTGTTGCAGATACTATGGTTGGTGGCGCTACTTTAACAGGCTTACTTGGTACTTCTGCTTGGTATGCTCCTGGTGCAGCCGGTGCAACTGTTGCTGAAGCAATTGCTACTGATGCTAAAAAACTTATCCCTAGCTGTGTATACCTTGAAGGTGAATATGGCGAAGAAGATATTTGTATTGGTGTTCCAGCAGTGCTTGGTGCTAATGGCGTTGAGAAAATCATCGATGTTAAATTAAATGCTGAAGAAAAAGCTTTATTTGATAAAAGCGTTGCAGCTGTTCGTACAATGAATGCTGCTTTAGCAGATGTTTTAAAATAATTAAATTTAAAAGCAGCCGAAAGGCTGCTTTTTCTTGCTTTTTCTTGGGTAATATTGTAAAATATAACTTGTGATGGCTATTAAAAATTAGAAGATAACAATGTTATTTTAGAACTGTTGTTCAGTGGGAAATTTTAAAATAATAATCTTATTTAGAGAGACCGCTAACCTTAGCGGTTTATTTCTATTTTGATAGCTGATGTTATATTTTAGGAGGTTTAGTTATGGCGATAAAATTATTGGCAACAGATTTAGATGATACTTTGTTAAATGATCAATTTATGGTATCACAGCAAAATAAGGAAGCTATTTTTAAAGCCGTTGAACAAGGCGTTATTGTAACTATTGCAACCGGAAGAATGTTTAGTTCGGCCTTGCCATTTGCTAAGCAATTAGGGATTAATGTACCGATTATAACTTATAATGGAGCCTTGGTTAAATATTGTAATACTGGTGAAGTTTTATTTGAACAACCAATTGATCCAGAAGTTGTCGGTGAAATTTTAGAACTATTTCGTGAAAAAAATTGGTATATTCATTTATATGTTAACGATATTTTGTATGTAAAAGAACATTGTGAAAAAGCACAAGGTTATGAAAAATTAGCTGGGATAAAGGCTGAGGTTGTCGGTGATAAGATCTATGATTTTCGCGAAGGAATTTTAAAGATGCTCGCTATTGCGGAGCCAGAGCAGATGAAAGAAGTGGCAAAAACCGTGCAAACTACTTTTAAAGGTCGTGTTTTTGCGCCACAATCCAAAGAAAATTACTTGGAAATTGTTGATCCTAATATTAATAAAGCCATTGCCTTGGATTTTTTAGCTAAAAAACTAAATGTAAGACAAGAAGAAGTTATGGCAATTGGTGATTCCAATAATGATTTAGATATGATAAAATATGCCGGGTTTGGAGTAGCGATGGGCAATGCTTTTGAAACAGTAAAAGCTGTAGCAGACGTAGTTACCGGTAGTAACGAAGAGTCCGGAGTAGCCACTGCTATTGAAAAATTCATATTGCAAGCAAAATAAAAAATACTGTAACCAGTTTGCTGGTTACAGTATTTTTATTATCGCTCGATTTCCCAGCTTCTGATAATGATGGGCTGGATACCGGCAGAGCCATAGTTTTGAAATTCTGCGTTAGCATTCCAGACTCTTAGACCCGTTAAGCCGGAACTAAAAACTCTATCGGGCTTGGTGTCTCGATCAATGAAGCGTAAAATTGGTAGACCATCAAGACTAATAGTGTGTATAACCTTACCAGAAGCATCAGGTCTAACATCAATTGTTAAAATATGACTTTGGTTAAGCATAGTATTGTTTTTATTGGTAACCTTATTTAATTGGTTAAGGGCTGTGCTCATTGGGATACTCATGGTATCCTGGCCACTAAGTGGATTGGTATTTAAATTATAAGAATTATCGCTATTTTTACTCCAGGTAGCAGCTTTAGTGCTTTTTTGCCAAGACTGGTTATTGTAATAATTGTTGGAATAAAGTTTCTCGTAATTATTGGAAATTATTTCATTATACCAAGGAGTAGTAGTGCTTTTATAATCAGCAACTACTTTTTTTACGAGAATCTGATCTGGTGTTAGACCGGGGTCGTATTGCAATACATAGCCTGACAGATTATTAGGATTGCCATTAGCGAGATAATATATACCATAACCACAATCATTAGGATTAGTAGAGCTTGTTGACTTTAAATTTACTTTGTAATTTAATGTAAAGCCGAGGTTGCCGGTAGGGTCTAAGTGATTTTCATCATTAGAATAGACTTTTTGGTTGAAGAGAACCTGATAATAATTTTTACCATCGGGAGCAGTGGCTGAAGCATTTTCGCCGGAACCAGAGATAGACCAAGGTTTATCGGAAAAAGCGGCATTGTTAAAATATGAAGTTAAGACTGGTGGGGTGGAGGATGGTATTAATAAATAAGCCACAACAGTTTTGCTGGTACTACCGACGATACCGGTGGAGCTAACTTTATAATACGAATCATTAGCTGTTACTCCAGCGGGAAGATTTGTTGTTATTTTAGTAATGCTAACAGTAAAGGTTGGAGAATTATCGTTAGTGTTATCAATTTTAATAGGATTACTACTAAGAGTGGCTGTATTCCACAGTCTGGTATTGTCGGGGGTGTTTTCTAAAGCGTGAGCCCAGACGTATTGAATACCGGCTTCAGCAACAGCTTGAGCAGAATTTTGTTGGCCGTAATTAAAAGAAAAAGTTTTACTTAAACCACTGATATTTTTATTGAAATAAACGCCGGCTAAGGACGTCATAATTAGCAACGAGACCATAGCAAGTACGGTCACAGAACCATGCTGGTTTGATTTAGAATGCATTTATTAATTTCCTCCTAACCGAGCTGAATTGTTCATTAGAAAAATAGTTTCAGTAATGGTTTGAGTAACTGCACCAGTTGTAAAGGTCATAGTTAGCTTAATAGCTGAATTATTAATATTTTTCACGACAAAGTCGTTATTATTAATGCTGGCGATTGTAGCGTTAGTGATAGGAACTTTTTTTCCACTGCCGACCTGGCGAGTGAGTTCATTATTTACAATAGCATAAGTGATAGTTTGGGTTAAATTATTGGGTTTGACAAAAGTTAGGCTATGACCTTCAAAGCTGTTAGAAGGCGTTGAAATACTGTAGCCTGACTTGATATCTTCAGACATTAAGCTCAGTGCCCAGCGTGATTCTTGTAATAAATCGATATTGTTTGTTCCGGTTTGAATGATATTAATGGTATTTCCTAAAGTTACAGCAGTGGTGGTAATAATGATGATTGATACTGCTAGACCAATCAGTAATTCGGCTAAACTAAAGCCTTGTTGATTTGTTTGTTTCATATAAAACCTCTATTTTAAGATTTGCTAGAAAGATCGCGGAGGTAGTATTTATCAAGATAAATATTTTCATTTGATTTAGTATTAATAGCAGTTATTTTAGCGTGAATTAGGCGTTCGGCAACATTATTAGTATTAGCAATCTTAGCAGTTATGATGATCTTGGTATTAACAGGGAGTTTGTCAGGATTAAGATTATAGCTTTCGAGCGTGCTCCTTATTAGGGTATCTGAAGAATTTGGTGCTGTTGAGTTATACAGCTCGGTAAAATCATCTTGCTCAAGAACTAGGTTATGCCAATTATTAATATTGATAGTTTGTAAAGCCTCACCGTAAGAAGTTGCTAATTGATATAATTGAGTTTGCGAATTGTTTACTCCGAAGGTTTTGCTACTGGTGAAAATTAATAGCAAGATTGCCAGTGAAATTGTAGTAAGCAATAATCCAAGGAGTGAGTCTACTAAGACAAAGCCGTTATGTGGTGATAGTTTAATCATAAGAACCTCATTAATTTTCTTCGGATTTATAAGTAGGATTGCTTTCATTTGATATTCTAATGCGATGGGTTGTTTTCGCTAAAATAATATGTTGCGATTTATTACTGGTGTTATCCGTTATAGTGATGATATAAGGGGTATTGTTGGTTAAGTTTTTAGCATCAAAGCTTAATGTTAACGGCAAAGTGCCGTTGTTGTTACTTAGCTTTAAAGTTTGAGGTAAAGGCTGAGTCTTTATGACGACGTTATTGGTTAGTAGTTGATAATAAGTTTCGGCTAACTTTAACTGGCAGGTTTGAGTGGTGTTGTTTTCAAGTGCTTGGAATTGTAAATTTCTGATATCGGCAGCTAATTGTTCAGTGCTAGTTGTTAAATAATTATTATTAACTGATTGTTGACCGGAAAATAAGGCAAAGCTACAGATTATTGCTAAAATTGCTAAGGTTATTAGAACTTCCGGCAAGGTATAGCCATATTGTTTCGTAATAAGCCCCCCTAATTTTTAAAAGTTAATTTTACCTTCTACGTAATGAAAAATTTTCCTTTAAGTCTACGCAGTCAGTCTGTTTAGTCAGTTTTTTTAATAAATAAGAGGAGTAATTTTTGAAAAAGTTGGTGATGATAATTATTAATTATCACCATAGCGATAAATGATAAGCTAGCAGGAGTAATTTTGATTTTTTAGTGAATTTAGCATATAATTATTAAATTAGATTAGAAAATTTGTGTTAAGGTAAAATAGAGGTGAATATAATGGAAGAAGTGCGCTTGGTTATTATCACAGGAATGTCTGGTGGCGGAAAAACACAGGTCAGCAGAATTATGGAGGATCTGGGTTATTTTTGTGTTGACAATTTACCACCAATGTTTATTCCGAAATTTACGGAACTTTGTAAGCATTCATCTGGTAAAGTCAATAAAGTTGCGTTAGTAATAGATACGAGAAGTAGAGAGTTCTTTAATGCCTTAGTGCATATTTTAGAGGAACTTGATGTTACCGGTGTGCGATATGAGATGTTATTTATGGAAGCCAATGATGAAGCCATTATCAGAAGGTATAAAGAAACCAGAAGACGGCATCCGATGGCACAACATAATCGAATTGCGGAGGGCATCGCTAAAGAACGGGAAATACTGAAAAAAGTACGAGCGAAAGCGACCCATATTATTGATACCTCTTGTATGCCTAAAGGCAAATTAAACGAAACTATTTTAAAGCTTTTTTCTGAAGAAACCGAAACCGAAAGAATGAATATTAATATTGTTTCCTTTGGGTTTAAATACGGTATGCCAATTGATGCCGATATGGTGTTTGATGTGCGGTTTTTACCTAATCCGTTTTATGTTGAAGAATTAAAACGGAAAAGTGGAGCAGTGCCGATCGTGGCAGAATATATAGCGAAATGGCCCGTAACCAAAACTTTTTTAGAAAAATTATTTAATATGCTAGAATTTTTAGTGCCTAATTATGTGATTGAAGGGAAGCCCCAATTGGTAATTGCTATTGGTTGTACCGGCGGAATGCATCGTTCGGTTTTTACAGCAAATAAGGTTTATGAGTTGCTAAAAAGTAAAGGCTATAAAGTTAATTTAGAACATCGTGATCTTATGAAAAACAAAGTTGAAGAACATATTGAAGAATACAAGATAGAGGGATAAATATGCAGTTTTTAAAATGGCTGTATCCCGGAATGCGCTTTAAACGCTGGCTAGCATTATTTGCAGTTGGTGTTATGATGGCGAGTATCGGGTTGGCAATTGCGTTAAGTTATAAATATGTCGGCAATATTGAAGAAGCAATTTTTCGGGCGGTTTATATGACTACTGGAACGTATTATTATACAGTTACAGTAGTTGTTGGAATTTCTTTATTAGGGGTAGGAATAGTAATGATGATCCTATCGTCCCAAATGATTGTTCGTTCGGTAACTAGTGTTATTATTCCGGATAGCTCAGAAAAATTAGTTGATTTAATGTTTGAAAAACGGAAATTAAATAAAGGACCAGCTATTACTGTAATTGGCGGTGGAACAGGCTTGTCAGTGTTACTTCGTGGGCTTAAGTGCGTTACCAGTAATGTTACGGCGGTTGTTACGGTTGCTGATGATGGGGGTTCGTCCGGACGAATCAGACAAGACTTAGGAATAATTCCGCCGGGCGATTTAAGAAATTGTTTGGTTGCGTTAGCGGACACTGAACCGTTGATGGAAAAATTATTTCAGCATCGCTTTGGTGGCAAAGGCGATTTGGCCGGACATAGTTTTGGGAACTTATTTATTGCGGCAATGGCTGAGGTTCTAGGTGATGTTGAAAAGGCATTGAAAGAGTCCAGTAAGGTTTTGGCAGTAAAAGGAAAGGTTCTACCTTCTAGTACAGCAACAGTAAGGTTATTTGCTGAAATGGCTGATGGAACTATTGTAGAAGGCGAGTCGCAGATACCTTTAGCCAATCAAAAGATTAATAAGGTTTTTTTAGAGCCGGCAGACGTTGCTCCGGTGAAGAGTTCGTTAGATGCACTAAAAGAATCTGATGCGATAATTTTAGGTCCGGGCAGTTTATATACCAGTGTTTTGCCTAATTTATTAGTAAATGGTATTGCTGAGACAATCAAAAATAGTAAAGCGATTAAAATTTACATTTGCAATGTTATGACGCAACCTGGAGAAACCGATGACTATACCGCTTCAATGCATATTAAGGCACTATTAGATCATGTCGGCCCAGGGATTATTGATTATGTTATAGTTAACTCTAAAGAAATATCATTAGCAGCGCAAGAAATGTATGCTGATCAAGGTGCGAAAGTTGTAAAAATTGATGAAAGTGAAATTGACAAGTTAGGGGTCAAATTGGTCAAAGCTAATATTATTAATGAAACTAATTTAGTGCGACATGATCCGGTTAAATTATCACGAACGATTATGAAAATGGTATATGATTTAAAATCAAACTCTGAGCGCATGAAATTATTAGATTATTACTTGATTAATGATAATGTTAAAGAACAAAGGACTGAATAAAGGTGTCATCTTTTTCTGCTGAAGTAAAAAATGAACTGGCTCGTGCTAATAATAAAAAGTCTTGCTGTGATGTTGCAGAGTTGGCATCACTGTTACGTATGGGTGGAAATCTGTTGATTGGTACCAATAAGAGCTTTGGTATTAATTTTACGACTGAAAATGCCGCAATTGCTCGCAAGACTTTAACTTTGATAAAGCAGAGTTTTAATTTAAAAACTGAAGTAATGGTTAGTCGGGCTCGCAGACTTAAAAAAAATAACAGCTATTTAATTAGAGTTGTTCCGGAACCAAGAGTAAGCGAATTATTGACCTTATTGGGGATTTTACAAGGTGAGAGTTTTAACGCCGGTAAAGATAAAGGGATTTTACGTAAGAATTGTTGTAAAAGATCTTATTTGAAAGGTGCTTTTTTAGGTGGCGGGTCTGTTAGTAAGCCTGAATCTGATTATCATCTAGAATTAGTGACCGGAAGTTTTTCTTTTGCCGAAACTATCGTTAATATTATGAAAAGCTTTAATTTGCCGGTTCGATTGACCGATCGAAAAAATGATTATATTATTTACCTCAAAGATGGTGAGGCAATAATTTCGTTTTTACGTAATGTCGGAGCTAATAGTGCACTTTTGGATTTTGAAAATGTCAGAGTAGTAAAGGAAATGCGTAATCAAATAAATCGAATCGTCAATTGTGAGACGGCAAACTTACAAAAAACAGTGAATGCTTCTTTTCGCCAAGTTGAAAAGATCAAGTTAATTGATAAAATTATGGGGCTAGATAATTTGCCTGATAAATTAAAAGAAGTAGCCAGACTTAGACTTTCTTTTCCAGAGGCAACCTTGCAAGAGCTAGTGGCGTGTAATGAACATAAAATTAGTAAATCGGGGATTAATCACCGCTTGCGTAAGTTGGAAGAAATTGCAATTAGTTTAACAAAGGATGAAATTAATGAAAAAGGTAAGAATAAATAATAAGATAAAAGTTGGTTTTGCACTAGTATTGTTACTAGGTTTAGGTTGGTTATTTAATTATGTATCAAAACCGGCGCAAGGCATGCCGATACTGTTATATCATATGGTTAATGATGGCAAAAGTTCTTATGCTATTACGCCTACTGAATTTGAAGAACAAATGAAGTACTTAAAGGAAGAAGGCTATACAACGATATCGTTGTTAGAATATGTTAAAGCACGCAAAGGAAAATTAAATTTGCCGGAAAAACCGTTGGTAATTAGTTTTGATGACGGGTATCTTGATAACTATACTGTAGCGTTGCCGATTATGAAAAAATATGATTTTAAAGGGACGGTTTTTGTAGTCGGAAATGATATTGGGAAAAAAGGTTATTTAAATTATGAAGATATTAGAAATTTACAAAAACATGATTTTGAAATAGCTTCGCATACTGCCAATCATTTACCACTAAGTAAGTTGTCTTTTGAAGAAAAGAAACACGAAATTGAAATATCAAAATTGTTTTTAGATTGGAAAACTGATAAAACAGTGTTCTTCATGGCCTATCCTAATGGAAGTTATGATCAGGAATGTCTTGATATTTTAAAACAAACTAATTATTTAGGGGCGTGTACTACTGATAGTGGTCTTAACACTTTTACAACGGATTTATATGAACTTAAAAGAATCAGTATTCCTAAACCGATGTTTGGATTAACTGAATTTAAATTGAGATTTTGGCGAGCTAATGCTTATGCCAGGTTAAATGAATTATTTAATTAACTGGAGGAATATTGTGAAATTATCCAAAATTAAGGTACTTATTTATGCCTTGTTAATAATAGTTTGTTATAGTAGTATAGCTTGGGCTAAAGCAACTACTACCGAGCTTAATAATATTGGACAGCTTGCAGTTACCAGCATTGATAACGGTGGTAAATTGCTATTTTCCGATAGCCCGGAATTAGTTGATAAAGATGGAATTATGTATGCTGATACTATTCAAGGTATCGCTAGACTTTATTGTTACCATGTTAATAACACTAATAGCCCAAAAAGAATTTTTATTTTATTAGAAAACAATAGTGCTGAGGGGGTTAGTGTTGAAGTTGGGAAATATGGCTTAGCGCAACCTAGTGCCGATTATTTGGCAGTAGGAAAACAGGTTCAAGTAGATTATTTTAAAAGTCGTAATTCCTATATTGTCTATGTACCACCGAAATCAGTACGAGTCTTATCAAAAGATATGGCGAAGATGATTGCCACTAAAGATATGTTAGTACACGGAATGTTTGATATTAACGCTGAAAAACCTATTACGGTCAAGTTTGTAATGATGGCGGCTAATGGTGAAATTGAAAATTTGGCTAAAAATTTAAAAATATTACCAGCAGATCAATGGCGCTTGAGAGGAACTTTTGAGCATATGAATCGCCTAATAATAGGCAAGGGTAAATATGATAATAACAATAAACCGGTATTAATTAATTTGGCGGATAACAATTTTGATAAATATATTGAAGGAATTGATGCTACTGATGGTAGCAAAACACAAAATTACGGCAATTATGGTTTGCTATATCGTGTTTATATTCCTACTAATGGACAAGGTTCTATTAATTATTACTTGCAACCACGGGGCGGGGTTTATGCCGGAGCATTAAAAATTGAGCAAAATTATAGTAAAAACATTCTTAAATTAACTCCGAGTAAACAAACTTGCTTTGGTGATAAGGATATGTTGGATATGGAATGGTTGGGCGAGTATGTCGTTGGTGAACCATTGAGCTTTTATTTTATGCCACCGGGGGCTTCTAATCTACCGGTAGCGTTGGCCTTAGTACCAAAGAAATCATAATAATACTTGAAAAAAATTATAAATAAATGTAGACTTATCTTATTGAAAAAAGATATTTAAACTGGATTTATCCAGCTTAAACATATATTGATTAGCCAAATGGCGAGGAGGGATTACAATGGCTAAACGCATTAAAACTGTAAACAAGGCTTCTCTACAAGCTACTGCTCATACTGGTGGTTGTGGTGAATGTCAAGCATCTTGCCAATCAGCTTGCAAAACTTCATGCACGGTAGGCAATCAAGCTTGCCAAAAATAAGGCACGCAAGGAGATCCTCTTGCCACTATGGTGAGAGGATTACTGTTTTCTTAGAGAAGTATGTTGTAAAGAGGAGTTTTGAAGTGAAAATTCATAAGTTTCAACTAAATGGCATGTATATAATGCTAGATATAAATAGTGGTGTTGTTCATATTATTGATGAGATGATTGATAAGATTATGGATATCTATAATGGTAGTAATAAGGCAGAGGTTATTGATACTTTATCAACCTTTTATCCTGAGAGTGAATTAAATGAAGCGTTACTTGAACTGGATGAATTAATTGATAATAAAGAATTGTTTGCCGAAGACTTATCGGTTCCTCCAACTTTTAGTGAGGAGCCGCTGGTAAAATCATTGTGTCTACATGTCGCTCATGATTGTAATTTGCGTTGTCAATATTGTTTTGCGAGCACCGGTGATTTTGGGTTAGATCGTAGTATGATGACTACAGACATTGGTGAAAAGGCGGTTGACTTTATTATTGCCAATAGTGGCAATCGAACTAATTGTGAGATGGATTTTTTTGGTGGCGAGCCACTGATGAACATGCCGGTGGTAAAGCATGTTGTTTCTTATATTAGAAAGCGTGAAATTGAAAGCGGGAAAAAATTCAAACTTACGTTGACTACGAATGGTGTTTTGTTAAATGATGATAATATTAATTATTTAAAGGATAATGACATCAGTTTGGTGTTGAGTTTAGATGGACGGAAAGAAGTCCATGATAAAATGCGTCCGAATATGGCGGGACAAGGTAGCTATGAGAAATCGTTAGCTAATTTTAAGCAAGCAGTAGCGGCTAACAATGGGCAAAATTATGTTTTACGCGGAACGTTTACAGCGTATAATTTAGATTTCATGGCAGATGTGCTTGATATGGTAGATAAAGGCTTTGCTAATGTTTCAGTTGAGCCGGTAGTATCTAAAGATGTTCCTTATGCCTTAGAACAAGAACACTTACCACAACTTTTTGCCGAGTACGAAAAATTGGCGATTGAATTTATCAATCGCAAAAATACCGATAAAGACTTTGCCTTTTTCCATTTTAATATGGATATCCATAACGGTCCTTGTATTGCAAAACGCCTTAGTGGCTGTGGAGCCGGACATGAATATTTCGCAGTAGCACCAAATGGTGATTTATATCCGTGTCATCAATTTGTTGGTCGAGAAAATTATTTAATGGGTAATATTTTTGACGGTGTGAAGAAAAAAGAAGTTTCAGCAGATTTTCGTAACGCTCATGTATTAAATAAAGAAGAATGTAGCAAGTGTTGGGCAAGATTTTTCTGTAGCGGAGGCTGTCACGCTAATGCTGATTTATTTAATAACAATATCTATAAACCATATGAAATAGGTTGTGAATTGCAAAAGAAAAGATTAGAATGTGCACTAATGATTCAAGCTCAGCTGGCAATAGTCGATTAAATGAGCTTTAAATAATAACTTAGGGAAGTTTGCTCTAGGTTATTATTTTTTTCAATAAAGACCGGATGTTAAAGATTTTTGCATAAAAAAACAGATAACCTAGTTAAATAAGCAAGAAATTAATTATAAGATAATTGATTTTTATGTTACTTTTTTGTTATTATATTTAGGAGAGTTAACATAAGATGAGCTTGAATATTTTTCTTTGTTAAAGATTAATGAGTTTTATTAAAAGCAAAGGAATTTTTTTATGAATTTAGAATGGGATTTGGCACTGCGCATTGTGTTATCAGGAATTTTAGGTGCAGTCATCGGCTATGAACGACAAGCTCGGCATAAAGCGGCAGGACTGAGAACTCATATGCTGGTTAGTATGGGCTCTTGTTTAATTATGATTTTATCATATAAAATTTATTATATGGTGGAAGGTCATACCAATGCTGATCCGGCGAGGTTAGCGGCACAAGTGGTTAGTGGTATTGGTTTTTTGGGTGCAGGCAGTATTATGAAGGACGGACTGAACGTTCGGGGTTTGACTACTGCTGCTAGCTTATGGGTAGTTTCAGCTGTAGGCTTAACTGTGGGAGCTGGTTTTTATGAAGG
>RRZT010821247.1_pt1 | contig 20386 bp, 15 predicted proteins | sample 2165551 | NCBI WGS metagenome assembly RRZT01 (sample SAMN10456910, study PRJNA506462) | wastewater metagenome | biome: wastewater; feature: sludge; material: wastewater sludge; isolation source: wastewater sludge with Escherichia coli K12::gfp cells carrying plasmid... | place: USA: Moscow, Idaho... | reverse complement strand
CTTCCGCCGAGGGGAACCGGGATCGGATCTGCGCGCAGAGTCATCGAGTCTCCTCACCCAAGTCATGAGCGACATGCGTAGCCGCGGTCAGGGATTCTCCGAGCTCGCTCGACTCCTTGATGTCCGTGCACAGGACGTCCAGGACCTGATGCTCGGGATTGTGACCTTCGCCATTCAGGGCGACGGCGTCGTTCGATCGAGGAGTACGGCAGATCTTCGCGATGCCTCGCTCGCGCCCGTCGCTGATCTGAATGCGCGGCGCGGGCGTTCCTAGGCGGGAGGCACTGAGACCCTCCAACCCGGCGTCATCCTCCGCTAAGTCTCTACCGGGCTCGATTGTGGCCGGCTCCGCTTAGCGCGAGTTGCCATTGACTAGCGGCATCGACGATCCGGCTCGGACGCTTCTCCCACTCGGCGCGCTGACAGAACAGTCAGGATAGAGGCCGTCGATCTGGTCTCCGGATCGCAGATTCCTCTGAGATGGGACGTACTTCGAGAGGGGAGCTGTGCGACGTAGGGTGAGTTACGGGCGTTAGTGACAGTGAGGCCCAGGTGCGCGGCTATCCCATGGCTCGATCGAGCCCCCACGCACCCACCTGAGCGCAGCCGTCGGCATGCCCGACGCTGAGCGCCAGAGGACAACGCGCCGACTCGCGGACCCGCGAGGTCCGAGGACTCCGCGCCCCGCTTCGGTAGCGTGGGAGGGTGGCCTCCTTCTCTGCTCGCGACCTCCTGATCGCCCAACTGGTGAAGCGCCATCCGGCTCGTACGGAAGCGGACATCCAGGCGGACATTTATGGGCTACTGACCGTCGGCGAGCTGAACATCGGCACCGACCAGGCGCACATGGAGTCGCCGTCCGCGGACGGCACGCGCCGACGTATCGATGTTGAAGTCGGGCAACTGGCGATCGAGGTCAAGAAGGACCTGCGCAACCAGACCGTGCGGGCTGATGGTGAGTCTCAGCTTGAGGGGTACATCGCGACGCGAACCGAGCAGTCGGGCGCCCACTATTCCGGCGTCCTCACTGATGGCGTTCTGTGGCTGCTGTTCAACGTCGGTGCCGAGGGGCGTCGACTCGTCGCCGACCTGGACATGACTGGCAAGGAACCAGCTGTTCTCGTGGGGTGGCTTGAGGCTGTCCTGTCGACGCAGACGCAGGTGAAGCCCACCCCAGCCGAGATTGTCCGGCGACTCGGAGCCAACTCCCCGGCGCACCTCCTCGATGTCGCCGCATTCCGAGACCTCTATCAAGCGAATGCAGGCAACACGGAGGTCTCACTCAAGCGCGAACTATGGGCCAAGCTCCTTCGCACCGCTTTCGGGTCCGCGTTCGAAGACGACGAGACCCTCTTCATCAATCACACCCTGCTCGTTCTCACTGCAGAGATCATCGCTCACGCCGCCCTCGGGTTCGACGTGAGCGCAAAGGGCGGGATCAGCGCGAAGCAGCTCAGCCTCGGCACTGAGTTCTCGAACGCGCAGATCGTTGGTGTCGTTCAAGCGGACTTCTTCGACTGGCTCCTCGACGTCGACGGCGGCGAAGAGCTCATCGCGAACGTCGCCCGACGGATAGCCCAGTTCAACTGGGATCACGTCGAGCACGACGTACTAAAGCTCCTCTACGAATCGGTAATCGACACCCGCGACCGAAAGGCACTAGGCGAGTACTACACCCCCGACTGGCTGGCTCAAGCCATCGTTGACGCGAACGTAGACGAGCCCCTGACGCAACGCGTCGCGGACGTGGCATGCGGCTCGGGCACCTTCCTGTTCCACGCCATTCGCCGCTACCTCGCCGCAGCGGAGCAAGCCGGCATGTCGAACGGCGACGCGATCAGCGGGGTGACGTCGCACGTCACCGGTATGGACGTCCACCCTGTGGCGGTCACCATTGCCCGCGTTACGTACCTGCTCGCTCTCGGCGTGGAACGGCTCACCGCCGACGACCGTGGGCCCCTCGTCGTGCCTGTCTACCTCGGCGACTCCCTGCAATGGGAGCAGCAGGCGGACATCTTCGCGTCCGAAGAGCAGCTCACCATCGCAACCTCAGGTGCGGACCTTGTGGAGGCTGGTGCGGCACTCTTCCATGACGATCTCGTCTTCCCGAAGTCGGTCCTCCAGGACGCGGCAAACTTCGATCGACTCGTCAACGCGATGTCAGACAAGGCGTCCGATACAAGCAATCGGACGAGCAAGACTGTGATCTCGCCGACGCTGCACCAGTTCGGCATCCCCGAGCAGGACACGGATGTTCTCGTCGCCACCTACGACACCATGCGCAGACTGCACGCCGATGGACGCGACAGTATCTGGGGCTACTACGTCCGCAATCTCGTTCGTCCGACATGGTTGTCCGCGGACGACAACAAGGTCGATGTCCTCGTCGGCAACCCGCCCTGGCTCAGATATGGAGCGATGACCGGTCCGATGCAGACGCGCTTCACCGCCATGCTCAAAGCGCGCGGCCTCATCACCGGCAGAGCCGGTGCCACCGGCAGGGACCTCGCCCCGTTGTTCGTTGTGCGGGCCACGGAGCTATACCTTCGGGCAGGTGGCAGGTTCGCGATGATCGTTCCCCACGGCATTCTCACCCGCCAACCCCACGCTGAGTTCCGGTCGGGGCGCTGGGGGAGCACGATTCTCGACCTGCGCGTGCAGTTTGACCGCGCTTGGGACCTTCAGCATGCGGCGACCGGATTCCCCAATCACGCAGCCGTCGTCGTCGGTAACCGCGGAACGACCTCCAAGGCGATGACCGCAGAGGTCGAGGCGTGGTCGACAAAGGGCGCAAAGTCCAACGTCACCTGGGACGAGATGCTCCCGCGCCTAACACGAGATGTGACCACGGTCGGGGTCACAAGCGAAGAAGACGCAGCAGTCACATTCTCGATCTATCGGAAGAGGTTCCGTCAGGGGGCGGTGCTCGCTCCTCGAATGCTGACGTTCGTCGAGGAAGGAAAGTCGAGCCCGCTAGGAGCTGGCGCTGGGCGTGTTCCAGTCGTCTCCCGGAAGACGAACCAGGACAAGCCGCCGTGGAAGTCGCTGCCGGCGATCTCAGACGTAGTCGAGAAGACGTTTGTCCGCCCTGTTTATCTCGGTGAGACCACACTTCCGTTCCGCACCACGGCGCCTCTGAAGGCAGTGCTACCGATCTCGCCGAAGACCGGGAAGCTTCTCTCATCCAGTGAGATCGCTGAGCATGAAGGCCTCTCAAGCTGGTGGGTTGCGGCGGAAGAGCTTTGGAACGCCAACAAGTCGGCGAACGACCCTGGGTCGTTCCTCGATCGCATTGACTACATCGGCCAGCTCTCCGCACAGCTCCCGTCCGCGAGTCAGCGCGTCGTCTATACGAAGGCCGGCAATGCCATTACTGCGGCACGGGTCGATGATGCCGATGTGATCATCGACCACAAGTTGTACTGGGCGGCCACAAACACCGTTGACGAAGCACGTTACCTCGTCGGAATTCTCAACTCCGCAGCCGTGCTTGAGCGCGTCAAGCCGTTTATGGCCGTCGGCCTGTTCGGGCTACGAGACATCGACAAGAACGTGTTCCGCGCCTTGATCCAGCCATACGACGCAAGCAACGAGTCCCACGTCGCCCTCGTAAAGGCGGTTGCTGAAGCGGAAGACGATGCGAGCAAGGTCGACGTCAGCGGGGCAAAGACGTTCCAGGCGGCGCGCAAGCTCATTAGGGCGGATCTAGAGCAGAAGGCGCTCCTTCCGAAGATCGAGGCACTCGTTCTTGACGTCGTGCCCACAGCCGTTCCCTAGCGTCGCTTGCATGGCAGGAACGGAGCGCTCGCGACGCACGGATGTTGCTGATCAGCGCCGGCGGCGTTCTTGGTCTCGCCGCTGCGCATGGGCGTGAGGAACGAACTGGTGACAGGTTCGGTTTAGGCCGCCAGTGTGTGCGGCTCGGCTAGCTTGGCTTCGAACTCGATGGGCGTCAAGCCGCCGAGGGTGTCTTGGGCGCGCTGGCGGTGATACTTCCGCTCGATCCACACGACAATCGCGAGCCGGAGTTCCTGCCGGGTCGTCCACCGCTGCTGGTTGAGGACGTTCGTCTGCAGCAGCGACCAGAACGACTCCATGGCGGCGTTGTCTCCGGCGGCGCCGACGCGACCCATCGATCCGACCATGTCATGACGGCGCAGCTCGCGGGCCATCGCCCTGCTGCGGAACTGGCTGCCCCGGTCAGCGTGCAGGATGCACCCGGCGACCTCACCGCGACGAGAGACGGCGTTGCGGACGGCATCGACGGCGAGCTTCGCGGTCATCCGGTCGCTGATCGAGTAGCCGACGATGCGGTTGGAGAACACATCCTTGATCGCGCAGCAGTACAGCTTGCCTTCGCTCGTCCGATGCTCCGTGATGTCCGTGAGCCACAGCCGGTTCGGGGCATCGGCGCGGAACACCCGCTGCACGTGATCGTCGAACACCGGCGGGCCGGCCTTCTTGCCCTTCCCACGTCGCCGGCGCTGCGCGGACGAGAGGATCCCGGCCTGCGAGCACAGCTTCCACGCCGTCCGCCGGCTCATCCGCCATCCCGCCCGACGGGCTTCGTCGGCAAGGTATCGATACCCGAACGTCGGGTCGTCGTGATGCGCGTCATGCAGCGCGTTGATCCGATACGCGCGGAGCACGTCCGCGTCCCGGACAGGGGCGTTGCGCCACCGGTAGTAGGGCTGTCTTGCGAGCTTGAGGACCCGACACGACACCGTCACGGGAATCCCCGCTTCGGCGAGCTCAGCAACGAGCGGGTACGTCATTTTGGGGAGCCACCAAGGCGCAGGTTCGCCTGCGACAGATACGCCGCCGCACGGCGGAGGACCTCGTTCTCCTGCTCCAGCAACCGGATCCGCTTCTTCAGCTCCCGAGCCTCGGCCGCGTCCGCCGCGGTCTGACCAGGTCGATTGCCGTCTTCAACATCGGCCTGGCGGAGCCAGTTCTGCAGGGTTGCTTCACTGATGCCGAAGTCGATGGCGATCTGTTTGATGGTGACGCCGCTCTCGCGGCTGCGAGCGACCGCGACAACGTCTTCGCGGAACTCTCTGGGATAGGGACCGGGCATGATGACATCCTCCCCGTCAGCGCCTCCCGACACTAACGATCAGTTGTCACCGATTCGTTCCTCACGCCCCATCCTCCGAGCAGTCGAGTATACGGAGCATATGTGCTCGGACGACGCCGTCAAGAAGTTGGGCCACATCGTGAACGGCTTGGGCATCGTAGCCGCGAGCACCGTGTGCGAGATCGTTGCGCACCAGCCGGAGGGCATCGTAGCTGTTAGTCGGCTTCCTCGGATCGACCATAACCTCGGTCACCAAGGCTGAGCGTCCTAGATCTTCTGTGACGTCAACCGGCACAGCCGTCAGCGTCTCACCGAGAACCTGCTGCAGGCCGGTGGGTGGTCTGCGGGATAGGTGCGTCTTCAGAAACCTGAGGACTCCAGCGCTGACCGTCTCGGCAGCCTCCGCCAGCGCAGACTCGCGGCGTTCCTTGTGTTTTGTCACGCGCTCCGCAAAGCCGGCGGCATTCTCGTGGCCGTGCATCCCTTCGAGTGCTTGCAGGAGAAGTAGGAGCCGGGAACGTGGGTGCTGCTCCGGGGCGAACATCATCGACCCGTAGGTCTCTAGGAGCGGGTGGTGTTCGCCTCGCAACTGCTGCCAGCGGCGAAGGAGATCAAGGAGCGACATGTCTTCCGGAGACAGCAGAAACGAGCGTTCGACTTTCAGCACGTCGTTGCCGCGTGACGAGTACGGTGCTTGCTGCAGGGCGGTTCCGAACACTTGGAACAATCGAGAACCGCCGTCGTCGGCCAGGCGAACCGCGAGATAGGTGATCTTCTCTTTCCGGCCGGTCGCTAAGGAGACGATGCGACGCAGTGGTTCCACCCACTCCGAGAACACCTCATCGAACGGGATGGGCCGAGAAGGGCGGATCCAGACGACCGGACTGAACGTGACACGGAAGAAGAACGCTTCGGGAGCGGTCACGGAACTGTAGAACTGCAGCTCGACCTCGGCATCATCATCGGTCCAGGTCTGGGTGCTGTCTGGGTTACCGACTGCCTCCCAACTCCAATCGAGGTAGCGTTTCCCCTCCTCCCGCTTCAACGGGATCTTCACTTTGCCGATTGGGCCAATTCCAGTGATCGCGTCTAGTCCCTCGACCTGTACATCGACGCCGACCACCTGCACCGTGTCAGCCGCTACCGGTTCGCGTCCCAGCAATGCAGCCCTCGCATGGATAACTGCGCGCTCGGACATCCAGATCTCTATGACCGCGCCGATGAGCACGACGGTGAAGCCATTGAGCAATCGGCCGACGACAGTGCTCACTTCATAGATCTGCGGGAAGCTCGCGACCCCGCCGGCACCGGCTGTCTCCCATTTCACTGGAACATCACCGAAGGCGTTTCCGCGTGGCGGCCGATCTGCCACAAGCTCCAGGTCACCCTGGAGGGTTTCTGTCCCGCCTGTCTGGGTGGGCAACTGCCACTCGACGCGGTACTCGCCAGGCTCGAGCAGCAGGTTCAGAGGGACGCCGTCAGCCATCTGCGCTCCAACCGGCCATCGTCCGGTGGCTCACGGAGCCGTCGCGACTGGGCACCGTCAGAGCCCTCGAACTGGCTCGCGGCAGAGCCGCTCTTTGACTTGAGTGGGGAGGAGGCGATGTTCCCAGAGCAACTTTGTGACTTCTGCTCTTGCAGCTTCGCCGCCGTCGGCCTGCACGCTCGTGCGAATTGCTGTCCAGGCGCGGTGCGCGTCATGGGCGATGTCGAGAAGCTGGTCCGTGGTTGTGAGATACAAATGCTGCGCAGCGATCGGGACTGCGTCCGGATCTACCAGCCTGCTGTGCGCCGCGATCACACTCACTGAGTCGGCGGGCGGGGCATCGACGTCGCGGTCGGCGGCCAGGGACGCCAGATGTGTGTTCGCTTTTCTTACGTAGTCCATGCTGAGCCGCTCGGCTGTCTGTTCGCTCTTCGCCTCCACGGTCAGCCAAAGCTCATCCCAAAGCCAGGCCGCGTCGGTCCGGCCTTGGCCTGAGGGCTTGAACGACTCTGCGCCGAGGAGCCGGCCCAGCTCTACCAGCCCGAGCTCGTAGGGTGTCGCTTCGTCTTGCGCAAGCTGCCCGAGCATCGTCTGCACACGACTTGAGAACGTCGTCGCCGACCGCAGCGAACCACCCAGGAGGGACAAGATGGCGGTCGCCGCGCTCGCATCGCTCGGTTCTGGGATGACGACGTCCGCGGGCAGCGGCTGGATTTCTCGAAGCCAGACCATGCCCGTTGCCGCACGATGGGCTGTCGTCAGCAACTCGGCAGAACGCTGAGCAGCCGCAGCGTTCCCGGCTGCCGCAGATCTGCCAAACCAAGCGCTCGCGAAGTAGGCCCACAGCGCCCTGTAGGCGCGCGCCTTTGGGGCGGTGATCCCCTCCAGTACCTCGACTGCGGCACGCCCTGCCGCTTCCCAGTCGCCAAGCCAGGCCGCTCGCCACGCTGCGACCTCGCGTGGTGCGCTGGCAGCGAGCTCGGCGGCGAGTGATTGCGGGGTGCGCGTGGCGCGTGCGCGGCCATCGGCAAGCGCCGGTTCACCGTGCGTGCGCCAGTCTTCGTCTTGGGCGAGCGCGCTTCGGGTCAGGGCGACAACGTTGGAGTAGGAACCCGCGCTAGCCAGCAGGCCGAACTCGATCTCTGCCTGAAGTTCGACGGGCATTGAGCGTGTGTTGTCGGGATCGGAGAGGTATCGGAGAAGATCTTCGCCTTGAACGACCACTACCGCCCAGTCTTGTGGCCCTCTCGTGCAACGGCCGGCGCCTTGAACGATGCGGGTTCGAATCCGTTCCGCGAGCACGTCGCCGGCGCGGAGCTTCGAGCTGAGGAAGCGGTCCTGCAAGTGCGAGGCGGTCGGCACGTTCTCCATGACCATGAACCGGCAGCTCTTGTCGGCGAGGTCCATGCCGTCGTAGCGGTTGGGTGCCAACAGCGTGCCTCGGTCGGCCTTCTTGAAAGCCTCGACCGTGGTGTCTGAGGCCGCGAACCGCTCTCGAGCGGGCACGCTCAATGCGTCCGCAATCTTTGAGGCTGCTTCGCCTTGTTGCGTCAAGATCAAACGCTTCGTTGTGAGGTCGGCGAGCCGATTCACGAGCGGTGGCTGCTCAAGCTCAGCAAGGCCGGTCAGCTGACCAGGCGCAGAGGGTGCCACAGCGACGGTGTCGGTTGCCGCATCAAACACAGCGAGGTCGGGAAATACGAAGAATCGGCGGCCGCTGCCGGTACGCTCCCAGGCCCGTGGTGACGGAATCCGCTCGATCGGTGACCGCCCGAACGCCCGCTCAAGCTCGCCTGCCTCTCCAAGCGTTGCGGACAGATACACCCGCTGGTCCGGGTCAACAAACGCCGCGTGCTGGAACGTCGGCGGAATCATCGGTCGGATGTACCACTTGCCCCTCGAAACGTAGAACAGGCATGACATCAAGTTCTCGCGGAGCATCGAGAATCGGTAGCGCGCGGACGTGCGCCCCGTCAGCCCAGCATCAAGCACCGAGTCAATCTCGCTCAGGCGCGACGCGATAGCCGACATAGGAATCAACCGAACCTCGTGCCAGCTGGACGTATCGGCGCCTTCGCCGGTCATGCGGGTAACAAGATGCTGGTCGACGGTGTCACCGAGGGCGTCGAAGAGGTCGTTGTAGCTCGAGTGAGAGCGAGGAATCTCGAGCGCCCATGCTTCGGCGACGTAGCCCTCAGCAGCGTGCGCGTCGTCAAAGATCAGAGTCTTCGCGTCCGCCAAGTAGGAGTTGATGTTGAAGATGTGACTGTAGGTGGTCACGGCGATCGCTTCAGCGCGCGTGTACGCCGTCACCTGGCGCGGATCCCAGTCGTTGTGTGAGTCGATGAGAGAGTGCAAGCTGATGCCTTGCCGCTCGCCAGCGGCCACGACCTGAAGCGCGAGCTGTCGGGTGGGGCAGGCGTAAACAACACGCTCCCGACGACTGCGTCGACGCCACTCACCGATCAACAGACCTACGAGGGTCTTGCCCGACCCAGTAGGCAGTTCAAGAGCGACATCAGCTGTGTCCAGGTGGTTCCCGCTGTATGTCCGCAGCTGATCGACCTGGTGCGACCACAGCGCCCCCACCCCATCCCGCCGACGCGGCAGCTCACCGAACAACGTCTCTGGATCCGCAGCCGCCACCTGAGCTCGCGCCTGCTGCGGGAACACGGGTCGTGCAGGGTTCGGTGTGTCCGGCATCGTCGTCGTCCTCCAGGCGCTTTGGTGTGACTCTCAATCTAGCGATTACGGCACCTTGTTGCGCATTGATGCGCTGTGACGGCAGCGACGCTGATCTCGTCTAAATTCCTGATCAGCTTGAGATCCCGACATGCAAAATGTAGGGAGGATTGCAGCGAACACCACATGCAATCTTTGACCCTGCTAGAGCTGGCCCGGATTATCCGCTGCGTCTGGCGAAGGAATCTGCCCGCGGTGCAGCCGGCGCAGCTGTCCAATTCTCGGAGCGTCGTACCGTGCTCGCAATTCCCTCTAGACGCTGGCCTGCTGGAGAGGGGCGACCAGCTTTGGTCCCTTGAGTTTGAAGGTCTCGGTTTCAACTTGCTTGATAGTGTCGCCGACGAGTCGATTCAAGACGTATGTGTGAGCTGAATCGACGTTGAACGTGGGGCGCCCTCGTCCCCCGTTCGCGACGCGCGAGTAGTCGCCCCCCAGTGCTCGCAGCAGCAACTTGAGCTGGTCGACCGGAAGACGGTCTCCTCGAGCGGCGATGAGCGCGACAACTTGTCCAGTAGTCGCGCCAGCGGTCCTCAACGCCTCAATGCTCTCGTATGGCAAGCCCCAGCCGTTCTCAGCCAGGGCGCTGGCAAGTGTTCGGACCTGCAGCCGGCTTGCACCAGCAAGGTAAGCGGTGATGCTTGAGACGACCGCGAGTCGGGTCGCTGCGAGGATGGCCGAGCTGCGTAGTAGAGGCGGGATGTTGGAGACGTCGAGCACTTCGGGTGATACGAACGTCTCGAACTTCTTGGATGCAGCGATCGTTGTCTCCAGGGTCACCCAATCGACCATGAGATCCGCGGAGAACGCGGTCGCGTCGTCTGCGAGTAGACGACGCTTCAGTAGCCGCGCGACCAAGTCGCCCGTCTCCGGGGTAATCCTGGTTGCTTCGATGATCCCGGGCTCGATACTTGCGGCGATGCGGACACGCGTGTTGGTCGAAGTGATCGCGCTACTTGCAGCGAGCACATCGATGGACACTTCCATCCGCTTCTCAGTGGGGAAGCGTTGCCAGTCGGTAATCTTCTTGTGCTTGCTGAGCAGCAGACCAATGTGCTCGTCGATTCCGAACTGATCGATGTACTCAGACACGTTCTCGAACGTGGGATCGGTTCGGTTGCTCCTGGCAAGGAACGGCCATGCCTGGACGGCCGTGTCACTGAGCGCAGGTACTTGGCAGTCGGCGCCGGACATGTCGACGAGCTGGCCGAGCAAGTCAGTGCTCGAACGCTTTGCTGCTTCGGTCAAGACGGTCGCGAACATCTTCGGATCGGCGACGGTCTGGACGTTCAGCGGTGAGGTGCTTGCGATGTCGAGGTAGTCCTCGAGTTCGTCGAGCGCGTAGGCGTAGACGTCTTGGTTGGGTCTCAGAGTGTCTAGCGCGATCGGACCGGTGGGCAGGAGGGCGCGTAGGTTCGCTTCGATTAGGGGGAAGATCCGGAGTTGTACTGCGATATCCCGTGCGGCGTCGTTCAGGTCGGCGAGGGACTCAAGTGATCCGCCGTTTGCTTTCACGATCCGCAGGACGATCTCGGCGTGGTCCGCCGAGACTGGCTGGCAAATGGCATCCATGTCCTGATAGTTAGCTTGGATGACTAGCCCGACTTCTCGGTCAGTTTCGAATTCATCGTTGGGTGCGACCTGGAGCACGGCGTTGAGAAGCGCGGGGCGGACAGTGGCATCCACAGGCGCGGTCACTGCCGCATATCGGAGTACGCCGGGCCAGTAGGGTGCCAGTGCGGCGAGCAGACGGGCGGGGTGCTCTCCCTGGGCAATGTAGGTGTCTAGGAACTCGTGCTCTTGTTCGCCGAGGAGAGACAGGCGTCGGGCGACCGTGGCCGCGGCTGCGGGCCGTTTCGAGAGCAGATAGTCCATGATCGCGATGTTGAAGACGCTCGCGTCACTGAGGAAGTCGGCGGTGTCGCTGTCCTCAGCGTCTTGTTCGCGTAGGAGTTGGACAACGTCCGTGTCGCTCATCGGGAACGATGCGTCGGGTATGCCGGGCTCGACGCAACGGCGGATGTACTCCATCGCGTCGGGACCTAGATGGTTGCCGTAGTAGCTCGAGGAGTAGAGGGCAAAGTGGGATATGAGAAAGCCATGGCGGACCAGGTCGCGCGCGAGGTCTGACTCGAGTGCCGCTTGGACCACATCATCGAAGGAGATCGCACCGTCGAGGGGCTGGCCAGACGAGTCCGTGAGTGCGAGTCCAGATGTGTCGACTTTGAACTCGGGACGGGCACACAGCTCTTCCCAGGTGTGGTGTCGTAGGAAATCTATCGCTTGCTCTTCCTTCACGATTGCTGCGTTTACTTCGGCGAGGTCGACAGCTTCCCATCCGTCCGCGTTGACGGCGATACCGAACATTTCAGTGAGCTGATCGGCCGTGAATGACAGATTGATCGTCGGAGCGCGGTAGGTGCCCGGATCACGGAGTTGAAGCTGTTGGGGTTCACCAGCGGCGATCCGAGCCCAGGTTTCGGCGTCGTCGAGGTTGCCTTCTGTAACAGGGCCTGTCAGTTCGACCGTTGCCTGTGGCGCTGTTGCCTGAGCCGCCGCTTGCAGCCCCTCGCGAAGTTGGAGGAGAGCATGTCCGAGGCGAGTAGCACGCGCGTTCTTTGTGGCCTCGAGATGGCGGCTGTTTCTGTAACTCGTTAGTTGCTGGGCGCGTGTCGCGAGATTCTGACGTACAAGAGCGCGCCACACGTTGTAGACGAGGTCGAGCGTGCTGTCTCGGTGACGGATCTTTTCGAAGTCAGTGAGATGCGTGTTCTTGAACAGTACGATCGCGAATACGAGATCATCGTCGATACCCGGAACTCGGCTCGCCGGAACGACAAGACGGTTTCGGTACACCTCGAACTCGTTGCGAATGTTGTGAATCATCCGCATGTCGGCGACATGGCGGGCGGCAAGACGTATGAGTGCGGGGTTGATTGTGAACTCATCGCTCGCCATTGCGTCCGACATCACGTCGCGGGCGTTGTCGGCGCTGACAAAAGGCACTACCGGGATGATCACGTCGAAGAATTTCGTGCGGCTCGCACGCTTCAATGTCGCTTTCGCGCGGTCTGATTCCTCGATCACTGAAGTGAGGTCTTTGCCGTCTCGCCGCGGTGCGCCGATCTTCTCGAACACGCTGTCGCGAATCGCGTAGATGAAGACGATGCGCTGGCCGATTTGATCCGAACTGTTTAGCAGGCCGTTTAGTGCGCGGAGTGTGTCGAAGACCTGTACGTCTTCGAACCGGTCGATGTCCTCTATAACAACGATGTTGCGGCGGCTCACCTGGAAAAAATAGACGATCTCGTCCAAGTACTCGTCGAAGTATGTGTCCGATTGCTTTGACAGGGTGACTGTGGCGGCGCCGGCCTGAACGGACGCACTTATCGTCGGCCGGGAGCGGAGCACGCTGATGATCGCCCAAGTAGCGCCCGCCGCCAGCCCGAGAATCAGTACATATGCGACGATCTGCCGCCACAGAACCGGTAGGAGGGCCTCTACGAGCGGTTGGACGAGTCCTAGCCCAAGGAGAACTATGAAGACGGCGGCACCGATGGTGCCGGCGACCACCCAGTCACGACGCCTGTTTGGTGCACTCGCCCGACGGAATCTCGATCGCGGCACGGCTTCGGGAGGGAGGCGATACAGCAGCTGTTTGACGATCTCCTTCTGGATCTGGTTCGTGCGCGACGCCGGCCCATCCTCGGCAGAGTTCTGGCTGATGGCGTCTGTGTCGTGGTCGTCGGGCGCGATTGTCGAGAGCGAGAGCTGTACCGTTCGGGCCCCGTGAGTCTCGCTGAGACGCTGAAGGACGCTGCTCTTGCCGGTGCCGTACGCGCCAGTGAGCGCGATGTTGCGTGTACCTTCGGCGTCGATCGCGCGGACGAGCAAGTCGTAGTACAGCTGATGCTGCTCGTCGTCAAACGCCGGTGCCAGGCTTGTCAGGCGCAATTCCTGTCCCGGTCGGAGGTTGTCTCCCTGTGAATGCGGGATTGCGTTCTCGGACATGTGTTCATGGTATTGGGCCGCCCGGACACGCCTCCGGCACCAGGCCGGTGGTGTCGGTGCTGCACGCGTCATGTGCTTTCTGCGTGCGCAACGTCGTCAACATCGCTTCGGCGAGAAGCGCCGAGGCTCCCCGTCGGTTGGTCGGAGGGCAGTGGCGCGCAGACCACTGCTTGGCAAAACGCCGAGGAGGCCCAGCGTCGGCCGAGCTACGCCGACGAGAGTATGAGTATCTGTGCTCGGTTGTGCTGGGCGAGGTCACGGCCCGCTTGGCCGAGATCGTCTGCGGAGTGGCGGCGTCGTGCGAGGAATTCGGCGGCGTCTCCTTGGAAGAGGGTGTCGCGAGCGTCCATGCAGCGCGCGAAATCCTCCAAGGCTTCGCCACGGCGGGACATACCTTCCCAATGCGGAGACCTTCGGCGATGCTTCCACGAACCTCACGTAAACCACCGGCGGATCAGTAGTTGGCTGCCAAGAGCCGGGACCTGGCCGGGACCTGATGCATGCAAGCCATGCAACGCATGATGTGAAAACGGACCTCCTGCGGAGCGGAGAGGCCCGGAAAATCAAGGGAACCGGCCGATCCGGGTACCTGGGGGTCAAGGGGTCGCAGGTTCAAATCCTGTCAGCCCGACGAGGTCTATGGCCTTGTCAGGACCGCATTCAGAAGCCGCACCTTGGGTCGCGTGCCAGATGCCATTGATCGTGACCCCTGAAGGTGCCATGAGTGGTCATGGCTGGACGGCAAAATCCCCCCCGCGCTTGGGCGCGTCACACACTCATCGTTTCCTGCCATGGTCGCGAGCGCCCAAACGGCGGAGGGCTGCAAGTCCGGACATGCCGATGGTCGGATGCAGCTCGACGACGGAGGGCCTGCAGGATGCTACCCATACAGCGGCATCTGTGGATATATGCAGATGCCGCCGTATGGGTAGGAAATTGCAGCGTCCGAACCCGATGTCGATGCAGCGTCGATTCGTCGTCTGGGACCGGTCGACTGCGGGTGTCCCGTCCGGCCAGACGGGGGCAGTCCGGCCGAGCACCCTGATCTGCCGCTCCTGGTGTGATCTGGATGGGTGAAGATCGACCGCTCTAGGCTTGACGGTGGTACTACCCGCGGTACCATATCACTGTGGCGACCGTCGACAAGCTCCTGGCAGCGATACGGAAGAACCCACAGAACGTGCGCTACGACGACCTCCACAAGGTCTGCGAGCACTACTTCGGTCCGCCCCGCAGAACCGGCGGATCACACGCGGTGTTCAAGACCCCTTGGCCCGGTGATCCGCGGGTGAATATCCAGAACAGCAATGGCCAGGCCAAGCCGTACCAGGTGCGGCAGGTGCTGGCCGCGATCGACAAGAAGGAGGCGAAGTGATGTCCCACACCGAAACGGCCGACGTGTCCCGCTACACCTACCGGGTGACGTGGTCGATCGAAGACGGTGAGTTCGTCGCCACCTGCGCCGAGTTCCCCTCGCTGTCATGGCTCGCCGACTCCCAAGCGGCCGCACTCCAGGGGCTCGTCGACCTGATCGCCGACACCGTGGCCGATCTCACGGCAGAGGGCGCGGCCGTCCCGGAACCGCTGTCGGAACGGAGCTACTCGGGCAAGTTCAACCTCCGGGTCGGGGAAAGCCTGCATCGCCGGCTCGCGATCCAAGCCGCCGAGGAACACCTCAGCCTCAACCAGTACGTCGTGCGACGCCTCTCAGAAGCCTCCTGAGACCATCAGGAATATGAGCCCGTGCGCTCCTGAAACGTGCGGGCGATCGGCGTGAACCCACGCGATCGGCACCTTAACCTGGTCCCCGCGGAGCAGCCTGTATTCATCAGAGGTCTCCCAGGCGACGCGGACGATGACCGCCAACCTCCGCTGTCACAGCCCACCCCTAGACTGGCTTTCAACGACGAGGTGTACGACGAAGCGGCGCGCACCAGATGGACCGGGGGTAGGCAGGGGCGTGTCCGAGCAGGGCGAAGTTCTGCAATGCGAGCAGGCGATCAACCGGAGGTACCAAGAGATCTTGGCGACCATGCCGGAGTACATCGCGATCGACGATGCTCGGGTGCAGTTGCATCGTGCGGTGCCCGGTCCGCTCACCGGACGGGTGCGAATGCGCTACCCGGGAGATGATGAGGACGACAGCTTCTACGTGGGACCGACCCATGCGCGCATCGACTTGGGCGGGGGCCGCGAAACGCAGGTGGTCAGCTGGGTGGCCCCGGCGGCGGCGGCCTTCTTCGAGCGGCACTACGAGGCCGGGTTGGTCAAGGTCCGCCGGCACCTCGACTCGGACGGCCACGACCTGACACGCGCCTGGGACGAATGGCTGACCGACCCCGACGGCATCGCGTTCGACGGTGACCCGGTCGTGCAAACCGAGGAACCCGGCAACGCCTCGACGGCCGAGGACGCATTGCGTGAGCGGCTACTCGCCCCGCGAACCCCGCTCACCGCGCTGCTCGGCACGCTGCAGCCCGAGCAGTACGCGCTGGTGGCCGCCGACCCGGCTTCGTCCCTGGTGGTGCAGGGCCACGCCGGCACCGGCAAGACCGTGGTGGCCACCCACCGAGCCGCCTGGCTGACCCACGCCGAGCGGGAGCAGCGGCTGAGAAACGTCCTGTTGCTGGGCCCCACCCCCACCTGGGCCAGCCACATCGCGCCGGTCATCAGTGAGCTGGCTACGCCGGACACCGTCATCGTCCGCTCGTTGGGGCAAGTGTTCGCCCAGATACTCAGTGCGAACGCTGACCTACCGCACAAGCCATCTCGCAGCGCAGATGTGGTGCACGCCACATCGGAGCAGCTGGGCAGGACGCTCGCCACCGTAGTGGCCAATCAGTTGCGTACCGATCCCGAGCTCACTCCCGCCAAGGCAGACACCGCGTTCCTCAAGACCAATCGGGTGGCACCGCCGAGCGGCACCCGCCAGGACTTCCTTGAATGGCGGGAGACGCTGCCCCGCAGGTTCGACGACGCGCTGGCCGACGACCGCCTGTGGCCGCTGCTGGCATACCTGGTCGTCCTGCTGGGCGAACCCGAGGACCACGCGCATGTGATTGTGGACGAAGCACAAGACCTTCGTCCGCTGGAGTTGATGGTGCTGGCCCGGCTCAATGCCGGCAGCTGGACATTGATCGGCGACATGCGGCAACGGCGCACCAGCCACACCCCCGGCTCGTGGAGGCGGGTCCGCAAGCTGCTCGGCATCGACGACAGCCCCGAAGAACTGCTTTCGGGTGGGTATCGCAGCACTCAGGCGATCATCGACTTCGCGGGTTCGCTGCTGCCGAGGTCGGACGCGCGGCGCAACCCGGCGATGCTGGGCGCGGGGACGCCGCCCCGCGTGGTGAACGCGTCCGCCGCAGAACCGGGCCTTCCCCAGCTGGTGCTGGACGAGGCAATTCTCCTAGTGGATGCGCATCCTGACGGAACGGTCGCGGTGATCACCGAGCTGGTCGAGGAAGTCGCGAACTGCGCGTCCGACCATGGCTGGCAGACCGAGGGAAGCCAGATCTGGACGGACGATCACGGCCGGCGATTCAGCCTACTGAGTTCCGAGCAGGCCCGGGGGTTGGAGTTCGATGCCGTCGTGGTCGCCGAGCCCGCGGCGTTCCGGGAGCGGGCCGGGGATTTCGGGCCCCTGTACACGGCGCTGACCCGGGCCAACCTGGAGTTGACCGTGGTGCACCGCCGTTCGCTGCCGCCGCCGCTGATCCGCTACATCCGCGAGCATTCCGACCGATTCTGACCACTCAAGCCGACCGAAGGAGACGTCAGCGACGATGACGCACGTGATATCCCTGCTGAATATGAAAGGCGGGGTCGGCAAGACCACCAGCACCGTCATCCTGGGCGAGTTCCTCGCCGGAGAGCTCGGGCGCAAGGTGCTGCTGATCGACATGGATCCGCAGATCAGCCTGTCGATCACGATGCTGGGCGAGAAGCAGTGGCTGCTGCTCCACGGGAACCGCTTCACGCTCGCGCAGTTGTTCGTCGACGCGCTGCACGAGGACGACGAGCCCCGCTTCAACCTTGGCCAGACGCTGCAGCGCGATGCCTCGAAGGTCAAGAACGTCTGCGACCTCGATCTGCTGCCGTCGTCCCTGGACATCATCCCGGAACTGCCCCACCTGGAGGCGATCAGCGCCGCGGCGCGGTCGGCGGACCCGCCGGTCTGGGAGATCTTCCGCGAGGGTATCGAGCCGATCTTGGACGACTATGACTATGTGCTGGTCGACTGCCCGCCCAACCTCGGGGTGATGACGATGAGCGCGCTACGAATCAGTGCTGGCTACGTCATTCCTACCATCCCGGATGTGCTGTCGACCTACGGCATCTCGGCCGTGCAGCGCGAGGTGAAGAGATTCGCCAAGACCGCGGGCATCGCGGAGCCGGAAGCACTCGGCACGATCATCACCAAGAATCAACGAGGCATCGGGGTGCACAAAGGTCAGCTCGCCCGGCTGAAGAACGATCCCGACATTCCGCCGCTGCTGTATCCGCCGATACCGCAGAGCAATCAGATTGCCGGATCAGTTGAAGGCGACTACAGAACCCTGAAAAGCAAGTACAGCCGTGCCAACTACGACGACCTATTTGACCTGGCCGAGGCATTTCGGCAGCGCATTGAGGAGGGCGAATGAGTTCGGCATCGAAGCGGCAAGCCAGAGCGCAGATCCGGCGGGCAACCGCAGCACTGAATGCGCTTGCCGAACGCGATGAGCAGAGTGCGGTTCTCGCTGCCCAGCTCGCCGGCTTGGTGGCCGTACTCGCCGAAACAGCCACCGATGGGACGCAGTTCAACGCTGGACTCGTCACAGCGCTCGCGGGGCCGGTGGGCCCGAAAGTGGCCGGCGAAACCCACGTCGCGAAGGCCGCCGAAGCACCGGACGTAGCAGCTGCACCCGATGCGACGACGGTGTCCCAGGCATCCGGTCAGGACGAGGCAGTCGATGATCAGCGGCGCCGACTGAATGCGATGACCGTGGCACAGCTGCGGGCGCTGATCAAGGAGCAGAGGATCCCGCACCCGCAGATCTCAGCCCTGTCCAAGGCCAAGAAGGCGGACCTGATCGAGACCATCGCCGCAGATACACCGCTGGCCGGCCAACAAGCTGGCGGCAAGCGCAAACGTATGCCCGGCGTGCTCGACCCGTACGCGCTGGCCCGCCAAGAGGGCGAGGCCGCGCTCCGGGCACGGCTTGGCGACCTCGACGTCGACCAACTCAAGGATCTGGTGCACGACTACGGGATGGACTACGACCACCGAGCGATGCGCTGGACCGACCAGCAACGCCTGATCGGCCGCATCATCGAACGAGTCGACTTCGGTACCACGCAGGGATCGGCCTTCCGAGACGCGGCGCTCCCAGAGAACCCGTAACCACGTCACTCACCAGCACGTTCGGCACCTGCTCAGGAGCACAAGGGAGGAACCCGACCGGCTAGGCTGCTCACTCGGTCGCCATTCGTGATGGGAGTTCAAATGGAAGATCCCCTGGACCAGGTGGTGCTGCTCAACGAGGACGGCCAGCCGATCGGCAGCTACCCGCGGCAGAAGGTTCACGGTTCCGACACACCGCTGCATTTGGCTTTCTCGTCCTACCTGTTCGATCCTGCTGGCCAGTTGCTGCTGACACGCCGAGCGTTGAGCAAACGGACTTGGCCAGGGGTGTGGACGAACTCCTGCTGCGGACATCCTCGCCCAGCCGAACAAATGGCCGACGCAATCCGGCGCCGTGTAGTAGTCGAGCTGCAAGTGCATCCGGCTGAACTGTGGTGTCTGCTTCCAGAATTCAGATATCGGGCGCGTGACGCCAATGGACTGGTGGAGAACGAGATCTGCCCGGTGTGGGCAGGCATCATTGATCCAGCCGACATTCGGCCCAACACCAATGAAGTGGCCGAAGTCAGCTGGGTGCAGTGGGACGACTTCGTGACTGCAATCCGTGCCTTTCCCGCGGGTTTCAGCCCCTGGGCCGTGGACCAGGTCGCGCAGCTGGGTGGAACTCACCCGATGAGCCACCCATCGGCGCCACGATAGGAGTTCCGCGAGCTGGGTCCTGGCGCTTCCAGCGGTCACCCGCGGAGCTGACGGGCCCGTTCGGCCCTCGAAGAACGCGCTGCTGGATCTCTTGGCCTGGGGAACAGACTGATTAACCCTGTTCTGGGCCACTTTGCCCAGGGCTCGAAGCGGCGGCGTGCCTAATCTTCTTCACCTGCGGCATTGGATCGATCCAAACCCGCTAAATCGGCAGTTCTGGGCTCAACTGAAGAAGATCTGTCACGCCACCGCGATCGCATCCGATCCCGAGTCTCCTGGCCGGAACGTGGAAGGTTCGGCCGCAGCCGGTCGAAATCAGACGTACTACATCGTCTGACATCAGGTATCATGGAACGATGAGTGAGGAACTCATCTGGGACGACGAGTCGGCCACCTACATCCGCCTACGACAGAACCGCTACCCCGGCGCCATAGGCATCCAACCGGCTTGGACGCAAGAGGTGATGGCGGACGCCGACCTAGCGGCATTGGAGCCGGACCCGAAGTCACGAATGGGCGCCTCACGATTCGTCGGCTACTCCCCGACTGCAGGCCGGGTATTAGTGGTGATCGCGTTCCGCGACACCGACGGAGACCTACATGGCATCAACGCGTGGCCAGCCAGCGGCGCGGACCTCAAGATCTACCGGAAAGAAGCAACCAATGGCCAAGACGATTGACCCAGCGTTCAGGGACGCGCTCCGCGAGGAGTCCGAGCACACAAGGGACGAGCCCTACCCCGACATCACACCGACCCGACCGAACAGGTCTCGGGTCTACTCCATCCGCCTCAGCCCCGAAGAACAAACCCGCGTAGAAAAGGCCGCCCGCGACAAGCACCTCCCGCCCTCGACACTCGTGAGGGCTTGGATACTCGAACGGCTCGAACAAGAGAAGAGCGCCTGATACGGCTGATCACGTCCGTCTCCCGAACAACCTCACTCTCGCTCGCGTACGCGCCGGACGCAACGCGCTCCTTCAATGCCTCGGCTATGCCAGGGATCGAAGCGGCGGCGTGCCTAATCTT
>RRZT010535289.1_pt1 | contig 20387 bp, 18 predicted proteins | sample 2165551 | NCBI WGS metagenome assembly RRZT01 (sample SAMN10456910, study PRJNA506462) | wastewater metagenome | biome: wastewater; feature: sludge; material: wastewater sludge; isolation source: wastewater sludge with Escherichia coli K12::gfp cells carrying plasmid... | place: USA: Moscow, Idaho... | reverse complement strand
CTGTATCAGCCTTATCAAAGCGATTAGTTAATCTTCCTTTTTCTTCATCGTAACTTGTAATATTCTGAGCATCCCCTAGCGGTTTATTACCACCATTGTTAAGTGTATGACTTGTTATGTCTGACGATTTTTCACTAAACAATTCTCCAAGCTGCTCTTTTGCATCCAATTTTTCTAAACCGCCACCACTTTTATACGCCTCAAAATCTGCCTTGCCGTTTTGGTCGGTAAATCTACCATTCATACTAGGACTTGTTAAGATTTCTCCAGCCTCTTTCTCAAAACCATTACCAATTAACCAGTCCAAAGCAAAATTTTGGTTTGATGGTAACGTTAAATCTGTTTCATGAGTAACACTGCTAGTCTCATTTGCATTTGAACTGCGTTTATATGATGTTCCTTGAGTTAGCTGTGATTCTTCTCCAGTCGATAAACTATAGCCCTCTCTTCTACTTCTCTGAGAGTTGTAGCTGCTTACTTGACTCGATTCGGTTTGGTTGCTTTGAGTCATGTTTCGATTTATACCGTCTGTACTTGTAATACCTTGGTTATCTGAGATAGATTTAGTGGCTGCATCTCCAGCACTATAGCTAGATGATGCTTGACTCGATCCAGTTTCCGTAGCACCAACAGTTGTACCAATAGTTCCTCCAGCTCCAGCGTTGACATAACCGCCTCCTCTGCTAGTTGAATTTGCTGCTTTACCAAGTAAATTACCTAGCTTACTACCTTTTCCACCCCCTGCTGCTGTGCCTCTATCGGTTGCCCCTGCTGCTGAATTACCTATCATGTTTCCACCGACACCACCTCCACTACCTACACCAAACGTACCGCCTACATGAGTATTGGCATTCAAGCCCACTGTGGTATTTCCAGTATTTGAATCTGTTTGAGAAAAATTGGTGTTAGCATTTGAAGTAAATTGCGATGAGCCTGTTGTTGATGAACTAATTTCTTTGTTCTGTGTTTGTGCTACAGATTGGCCTTGACTTTGTGTTGTGCCTAAAGTATTTGTATCACTAGCAGTTGTCGTTGATTCAATCCCTTCATTTGTAGTTACAGCGGTATTTTGTGTTTTATTAAAGCTAGTTGAGCTTTCATTGCCCATACCTTTAGTTGCTGCCGCTGTTTTACTTACTTTGATATGTGCCAAAGAATCGTCTTTGTCATAGGTTTTAGCTACCCAACCATCACCACCAAACGTATATGTTGTGCCTTTTCCGTCATTAACTTTTGTTAGACCACTTGAAGTTACTGAATTTGTATCTAACTTATTAGCTGAAGCATTATTCCACGATCTATTATCTCTTGAGTAATTACCTCTTGAATCATTGCCAACTGACGTATTAGCAAAGCTACTATTTCCCATTGATGTATTACCATCTGACATTTCCCCACCAACTGCTGCCCCTGCTCCCGAAAATGTCGACATAACACTATTGCCTATACTAGCAATGGACTTATATGTGCCAAAAGCGACTGCACTTGCAATTACTGGAGTCAATAAAACCATCCAACCAACCAAGGATTGATTGTTAATTAAGGTGTCATAAACAGTATTGACGTAACCGTAAGGAATGCCTGTTTTATTAAAAGCCCCTGTAACTGCAAGCTGCCGACCCAATTCCCAATTAGCAAGGCCATTAATTATTGCGAAGATCGGCTGCCACATACATATCCAAAATAATGTGCCTAAATAACCAAATAATACTTGCAGCATATTTCCTAATGGAGCTAATACAAATAGTAGGATTACAAAAGGGAATAGCATAATAAGAATAATTGCAATCCAGCTCCCCATAGCTGGCATTAATTCTCTACCTAATTGTGCAATTACAGATTGTTGAAATGATGCTTTTTTAGCTGCTCTCGATGTTGCCATGTGAATTGCTGCATTTTCAGCTAAACTAGGGTCTGTAAGCATTCTTGCGAAGTCTGGCCCTGTTTGTTCCATCATGTAGTTAAACATATTCTGCTGCATAATTTCAGCCATGTTTGTATTAATCTGTAGCTGATTTTGATAGGCTGATTGTACCGCACTATAATATAAGGAACTCATATAGGTTTGGCTGTACAAATCACTTTTATAGAAAAATTGCCTCCCTTTATCTTCAACTGTTTTAGCTGTATCGTAATGAATATCATTTTTAAGCTGTGCTGCTGCATCTGTGCAAGTTTTTACCGATGAATTTGCTGTAGTAGAGTTAATTGTCACAAATCTAGCTGGTGATGTGTTATTAAACATTAACGGGAATCCGTTTCCATTTTCCATCAACTCATTTAGATTAATTGCGCCATCTTTAATGTCATACAGCGTACATTCCTTAAAAAATTGCATCATATTTACTCTAACCAATGGGTTTTTAAAACTGATATCCATTGAATTTTTTAGCAGATTGCCATAAGAGCCTATTCCTGCACTATACATTCCAGTTGAATCATAGGAGTTTATTCCTGCTCCAGCCTTTAACGTAAACCATTTTGTCACATTATTTATGACTCTAAAGCCCTCTATAAGTACCCAAGGGGCTTTACTATTTGAGATAGTGTAGGCTTTTTCAGTCATCCCACGACTAATCGAGATATTGTCATTTACTGGCGCAGATAAAACACTTGAAAAAGCCAAAGCCACTAAAAACTGTTTGAAATAATCGGTTTTCTGAAAAATTGCAACTGAGATAATGCCATTAATTAATGCAATCATAAAAAACATTTTTAATAGATTCTGCCAACTTGAAGAATCGAAAATGTAGCTCACATAATTTATTGCGGTATAGAGTGCTTGTGGGTCAAAAGGCGATTCAAGCGATATCACTGCCAACATTTTTCATCCCCTTAAATTAACGACTCAAGTTATTACTAAATTGCAAAGAATTAGATAACATCGGACTCATCCCACCAATCATGGTGCTTTCTAAACTTTTAACTTCTTGAGCGATATTAAAACTACTTTGGGCCGTCATATTAAGCTGCATGATTTTTGTTGCTAGAGTAGCCTCTAGCTTATCTAGTTCAGCAATCATTTCTTTTGCCTGTGTGGTATGTTCACTATTACTTTCTTTATTCATCTTGTTTTTTAATGCTTTTCTAACCGTATTGGCGACTGTTCCAACATAGGCTTGGGCGTATTTTGCAGCGATTAGCGAGCTATATTTACCCATCATTAAAGTTGCTGCACCACCATTATTGTTTCCTAATGACGCACTTAAAGAGACAATTTTATAAATTGGGATATCAGTTGCATTAACAAAACTAAGCAGCTCAGCTTTTCTTGCACCATAATCTTGACGATTAATGATATAGCCTTGCATCGCTTTCATTTTTTCATTTACGATTTTTTTATAGCTATCTGCATTTACGGTTTGGCTAAAATTGGGTGACATACAATTTACTGAATCATTACCGCAGCTTGGATAAGGAACTTGTACTTGTCCGTCTTTTGTAATCAAGTCTTCAATGACTTTATCGTTAGTTGGATAAAAAGAGTTTATTTTTCCATCATCTGTAAAAACAACTGTTCCAACAAGGCCCATAAAGCGTCGTTTATCTATTTCACTGAGTCCAGCGACTTTGTTTAATGCTTGCCAAGTGACATTGCCTGTTGGTAAGTCTTCTTCTCTTTCGGGATTGTTATTTCTAACTTGTTGCAATGCGTCTTTTCGTGCGGCTGGGTCGAAAACATTTTTTACTTGGCGATAAGCCTCTGTTGCGTCGCTAAAAATACCATCTGACATACCCCAATTCATTACTTTGGTATCATATTGGGTGTTAAACACTTCATTCGCAGCTGCATTGACAATACCTTTAGCCGCTTGACATGAATTAATATTCATAGCATTTGCTTTATCAGCGATATTTTGTAGGCTTGTCATAACGTTATCGCAAGTCGGGCAAATATTTTGTAGGGCAATCTTAAATCCATACCCCAAAGCATTTGAGCCAATATTTCTGAGTGTCTGTACAAACTGTTCTTTGCTGATAAAACTAAAGCCGCCTAAGTGTAGGTCGATACCGCCACACCCTGCATTGACTGTTGGGGCTTGAATAGACATTAAGTTATAACTGCGTGAAGGGGATGTAAGCGTTAAATTACCGCCACTATACATATTCATTGTTTGAGTTTGTACGGCTGCTGGGCCGCCATAACTAACGTTGCCATTTAGATCATCAAACACAGATTCCATCGTTGCTGCTTTACTTGCGTCGACGCAAATTAGGCCTAATATTACCGCTACAATTTTAATGTATTTCATGGTTTTATCCTTAGAAGCCTGTACCAACTGGAACATTTGTTAATGAATAAATACGGTCTACAATTTCGTCTAAAGCCATTGCCCCAAAACCGATAGGGGCGTATTCTGTTGTTTGTTTATTAGCTAAGAATAATGCTGGCACAACTTGTACCTCCCATTTTCCAGCTAAATTTCTTCCATCTTTAAATACTGGATATTCGGGTAAACCGCCACCATCGAGAGACGCTGCAATCACTTCCATACCAAATTCATTCTCCATAGTTTTAAGGACTTTAGAGACTGCGTGACAGTAAGGACAATCACTACGAAAGAAGAAAATAATGCCATGTTGTTTGGCTAATGCCCTCATATTTGAGTTTTTAGCCTCCTGCTTTCCCTTATTAACTACATTTAGCCCCATAGCTGTTGTTGGGTGATTTATTGAATAATCTAATTGTGGATTTTTCCAAACTACTCGCTGCCAACTATCGGCAAATACTGACGCTTTCTCTTGACTTACTTTCCATACTTCAAGATAACTTTTGATGTTGTCTTCTGTAGGATTCATGACTGCAATATCTTCTTTGTCTTTAAGCAGTTGTCTTAATTGCTCAATAGACTGTACTTGGCTTAAATCAGTAACTTTTTTAGTTTCAGATTTAATGTCTTTATTTTGTTCTGATTTGCTTTCTAAAGGCTTTTGATTAACAGGGGTAGCGTAAGGTATAGGCATTGTCTGTTGTGGCTCAGAAGACTTAAAAACGCTGTTGTTGGCTTTGTCTATATTTGATTCTTTCTTTTTAGACTCGTCACAATACCAATTAGGTTTAACTGAGTTGCATTCCCAAACCGATTCATAGTCAAAGACTCCAGCATTGCCTAAAACTGGCATTAAAAAAATTATGCTCGTAAAGATTTTTTTAATATGCTTATTCATAGTAATTAATTCCTTGACTAAAACTTGCTTTGACCTTGTTTTCAATCGTTTGCTTTCTTTGTTCAACATCAATATCTTTTGGTACAACTTCATTAATAAATTCGCTGAAATCCATTCTTGAAAAATCTAATTTTTCTAATTCATCTAGCGTAAATCCGTTGCATCCCTCACCTTTATTTAACTGTTGTCTTCCTTGTGTATTGATAATTTTTGAAAGAGTCGATCTAAAGCAACAATATTCTCTTGTTTTCTCGATACAAGCTCCGAAAAAAGTCTTACTACTGCACCATTGGCGATTAAAGTTACATAGATTACGACCACGTTTAATTGCTAAAACTTTTTCATCTTTATTACACTCTAACCATCCAAGAGTTAAGGTTGATTGGATAACGGCTAATGTTGAGTCGTCATCAAATACCTTGTCATAAACATATTGGCTGCCGCTAGTTGTGGTTGTGGGTGTATTAGGTTGATTGCCATAGTTATATGTTGTCGTTGCTCCAGTCGTTTTGTTTTGAAACTGGCTGTTTGTATTAATTGTTCTACAGCAGCTCATGATGTTGCTACCAGCTAAAACTTTAAGTGTGCATCTGTTAGTATCGCCTTTAAAAATGTTATAGTCGGTAGGCGTTTTACCATACAACCCTGCCTCACGCTGGGCCTCCATCATGGCAATAGATTTGCCAAAATCTTCATCACTTTCAGCCTCTTTACCAATACAGTTCTCACCGTTACAAATTTTTTGCTCACATATTGTTTTTTCAACATACTGTGCATCAGACTTTTTACAGCGGTAAGTTTGGTTATAGCTTACACATTTACCTTCTTGGTCTTTATCAGTACACTCACTACCCAATTGCTCACAATTATTTAAGTCATTTTCTGAGCATTCGTTTATTTGTTTATCTTCAGTACAAGTCAGTGAGTATTTTCTTTTTTTGCAATAACCTAGGGGCTGTTGATTCGGGAATGCTCCTATATCGTTTATATAACCGCCTTGTGCATTTGTTGTTTCGCATGAAGATGCATCTAATTTACATACATTTGCATTCACTTGTTTGGTGCTACAAGTTGTACTAACTTGATGCTTACAATCGTTAAATACTGGAATATCTATATCAATAGATAACCTTAAAGGGCCTTTATGGTTATAAAGATTTGCCTCGATGATATTTTCACCCTCTTTAAGAAAAGGTTTAATATCTATTTGTGTTGATACTTGACCGTGACTATCAGTTCCCCAATATCTATCCCAAACTTGATTACCATTAACGAAAAGTCTTAAACCGTTGTCTTGATCAATCCTAATAATTTTTGCAGAAGGTAATTTATCTACATTTTTGATATTAAAATTTAGTCTCGTTTTGAATTCTTTATATACACCCCATCCCGAAACTGAAGGTTGATTCAGTCTTAAAACCTTATTGGTAAAAGCGAAAGTAGGTTTTAAACTTGATGACAAAATAGTATTGCTACCAAACTCTACACCACCATCTGCCACGTTAAATTGAGCTGTCGGTAGTTTACAAACACTCGATACATTATCCTCGCAAGTCTCTTGGGTAGTTGTTCGAGACGTTGTGATAAAGCATTGTTTCTGCTCATATTGGGCTGGAATTTCTGTTTTTATCACCCTACAAAAATTTTGTTCAGAATCAATCTTTGCTTGATTAATTGTATTTCTTGAGTTTGTAATTAATGGATCGTTATTTCTATCAATAACGTATTTAGGTCTTGAATTACCGTTTTTAGCTGCAAACTGTACCGCCTCGCAATCTTCTTTGTCTTTATTCGATAACCCCGATAAATCCCCACTGCAATTAAGCACCTTTGAATTTCCAGCATCTAATGAGGTACTTAAGTCCTTGGTATAGTATTGTGAGCTGCTGTGCGTCTGATAGTTTCCGTCGACCTGTTGAGCAGTTGTTGTTGCATTTGTTTCGCTTGTGCTTTTGACTGCTTGGTCTCTACAATCATTACCGACTGCTTTGCCATATTGGATTGCATCATCCAAACTATTTAGCGTCGCTGACATTGCACCTTGGCAATCAGCGGCCAAGGCATTACCTGTACCGATTACACTTAAAATTAAAACGCTGAAAATCCATTTTTTTAATTTCATTACAACTTACCTAACTGTTGTTCTATTATTTGACGGTCATTTGCATCTGTCACACTGGCTGCCATTTTCTCTAACGCATAACCTAAGCTAACATCCCCTGTTATCTTGACATATTCGTTTGGCAAAACACATCCATCTAAATCAAGGCTTTCATTTGCACCAAGTTTCTTAACGACTACAAAACTAGGCACTTGGGTAATTTTGTATTTGTGAAAAGCAGCTGGGTTTACCTGTATATTGCCGTCGCTTAGTCCTAGTTCTTGAATCTTTTGGTAGGTCTTTTTATAACTACCCTCATAGAATCCTCTAAGCACAATTGCCCCATCTATTTTTCTAACATCCGTCACCAATTGTTTTAAAGTTGATTTGGGCATACTAAGGGTTGCAAAGATATAAACTCGCTCACCTTTTTGTTGCTGCACTACACCCTTTTCATAACGCTTTGCAATCGCCTCAATGTCGATATTATTATTTCGATATTCGGTAATCTGTGGGGCTACGCTATCGGTGGTAATTTTCTCCAACATTGATTTTTTTTCAGCATTAACACGCTGCAATTCTTTTTGAAAAGCTGCTTGTTGTTCGACCTCCTGCTTGGTATCAGCTTTCTTATCACTGAAAAATGGGGTATCTGCTTGGGCTGCGATTAATGCGCCACCCATAGCGACGGTTATAAATGTGTTTTGGATAATTTTTTTCACAGATAAGGCCCTAAACAACAATTTTTTTTGCGAAATAGCTCGTAAGAGAAATCTTCACCCTTGTACGGATAACTTCTACCAGCTCCCATTTTGGCGGTTGTTCTTCCGAATGGCTGACAACATTTACCGCTTGAATCATTTGCCTTTTTAGTTTGTGGCACTGGATAAATCATCGTATATTTATATTGGTCTTTTTGCATAATAGGCTGCACATAAGGCCCACAAACACCTTTCCGCCCTGCCGTACCATAAGTTAATAACTGTCTATGCATTTTAGCCGTCATTCTTTGAGCTACCAGTGAGCTTGCTTGCACCAGTGATACATTAGCAGCAACTCGGCCATTCATCGGATAAATACTGCCATTGCAACCAGCACACCAGTAAAGAGTGTTGCTGCCAAAACCTGTACTTGATTTAACACAGTCTCCTATACAAACTGCTTGAGCTACTGGATTGCTAAATAAAAATACATCGGGATTTAAAACTAAATTTAATTCGTCATCATCCCAAAGTGGGTCGATTTCCGTCATATAGCCCACATCATATTCACCTGTTTCAATACAAGGATGCTCTACCAAGATATCTAAAATGGCTAATAATGGGTCTGAATACCAATGGGCTTGCCAAAAAGAATCCTTCGTACCATCTTCTCTGATTTGTACATTACCTTCGGGCGCATGAAATCCCATATCTAGTTCCACGCCACCTAGCGATACCATGCAATAAGGTTTTCTTGTGATATCGAGTCTTCTCACTGGTTCCCAAAATCCTGTTTGAATACCGACGATTGGTGGTACAGCACAAGCACAAATAAGGTTACTAGGATTCTCATTATCTTCTTGGCCGCCTTTATATAAATTATGGCCGCCTACCGTTAAGGGGAACATACACGACCAACATATATCCGTTATTGGATTGGCAAACTTACCTACACATTTCCCACCAACTGCCATTGATGCGGTAGAAGTCAACATTAAGAGTATCAGCAGCAAATATTTTTGAATTTTCATATCAATTTATCTCTTTTGCTGGTACATAGTTGATCTGCAATTTATTACCTACTTGACTTACGATTGCTGGCACTTCTTCAATAGTTAGTCTTTTAGTTAGATAAGCTCCTTGGTCGAAATAAACTTGTCTCTTCCACTCCTTGCTGATATCAAACCAACTACCACCTGTAAGAATAGGTTTGACTTTTAACCCTTCTTTACTAATTAATTTTTTAACCGCCTCAACTTGTTCTTTGTCTCGACCATCGAAAAAAACCATTGTTTTACTCAGCTTCACATAATCAAGCGGATTTACTTTTCTTCCAGCTGGAGAGATTAATGTTCCATCCTCTGCCCTAACTTCTTCATTAAATGTTTGGGTCGGGTCATATAGTTTTGATGACTTTTTGGTCGCAACTATAAGGCTGTCATTAGATTTAGGATTCTTTAAAGAGTTAATACTTTTTTTGATAGATTCCTGCTCTATTTTTTGCAGCTCACCTGTTTGCTGCATTTTTACTAATTTCTCTTTAATTTGCTCAACAGCATCTTGTTCTGCAATTTGATAGGTATTACCGATAACCCCTAAGTCCATTGCTACAATTTGCGTCGACGCAAAAACTAAACTTGTCAATAAAACTTGCTTGTGTAGTGACTTAGAAATACGCATAGGCTTTCCCTCTAACTTCACTTACTGGAATTAAACCAATCTCGTTATAGCGTGAATCAAAGCTATCTTTATGGTCGGTATGTACATAGTAATAACCCTTCGGTATTACCCCTGTAAATTCGTTAACGTGTAAAGGTCGATGAAGTTTTAAGGTATATTCTTTAGCTCTACCCATACTTTCATTATTAACAAATACCTCACGGTCTTTATTCGTCACAACATCCCCTGCTACGCCTGTTGTTTTTTTAATAAAGGTCACTTTACAACCCTTTTTAATCAATCCAATTCGATAAGCATTGCAAGACTTGTCATAGTAATTAAATGCTATGTAGTCATTTTTTGCTGGCAACTCGTTTTTATTTAAAATAAAAAACGTTGCTGGCAAACTTTCGCTAATATTCCACTGAATTTCATACTTAGTTGAATACTGCATATACATTGCAGCTGCAAAAAATAGGATTCCAATTGTTAATAAAACCGCATTCCATTTAGACAATTTGCAGTAAAGAAAGTATTTATGCTTGGCTACTGTTTCATCCATCATTGAATCTTTAATAACTTCCATTATTTAACCGCCTTTCTAATCTCTTCGGTATAATCTACTAAAGCTGTATTAGGTTTATCAGCCAATACTGCTGCCTTATTGATTAAGACGCATTGACATTGAATTGCTTTCTCTGCAACTGCTTTATTTAGTCTTGCAGTAAAAATTTGGGTACGATTAATTGCTGCTGCTCTCTGCTCTTCGCTAATTTCTGCCGAATTACTAAAACTGGTTAAAATGGCATTTTGGTTTTCATTCACTAATAATTGTAGGTCGATTACACCCACTGGCTTAGGAATTTTTTTAGTTAATAGATAACCAATCGGTATCAAACATAACAAAGTTAAAAGCGTCGAGAAACACACTAACATTAAGTTATTCAAAGTTTTTTCAGATAAAAAACGCTTGGTTTTAGTCTCGATTTTTTCTTGAGTAATAATTGTCGTTTCGACGACTTGTGGTGCTGCATCTTTATCTAAGACTACTGCTGATTCCGTTTGTTCCACTATTTTTTTGATTTCTTCAGTCATTAGATAATCTCCAATCCTCTACGTTGAGCCATAATGTTTAATACTTCAGCTGAGTTATAGCCTTGGTTTCTAAGCTCTTCAACTTCGTTATAGTCTTGTTGGTTTGATGCTGATAATAGCAGCGCATACGGATCAGCAATGTGCCTAACAATATTCATCCCCAATGGGCTTGTAATTAATATTTCTGAGTATTTGCCATGCTCAGTCTGCAATGATTCAAGAAAAATAATTTTGTTATCGTCTAAAGAAATCGTTGAGTCCTTAATGACTTGTTGCAATTTATCTTTGTCAGGTCGTAAAAAGAATTTCCAGTCTGCATTAGCAAAAGCAGCTCCAGCCGCTTTATTCATCACAGCGTCTTCGATGCCCTGTGTTCCTACACAGAAAATCCCACCATATTTACGGACTCTGCGATAACCTTCTTCGATAAATTTTGCTGCATCTTCATCATTACCTAATAAATCCCATGCCTCGTCGATAATCATTAATTTTCTATGTCTTCTTGATAAATACATTTGATTAGTAATTCGCATAATCAAAGTTAAGACAACAACCTTTCTTAAATCTTTAAAACTATTCAGCTCTTCAAGCTCAAGGCCGATCATGTCTCCATCAAGATTTAAGTTAGCTTGGCCGTTAAAAAACTTGCCGTAAGCTCCTTTTGATTTAGACGAATAGGGGTTTAACTGTTTGGCAAGTCTAAATGCCTCAGCATCCTTTTGGCCTACTTCATTTAGCATTGATTCAAGTTCTTGGATAACTTTATCAACATCACCTTGGCTGCCGTATTTTTCATAGCTATTTGTTAAGGCTTGTCTTAGCAATGCTTTTTGATAATCGTTTAAATTGGTGTTGGGTGCAGCCATCCTTGCATAAATAGGTACAAGCAGCTCTAGCTCACTTTCCCATTTTTCGTCGCCCGATATCCAACTAAAAGGATTGATACAAATATTTGAATTTGGGTCAAAATCAAGGAATGTTCCGCCTTGTCTTTCAACAATATTTCTAAAAGAACGGCCATTATCAATTACATAGGCTTTAGCACCCACACCTCGATAGGAGTTGATTAACTCTCCTAGAAGTACAGATTTACCCGATCCCGACGCTCCAGTAACAAACATATTGTAGTTACCTGCCGTATTCGCATATAAATCAATAAATACTGGGTTGCCCTTTCTACCAAAGAAACACAAAACCTTTTTGCCTAAACCAGTCCACTCACCAATAATCGGTGACATATCAACTGCGTTTAAAGTTGTCTTAGTTGACATTAATTGAAACCGTTTTAGGTCATTCCTTAAATCTGAATTTAGCGTCATAGGTAGGCCGCTATAAAAAGCTGGCATTTGCAATGTTTCTAGTGAGCAAAGTTTGAAACCTAGATTTCCCCATATGTTTTGTACAATCTGCTCGTATTGATTTAATCTGTTTCTTGGTGCAAAGAAGGTGATAGTGTGGTACGTCTCACAAATAGACTTACCGTTATCAATTTGATAATGTACAAAACTCCAGTCTTTTTCCTGTTCTACCAATTCGGGTTGAAAACGGGCCATTGGTGAACGTGCATTTTCTTTGGCCCTTGTGTATTTCATAATGACTTTGTTTTCAGTCTCATTTTTATCTAAGAAATAAACACCCATTGAAATCATAAAAGGGCATGGATATTGAAGGGTATTATTAAAAAAGTCTCCCAAGGCCTTTTCCATCTGCCATAATGCTTTCCATTTCGGGTAACGTTGTACGCCTAGAGTTCTAGCACATATACGGTTATCTGCCTCTAATTCGTACTCGTCATCGTCTCCGTCTTGTTCACCAAAGATAATATCCTTGCCTTTAACAGTGACTACTCTACCTAGTTCTGTCATTTGGTTTTTAAGCAATTTTCCAGCATCAAAACTTATGCTGCCTAGCTTAATATCCTTAGTAAACATATATTCGGGGTTTAAAACCAACCACATAAAACGTATTAAGCCTGTAGGTCTTAACACTTCAGAATAAAAGTTAGCTGAGCGCAAATTAGAGACAATGCTTTCTCTTAAATTAATCATTTCATCTAACTTGTCTTTATTCTCCAATGAGCCATTAGTAAATACGCTCAATAACATCATGGTTTTCTTGATGCTATAATTTGAGCCTACAAAAATTGGCTTACCTTTGCTTTTTTTGATGTGTTTGAATTTTTGCTTAGCTAACTGTACAAATAGTTCACTACCATTATTCTCGGTAAAATTTTCCTCTCTAAGACTTATATAATCTTCAAATTCATCTTCCATTGCTGAGCTGCCAAGTACAGTCCATTGCAGCCCATAATTAGCTGGTACAGTATTAAGCATAGTATTTAAGCGGCCTATAATTTGTTCATCAGCTCCGCTTTGTGGATTGACTTCAAGACAAAACCCCATGCTGGTAGTGTTAAAAAAAATGCGATTTTTTTCGTCAAATTCTTCATAAGGTAAAATTTCGTGAATACCCACCCCAGCAGTAACATTTCGGATATCATCAAAAGTTGAAGACACGCTATCGTCAACTTCAAAACCATCTTTTAGATAGCTTTTGATATTTTTAGATAGTTTTTTAAAATCGAATTTAGGCATTATTGCTAAGTCCATTAATCATTTGTTAAGGTGTAAGTCACTGGTAAAACATCATGCACTAGAATTTTTTTAACCACTGTTGAAAGTCTTAACGAATAGATATCATCGAAAATTTCAGCATTAAGATTGGTCGGTATAGTGAAAAATAGATTACCTAGTTGTCGATTTGCTAAAGGTGCTACTTGATAGCCCATAAAATTCATACTTGAATAAAAACTATCTATCGCATCCGTTGTTCTTTTCTCGATATCTTGTTTTGTGCCTTTGATATAACAATTCATCAAGTGAAAAACTTGGGGCTTTTGCTTAAAGCGAATTTCATTTGTAATTTTTTCTTTTTTGCCTTTAGGCTTACCGACTAAAGGATTAAAAAAACCCAAAGTACAATGAATCACCCCATCAAAAAAAACTGGCTTATTAGTTAAAAAATCCTCATAGTTTTCTTTAACAAACTCTATATCGTGGTTAAAATATCGCTGCACACCGAAACCAATATTTCTATAGATAACATTACCGCTAACAAACTCGATGTAATCTTTTTTAACCTCAATTGAATCAATTGCCGCTAAATCTTCGTTACTGGTTTTAATTTGATCTTTGATAAAAAAACTATCTTCATAGACTAATGATGATTTTTTTAAAAAAAGCTCATTTGGATAGAAAACTTCCGCTAAGTAATTGATAATAAATTCCGCATCCATCGGCTTAACATCAATAAAGCCACTATCCAATTTGGATTTAACCTTGCTTTTTATTTCTTCTAAAACTGATATCTTTTCTACTTCTGTAAATGTCGCTCCAGTTGATACAGATATTAAAACTTCGTCGATTTCAGCATAACCGTGGTAAAAAGATGAGATCAGCAGTCCAAAACCTTCTTGTATATCTTCAGATAAAGCAGCTAAGGTCTCCATTTGCTCTACCGTGATATTTTGAGTCTTCACCACAAACCCAAAGCCTGCGGTCTTTGGGCTATAAAAATTTTTTGTTTGTTTATCAAACATTTCAATTAAACAAAGCTGGTTAATTCCGAATTTTTCTAAGAAGTCGTTGCTAATCTCATTTATATTTGTGAAGTTATGGCTGCCTAGCGTATCGCTAAGCAACCAATGTTCAACCTTCTTTCTAAAATCCTTAAATATTTTCATTAATTAATTACCGATTGCTCAATGACTTGACAATGTTTTGCTCTATTTTTTGCTCTATCTTTTCATTGCTTGTTGCTTTAGAGTTATTCATATTTCCTAATGCCGCAGCATTAGGAAGTTCAGCTGGCAATTTACCTTCCATGACATTTGGCGGCACTTGAATATCTAAACCCTCAGTAATATCACTGTCTTTCTTGCCGCTTTCGACTTTTTTAGCGTTATAAACATCCCCACTTGGCAATGAGTTAAGATCAATTGGTGAGTATTGGTCGATAATATTGTTTTTGTTATGGGCCAAAATCCAGTCTCCATAATCAACAACTACATACACAAAATTTTGGTCGTAAAATGTCCTATCGCTTGACTCCCAAGGAGCTACCCATATCCGCATTATTTGTGGCTCTGTACGAATTGGAATCCCTGTACTTTCGCCTAATGTCATAGGAGGTCTGCCGTATTTATCTAAACCAACTTTACTTCTAGGCAAATATTTATTGTTTTGATTATCACTTTCACCAAGATAGGTCGTTTTTTTGCTTATTTGCACTTTAGGATTTTTCAAATTGGCATATACACCAGTCATCGACGTACAGCTATAACCAGCTGGCGCAGCGCAAGCAAAATCCGACTTTGCATTCAAGCCAGTAAATGTTGAGCAGCCTGTAATAATTGTTGAAATAGCAGTTAAAAGTAATAATTTTTTCATTTTAAAAATTCCTCTAACTCTGCTTTACTAACAGCTCCATACTGCATTTTGCCGTTTGGTTTGATTAATAAGGGTGTACCTGTAATACCTAATTTATCGACCATTTCTAAATTGTCTTTAATTGGATTTGCACAAGTTTTAGACTCGGGCTTTTTCCCTTCTAAAATTCTTGCTTCATAAGCCGCATTGGGATTTTTCGCACACCATATGCTAATTGAATCGGCCTCTGCACCCTTTAAAGGAGCTAGGAATTTATAGGCGGTATAGTTATCTAATTGAGCAAGCTCTTTTTCCAGCATTTTGCAATAAGGGCAATCAATATCTGTAATTAAGGCGAAAACACGGCTACCATCACCTTTTTTAGAGACTAAAGCGTTTTTTAAATTTAATGATTTCCATTCAATTTTTTCATTTTCTTTAATCTTTTCAGCCGTTAAATCCTGCTGTGTTTGCATATCGAAGATATGACCGAACAAAAAATATCTTGCATCTGCATCTGTATAGGCAATGTTTCTACCCATAGATACCTCATAGATACCCTTAATTGGCGATTCTTCAATTTTGGTAATATTGGTCTTTGGGTATTTATTTTTGATGTTTGCCTCTATCGTTTGCGTCGACGCAAAAGTTATAGACGACATCAACATCATTGCCATAGCTATAAATTTTTTCATTGTAAGAATCCTTCGATTTGGTCTTTTTTCAAAGCACCGTAAATATATTGTCCGTTTGGCTTAATTATCATTGGCGTACCAATGACATTGTATTTATCCACTAACTGCAAATTTTGTTGAATGGGATTTTTACAACTAGCGATAACTGGTGGCTTATTGGCTAACATTTTCTGAAGGAATGCGTCATTAGGATTTTTCGCACACCATATGCTTATTGCTTGGCTTGTACTGCCTCGAATAGGTGTAACGAATTTGTAAACTGTCACATCATTTACGCTTTGCAATTCTTTCTCTAAGATTTTGCAATAACCACAATCAATGTCAGTGATAACGCCTAATACGCGGCTACCATTGCCTTTTTTGAAGACTAAAGCATTTTTTAAGTCTAATGATTTCCAGTTAATGTTAGTTTGAGCTGCTACTGCATCAGTAGTAGTTATGGCCGTCGATAGCATCAAACCTAAAATCAATGTGTTTTTTAAGCTAATCATCTGTGATTACCCTTTTCGCCCCACCTGCTTTGTAGATACCGTTGTTTAATTTGATACCGCTTGGGAACTCAATTGCACTGGTAATTAAGACTTCGGGTGAACGCCCTGCATCAACTTCGATCACATCAAACAGTCGCTCTGCTTGTTGACGGTAGTATTCGCCTAGCGAATTTGCACCTTCACTAATACCGCCACCTAATGCAGCTCTGCCAACATCACCTGTATTTACGGTTTTTGAGCTTATTCCACCAAGACTTGTTGTTGTTGTAGCAGCTGATTGAAAGGCTGCTCCTGTCGCATTAACAACACCAGCTAGGAATGACAATCCCAAGGTTTTACCTTTTCGGCTAACTAAACGGCCTCGCATCCCTGTTTTACCATCTTCGCCTACAATGTAACCTTTAGCTGGCATTTCATAAGCCTTGCCATTTATCACACAAGACAATGATTCAATTCTTGCAAACATACGCTCTGAGCTAAGGTCGCCCCATGCTGCCCCTAAGAATCGACAATTTTTAATATCTGCTTTTTTGCTATTAGGTAAGTTAGCTAGGTTGCGTACTTGCAGTACGATTGGTAAAGGATTGCTTTGTGCTTGGCCTCCAGTGGGTGCATCTGCTCCATTTAGAAGTGTAGTAGAGACGAAAGAAGTTGTAGGAATTAAGCTATTCAATGACTTGTTACCATCATTAGCTTTCCTTTTATCAGTCAAATTAAAATTAATCACTTCAACTGTTCTGCTAGGCTGTGGTGTACCATTAGCAGCTGATAATGGATTCGCTGAATTAAAGTTATTAATCGCACTGGTAGCACCATTACCTGTAGGCACACTATCACCATTATTAGTAGATTGACCTTTATTACCGCTTTTTTTACTACTTCCTGTAGGTGATGGTAAAATGGAGCTGCTCGATGAATTACTGAAACTTGGGTAATTGCTTCTTGGTTGGTTATAACCACTATTAACTTGTACGGGTGTTCTAACTTCTTTGACAACTTGTGGTGGCTGATTTTCAATAGCAGCAATTTTGCTATTCATTTGATTTAGCTGATTAAGTAAGTCTGCATTAGTTTGTTGGTTATTTTTTAATTCATTACGCAGCTCTTCAATCTGCATATCACGGTTTTGTTCTTCTTCACCTACTGAGCGTCTCCATGTATCAGCATTATCAATGTTTCCAGCTGGCTGCAAGTCTACAGTTTTAACGTCTTTTTCAGCCGCATTGTCTTTACTGCTATTGTTATCCATAAGTAGCATACTGCCGCCACCTACTACAGCTAAAAGGGCTGCTGCTGTACCACCTAGAATGAGTTGTTTTTTTCGTCTTTCTTCGTTTTGGTCAACAGCACTCATTATTTACCCCTTACCACATAGACAAAAGCAGACTCATTTGGTTCTAATGAAAGTTTTGTTAGGCTAACTGCAAGTACATTGTTGCGATAAAACTCTTGCTCTCTTAGCTGTAAAACTGAGTTAGTAATGTTAGTCAATTGGTATTCTTCACCGATTAAATTACCGCTATCATATCTATTAAGCAGCGTTAATTTTGCCTCTTTCCACAATGGGATATCTTTATTGACTGCTATTCGGGTCATTTCTTCCGAAACATCAATACCATTTGCTGCTCTCGCTAAATTAAACATAGCTTTTTTTATTTCGTAAATATATGAGCCATTTAGATTCTCATTGTCTTGTTCTGAGTTATCCTTACTGGCATTGTTATTTGCATTGGCACTACTTGAAGGCACAATACTAATTTCTTGAGCTGGTTGATTTGTAGGCACTAGAATTAAACGGTAACGGCCACCTTCATCATCATTTACAAATAAAGTTACTGTTCCCATAAAATTTTCATTAGCTAAACTAAAATACAAAATTCCATTGGTGGTATCTTGTTGATAAGCTAAAACCCCTGCAACTGAAGGTATTACAGAAGAGATACGACGGCCTTTAACTTCTAATAAATTCTGTTCTTGCTTTGACATGACTACTTCAGAAATTTTACTATCAGCGTTAAACACCTCATTTTTTGCATTAGCACTATTGTTGCTCAACAGACTGATTGCTAATAGGGGCAACACTTGGCTTAATTTCTTCAATCTGTGTAACATATAATCTCCCGAATGAATTTATATCAAAAGTGACTTTGTATTCCTTTGGATCAGTTGAAACTAGCTTATCTGAGTAATAGGTTTTCAATGTTCCATTAAGCACTACTGAATTTTTACCGACAACTTTTGGCGGTACAGTTGAACCCGACCAAACAGTCATAATGTCTTCTTTTTTTATTCTTGCTGCTTGAGCATCAAGAATTTTACGCATCTTAGGCTGCGCCTCTGCCGATGCCATTTTTAAAATGATAGAATTATTATGTTCAACATTGTTTGGATTGATTGTCCTAAGCATTGTCATCACATATTCAGCCATATCAACTAAATAGGTGGGGCTTGCTCCATCAGCACTAATTTCATATTTATTCGTTACAACTGGCGGCACTACAACCACTGTTTCTTTCATCAAAGCGTAAGCCAAGATTGCAAGTAGAAACACATTTACCAAGGCCATAACTAGCAGTATTTTTTTGAAAAAGTTATTTTCATTTTTAACATCGGCAATCGTTTTTTTACCGTTATCAATATTCATTCCACTAACCTAAAAAATTTCGTTTATATGAAGGTGGCATTGCAGATGTATTAGGCGTTCCTGTTTTCCAAAAAATTAAGTGAGTCATTACTCCGTTATGTTTTCCAGTTTTGAAACTTTTATATCCCATTGCTAAGATACAACCGAAAAATAAGCCAAAAAGAGCTGCTAATTGACCTAACATTGTTCCAATACCACAAGGTATTAATGCAATAATGGCAACGTCATAATCAAAAAATAAAAACTTAGCTCTGTCATCTAGCCTTGTTGGTATGGTATGTGTTTCATTTTCCGTCATAACGACCCACTTAATAAAATTTAAAATTTGCGTTGACGCAAATTTTTTTGGATGATTAGATTAATGCGGTGAATGACGCATTGATGATACTTGCGATAATGCCGATACCAATTGCGATAAACACCGAAAACACTAGAATCATACCGTCTTTTTTGAATGCAGAAATACCAGCACCGATGATAAGCGCAACGAATGAAATTGCTTTACCTAAGTTACCTTTGATCCAGCCTTCAAATTTAGTTGCTGATGCAGAAAATTCGTCTGTGGTTCGACTAGCATCGGCCACTTGACTAATAGCTAAAAACAATACAACCATAGCTACAGCAAAAATTACGCTACGATATTTAGTTGCGTAGTAAACAACTTGACGCTTTGCTGCCTCGGTGTCGAATTGCACATTTGAAACTGCTTGTGACATACAAATACTCCATTTTGCTTGTTAGTTTGCCCTTTTAATAAAGCATCGTATGCTAGGGCAAGCATACAATTCTGACTTAGTTATTAATAACTACTTTCTTACTACTTCTGCTTACCGCTAAATACTTTTTCTTAAAAGCTGGACATAGGCTCTGCTCGCAAGTCACATAACCTAGCTTGTTATCCTTAATTTGTTGAGTAACATTGACGTATGAACTAACTGGAATTGGAGCATTTAAAGACTCCTCTTTGATTGAATAACCTTGCATCAAATTTTTTTTGTATGCATATTGGCTACATCCAAAGTTAGTTAAACAACACAGACTCAAGGCGACGAATGCCGTCGCTCCTTTGAGTGTTAGAATTTTGGATTTGATAATTGATTTGCTGATAGTTGACATTTTGATAACCATTTCCCTGTCCTCGATACATATTTATATAACCTTGATAGTATCTTTGAACATCCGCACTATAACCTGCCATTGCTGAGTAGGCCTTAGATGCTGGGCCACCATAATAACAACCTACTGAACGCCAAATATTTCCAAATTTGTTGATACAATCTCTTAAAACTGAAGCCCCTACATTAATACTCGTACACGCATCAAATAAATCATCTCGACGTATACCGTGTGTTCTAAGTCTAGGCAAATGTATAGTATTTATTTGCATTAAACCTAAAGCGATATT
>RRZT012486665.1_pt1 | contig 20396 bp, 13 predicted proteins | sample 2165551 | NCBI WGS metagenome assembly RRZT01 (sample SAMN10456910, study PRJNA506462) | wastewater metagenome | biome: wastewater; feature: sludge; material: wastewater sludge; isolation source: wastewater sludge with Escherichia coli K12::gfp cells carrying plasmid... | place: USA: Moscow, Idaho... | reverse complement strand
CCTTGTCGGTGGCGGGGAACAGGCGCTTCATCTCGGCGAAATCCTGCGGTGAGCTGGCCTTGATCAGGCGATACCAGGCCTCGAGGGCCGTGGCGGCATGAGGCCACTTGGCCTGCGCCTCCCAGATGCGCTTCTGTGTGATGACGTGCATGTCGGCCCTGTATCGCACTTTGCTATGGCGTCGAGCATAGCTTGCACCGAAGTGCATCGCAAGATGCGATAATTCGTGCGCCTGGCTGCATGCTGGGGCTGAGCTACCCAGCGCCACCGCAGCTCCGCCGATGCTGGTGATTTATCCGATCAGCCAAACGCAGATGCCCGGCTGGTGCATCGACACCAGCCGGGCAGGGTAGACGCTGCTGTCACTCCCCGCTCAACACCCGCCCCAGCATCCGGTCCCCCTCGATGGTGGTGCGGTTGATCACCCGGCGCACGCCGGGCTTGGTGCCGGTGGCGCAGTGCATGGCGCGCCAGTTGTCCCAGAGGACCATGTCGCCCTGGCGCCACTGGTGGAAGTAGTGGAATTCCGGCTTGCGGGTATGTGCCACCAGGCGCTCGAGCAGTTCGATGGCCTCGTCGTTGCACAGGCCGAAGCGCTGCGGGGTGACGATGCGGTCGAGGAACTGCTCGACCACGCCAAGTATCTTGCGGCCGCTGACCGGGTGGGTGACCACCGCCGGGTAGACCGCATCGGCGAAGTCCGGGAAGCCGATGTCGGCGGGCTTCTTCGGCAGGCCGGGGCCGGGCACGTAGCCGTCCAGGTCGACGTAGCGCATGTGGCGGCGCTGCATGCTGAACGAGTAGGCCACCTCCAACTGCTCCAGCAGGGCCTTGGTCTCGTCGTCGAGGGCGTCGTAGGCCTTGGCCAGGTCGCCGAAGCCGGTCATGCCGTCTTCGCGGGCGACTTCCACGGCGGTCAGCACGGCGCCGTGGTTGGGGCGGCCGGTGTAGTGCAGGTCGATGTGCCAGTCGAGGCGGCCGACGATCTCCTCACCGTGGTAGAAGGCGGTGGCGAACCTGTCCTTGGCGCCGTTGTTCTCCAGCACGAAGAGTTCCGGGTACTGGTCCGAGGTGGTGACCTTGAGCGGGTGCATCTCCAGCTTGCCGAACAGGCGGCTGAAGCGGATCTGGCTTTCCGGGGTGATGTCCTGGTCGCGGAACAGCAGGATGGCGTGTTCGTACCACAGCGCCTTCAGCTCGGCCTGCAATTCCTCGCTGTAGGGGCCGTTGATGTCGAAGCCGGAGACTTCGACGCCGACGTTGTTCAGGGGGGTGACGATGAGGCTCATGGTGGCGCTCCTTATTGTCGTTATTCGAGGACGGACGGGTCGTTGCGCAGCTCGCGGCGTGCCATGGCCTCCCAGAGGAAGGGGAAGCCGTTGGCGTCGGCGATGGCCAGGCGCTCGACCACCTCGTCGGCCAGCGGACGACCGCCGCCGGCCAGCTTGACCTCGTAGGCGCGGCGGCAGCGCCATTCCAGGGTGACCACCCGCAGATGGGCCTGGCGCAGGTCGCGGCCGACCACCAGCGAGCCGTGGTTGGCCAGCAGCGCCCACTTGGCGTCGCCCAGGGCCTCGGCGGCGGACAGGCTGATCTGCTGCTTCTCGAAGGTGCCGGTGTAGTCGTCGTACAGCGGCAGCTCGGCGCCGCAGTAGGCGCCGGACTGGTCGTAGACCGGCGGCACCTGCTGCAGGTCGGCCCAGATGCCGCTCCACCGGGCGTGGTTGTGGATCACCACGTTGGCGTCGGGACGCAGCTCGTGCAGCTGCAGGTGCAGGCCGAGGGCCGGGGTGACGTTCCATTCGCTGTCGAGGATCTTGCCGTGACGGTCGAGGGTGACGATGTCGCTGGCGCGCAGCTCGTCCCAGGCCAGCTCCCAGGGATTGGTCAGCACCGTGCCATCCGGCTGGCGCACGGTGATGTGCCCGGCGATGTGGTCATCCCAGCCCTCGCGGCGGAGCATCCGGCACATCAGCGCGACCTGCGCCTTGGCGCTCAGTGCGGGCAGCAGCGGGCGCGCGCCGGGGTTGGTGGTGAATTTTTCCAGCAGATGGGCGTTGATACCCTCGGTTTTCAGCATGATGGTGCTCCAGTGGCTTCTTGTTGTGCGGTCGATGCTAGAGCTGCCGGGCCTGTGCAGGCATTGCCGATGCGGACAGTTCGATGGCCGATCCGGCCATGTTGGTGGGCGGTGCTGAGGGTGTGGCGCGGGTTAGCGAGGGGAGGCGTGGCGCAGACGCGCGGCGTTCAGCCGAACAGCCGCTCGCGGAAGGCGCTGGGCGACAGCCCGGTCCACTTCTTGAAGGCGCGGAAGAAGCCCGAGTTGTCGGCGTAGCCGAGCTGCTGGGCGATGCGGGTGATGCTCTGGGTCGGGTCGCTGAGCGCGCGGCGGGCGTGGATCTCGCGCACCTGGTCGACCAGTTGCTGGTACTGCCAGCCCTGGGCGAGCAGCTTGCGGCTCAGGGTGCGCGGGCTGCAGTGCAGGGCCTCGGCAGCGGCGGTCAGATCCGGCGGTTCGGCGATCTGACCGGCGATCATCTGCGACAGCCGCCAGGCCACCTCGCCTCCGTTGCGCTCGATGCTGCGCCGCTCGCACAGGCTGGCGTACAGCGCGGCGCTCTGCGGGCTGGCCTGGGGCAGCGGCTGGTCGAGCACGGCGGCGTCGAAGAACAGTTGGGTGGCCGGCGCGTCGAACTGGATCGGGCAGCCGAACACCGCGGGGTACCGCTCGGCATGGGGTGGCGCGGGGAAGTCGCAGCGCAGGCGGGTGACCGGCAGGGGGCGGCCCAGCACCCAGCGGCAGCTGGCGACGATGCTGCCGAGCACGTCCTCCACCGCCAGCAGGCGCAGCGGGCCGAGGTCGTCCCTGGCGTGGATCTGGTAGCAGCCCTGGCCTTCGATCTCGCTGAACGCGGTGACGATCGAGCGCCCGGAGAAGCGCCCGGGGTAGTTCTGGTAGCGCAGGCCGGCGTGGCTCGCCTCGCGCAGGGTGCCGCAGCTCATCATCAGGTGGCCGAGCTGGTCGAAAGTGGCCAGCGAGCGCTGGATGCCCAGTTGCAGGCCGAGGCCGCCGTTGCCGCTCAGCTGCAGCGCATCGAGCAGCAGCGCGCGGTGCAGCTCGGTGCTGACCACGGCATCGGCGTCCAGCAGGCGCGCGGGGTCCAGCCGGTGGCGGCGAGCCAGCTGCGCGCTGTCGATGCCCTGGCTCTGCAGGAAGTCGAGCAGCCAGACGATGTAACGCGGGTCAGTGTTGATGGAGGACCTTCCGATGGTGGTCTGGGCGCCCACGGCACGGCGCACTGGCGAGCAGGGGGTGCGGCGGATTTGAGCACTCCACGGGACGATGCCGCCTACTCGATTTGCATGATGCGCACCGCGCCCGGCCTGTGTTCGGCGGCGCGTGGTGAACGCCTCTGCGGGACGTGCCGTGGCACTCTGCACGGCACTGGCAGAGGGACGCGATCCGTAAGGCGCGGCAAAAGCCGGGCAACGGCCTGCCCGATGCCCGGCAGGCCGTTGCCCGCTTGCTTGGCAGCCAGAAGCGCCGAGGCTCCATCGGCGGCCAGCGGGGGCTTCAAGCAGTGGCCCGGCAGTCTCCGGGCGGCGCAGGGGGGATGTGCGCCGCCGTAGTCCCGCCCGCCCTCACTCGCCCAGCAGCGCCGCGACGGTGCGCTCGCCCAGCGCCGGGCCGACGCTCATGCCCAGGCCGGTGTGCATCAGCACCGCGGTGATGCCCTCGCCGGCCGGGGTCACCGAGAAGGGGCCCGGGCCGCGGCCGCCGTAGACGCCCTGCCAGCGCTCGACCACCCGCAGCGGAGTGGCCAGGGTGTGCTCGGCCAGTTCCAGCAGCAGCTTGTCGACTTCCTCGGCGTTGAACGGCGAGGCGTCCTGGCCGTAGTCGTGGGAGTCGCCGATGATCAGTTCGTCGTGTGGCGTCGGGCTGACCAGCAGGTGGATGCCGAAGCGCTCCAGCGCCGGGCATTCGCGGCGGATCTGCGCGCGCACCGCGTCGGCTTGCGGCAGGTCGGCGAAGGCGCCGTAGTGCACGCCGGAGAGGCCGGTGAGCACCGCGTGGTTCAGCTCGAAGGACTGCTGCGGGGCGACGCGCAGCATCTGCAGGCGGCAGACCTGCGGCTCCAGGGTGCGCAGGGTGTCGGCCAGCAGGGTCAGGTAGTCGTGGCCGGCGCAGACCAGGATGTGCCCGGCCTGGAAGCGCCCGGCGGTGGTGTGCAGCACGCCGGGCTCGACCTCGCGCACCAGGGTGGAGAAGTGGAACTCCACGCCGTGCTCGCGGGCCAGCCAGGCGGCGATGGCCGGGAGCGCCTCGCGCGAATAGATCTGCTGGTCGTCGAAGCCGTGCAGGGCGGCGCGGTGGTGGCGGAAGCGTCCGCCGTAGATCTCGCCCAGCGCCTCGCGGCCGAGCAGCTCGACGCGGTAGCCGTGCTCGCGGGCGCGGCCGGCGCAGAACGCCTCGATCAGCTGCTCCTCGGCCTCGCTGCGGGCGAACAGCAGCGAGCCTTCGCGCTTGACCGCAAAGCCCGCCGCCTCGGCCCAGCCGGCCCAGATCGGCCGGCTCTGGCGGGCCAGGTCGAGCATCGGGCCGGGCGCCTGGCCGGTGATCAGGCCCATGCCGAAGTTGCGCACCGAGGCGCCGAGGGCGCGCTCGCTGCGTTCGAAGACGCGGACCTTGAGGCCGCGGCGGGCGGCGGCGAAGGCGTGGGCCAGGCCGAGGATGCCGGCACCGACGATGGCGATGTCGGAACGGTTGTGCATGGTGGTTCTCCTCACTGTTTCTCGGACTTGCCGTCGTAGCGCCGGCGCCATTCGGCGAGGATGCGCTCGCGCTCCTCGGCGGCCCAGGCGAAGTCGTTGGCGATCAGGCGCTGTTCGTAGTCGGCCGGCAGCTCGCTGATGCGCTGGGCGATGCCCGGCTGGGCGAGCACGGCGAAGTTGTGGCTGTAGAGGCGCATGGCCTCGGGGCTGGCGGAGAAGTCGGCGAGCTTGCGCGCCGCATCCATGGCGTCGCTGCCCTTGAGGATGGCGGTGGCCTCCACCTCCCAGCCGAGGCCTTCCTTGGGCAGCACGATGTCCAGCGGCGCGCCCTGGCGCTGCAGCTGGATGGCCGGGTATTCGAAGGAGATGCCCACCGGGAACTCGCCGGCGGCGGCCAGCTTGCACGGCTTGGAGCCGGAGTGGGTGTACTGGCCGATGTTCTCGTGCAGCTTGTCCATGAACGCCCAGCCCTGCTGCTCGCCGAAGGTCTGCAGCCAGGCGCTGACGTCGAGGTAGCCGGTGCCGGAGGAGGCCGGGTTGGGCATGACGATCTTGCCTTTGTAGACCGGGTCGGTGAGGTCTTCCCAGCGGGTCGGCTTGGGCAGGCCCTGCTTCTCGGCCTCGACGCGGTTGAAGCACACGGTGGCGGCCCACACGTCCATGCCCACCCAGCCCGGCGGGTTGGCGGCGTCGCGGTACTTGGCGTCGATGTTGGGCAGGTTCTGCGGCGCGTAGGCTTCGAGCATGTCGTGCTGGGCGAGGATCGCCAGGCTGGAGGCGGCCAGACCCCAGACCGCGTCGGCCTGCGGGCGGTCCTTCTCGGCCAAGAGCTTGGCGGTGATGATCCCGGTGGAGTCGCGCACCCAGCGGATCTCGATGTCCGGGTGCTGCTTCTCGAAGGCTTCCTTGTAGACCTTGAGCTGTTCCACCTCCAGGGCGGTGTAGACGGTCAGCTCGGTGGCGGCCTGGGCCTGCAGGGCGGCGGCGCCCAGGGCGACGGCGAGGGCAAGACGTTTGAACATGGGGATTTCCTTGTGCGAAGGGAATTCAGCGGGCGCTGCCCGGCAGTTCGCCGCGGGCCAGACGCAGGTCGATGGCGTCGACGATCGCCGGCAGCTCGGCGAGGGTGTCGATCAGGTAGTGCGGCCGGCAGGGCGCGAACAGCGCATCGAGGCGCCGGCGCTCGGCGGCGCGCTGCGCGGGCGAGAGCGCCCGGTACTCGTCCCAGGTCAGCCCGGCGAAGTTGCCGGAGAAGCGCAGCGCCACGGTCCACATGCCGGCGCGGTGGCCTTCGAGGATGCCCGGCGCGGTGTCGTCGACCTTGACGCAGGCGCCGACGTGCTCGATGCCCAGCGCCACCACGTTGGCCAGGGCCGGCGCCGGGCCGGGGCGGCCGCGCGGCACCTCGTCGCTGGCCACCACATGGTCGGGGCGGTAGCCGGCGGCGGCGGCCAGCTCGACCACCTTGTCCATCACCGCGCGCGGGTAGCCCGAGCAGGTGCCGATGCGCAGGCCGCGTTCGCGCAGGGCGGCGATGGCCTCCAGCGCGCCGGGGATCGGCGCCGAGTGTTCGCCGACCTTGGCGATCTGCAGCGGCATGAAGCGCTCGTAGAGGGCGGTGACGTCGGCATCGCTCGGCAGGCGGCCGAAGCGGCGCTGGAAGCGTTCGGCGATGGCCGGCTGGTCGCACAGGGCGCGGATGTGGTCCCACTTGCCCATGCCCATCGGGCCGCGGGCCTCGTCCAGGCTGATCTCGACGTCGAACTGGGCGAAGGCCTCGACGAAGATGCGGGTCGGCGCGAAGGAGCCGAAGTCCACCACGGTGCCGGCCCAGTCGAGGATGGCGGCTTCCAGGCGGTCGGGAGTCTGATAGTGCATGAGGGTTCTCCGGGGGTGAGTCAGTGGCTCGGGTCCTGGCGCCAGGCCTGGCTGCGGCGCAGCAGCCCGCGCGAGGCGGCGGCCAGCAGCAGGGACACGGCGGCGGACGTGAGCAGGATCAGGGTGGACATGGCGGCGGCGCCGCCGACGTTGCCGGCGTCGTCCATGTTCAGCACGGCGATGGCGGCGAGCATGCTGTCCGGGCTGTAGAGGAAGATCGCCGCCGAGACGGTGGTCATCGCCGAGACGAACAGGTAGCGGACGATGTCCAGTAGCGCCGGCAGGCACAGCGGCAGGGTGACGCGCAGGTAGTGGCGGTACAGCGGCACGCGCAGGGAGAGGGCGGCCGCCTCGAATTCGCCGTCGAGCTGGCGCAGCGCGGTGCTGGCGGTGATCTGCGCGGTGCTCAGGAAGTGCGCCACGGTGCACACGGTGAGCAGCAGCAGGCTGCCGTACAGGCCACCGAGCGGGTTGCCCGGCAGGTTGAAGAAGAACACGTAGCCGAGGCCGAGCACGAGACCGGGCACCGCCATGGGCACGAAGCACAGCAGGCGCAGGACCTGGGTGAGGGCGTCCTGGCGGGTCTTCTCCAGCAGCCAGGCGCCGGTGAAGATCAGGAAGCCGCCGATCAGCGCGCTGGCGGAGGCCATCAGCAGGCTGTTGAAGTACGGCTGCCAGCCGCCGGGCAGGTCGGCGAAGGCGTAGTGGCGCAGCGACAGCGACAGGTTGTACGGCCAGAAGGCGACCAGCGACGAGTACACCGCCATGCCGAACACCAGCAGGAGCAGGCTGCACAGGGCGATCACCACGGCGAGGAAGGCGGCGTCGCGGCGCGGCGCAGGCTGCGGGCGGAACACCTGGGCGCGGCCGCTCATCGCCTCGCGCTGGCGGCGGCGCAGCCAGGCGTCGACCGCGAAACTGAGCAGTGCCGGCACCAGCAGCACCAGGCCGATCAGCGCGCCGCGGCCGAACTGCTGCTGGCCGACCACCGCCTTGTAGGCCTCCAGCGCCAGCACCTGGTAGTCGCCGCCGATCACTACCGGCACGCCGAAGTCGGTGATGGTCAGGGTGAACACCAGACAAAAGGCGGCGAACACGCCCTGGCGGCTGCCCGGCCAGGTGATGCTGCGGAATGCCTTCCAGGGACTCGCGCCCATGCTCGCCGCGGCGTCGAACAGCCGCGCGTCGGCCAGCGCCAGCGCCGAGAGCAGGATCATCAGCGCGTGGGGGAAGGTGTAGATCGCCTCGCCGAGGACGATGCCCCAGAAGCCGTAGATGTTGTCGTCCAGCAGCTCGCGCAGCAGCCCCTGGTTGCCGAACAGGTAGATCAGCGCGATACCCGGCAGCATCGACGGCGCCAACAGCGGCAGCAGGGAGATGCCGCGCCACAGGCCCTTGGCCGGGATCAGCGTGCGCTGCAGGGCGTAGGCGAACAGGTAGGCCAGCGGCACCACGATCAGCGCCACGGTCAGCGCGACCTTGAGGCTGTTGCCGAGCAGCCAGCGGAAGTTGGCGCTGGTCAGCAGCTCGGCGGCGGCGGCCAGACCGCCGCCCTGGCCGGGCTCGCCGGCAAAGCCGCGCCAGAGCATGGCAGTCAGCGGCAGCAGCACGGCGAGCAGCAGCAGGACCAGCATCGTCCACTTGCCGCCGTCGACGAACAGGCGGTCGGCGCGGGCGCAGCGCAGGCCGGCGTCGCGGCCGGCGGGGAGGGTGAGGGAGCTGTGCATGTCAGGCGAACACCTGCAGACGGTGCGGCGGCAGGGCGACCCACAGCTCGCCGGCCGGATGCGGTAGCGATTCCGGGGCGACCTCGGCCTGCAGGGCGTGGCCGGGCAGCTCGTCCAGTTCGAAGCTCAGCCGGCAGCGGTTGCCGAGGAAGGTGATCTCGCGCATCTGCGCGCGGCACAGGTTCGGCTCGTGCACCGTCGGGTTGACCACGATGGCTTCCGGGCGGCAGAACAGCCGGCCGCGCTCGGCGCGAGCCGCCACCGGCAGGCGCAGGCTGAGGCTGCCGACCCGGGCGAAGCCGTCGCCGGCCTGCTCGAAGGGCAGCCAGTTGCCCTGGCCGACGAACTCGGCGACGAACGGGCTGGCCGGGTTGGCGTAGATCTCCCTCGGGGTGGCGTACTGCTCGACGCGCCCGTGGTTCATCACCGCGATGCGGTCGGCCATCAGCATGGCCTCGTCCTGGTTGTGGGTGACCATCAGGGTGGTGATGCCGAGCTGGCGCTGCAGGGCGCGCAGCTCGCTGCACAGGTGTTCGCGCACGCGGGCGTCGAGGGCCGACATCGGCTCGTCGAGCAGCAACAGCGAGGGCGCCGGAGCCAGCGCGCGGGCCAGGGCGACGCGCTGCTGCTGGCCGCCGGAGAGCTGGCCGGGGTACTTCTTCTCGCTGCCGGTGAGGCCGACCAGTTCGAGCATCTGCGCGACCCGTGCGCGGATCGCCTCGCGCTCGCTGCCGGCCAGGCCGTAGGCGATGTTCTGCTCGACGGTGAGGTTGGGGAACAGCGCGTAGGACTGGAACAGGATGCCGTAGTCGCGGGCCTGCGGCGGCAGCGTGGAGATGTCGCGGCTGCCTATGTACAGGGCGCCGCCGTCCTGGCGTTCGAGGCCGGCGACGCAGCGCAGCAGGGTGGTCTTGCCGCAGCCGGAAGGGCCGAGCAGGCAGACCAGCTCGCCGGCGGCGATGTCCAGGGAGACGCCGTCCAGGGCGGTGAAGCCGCCGAAGCGCTTGCGCAACTGGTGGACGCGCAGGTGCGCGGTGGGCATGGGGTGCATGGTGCGATCCTCGTGGAGCGGTATGACTCGACGAGGGTCATGCTAGGGCGCGTGTGCTAAGGCCTTGTGGCAGTTGGGCAAAAGCTGCCGATGGAGGTATCGGGATTTTTGTGAAGCGGGGATGTCAGTCCGCTCGTTCGGCGAACTCGCGGGCCACGGCGAGGAAGGCCGCCGGCAGGCGCGCCAGGCGGCGCTCCTTGAGGCAGTAGAGGTATTCGGCGATCTCGGGCGCGCCTTCCAGGGCCAGCACGCGCAGCTCCGGGCTGTGCGGCACCTCGTGGCGGGCGATGATGCCGACGCCGATGTTGCGCAGCACCGCCTCGCGGATCGACTCGCGGCTGCCGATCTCCAGCAGCGCCTGCGGGCGCACGCCGGCCTCCGCGAGCATGCGCTCGGTCAGCTGGCGGGTGGTGGAGCCGGGTTCGCGCATCAGCAGGCAGTGCCGCGCCAGGGCGGCCAGCGGCACGCTGCCCAGCGCCGCCAGCGGATGCTCGCGGTGCACCGCCAGCACCAGCGGATCGCGGCCCAGCTCCAGGCGTACCAGGCGCGGATCGTCGAGGCGCTGCGAGGAGGCGGCGAGGTCGACGCGGAACTCGTCGAGCGCCTCCAGCACTTCCTGGGAATTGCCGATCTGCACCGCCACTTCGACCTGCGGCAGGCGCTCGCGAAAGCCCTTGAGCAGGTCGAGCACGTAGTAGGGCGCGGTGGCGCCGAGGCGCAGGCTGCCCTGCAACTGGCCGCTGTTGCGCAGGAAGAACTCGATGTCGGCCTCCTGCTGCAGTAGTGCGCGCACCCTGGGCAGCAGCGCGGCGCCGGCGTCGCTGAGGCTCAGCCGGCGGCCGCCGCGGTAGAACAGCTCGATGCCGTAGCGCGCCTCCAGCTGGCGGATCTGGGTGGTCACCGTCGGCTGGCTGAGGCCGAGCTTCTTCGCCGCCTGGGTGATGCTGCCCAGTTGTGCCACCTGATAGAAGGCTTTCAGTTCGCTGCTCAACATGTCGGGCTCCGTGCCGGGGGTGGGCTCAGTCTAGCGCCAGGCGCCGCTCGCAGCGCAGCGGGCCGGCCAGGTCGGCGGCGGCGTAGGTGGCGTAGTGCAGCTCGCGCACCGGCAGGCTCAGCGGCGTGTGGTCGACGCTCGCCGCCAGGCGCCGCTGCAACTCGGCGTGGGCGACGGCGCAGGCATAGCGGCCGACGGTCAGGTGCGGGCGGTAGGGCGCCTGGCGGATTTCCGCGCCCTGCGCCGCCAGCACCGCGCGCAGCGGCGCCAGGCTGGCGTCGGGATCGTCCACCGTCAGGTAGGGTGCGCTGGCGAAGCTGCGCAGGCCGCCGATGCGCAGGACGAAGGGCGCGGCGCGCAGGCGGCGCAGCGCATCGAGCTGGGCGGCGAGGCGCGCGGCGGGGAAATCGTCGTCGAATTGCAGGGATTGCGCAGGAAATCCGCAGACGAACAGGGTGATGTGCGCCTGGCGGCGGCAGTCCTGGTGCAGCCAGTCGCCGAGCCGGGCGCGCGCCTCGGCCAGCCGGGCGAGGATGCGCGGGCATTCCACCGGCAGGCTCCACAGCGCGTAGCGCGAGCGGCCGCGATGCCAGTCCGGATAGTCGCCCCCGCGGCAGGGCAGGGTGGCGGCGAAGGGCGCGTCCATCAGGGCAGCGGCGCCAGCAGGGCGTCGAGATCGGCCTCGCTGAGCGACCAGTCGCCCTGTACGCCGCCGTCGAGCACGCTGCGCGCCAGGCTGGCCTTGCTGTGCTGCAGTTGCTGGATCTTCTCCTCGACGCTGCCGCGGGCGATCAGCTTGTAGACGAACACCGGCTTGTCCTGGCCGATGCGGTAGGCGCGGTCGCTGGCCTGGGCCTCGGCGGCCGGGTTCCACCAGGGATCGAAGTGGATCACCGTGTCGGCGGCGGTGAGGTTGAGGCCGGCGCCGCCGGCCTTGAGGCTGATCAGGAACACCGGCACCCGGCCGCTCTGGAAGGCCTCCACCGGCGCGCGGCGGTCGCGGCTGGCGCCGGTCAGGGTGACGTGGGCGATGCGCCGCGCGCTCAGTTCGGCGGCGATCAGTTCGAGCATCGAGGTGAACTGCGAGAACAGCAGCACCCGGCGGCCCTCGCTGATCAGCTCGTCGAGCATGTCGAGCAGGGCGGCGAGCTTGCCGGAGTCGGCGCTGGCGTAGCCGGCGGCCTGTTCGTCGCCGAGCAGGCGCAGGTCGCAGCAGGCCTGGCGCAGGCGCAGCAGCGCTTCGAGGATCAGCAGCTGGCTGCGGCCCAGCCCCAGGCGCTGGATCTCGGCGCGCACCTTCTGATCCATGGCCAGGCGCAGCGCCTCGTAGCGGTCGCGCTGCACGTCGGTCAGCTCGATGCGCAGGGTGATCTCGGTCTTGGGCGGCAGCTCGCGGGCCACCTGCTCCTTGCTGCGGCGCAGCATGAAGGGCCGCACGCGGGCGTTGAGATGCGCCAGGCGCAGGGCGTCGCCCTGCTTCTCGATGGGCGTGCGGTAGTTGCGGGCGAAGGTCTTGCTGTCGCCGAGCCAGCCGGGCATCAGGAAGTTGAACAGCGACCACAGCTCGCCCAGGTGGTTTTCCAGCGGCGTGCCGGTCAGGCATAGGCGCTGGGCGGCGTCGAGCTGGCCGGCGGCGCTGGCCGCCTTGCTGCGCGGGTTCTTGATGTTCTGCGCCTCGTCGAGGATCAGCAGGTGCCAGGGGCGGGCGGCGAACTGCTTGAGGTCGCGCGGCAGCAGGGCATAGGTGGTCAGCACCAGGTCGTGCTGGTCGATCTGGGCGAACAGTGCCTTGCGCTTGGCGCCGTGCAGGGCCAGCACGCGCAGCTCGGGTGCGAAGCGCGCGGCCTCGTCCTGCCAGTTGGGAATCAGGCTGGTGGGCATGACGATCAGCGCCGGCCGGTCGAGGCGCCCGGCGCGCTTCTCGGCGAGGATGTGCGCCAGGGTCTGCAGCGTCTTGCCCAGGCCCATGTCGTCGGCGAGGATGCCGCCCATACCCAGCTCGCGCAGGGTTTGCATCCAGCTCAGGCCCTGCTGCTGGTAGTCGCGCAGCTCGGCCCGCAGCCCGGCGGGTGCGGCGACCCGGCGCTGCGGCAGCTCGGCCAGGCGTCTGGCGAAGTTGCGCAGGCGCTCGCCGCCGAGCCAGTGCAGGGTCGGTAACTGTTCCAGCTGCGCCAGCCGCGCGGCGTCGGCGCGGGCCAGACGCAGGGTGTCGGCGGCGCCCTCGTCGTCGCGCAGGTACAGCTCGCCGAGGCTGGCCAGCAGCGGCCGCAGCCGCCCGAACGGCAGGGCCACGCGGCGCCCGCCGTGGCTGCGCGGCAGCGGCACCAGCAGCACCTCGTCGTCGCCGCGGCGGGCCAGCGCCTCGCCGGTGAGCAGCCAGGGCGAGTGGCGGATGGCGTGCAGCAGGATCGGCAGCAGGCTGACCTTCTGGCCGTCCACCTCGATGCCCATCTCCAGGTCGAACCAGTCGTGCTCGGCCTCCGCGACGCTGGCGTACCACTGGCCGACCTCGGCGAGGTTGAAGTGGAAGTCCGGCTGCAGGCGCACCTGCCAGCCGCGCTCGCGCAGTTGCGGCAGGCCCTCGCGGACGAAGTGCAGCCAGGCGCCGTCGTCGGCCAGCTCGAAGGGCTCGCCGGCGCTTTCCGGCAGCGCCTCGCTGCGCCGCAGGGCGACGGCGAAGCCCAGCTCGACGAGCTGCTGGCGCCAGGCCGCCTCGCTTTCCAGGTCGCGGAGGATGCGCAGGCGCCGGCCGCCGTCGAGGTTGACCAGCAGCTCGCGCGCGCCGCGACCGAAGGCCAGGTGGCCCTGGTAGTCGAAGGCCAGCGCGGCGCGGTGCTGGGTCTGTTCGAGCATGCGCCCCTTGCGGGCGTCGTAGTGGGCGCGCACATGGCTGCCGAGCAGCAGGCGCGGGCGCGGCGGCCGGGCGGGCAGTTCGACGACCTGCGGCGCCGGCGCGTCGCTGCCCGGCAGGCGCTGGCCGGCCTGCTGCAGGCGCTCCAGGGTCAGCAGGGCGGCCACCACATGCTTGCAGTTGTAGCCCACCGGGCAGTTGCAGCGCCCGTCCACGTCCCAGCGCCCGGCCCGTTCGATCAGGCGGATGCGCTGGCGATAACGCTGCCAGCCGGAGCCGCGGCATTCGGCGAGCAGCTCGCCGGCCTCGAAGCGCAGGTTCTGCGCGCGCTCCTCGTCGGCATAGGCGCGACCGCGCTGGAAGTCGCCGCTGGCAATGGCGTGGCGCCAGTCCTGCAGGCGCAGGTGGTGGAGATCGAGGGTCATCGGCTGTGGATCGGCTGCAGGCGCGCGGGCGGCGCTGAAAAAAGGCGCGGATTGTCGCACAACCGGGGCCGGGAGCAAGCCGCGGGACCTGCCGGCCAGGGCCGGGCGCCGATCCGCAGCCGGCAGGGCCGTGCGAGGCGGCAAAGCCCTTTACCTGCACGATGGCAGCGGATACTGTGCGCCCGTACAGGTTCATGGCCGCCCGGTGACGCTTTTCCGCCATTCCCCGGCGCGGTGACGCAAGCCTGTTCCCCCAGATCATCAATAGAGTGCCGGCGCGGACTGCGCCGGTCGGGATCGCCCGTTGGCGGTCCGCAGGTTGGAGATGCAGTCGGATGTCCGAGCAAGCGTTGGTACCCGGTCAGGCCCGTGACGAGCAGGGCGGCACTGCCCACCGGGAACAGGCGGCCACGGACCTCGGCGCGCCGGCGCAGCTGGAGTGGGCCGGCTACCTGCAGGCTCCCGAGCAGCTGGCCAGCTGCTGCCTGCCGGCGCAGCCGGTGGTGGACAAGCTGCTGCGCCTGGCCGGCGAGCTGCTCAAGCGCAACGGCCACGACGCCACCCTGCACGGCTACGAGGCCGCCGACGCCAGCCGGCTCGGCCTGCAGGCGGTGGCGGTCTGGAACGTGCTGCTGGGCCTGCGCCTGGACGCCCTGGCCGCGCCGGCGCCCCTGGCCGCGGCGCAGCGCCTGCGCAGCCCCGAGCAGATCGTGCAGACGCGCAGCGCCGGGGCGCTGGACTGCGCCCTGCTGTGCTGCGCGCTGCTCGAACGCATGGGCCTGCACCCGCTGCTGGTGCTGGAGGACAAGCATGCCTACGCCGGCCTGTGGATGCAGGCCGAGCGCTTCCCGCAGGTCTGCGGCGACGACGTGCTGCTGCTGCGCAAGCGCGTGCAGCTCAAGGACATCCTGCTGTTCGACAGCGCCCTGCTGAGCCGCGGGGTGGCCTTCAAGGATGCCATGCGCGCCGCCCAGCAGCGCCTGACGGTGGGCGAGCGCTTCGTCATGGTCCTCGACCTGGCCACCGCCCGCGCCCACCAGTTGCGCCCGTTCGGCACGCCGCTGCCGCAGGCCGACAGCCTGGAGGTGCTCGACGCGCCGGACATGCGCGCGCCCGCGGTCGGCGACGACGAGCTGGCGCCGGCCACCCCGCTCGGCCGTCTGGAGCAGTGGCAGCGCCGTCTGCTCGACCTGTCGCTGCGCAACCCGCTGCTCAGCCTGCGCGACAGCCGCACCGCGATCCCGATCCTCGCCCCCGATCCCGCGCAGCTCGAAGATGCCTTGGCCGCCGGACAGGCGTTCGCCCTCGAAGCGCTGCCGCCGCGCGGCGAGGACGCCGCCGCCGTCCTGGCCCGCGAGCAGGGCGCGCGCAGCGCGCTGGAGAAGGGCCGCCTGTTCGCCCCGCTGGAGGCCGACAAGCTGGAGGCCGCGCTGGTCGAGCTGTACCGCAAGGCCAAGGCCGACCTGGAGGAGGGCGGCGCCAACACCCTGTTCCTCGCCATCGGCTTCCTGCGCTGGCAGCGTCCGGGGCTGAAGGAGCGCAGCTACCGGGCGCCGCTGATCCTGCTGCCGGTGACCATGAGCCGCAAGTCGATCAACTCGGGCATCCGCCTGAGCCTGGGCGAGGACGAGCCGCGCTTCAACACCACCCTGCTGGAGATGCTGCGCCAGGACTTCGCCCTCGACATCCAGGGCTTCGACAGCCTGCTGCCCAGCGATGGCCAGGGCATCGACATCGCCGCGATCCTCACCCGCATGCGCCGCGAGGTGCTCGACGTGGACGGCTTCGAGATTGTCGACGACGTCCTGCTGACCACCTTCTCCTTCGCCAAGTACCTGATGTGGAAGGACCTGGCCGAGCGCCTGGAGCAGCTCAAGGAAAACCCGGTGGTGCGCCACCTGATCGACAGCCCGCGCGAGCCGTTCGCCCAGCCCGGCGAGTTCGTCGCCCCCCGCGAACTGGACCGGCGGGTCAGCCCGGAGCAGCTGTTCACCCCGCTGTCGGCCGACTCCTCGCAGCTGGCCGCGGTGGTCGCCGCCGCCGAGGGGCGCAATTTCGTGATGATCGGCCCGCCGGGCACCGGCAAGTCGCAGACCATCGCCAACATGATCGCCCACAACCTGGCCCTCGGCCGCCGGGTGCTGTTCGTCGCCGAGAAGGCCGCCGCGCTGGAGGTGGTCTATCGCCGCCTGCGCGAGCATGGCCTCGGCGAATTCTGCCTGGAGCTGCACTCCAACAAGGCGCGCAAGGTCGAGGTGTTCCAGCAGCTGGCCGACGCCTGGAAGGCGCGCGGCACCCTGCGCGACGTCGAATGGGCGCGCGAGACTTCGCGCCTGCGCCAGTTGCGCGACGAACTCAATGCGCTGGTCGAGGCCCTGCACCGGCCCCGGCGCAACGGCCTGACCGTGCGCGGCGCCCTGGCGCTGGCGGTGGCCCATGCCGGAGTGCCGCTCGTCGAGCTGCGCTGGAGCGATCCCGACAGCCACACCGCCGCTGATCGCGAGCACCTGCTGGCGGTGGCCGAACGCCTCGGCCTCAACGCCGCCGAACTGGGCGGCGCCGGCGAGCATCCGCTGGCCTTCGTCGCCGTCGACGACTGGAGCATGGCCTGGCAGCAGGCCGCGCTGGCCCAGGCGGCGCTGCTCGCCGCTCGCGCCACGGCGCTGGGCGACTGTCTGGCCGCGCTCGGCCGGCACCTCGGCCTGCTGCGTCCGCTGCAGGGACGCGGCCAGCTGGCGGCCCTCGGCCAGTTGCTGCGCCTGCTGCCGCAGGCCGCCGGCAAGGACCTGGACTTCGCCTTCCAGGCCGATGTGCTGGAGCGCCTGGACGCCCTGAACAAGGCGGTGCCGCTGCTGCAGCGCTTCGCCGAGCTGCAGGCCGGGCTGTCCCAGGCCTGGCCGCGCGAGCGCCTGCTGGCGCTGGACCTGACGGCCCTGGAGCAGCGCTGGCGCGAGGCGCAGGACAGCTGGTGGCCGCTCAAGCTGGTGCGCCAGCGCCAGTTGCAGGCCTGGCTGCTGGAGCAGGCCGGGGTCGGCCTGAGCGACGGGGTCGGCGCCGACCTGCCGGTGCTGGGCACCCTGCAGCAGCTGCACCGCGAACTGCAGGCGCTGGCGCCGCGGCTGGCCGGCCTGCCGCATTGGCACGGCCTGGACTCCGACCCCGAGGCGCTGCACGAACTGGCCCAGCTGGCCTGGCAGCTGCGCTCGCTGCCCGCCGCGCTGGCCGGCGACGGCGAACAGCTCGCCGCTCTGCGCCAGGGCCTGCGCCGTCTGGTGCTGGAGGGCAACGGGCTGCTCGACGCGCAGGCCGCGGTCGGCCGCCTGTGCGGCGACGCCCTGCAGCTCGGCGCCGATCTGGAGGAGGCGCTGGAGGCCTTCGCCGCGCTGATCGGCCGCGAGCCCGGCGAGCTGTACGAGCCCGGCGAGGCCGGTCTGGCCCGCCTGGCGACGCTGGCCGGGCAACTGGAACGCCACGCCGGCCGCCTGCACGGCTGGTGCGCCTGGCGGCGGGTGCGCAGCGAGGCGCTGGGCCTCGGCCTGCAGCCGCTGATCGCCGCGCTCGAACAGGGCCGGCTGGAGGGCGCCGACCTGATGCGGGTGCTGGAGGTCAACTACGCGCGCGGCTGGCTGGCCGCGCAGATCGATGCCGAACCGGCGCTGCGCCAGTTCGTCGCCGTCGAGCACGAGCGCAAGATCGCCGGCTTCCGTGCCCTCGACGACCGCGTGCGGGCGATCACCGCCGAGTACATCCGCACGCGCATCCGCCAGCAGCTCAACGGCCGCGAGGACAGCAAATACAGCAGCGAATTCGGCCTGCTGCGCCGCGAGCTGGAGAAGAAGAACCGCCACAAGCCGCTGCGCCAGCTGCTCGCCGAGGCGCCCCACGCCATTGCCACGCTGACCCCGTGCCTGCTGATGTCGCCGCTGTCGATCGCCCAGTACCTGCCGGCCGACCAGGAGCCCTTCGATCTGGTGATCTTCGACGAGGCCTCGCAGATCACCGTGTGGGACGCCATCGGCGCCATCGCCCGCGGCCGTCAGGTGGTGGTGGTCGGCGATCCCAAGCAGCTGCCGCCGACCAGCTTCTTCACCACCGCCCAGGGTGGCGAGGAGGAGGGCGACGACGAGGACCTGGAGAGCATCCTCGACGAGCTGCTCGGCGCCAACCTGCCGACCCTCGACCTGGCCTGGCACTACCGCTCGCGCCACGAGAGCCTGATCACCTTCTCCAACCACCGCTACTACAAGGGCGGGCTGATCACCTTCCCGTCGCCGACCACCGAGGATCGCGCGGTCAACCTGGTGCGCGTCGACGGCCTCTACGCGCGCGGCAGCAGCCAGACCAACCGCGCCGAGGCCGACGCGGTGGTGGCGGAGATCGAGCAGCGCCTGGCCGGCGTCGAGCCGGGCGCGCTGAGCCTGGGCGTGGTCACCTTCAACCAGAAGCAGCAGACCCTGATCCTCGACCTGCTGGACGCGGCGCGGCGCGCCAATCCGGCGCTGGACCGCCACTTCGACGAGGCGCTGATCGAGCCGGTGTTCGTCAAGAACCTGGAGTCGGTGCAGGGCGACGAGCGCGACCTGATCCTGTTCAGCACCACCTTCGGCCCCGACCGCCAGGGCCAGCTGAGCATGAACTTCGGCCCGCTCAACCAGCGCGGCGGCGAGCGCCGCCTCAACGTGGCGATCACCCGCGCGCGGCGCGAGCTGAAGGTGTTCAGCAGCCTGCGCCCGGAGCAGATCGACCTGTCGCGCACCGCCGCGCTCGGCGTGCGCGACCTCAAGCACTTCCTCGAATTCGCCGAGCACGGCGCCCGCGCCCTGGATGCCGCGGTGTTCGGCTCGGTGGGCGAGTTCGACTCGCCGTTCGAGGAGGCGGTGGCGCGCGCCCTGGGCGAGCGCGGCTGGGTGCTGCACCCGCAGGTCGGGGTGTCGCGTTTCCGCATCGACCTCGGCGTGGTCGACCCGGACGCGCCGGGGCGCTACCTAGCTGGCATCGAATGCGACGGCGCCACCTACCACCGCTCGGCCACCGCCCGCGACCGCGACAAGGTGCGCGAGAGCGTGCTGCGCGGGCTGGGCTGGGAGATCCTGCGGCTGTGGTCCACCGACTACTGGCTCGACCCGCAGGGCTGCCTGGACAAGCTCGACCAGCAGCTGCGCCGTCTGCTGGAGCAGCAGCGCGCCAGCCGCGCGCAGCGCCTGCAGGGGGCGGACGCGTAGCGCGCGTCGGCCCGCGGGCTATGCCTCGCCCTTCTCGGGCCGGCGCGTGTGGCGCGGTGTGCGCCTCAGTCGCGGAAGTAGGTCAGCACCAGATGCCAGCCGAACTGGGTCTTGAGCGGCCCCTGCACCTGGTTGACCGGCTTGCGGAACACCGCATTCTCGAACGCCTTGACCATCTGCCCCGGACGGATCTCGCCCAGGTCGCCGCCGCGCTTGCGCGACGGGCAGGTGGAGTGGCGGCGGGCCAGGGTGTCGAAGTCCTCGCCCTTGGCCAGGCGGGCCTTGAGCTGCTCGGCCTCGGCGGCGGTCTTGACCAGGATGTGGCGGGCCATGGCGATGGGCATGGGGAAAGTCTCGGTGCGAAGGCGGGGCGCGCAGTTTAGCCGGCGCTGCGCCTCAGTACACCCAGACCTCGACCCGGCGGTTGCGCTGGCGCCCGCCGTCGGCGCTGTCGGCGGCCAGCGGCAGGGCTTCGCCGAGACCGTCGATGTCGCGCAGCAGGATGCCGCCGCGGCTCAGCTCGCGCTGCACCGCCAGGGCGCGCAGCTTGGACAGCAGGCGGGTGCGCTCGGCGCTGCCGCTGGCGTCGCCGAAGCCGACCAGCACCGCCTGCCCCTGGCTCTTGTGGTGTGCACGCAGGTACTGCTGCACCCGCAGCACGTCCTGCAGGGCCTTGTTGTCCAGGTGCGCGCTGCCCGCGTTGAAGCGGAAGCTGACCGTCAGGCGGTGCGCCTCCTCGGCCAGGCGCCGGTAGCGCTCGGGCATCCCGGCATGCGGGGTGACCTTCATCGCCTGCACGGTCTGCGCAACGAAGCCCTCGCGGGCCACCAGCGCCTGCCCCCGGGGGCTCTGGGCGAAGCGCACCAGGGCGCGCGCCCAGGGGTTGTCCTCCTCGGGCTTGAGGTACAGGTACAGCCGCCGCGCCAGCGGATAGTCCTCGTTGGCCACCAGCGAGGTGCCGGGCAGCATCGGCCGCGCGTCGCCGCTCTGCAGCGCCAGCGGCTTGGCATGGCGGATGTAGGGCAGGCCGATGAAGCCGATGCCGCGCGGGTCGGCGCTGACCGCGGCGGACAGCGCCTCGCTCGACTCGAAGCGCCGCGCGCCGGCGGCGAGGCTGCGGCCGTGGGCGGCCAGCACCAGCTCGTTGAAGGTGTCCCAGGTGCCGGAGCGGGCATCGCGGGCGTACAGGCGGATCGCTCCGGGCGGGGCGCCGAGCTGTTCCCAGCGGGCGATCTCGCCGGAGAATACCTGCGCCAGCTGCTCCACCGACAGGCTGTTGAGCGGGTTGTCCGGGTGCAGGATCACCGCCAGCCCGTCGATGGCGATCACCTGCTCGGCTTCGCGGCTGCGCAGATCGCCCAGATGGGCGAGGCGGTGCGCCTCCTCGGCCTTGATCGGCCGCGAAGCGGCGGCGATCTCCGCCTGACCGGCGGCCAGCGCGGTGAAACCGGTGCCCGAGCCGTGGGCGGCGATCT
>RRZT011778209.1_pt1 | contig 20408 bp, 20 predicted proteins | sample 2165551 | NCBI WGS metagenome assembly RRZT01 (sample SAMN10456910, study PRJNA506462) | wastewater metagenome | biome: wastewater; feature: sludge; material: wastewater sludge; isolation source: wastewater sludge with Escherichia coli K12::gfp cells carrying plasmid... | place: USA: Moscow, Idaho... | reverse complement strand
TCACTGCTTCCTTGTCCACAATGCGATCGGACACGCTCGACACCTCCTTCCACGACCAGCTTCGTCCCAGCATACCGCTCGGTTCTTCGCTGCTTCGAGGATCACCACACCTGGTCAATCCCGCTGTTTGGCCAGGACGGCGCGCTGGAGCAGGACGAAGATCAGCAGGATGCCGCCGGTGATGATGGTCGTCGCCTCTGGCGGGACGCCGCCGTCGCGGGTGATCAGCACGATCATCAGGCCGAGCACCAGCGATCCGACGACCGAGCCCAGCACATAGCCGACGCCGCCGGTCAGCAGCGTGCCGCCGATCACGGTGGCCGCGATCGCGTCGAGCTCCCAGCCGATGCCGGTGATGTTCTGCGCGATGCCGAGCCTCGTCGTGTACACCACCGCGGCGATCCCCGCGAGCAGGCCGCTGATCACGTAGACCCACATCTTGGTGGCGTGCACAGGGAGGCCCATCAGCGTCGCGGACTGCTCCGAGCCGCCGATGGCGTAGACGGTGCGGCCCATCCGCGTGCGGTGCAGGACGAACACCGCGACGGCGACCACGAGCAGCGCGATGATGACGCCGGGCGTGATCACCAGGTCGTTGACCTTCGGGCCGTCGACGAGCTTGATCTGGGTGGCGAGGACGCGGATGGACGCGTCGTCGGCCAGCCTCTCGGGGACGGTGCTGAGCATCGACGCGAGGCCGCGGGTGAGGAACATCACCGACAGCGTCGCGATGAAGGGCTGCACGTTGAAGTACTGGATCAGCACGCCCGAGGCGAGGCCGAAGAGCCCACCCATGGCGATCATCAGCACGACGACCAGCCAGCCGTTCCAGCCGGCGTTGATGAGCATGACGCCCGCCACCGAGGTAAACGCGATCACGGCGCCCACGGACAGGTCGATGCCTCCGGTGAGGATCACGAACGTGAGACCCACGGCCAGGATGATGAGGTGCGCGTTGTTGATCAGCAGGTTCGAGATGGTGTTCATCTGGACGATGCGCCCGTAGGCAACCTCGCCGTAGATCACCATGCCGACGAAGATGACGACGGCGGCCAGGGTCGGCAGCAGGTCGAGGCGGAGCCTCGCGCGTTCCAGCAGCGACGGCCGCGCCAGCGGGACGGTGTGGGTCGCGGCGCTCATGCTGCCACCTCCTCCTTGGTCTCGGCCGCGACGGGGGCGGCCTTCCTCCGGGTGAACCAGCCGCGGACGCGATCCGACTGCAGCAGACACAGCACGACGATCACGATCGCCTTGAACGCCGGGGTGGCAGACGACGAGATCCCGAGGAACACGACGGTCTTGTCGAGCGTGGCGATCAGCAGCGCGCCGATCGTCGCCCCCGTGAGGTTGAACTTGCCGCCGGCCAGTGAGGTGCCTCCGATGACGACGGCGAGGATGGCGTCCATCTCCATCTGGTCGCCCGTGCGGGAGATGTCGACGGTCATCACGCTCGCCGTGGCGAAGATGCCGGCGATGCCCGCCGTGAGGCCGCTGATCGCGTAGACGGCGAACAGGAGGCCGCGGCGGTTGATGCCCGCCAGCCGCGCGGCCAGCGGGTCCATGCCGATGGCCTCGATCATCAGGCCGAGCGCGCTGCGGCGCACCAGAAGGCCGACGAGGATCACGACGAGCAGCGCGAGCAGGAACACCACCGGCAGCCCGAGGAGGTACCCGTTGGCGATCCAGCGGAAGTGCCCGTTGACGGCCGAGGTGTTCTGGCCGCTCGTGATCACCTTGGCGAGGCCGCGGCCCGCCATCATCATCACGAGCGTCGAGATGAAGGGCTGCAGCCCGACGACCGACACCATGAAGCCGTTGAACAGGCCGAGCACGACGCTGATCCCCAGCGCGAGCAGGACCGCGAGGAGCGCGGACCCCAGCGTGTCGGGCGCGGTAGCGAGGAACTGCATCGACACCGCGCCCGCCACGGCCATCACCGAGCCGACCGACAGGTCGATGCCGCTGGTGGCGATGACGAGGCACATGCCGATCGCGATCATCATGACGGGCGCCGCGGCGCGGAGGATGTCGACGAGGTTGCCGACGAGCGCGCCGTTGGCCGGGTTGAAGCTCAGCGCGAGGTAGCGCGGATCCTTCGTCATGTTGATGGCGAGCAGCAGGAGGATCGCGACGATCCCCCAGAAGTACTGCCGCCGCACCAGGGAGGCGAACCACCCGGTGCGCGTGTCGGTGCTGCTCACTTGACGACCTCCTCGGCGACGGCGGCCGCCGCTTCCTTGGCTTCTTCGATGCCCTCTTGGGCGATGACGTTGACGATCGACTCGGCCGTCACCTCAGGCCCGTTGCGCACCTCGGCGATCTTGCGATGGTCCTTGAGTACCACGATTCGGTCGCTCAGGCGCACGACCTCCTCCAACTCGGACGAGATGAACACGACGCTGACGCCGTCGGCGGCGAGCTCGAGCACGCGCTGCTGGATCTCGGCCTTCGCGCCGATGTCGATGCCGCGGGTGGGCTCGTCGAGGATCAGGAGCTCCGGCTCGGTCGCCAGCCAGCGGCCGAGCAGCACCTTCTGCTGGTTGCCGCCGGAGAGGTTCTTGATGGGCTTGTCCGGGTCGGCGGGGCGCACGTTCAGCTCGGAGATGTACTTCGCGACGAGCTCGTCGGCCTCCTTGCGGGGCAGCGGGCGCGCCCAGCCGCGCTTGGCCTGAACGCCGAGCACGATGTTCTCGCGGACGCTGAGGTCGCGGATGATGCCCTCGTCGCGGCGGTTCTCGCTGGAGAAGGCGATGCGGTGCCGCAGCCCCGCGGCCGGCGTCTTGACGTCCGCGCGCTCGCCGTCGATGGCGACGTGACCGGTCTCGGCCTTGTCCGCGCCGTAGATCAGGCGGGCGAGCTCGGTGCGGCCGGAGCCGAGCAGCCCCGCGAAGCCGACGACCTCGCCGCGCCGGAGCCGCAGGTCGAGGGGCTCGACGGCGCCCTTGCGGCTGATCCCGTCGGCGTCGTAGACCACGGGCGCGTCGTCGAAGTCGCGGGCCTCGCGCCCCGAGTCGAGGCGCTGGAGGGCGGCGATGTCCTTGCCGATCATCTTCGCGATCAGGCTGGCGCGGTCCAGGTCGGCGGTGAGGTACTCCCCGACGAAGGCGCCGTTGCGCAGGACGGTCAGGCGGTCGCTGATGGCGTAGACCTGGTCGAGGAAGTGGGAGACGAAGAGGATGGCGACGCCCTCGTCGCGGAGGCGGCGGATCACCCCGAAGAGCTGCTCCACCTCGACGGCGTCGAGGCTGGAGGTGGGCTCGTCGAGGATCAGCACCTTGGCGTTGGTGACCATCGAGCGGCTGATCGCGACCAGCTGCTGCATGGCGAGCGAGATCGACGACAGAGGCGCCCTCGGGTTCAGGTGGCCGAGGCCCAGCTTGTCCAGCGCCTCACGCGCCCGGGAATGGGTGGCCTTCCAGTTGATCCCGAGGCCCTTGGCGACCTCGTGGCCGAGCATCACGTTCTCGCCGATGGTGAGGTTCGCGCAGAGGTTGACCTCCTGATACACGGTCGAGATCCCGGCCTGCTGCGCGTCGGCGGTTCCGCTCAGATGCAGGTCCTCGCCGTCGATCAGGATCTTGCCGGAGTCGATCTTGTAGACGCCGGTCAGCGCCTTGATCAGCGTCGACTTTCCCGCGCCGTTCTCGCCCATGAGCGTGTGGACCTCGCCCGGCAGGAGCCGGAAGTCCACCCGGTCGAGCGCCTTGACTCCGGGGAAGGTGATGGTGATGCCTCGCATCTCGACGATCGGTTGCGGTTCCATCTTGCTGTTTTCTCCCTGCTTGTTGACCCCGGGGAACCGGAGGTGGTGAGCGGGACCCAGGGCCGGGTCCCGCTCACCGGCTGTCGGCAGCTCCGGATCAGAACTTGCGGTCGGGCAGGGCGGCCTTGGCAGCCTCCGGCGAGTCGAAGGTGGCGCTCGGCACGATGATGCTGGACTCGACGGTCTCGCCGGCCAGGGTCTTCTTCACCGCGTCCATGGCGGTCTCGCCGAACAGCGGGTTGTACTCGGCGACGAAGGAGAGCTTGCCGTCGGCCAGCGCCTGGATGGCGTTCTTGGTGCCGTCGATCGTGGCGATCTTGACGTCCTCGCCCGGGGTCAGGCCCGCCTCCTCGACGGCCTGGACGGCGCCGAGGCCCATCTCGTCGTTCTGCGCGAACACGATCTGGACGTCGTTGTTGTTCGACTTCAGGACGGTCTCGAAGACGCTCTTGGCCTCCTCGGTGGACCAGTTGGCGGTCTGCGCGCCCAGGCTCTTGAACTTGTCGTTGCCGGAGATGACGGCGTTCCAGCCCTCGTTGCGCTCGTTGACGACCGAGACGCCCGCGGGGCCCTCAAGCACGAAGTAGTTGCCGCCCTCGGGGAAGGCGGAGACGGCCCAGTTGGCGACCGCGGTCGAGACCTCGGTGTTGTTCGGGGCGATGCGGGTGACGTACAGGCTGGTGTCGTCGGGCTCGATGCCGCGGTCGATCAGGATGACCGGGATCTCGGCCTCCTGGGCGCGCTTCAGCGAGTCCTCCCAGCCGGAGCCCTCGGTGGCCGACAGCAGGATAATGTCGACCTCCTCGTCGACGAACGACGTGAAGGCGTCGATCTGCGACTTCTGGTCGAGCTTGGCGGCCGGGGCGTACTTGAGGTCGAACCCGGCCTCCTTGGTGAAGGTGTCCTGGATGTTCTGCTCGTTGGCCTTGCGCCAGGCACCCTCTGGGCCGACGGCGACGAAGCCGATCCTGGTGAGGTCGCCCCCGGCGTTCCCGCCGCCCGTCGTGGACGTCGAGCCCGGATTCGCGTCACCGCCGCCGCAAGCCGCGACGCCGAGTGCGAGCATGCCAGCAGCAACGATGCCGACGGACTTGGTGAATCGAGATGACATTGATCTCCTCCTCGAGAAATCCCGGCGTGCACTGCGGTCTCCCCCATGGAGCCGCGCTGCCTGCCGTGTGTACGTGTCCGCGTTGTTGCGCGACATGCAGGATGTTACCGGGAACATTTACCGGTAACAAGACGCGCGAGGGAGGATTCGCTAACGATTTGATAACGACGCCTCGCTCCTTGAGCCAGGCACGCCGACGAAGGCCGAGAGCGCTCGAGCTTGCTCGATCGCCGAGGCCAAGGAAGGCGTTGAAGCGCGAAGCGCGATCATACGCGCGAAGCGCGGCTCAAGGAGCGGGCATCAGTCCGACATGTCGTCGTCGGCCGCGATCAGCTCGACGATGGTGTCGACGGTGACACCCGGGCCGTTTCCGAGCTCGCCGATCTTGCCGCGGTCCTTCAGCACGACGATGCGGTCGCTCATCCGGACGACCTCGCTGAACTCCGACGAGATGAACACCACGGCCATCCCCTGCTCCACGAGGCCCGCGATCTTGGCCTGCACCTCGACCTTCGCGGCGATGTCGATGCCGCGCGTCGGCTCGTCGAGCACCATCACCAGCGGGCGCGTCGCGAACAGCCGGGCCAGCAGCACCTTCTGCTGCGCTCCCCCGCTCAGGTACTTCGCGGGCAGGTTGACGGGCACCGCGCTCAGGCCGAAGTTCTCCACCGACCAGCGCACGAGCTCGTCGCGCTCACGCCGCGACACCGGGTGCCGCCAGCCACGCAGCGCCTGGAGGCTCAGCACGATGTTGTCGGCCACGGAGAGGTCGCCGACGATGCCCAGGTCGGCGCGGTCCTCCGTCGACGCCACCACGCGCCGGGCGAGCGCCTGGCGCGGAGAGTCGAGCCGGACGCGCACGCCGTCGATCTTGAGCTCCCCGCCGTCCGCGCGCGCGACCCCGGACAGCAGGGCGGCCAGCTCGGTGCGCCCCGATCCGCGGAGGCCCGCGAAGCCGACGACCTCGCCGCGGTAGAGGCGAAGATCGGTCGGCTCGACGACGCCGTGTCGGGCGAGCCCCTCGGCCTCCAGCACGGGCGGGCCGTCGGGCTCCTGCCGGTGCGCCCTGCGCTCGGAACCGATCCTCTTCAGCGCGCCGATGTTGCCGCCCAGCATGGTGGAGATGAGCTCGGCCCGCTCGATCTCGCTGGTAAGGAACTCTCCCTGGACCCGGCCGTCGCGCAGCACCGTCATCCTGTCGCTGATGGCATAGACCTGCTCGAGGAAGTGAGAGACGAAGACGATGGCCACCCCGCGGTCGCGGAGCCGGCGGATGATCGCGAAGAGGCGCTGAACGTCCGGCGCCTCGAGGCTGGAGGTGGGCTCGTCGAGCAGCAGCACGCGCGGCCGGCTGACCATCGCGCGCGCGATCGCCACCAGCTGCTGCACCGACGGCGGAAGCGTGGAGAGGCGCGCGCCGAGGTCGAGGTCGTCGAGGCCGAGGTCGGCCAGCACGGCGGCGGCCCGCGCGCGGGTCGCCTTCCAATCGATCCCAAACCGGCCCCGCGACTCGTGGCCGAGCATGACGTTCTCGACGACGTTGAGCTTCGGCCCGAGGTGGATGTCCTGGAACACCGTCGCGACGCCCGCCGCCTGGCTCTCGGCCAGCGACGAGAAGCGCACCGGCTCGCCGTCGAGCAGGATCTCCCCGGAGTCGACGGGCAGCGCACCGTTCAGCGCCTTGATCACCGTCGACTTGCCCGCGCCGTTCTCCCCCATGACGGTGTGCACCTCGCCGGCGTACAGCTGCACGTCGACGCCGTCGAGCGCGGTCACTCCGCGGAACGCGACGGTGACCCCGCGGAGTTCCATGAGCGGGCCGGTCACAGCTGCCCCCTCCGCGGCGGGGCGGTGGAGGATCGCACCTTGAGCTCCACCGGCAGCTTGCTGTGCTGCGGCACCTCGCGGCCCTCGACGGCGGCGATCAGCACGGCGACGACCTTCGCCCCGAGGTCTTGGAAGTCCTGCCGCACCGTCGTCAGCGGCGGGAGGAAGTGCGAGGAGAGCGGCAGGTCGTCGAAGCCGACGATGCTGAGTTCCTCGGGAACGCTCACCCCGCGCTCGGTGAAACCGTGGATCAGGCCGAGCGCCATCTCGTCGTTGGCGGCGAAGACGGCGGTGTACTCGGGCTTGCGCTTCAGCGAGACGGCGTAGTCGTAGGCGAAGTCGGCGGTCCAGTCCCCGACGACCACCGGCTGCTCGCGCAGCTGCCACTCGCGGCTGCGGGCGTAGAACGCGCGCTCGCGGTCGCGGGCGTCGAACCAGTCGAGCGGGCCGGAGACGTGCAGGACGCTGCGGTGGCCGAGCTCTGCCAGGTGGTCGACGAGCAGCGCGGTGCCCTGCCGCTGGTCGACCGCCGCGGTGTAGAAGGTGGGGTCTCCCCCGCCCTTGACGGCGAGGACGGGCAGGCCGACGTTCAGCTGGCGCAGCTCCGACAACGACGCCGATCGGGGCGCGATGACGCACAGGGCGTCGATGCCCTGGTCCTTCAGCTGGTCGACGGCCGCCTGGGTTGTCCCCTCCTCGTCGGAGCGCAGGCTGACGGAGGTGACCGAGTAGCCCTGACCGCCGGCGGCGAGCTCGATGCCGCGCAGCGCGGTGCTCGGCCCCCAAGTGTCGGAGGCCTCCACGAGCACGCCGATGCGCCGGTTGCGTTGGTTCGCCAGCGCCCGGGCGGCGCTGTTAGGGCGAAACCCCGTCTCCTCGATCGCGTCGAGGACGCGCTGCCGGGTCTCCGGCTTGATGTTGGGGTGGTTGTTGAGCACCCGCGACACCGTCATGTGCGAGACGCCCGCGACGGCCGCGACATGACGGATGTTCGGCCGCTCCGGCGTCGGCGTGACAGTCACTCGGCCCCTCCTCCCTGGGAAGAGGATAGCCAGCGGTCGGCTACTGGCGCCGATCACCGCTCGACCGGGTCACATCTTGGTTCCGTGTGTGTTTCACGGCGGCATATCGGGGAACCGGGCGGATACCTACCCCTAGTATCCAAGGGTGGCCGCCTCTGGTCACCATCATGGAGGACCTCACCATCATGCAAGTACAGTCCAGGATCGCCCGGGCGGCCCGAGCCGGAACGTTGCTGACGTTATTGGCCTCGTTGATCGCCGTGCTGCTCGGCCTCACGGCCGTGACGGCGCACGCCGACGACGTCGACGGCAAGACCTTCGTGATCGCCACCGACACCACCTTCGCGCCGTTCGAGTTCAGGGACGCCTCGGGCGACCTGGTCGGCGTCGACATGGACCTCATTCGCGAGATCGCGGACAGGCAGGGGTTCACCGTCGACATCAAGGCCCTGGGCTTCGACGCCGCGCTCCAGGCCGTCACCTCGAAGCAGGCCGACGGCGTCATCGCCGGCATGTCGATCACGGACGAACGCAGGGAGATCTTCGACTTCTCGGACCCCTACTTCTCGTCCGGGGTGCAGATGGCCGTCCGCGCCGACAACGACGCGATCTCGAGCTACGAGGACCTCCGCGGAACGACGGTGGTCGCGAAGACCGGCTCCGAGGGCCTCCGGTTCGCCGAGTCCATCGCCGAGCAGTACGGCTTCACCGTCAAGGCCCTCGACAAGGCCGACACCATGTACGCCGAGGTCACCACCGGCAACGCCGCGGCCGTCTTCGACGACTACCCGGTGCTGGCCTACGGCATCGAGCAGGGCAACGGCCTCAAGGTGGTGACCCCGAAGGAGCAGGGCTCCAGCTACGGGTTCGCCGTCCTCAAGGGGAGCAACCCCGAACTCCTGGCGGCCTTCAACGCCGGCTTGGCCGAGATGAGGGCCGACGGCTCCTACCACGAGCTCCTGGTGAGATACCTCGGCGTCAACGCCCCGGCGGACGACACCCCGGTCGAGGGCGTCGAGGGGAAGACCTTCGTGATCGCCACCGACACCACCTTCGCGCCGTTCGTGTTCCGCGACGCCTCCGGCAATCTCGTCGGCATCGACATGGACATCATCCGCGAGGTCGCCAAGCGCCAGGGCTTCGAGATCGACATCCGGTCGCTCGGCTTCGACGCCGCGCTCCAGGCCGTCACCTCGAGACAGGCCGACGGCGTCATCGCCGGGATGTCGATCACGGACGAACGCAGAGAGGTCTTCGACTTCTCCGATCCGTACTTCGACTCCGGCGTGCAGATGGCCGTCCGCGCCGACGACGACACCGTCGCCGGCTACGAGGACCTCGATGGCCTGACCGTGGTCGCCAAGACCGGCTCCGAGGGCCTCCGGTTCGCGCAGTCCATCGCCGAGCAGTACGGCTTCACCGTCAAGGCCCTCGACAAGGCCGACACCATGTACGCCGAGGTCACCACCGGCAACGCCGCGGCCGTCTTCGACGACTTCCCCGTCCTCGCCTACGGCATCAACCAGGGCAACGGCCTCAAGATCGTCACGCCCAAGGAGCAGGGCTCCAGCTACGGGTTCGCCGTCCTCAAGGGCCACAACCCCGAGCTCCTGGCCGCCTTCAACGCGGGGCTCTCGGGGATGAAGACCGACGGCACCTACCAGCAGATTCTCGACACCTACCTGGCGGCGCCCGAGAACGCCGCGGGACCGCTGTCGTTCTGGGAGCTGCTCGTCGAGAGCATGCCCGCGCTGCTGAAGGGCCTCGCCATGACGCTGGCCGCCACGGCCCTCTCGCTGGCGTTCGCGTCCGCGCTGGGCGTCGTGTTCGGCTTCCTCAGGGTCAGCGGAAAGAAGGTCCTTGAGGTGATCGCCAGCACCTACGTGGCGATCTTCCGCGGCACGCCGCTGCTCGTCCAGGCGTTCTTCTTCTACTTCGGCCTGCCCGCCGCGCTCGGCGTGCAGATCGACGTGTTCACCGCGGGCGTGCTGACGCTCTCGCTGAACGCGGGCGCTTACATGACCGAGATCGTGCGCGGCGGCATCCAGTCGGTGGACACCGGCCAGATGGAGGCCTCGCGCTCGCTCGGCCTGAACTGGATGCAGTCGATGCGCAAGATCGTCGTGCCGCAGGCCGTGAAGATCATGACGCCGTCGTTCATCAACCAGTTCGTGATCACGCTGAAGGACACCTCGCTGCTCGCGGTCCTCGGCTTCGCCGAGCTGACCTATCAGGGCCAGCAGATCATCGCCCGCAACTTCAGGAGCTTCGACATGTGGCTCATCGTCGGGGCCATGTACTTCATCGTCATCTTCGCCCTGACGAACCTGTCCAACGCGATCGACAAGAGGATCAACAAGTGAGCGAGACAACGACCGACCCGATCATCGTGGTCGAGGACCTGCACAAGTCCTTCGGATCGAACGAGGTGCTCAAGGGCATCTCCACCACCGTCAACCGGGGCGAGGTGGTCGCCGTCATCGGCCCCTCCGGCTCCGGCAAGTCGACGTTCCTGCGCTGCCTCAACCTGCTCGAGGACGTGACCTCCGGGAGTGTGAAGGTCGAGGGCATCGACCTGACGGACCGCGGCACCGACATCAACCAGGTGCGGCAGAAGATCGGCATGGTCTTCCAGCACTTCAACCTCTTCCCGCACAAGACGGTGGCCGAGAACATCATGCTGGCTCCCGTGCTGCTGAAGAAGATGACCCCGGCCCAGGGGCGCGAGCGCGTGGCGGACCTGCTGGGCCAGGTGAAGCTCTCCGACAAGGTCGACGCCCGCCCGGCGCAGCTCTCGGGCGGCCAGAAGCAGCGCGTCGCGATCGCGCGGGCGCTCGCCATGCGGCCCGACGTGATGCTCTTCGACGAGCCCACCTCGGCGCTCGACCCGGAGATGGTCGGCGAGGTGCTCGACGTCATGAAGACCCTCGCCTCCGAGGGGATGACGATGGTGGTGGTGACCCACGAGATGGGCTTCGCCCGCGAGGTGAGCGACCGGCTGATCTTCATGGCCGACGGCGTGATCGTCGAGGAGGGCGACCCGCGCGCGATCCTGTCCGACCCGCAGGAGGAGCGGACCAAGGACTTCCTGTCCAAGGTCCTCTGACCGACGCGAACGGGCTCCGACCGGCATGGCCTTTGCCGGTTGGAGCCCGTTGGTGGTTCCGCGGATAGCGGTTCCTCGGGTCAGTCGAGGAGGGTGCGATCCGACAGGCTTGCGCCCTTGATCTTCGAGAACTCCTCGAGCAAGGCCTCGGCGGTGATGGTGCGCTTCGCGGCCTCGTCGACCTCGAGGACCACGCGGCCCTCGTGCATCATGATCAGCCGGTTGCCCAGCTCGATGGCCTGGTGCATGTTGTGCGTCACCATCAACGCGGTGAGGCCGTGCCCGCCGACGAGCTCGCCGGTGAGGCGCGTGATCAGCTCGGCGCGCGATGGGTCGAGGGCCGCGGTGTGCTCGTCGAGCAGGAGGATCGACGGCTTCTCGTAGGCCGCCATCAACAGGCTCAGCGCCTGGCGCTGGCCGCCGGACAGCATGCCGACGCGCATCTGGAGGCGGTTCTCCAGCCCGAGGTCGAGCTGCGTCAGCGCCTGCCGGTACTCCTCGCGCTTTTCCTTCGTGACCGCGAGGCCGAGGCCGCGGCGCTTGCCCCTGGAGAACGCCACGGCGAGGTTCTCCTCGATCGTCAGGTGCGGCGAGGTGCCCGCCATCGGGTCCTGGAACACCCGGGCCACCCAGCGGGCGCGCGCGTGCTCCGGCGTGCGGGTGACGTCCTTGCCGTCGATGAGGATGCGGCCGCCGTCGGGCGTGTAGCGCCCGGCGATGACGTTCAGCATCGTCGACTTGCCCGCGCCGTTGGAGCCGATGACGGTGACGAAGTCGCCCTCGTTCAGGCTCAGCGACAGCGCGTCGAGAGCGGTGCGTTCGTTGACGGTTCCGGGGAAGAACCGCTTCGTGATCCCGTCCAGCTGCAGCATCAGTTGCCTCCCGCCGCGAGGGCCTTCTGGGCGCGGCGCTTGACGCGCAGCTGCTTGAGCGGGCCGAAGTTCGGCAGCACGAGCGCGAGCACCACGAGCACGGCCGAGATGAGCTTCATGTCGTTGGGGTCGAGGCCGGCGCTGAGGGCGGCCTGGATGATCGAGCGGTAGATGACCGAGCCGAGCGCGGCGGCCAGGATGGCCTGCCACACGGCGGTCATGCCGAAGATGGCCTGGCCGACGATCACCGAGGCCAGGCCCGCGACGATCAGGCCGATGCCCATCGAGATGTCCGCGAATCCCGTGTACTGCGCCATCAGCGAGCCGCACAGGGCGACGAGGCCGTTGGACAGCGCGAGGCCGACGATCTTCGTCGCTCCGGTGTTGATGCCCTGCGAGCGGGCCATCAGCTCGTTGTCGCCGGTGGCCCGCAGTGCCACGCCGTAGCTGGTTCCGAGGAACCAGTACAGCAGCAGTCCGATCACCACGATGAGGACCGCGAGGATCGCCACGGAGACCCAGGTGCGCAGCAGTTCCGCCTCCTTCATTCCCGAGAAGACGGTCGTCGAGCGCATCAGGGGCAGGTTGGCCTTGCCCATGATGCGCAGGTTGATCGAGTAGAGGGCGATCTGGGTGAGGATGCCCGCCAGCAGCGGGTTGATCCCTCCCCAGACGTGCAGCAGCCCCGTGATCACGCCGGCGAGCATGCCCGAGACGATCGCCAGCGGGATCGCCAGGTAGAAGGGCACGCCGTTCACGATCAGGATCGCGGTCACGGCCGCCCCCGTCGTGTACGAGCCGTCCACCGTCAGGTCGGGGAAGTCGAGCACCCGGTATGTCAGGTACACGCCCAACGACATGATGGCGAAGAGCAGGCCGAGCTCGATCGCGATGACCACGGGGCTCTCCGCCTCAGAACTTCTTGGTCGCGCGCGAGACGATGGACTCCGGCAGGGTGAACCCCTGCGCGGTGGCGCCCGCCTCGTTGACGAACAGGTCGAACTCCTTCTGGGTCTCGACCGGGATCTCGCTGGCCTTGGTGCCACCCAGCATCTTCACCAGGATCTTGGCGGCATCGCGGCCCTGCTGCGTGTAGTTGACCGACAGGCCTGCGGCCGCGCCGCGCTCCATCGTCGACTCGTCGGACGCGAACACCGGGGTGCCCTTGTCCTCGGCCACCTGGATCACGGACTCCGCCGCGGAGACCACGGCGTTGTCGGTCGGGATCAGGTACGCGTCGACGTTCAGCGACTCGGCCGCCTGCTGCACCTCGTTGGTGTTGGTGATGGTGGCGGTCTTGATCTCGAACCCGAGGTCGGTGGCGTACTTCTCGGCCTCCGCGACCTGCACCTCGGAGTTCACCTCACCCGAGGAGTAGACGATGCCGACGGTCTTGGCCTCCGGCAGCGCCTCGCGGATCAGCTCGAGCTGCTCCTTCATCGGGTTGAGGTCGGAGGCGCCGGTGACGTTGCCGTCCGGCGCGTCCCACGAGGAGACGAGCTCGGCGGCCACCGGGTCGGTGACCGCGGAGAACACGATGGGGCGATCGGTGATGGCGGCGGCAAGCGCCTGCGCCGACGGCGTCGCGATGCCGTAGAAGGCATCGTAGTCGGACGACGCGAAGGTGCCGACGATGCTGGTCAGCGTGCCCTGGTCGGCCTGCGGGTTCTGCGAGTCGATGGTGAGGTTCTCGCCCTCCACGTACCCGGCGGCCTTGAGCTCCTCGACGAAGCCGGCGTAGGCGGCGTCGAGCGCCGGGTGGGTGACGAAGGTGATGGCGCCGATCTTGACGGCCGCAGGCGCCCCGCCGCCGCTGGTCTCCGTCGGGGCCGGGGTGTTGGCGCCGGTCGTCTGGGTCGGCGCGGGGGTGCCGCCGCCGCACGCGGACAGCGCGAGCGCGGCGATCGCCGCTCCCGCAACAAGTGCCTTGAGCTTCATGACTCTCCTTGGTTCGTCAAACAGGTAAATGTGGGTACACAGTAATTGGGGTGAGGCGCCTCGCCCGCCAACGCCTCGGTTTCAGACGGCGGCCACGCGGCTCAGACGGTGTGGTCCGCGTCGGCAAGTACGTCGGCCGGGATCTCGACGCCCATCCGCTTCGCCGCCTCCGGGTTCACGGTGAACTCCAACGACTCCTGGATCTCCACGGGCGTCGTCGCGGGGTCGGCGCCCTTCAGGATCTTCACGGCGATCTTCGCGGTCTGCACGCCCTGAGCCCTGTAGTCGGTGGCGAGGCTGGCTGCCGCTCCGCGCACGACGGAGTCGGCGTCGGAGGTGAAGAGCAGGCTGCCCTTCTGCTCCGCCGCCTGCACGACGGACTCGATGGCGCTGACCACGGTGTTGTCGTTACCCACCCAGTACGCGTCGACGTCGAGCGACTCCGCGGCCTGGGCCACCTCGGCGGAGTCGGTGACGGTCACCGTCTTCACCTCGATGTCGCGGGCCTTCGCCGCCTGCGACATCGCGGCGGCCTGGAACTCGGCGTTGATCTCCTTGGACGTGTACACGATGCCCAGCGTCTTGAGTCCCGGGAGGATCTGCTGCAGGCGGTCGAGCTGCTGCTCCGGCGGGATCTGATCGGAGGTGCCGGTGACGTTGTGACCAGGCTTCTCCATCGAGTCGACGAGCCCCGCGCCGACGGGCTCGGTCACGGAGGCGAACACGATCGGGCGGTCCGAGACGGCCTGCGCCAGCGCCTGCGTCGGCGGCGTCGCGATCGTCAGGAACAGGTCGTAGCTGCTCGACGCGAACGCCGAGGTGATGTTGGCGAGGGTCTGCTGGTCGCCCTGCGGGTTCTGGAAGTCGAGCTTCAGGTTCTTGCCCTCGACGTAGCCGGCCTCCGCGAGACCCTCCGTGAAGCCCTCGTAGATCGCGTCGAGCGAGGGGTGCGACACGATGGTCACGGCGCCGATCTCGACGGTCGCGTCTTGGTCCTGACCACAGCCCGTCAGCAACAGCGCGGACAGTGCGGCTCCGGCAAGGAAACGGCGCAGCATCGGGGGCTCCTCTCGGTACGGTGCCCCACCCTACTGGGAGGCACCCGCAAAAAGTGAACGAGGGGCTCCTCCCGGAACCCCTCGCCCAATGACCTGGCTAGGCCTTCACTTGGCCTCGGCCTCGGCCTCGGTGGCCTCCTCGACAGCCTCTTCGACCTCGGCGGCTTCCTCGACGACCGGCTCGGCCTTCTTCTCGGTCGTGGCGGGCTTCGCGGCGGGCTTGGCCTTCGGCGTCACCGGCTCGGTGATGATCTCGATGATCGCCATCGGGGCGTTGTCGCCCTTGCGGGGGCCGATCTTCGTGATGCGGGTGTAGCCGCCCTCGCGGTCGGCGAGCGCCGGGGCGACCTCGTCGAACAGCTTCTTCACGAGGCGATCCTCGGGGGCCGAGTTCTTCTTGTCGAAGAGGGTCGCGAGCACGAGGCGACGCGAGTGCAGGTCGCCGCGCTTGGCCTTGGTGATGACCTTCTCGGCGAGGGGCTGCACGCGGCGGGCCTTGGTCTCGGTCGTGGTGATGCGACCGTGCTCGATGAGCTGACCGGTCAGGTTGCGCAGCATCATGCGCTCGTGCGTGGCGCTGCCGCCCAGGCGGGCGCCCTTGGTTGGCTTGGGCATTGCTTGAACTCCAGTTGGTTAGGTGTGGGCGGTCAGTACTGCTCGGTCTCGGCGAAGTCCGAGTCCTCGTCGTAGCGCTCGATGGCCTGCAGCGGGTCGAAGCCCGGGTGCGAGTCGCGCAGCGCGAGGCCGAGGCCGGCGAGGGTCTCCTTGACCTCGTCGATCGACTTCGAGCCGAAGTTGCGGATGTCGAGCAGGTCCTCCTCGCTGCGGGCGACGAGCTCACCGACGGTGTGGATGCCCTCGCGCTTGAGGCAGTTGTAGGAGCGGACCGACAGGTCGAGGTCCTCGACCGGCAGGTTCAGCGACTCGGTGATCTGCTCGTCGACGGGCGACGGGCCGATCTCGATGCCCTCGGCCTCGACGTTCAGCTCGCGGGCGAGGCCGAACAGCTCGACCAGCGTGCGGCCGGCCGAGGCGACGGCGTCGCGGGGCGCGATCGAGCTCTTGGTCTCGACGTCGATGATCAGACGATCGAAGTCGGTGCGCTGGGCGACGCGGGTCGCCTCGACCTTGTAGGTGACCTTGAGCACCGGCGAGTAGATCGAGTCCACCGGGATGCGGCCGATCTCGGCCTCCGGGTCCTTGTTCTGCACCGCGGACACGTAGCCGCGCCCGCGCTCGACGACGAGCTCCATCTCGAGCTTGCCGTGGTCGTTCAGCGTGGCGATGTGCAGGTCCGGGTTGTGGATCTCCACGCCCGCCGGGGGCTGGATGTCGCCCGCGGTGACCGCGCCGGCGCCGGCCTTGCGCAGGTACATGACGACCGGCTCGTCCTCCTCGGAGGAGAGCACGAGGCCCTTGAGGTTGAGGATGATCTCGGTGACGTCCTCGACGACGCCCTCCAGGGTGGAGAACTCGTGCTGGTTGCCCTCGATCTTGATGCTGGTCACGGCCGCGCCCGGGATGGACGACAGCAGGGTGCGGCGCAGCGAGTTGCCGAGCGTGTAGCCGAAGCCGGGCTCCAGCGGCTCGATGACGAACCGCGAGCGGAAGTCGGAGACGACCTCCTCGGAGAGGGTCGGGCGCTGAGCGATGAGCATTGACTTTCCTTCCCGCGCCAACCGCTATCTGATGGCGCGAACTTTGGTAGGGGTGGCCCCGAACGGGCCGGGATCGCCGTCGACCGGTTTCCCGGCCGACGGCGAACGCGTCAGATCACTTCGAGTAGAGCTCGACGATCATCTGCTCAGCCACGTCGATCGCGATCTGCTCGCGGACGGGGAGCTGGTGGACCAGGATGCGCATCCGGTTGGGGCGCGCCTCGAGCCACGCCGGGACGGCGCGCTCGCCGTGGGTCTCACGGGCGATGATGAACGGGGTCAGGTTCAGCGACTTGTCGGCGACGTCGATGATGTCGTGCGCGCGGACGCGGTACGACGGGATGTCGACGCGGCCGCCGTTGACGAGGAAGTGGCCGTGCACGACGAGCTGACGCGCCTGACGGCGGGTCGCGGCGAAGCCTGCGCGGTACACGACGTTGTCGAGACGCGACTCGAGGATCTGCAGCAGACGGTCACCGGTCTTGCCGGGGTGACGGTCGGCCTCCTCGTAGTAGCGGCGGAACTGCTTCTCCAGCACGCCGTACGCGTAGCGAGCCTTCTGCTTCTCCTTGAGCTGCAGCGAGTACTCGGAGTCCTTGGTACGGCCGCGGCCGTGGACACCCGGGGGGTACGGGCGGCGCTCGAAGGCCTTGTCGTTGCCGACGAGGTCAGTCCCGAGACGACGGGACTTCTTGGTCATTGGGCCGGTGTAACGAGCCATGGTGTTAGTCCTTTACTCTCGGGCTCAGACGCGACGGCGCTTGGGCGGACGGCAGCCGTTGTGCGGCACCGGGGTCACGTCGGAGATCGCGCCAACCTCGAGGCCGACGGCGCCGAGCGAGCGGATCGCGGTCTCACGGCCGGAGCCGGGACCCTTGACGAACACGTCGACGCGCTTCATGCCGTGCTCCATGGCGCGGCGACCCGCGGCCTCGGCGGCCATCTGGGCGGCGAACGGCGTCGACTTGCGGGAGCCCTTGAAGCCGACGGTGCCGGCGGAGGCCCAGGAGATCACGGCGCCGTTGGGGTCGGTGATCGAGATGATGGTGTTGTTGAAGGTGCTCTTGATGTGCGCCTGGCCGGCGAGCACGTTCTTCTTTTCCTTGCGGCGCACCTTGGTCTTGGCGGCCGCCTTGCGGCTTGCAGTAGCCATTAAGTCTTTACTCCTTGAGTCCTAGAGAGGCCCGACCCGTCAGGGTCAGCGCGCCTTCTTCTTGCCAGCGACGGCCTTCTTCTTGCCCTTGCGGGTGCGCGCGTTGGTGCGGGTGCGCTGACCACGAACCGGGAGCCCGCTGCGGTGGCGGCGGCCCTGGTAGTTGCCGATCTCGACCTTGCGACGGATGTCGGCGGCGACGCTGCGGCGCAGGTCACCCTCGGTCTCGTAGTTGGCCTCAATGTGGTCGCGCAGCGCGACGAGCTGGTCGTCGGTCAGCTGGTGGACTCGGAGATCGCCGCTCACACCGGTGGCGGCGAGGGTCTCGGCGGCACGGGTCTTGCCGATGCCGAAGATGTAGGTCAGTGCAACCTCGAGGCGCTTTTCGCGCGGGAGGTCGACACCAATGAGGCGTGCCATCAGGCGGTACCTTTCCAAAGTTTCGGTCCCTGCCCTTTCGGGGCTGGTCTCAGGACCGCGAAGGTGTGTGGCGTGACGCGTCCCCGCCGCCTGTGGTGCCTCTGGGGCGCCGACGGGGCCTTGGCCTTCGTCCAAGGGTGGGGGTCCTCGAGGGACCCGTGCGTGCACGTTGCTTCAGTTGTCGGCGGAGCGGGGAAGCTCTCCCTCTTCCGCGGTGTTCTACTCGCCCGAGGCCTGGGGCCTCAGGGTCAGCCCTGCCGCTGCTTGTGGCGCGGGTTGTCGCAGATCACCATCACACGACCGTGCCGGCGGATGACCTTGCACTTGTCGCAGATCTTCTTGACGCTCGGCTGAACCTTCATTCGAGCAACCTTTTCAATCGGCGACTGGGAGCGCGGACGCGCCCAATCTTGTGTTGGATGAAATCGCGATCATCGACCCAGGCGCGCGAGCGCGTCCGGGCAAAGACGACCGACGCACAACTCTACGCCACCGCGCGGGGAATCCACAAAACGAGGGGACTCGGCCCGGGACGCCAAAACGCGCCCTCCCCGGGCGGGGACGGGCGCGTCGTCAGCGCTGTCGGCGTCGTCTACTTGTGCCGGTAGACGATCCGGCCGCGCGTCAGGTCGTAGGGGGACAGCTCCACGACGACGCGGTCCGCGGGCAGGATGCGGATGTAGTGCTGGCGCATCTTGCCGCTGATGGTCGTCAGAACCTTGTGGCCGTTGGCCAGCTCGACGCGGAACATCGCGTTGGGCAGGGCCTCGACCACGGTGCCCTCAAGCTCGAGGGCTCCTTCTTTCTTCGCCATGAACTCTCATTCTGTTCTCGCCTCTTCACGTCTGCGGCAACGGGTGCCGCCGGAGGCTGTTCAACGGGCCATTTTACGCTCAGCGGCCGAGGAACCCAAACCGACCGCTACCGTTGCGGTCATGTCACACTTCGCCGTCCAGTACACCTACGTCGACGACGCCGCCGCGCTCGACGCCGCCCGCCCCGCGCACCGCGACTACCTGAGGTCGCTGCTCGACGGCCCGCTGCTGGCCGCGGGCCCGCTCGTCGACTCGCCCCTGCCCGGCGCGCTCCTGGTGTTCCGCGCCGAGGACGCCGACGCCGTCGTCGCGCTCCTCGACGAGGACCCGTTCTGGACCGAGAGCCTGATCGTGGAGCGCAGCGTCGAGCAGTGGAACCCCGTGCTGGGAGTGTTCGCGTAGCTACCTGACGTGCGCCGCGCCCACGACCCAGGTGTTGCAGTCCCCCATCGTCTCGGCGTAGAGGCCGCGGGTGCCCCAGTACCGCAGCGACGCCCGCGTGCCGTGTGAGGCGTCCTCGCGCATGCGGTCGAGGCGCGCCACCCAGCCGTCGTAGGCTGCCTGGCCGAAGGCGACGGCGTCGTTGCCCCGCGTCATGGCAGCCGACCAGCACATCGCCTGGAGCTCGGATCTCCGCTCCAGCTGCAGCCCGCCGGGCGCGACGAGGCGGTTGGCCGTGATCCCGAAGAGCGCCTGGAGGTGGTGGCCGTACTCGTGGTTGACCATCTCGTTGACCGCGAGGTCCCAGGCCCGCGCCTGGGCGAGGTGGCCGTCGCCGAAGTAGACGGAGCCGCTGCCGACGGCGCAGTAGAAGGCCGGGGCGTCGACGTGGCCGCAGTCGCTGTCGGCGCCCTCCCCCGTGAAGAAGTGGACGACGGGCTCCCGCGTCGAGAGCCTGAACTCGGCGAGCACGGGGCGCCAGGCGGCGTGGACGCAGCGCCACTGCGCCTCGACCGCGGCGCGCCACTCGTCCGCGTCCGCCACGATGCGGGGCGCCGGGCACCCCGTCAGCATCGCGGGCGCGACGGCGTTGATGGCCGCCGACTGCGCGGCGAACAGCGGCGAGGCCGGGTCCGGCTGCGGCAGCGGCTCCCAGTCGACGGCGGGGAGCTTCCATGGCTCGGCCGACGGGCTGGGCGGGCGGGTCGGTGCGGGCGCGACGACGGGCTGGTCCGCGGGGCGCAGCTGGGCCAGCACCACGACGGCGGCCGCCACGGCGAGCGCGATCACGACCAGCGCGCCGCGGCCCCGTGCCGGCGAGGGCTCGATGCCCCGTCGCGGCCTGCTCCCCTCCCCCATGTCCGGCTAGAAGAGCACGACCAGCAGCAGGAGGAGCATCGCGAGCAGCGTCACGCCCACCACGCCGACCATGATGGCCGCGGGCACCAGGTTCCGCGACGCCGTGACCTGCCCTGCGGGCAGCTTGCCCTCCTCGACGATCGCCGGGACGTTGTCCACGGCGGCGGGCAGCCGTTCGATCACCGGGACGAGGTCGCCGAGGACGCGCGCCGCGTAGACGATGTCCATGTCGGCCGCATATTGGTCGTGGCTGATGCGCCCGTCGGCGAACGCCTGGTTGAGGCGCCGCGTGATCGACTCCCGCTCCGCGTCGTCGACGGGGTCGGCGGAGCGCTGGAGATACTTCGAGCTGGGCGGCAACATGCG
>RRZT012637436.1_pt1 | contig 20426 bp, 22 predicted proteins | sample 2165551 | NCBI WGS metagenome assembly RRZT01 (sample SAMN10456910, study PRJNA506462) | wastewater metagenome | biome: wastewater; feature: sludge; material: wastewater sludge; isolation source: wastewater sludge with Escherichia coli K12::gfp cells carrying plasmid... | place: USA: Moscow, Idaho... | reverse complement strand
GGCCCGGGTCGCCCGCAGGTGCTCGACGAGGGCGTCGTCCCCGAGAGCCGAGGGATCGACCGCCGCGAGAGTTCCGTTGCGTTCCTGCCAGGCGGGTCGGTCGACGCCGTACCAGTCGTCGGCCTCGGCCAGCCAGATGCGATCGGTGAGGGCCCGGCGGGCCGCCCAGGACCGTCGGAGGAAGGCGGGGACGAGTCGGGCGGCCAGCCACAGCACCGCGGTCGGCGGCAGCCGGTCGCTGAACCCGCCCACCAGGGGCTCGGCGGCGATGAAGACCCGGCCGTGGACCAGCTCGGGGCGCATGGTGCGGGCGGGCAGGCCGTAGCGGGCGAAGTGGTCGGCTTCCCCCGCCACCATGCCCTCCACCAGCAGCCCCTGGAACTCGGGGGTGAGGGCGCGCGGGAAGTGGTCGTGCAGTCCCCGCCACTCACCCTTCTGCGGTGCCGCCCACGTGAGGGTCGTCATCTCGCACCACCGGCGAGGGTCTCTCGGTGCAGGGCGCCGACCGCCCAGGCACACCAGTCGGCGGCATCGTCGACGGCGATGCCGGCCTTGTCGTGCAGTTCCAACAGCGCGGTCGACGACGTGAGCACGTCGGCGACGGCCAGGAGGCGCCGGCCACTGACGGTGCGGACGTCGATGCCGTCGGCCTGCGCGACCTCGACCATCGCCGCCCGCTTCGCCTCCCACCGCCGCCTGCGCAGCTCGCGCCCCAGCGGCGACGCCAGTTGGCTGCGCACGAGGGGCAGTTGAACCGCCAACTCGCCCCAGGCCGCGCGGAGCGAGGCCCCGAGCTCGGCGAACGAGCGGGGCAGACCGGCGGCACCTGACGTGACCGCGCCGTAGGCGGCGGCGTCGAGCAGCGCCTCCTTGGTGGGGAAGTAACGGTAGACGGTGGCGACGCCGACGCCGGCCCGGACGGCCACCGCCGGCACCGAGATGGCGGCCGGGTGCTCCTCGGTCACCAGCGCCGTCACCGCCTCGACGATGCGCCGCCGGGTCGCGGCCTTCTGGGCGGCCCGACCCGTCGTCCTGTTCATGAGATGAATCATCTCACGAACGAGGGGAGGCGGCCAGCGGTTCATCTGACACTTCAGATGACAGAAGTTGACCGGGATGGCAGACTCGTCGAGTGCAAGTGATCACGCTCGGAACCGGCAGCCCGATCCCCGACCCGAACCGCGCGGGACCCGCCACCCTCGTGCGGGCCGCCGGCCGCGACCTGCTCTTCGACTGCGGTCGCGCCGTGCTGATGCGGGCGGCGGCGGCCGGGTCGGGCCCGGCGCAGTTCCACACCGTGTTCCTGACCCACCGTCACAGCGACCACATCACCGACCTGAACGACGTCATCACCATGCAGTGGGTGATGAGCTTCGGCCCCACGCCGCTGCGCATCGTCGGCCCCGAGGGCACCCAAGGCCTCATCGACAAGACCCTCGACATGCTGACCGAGGACGTGGGCTACCGCATCGCCCACCACGAGTCCCTCCAGTACCAGCCCACGATCGAGGTCACCGAGGTCTCCGACGGCGTGGTGGTCGACGACGACGGCATCCGCATCGTGGCTGCGCCCACCGAGCACTCCCCCGTGAAGCCCACCGTCGGCTACCGGATCGAGGCCGACGGCAAGGCCGTGGTCATCGCCGGCGACACCATCCCCTGCGAGGGCCTCGATCGCCTGTGCGCCGGCGCCGACGTGTACGTCCAGACCGTGGTCCGCGAGTCGGTGGTGAAGATGATCCCCGCCCCCCGCCTCCAGGACGTCCTCGACTACCACTCCTCCATCGAGCAGGCGGCCGACACCGCGCAGCGCAACGGCGTGAAGACCCTCGTGATGACCCACCCCGTCCCCGGCGTCGCCCCCGGCACCGAACAGGAGTGGATCGACGAGGCCCAAGCCGTCTTCGCCGGCGAGGTCGCCCTCGCCAACGACCTCGACACCTTCACCCTGTAGAGCATCTGACACCCTCTCGCCGGGCGTAGGGTCTCCCCCGATGGGGGAACAACCGGGCGGGGCGCGACCGGCGCCCGTGCGCCTCGACGACCTGGCCGCGCCGCGCTTCTCCGATCGCATCGCCGAGATCCTGGCGTCGGTCGGGCCACTCGCCGCCGACCTGTCGCTCCGGCCGACGGTGCTGATGGACGCCGCCGCGGAGGCGACCGGGCTCGACGACTTCGGCGACACCCGCTTCCTCGAACCGCTGGGCCTGCTGTGCGACGAGCTCGCCGACGACGCCGGCCTGAGCCCGATGGGGCTGGTGTCGCAGCACACCCTGTTCACCCAGCTGCTGGTCAACCGCCTGCTCGTCGAGCACGAGATCGCCCGCCACCCCGAGATCCTCGACCTGCCCCTCGAGGCTCCGATCATCATCGCCGGCCTGCCCCGCACCGGGACCACCCACCTCCACAACCTGCTGGCCGCCGACCCGCGCCTGCGCTCGCTGCCCTATTGGGAGTCGCTCGAGCCCGTGCTGGGCGACCCCGAGCGGGTCGCACCCGACGGTCCCCCACCGGACCCCGACCCCCGCCGCGCCCGCACGGACGCCGCCCTCGGCTTCGTCAACGACGCCATGCCCCACTTCGTGCGCATGCACGAGATGACGACCGACCACGTGCACGAGGAGATCCAGCTGCTGGCCCTGGACTTCTCCACCATGCTCTTCGAGACCAGCGTCCCCCTCCCCCGCTACCGCGACTGGTTCGACGCCACCGACCAGACCGAGACCTACCGCTACCTGCGCCGGGTGCTCCAGGTGTGCACCTACCTGCGCCACCGCGACGAGGGGGCGCCCACCCGGTGGGTCCTCAAGTCGCCGCAGCACCTCGCCCAGTTCGGCCCGCTCCGGACGGTCTTCCCCGACGCCACCTTCGTGGTGACCCACCGCGAGCCCGTGGCGGTCACCGTGTCGATGGCGACGATGGTCGCCTACAGCGTGCGGCTCGCGGTCGAGCACCCGGATCCCGTGGCCGTGGGCGCCTACTGGTCCGACCGGGTCGAGCACCTGCTGCGCGCCTGCGTGCGCGACCGCGACCTCCTGCCCGCCGACCAGACCCTCGACGTGCGCTTCGACGAGTTCATGGCCGACGACCTGGCCATGGCCCGCCGGGTGGAGGACCTCGCCGGCCTCGCTCCGGAGGACGCCGCGACCGCCGCCATCGCCGAGTACGTCGCCACCCACCCGCGGGGCCGCCACGGGACGATCGACTACGACCCCGTCGCCGTCGGCATCGACCCTCAGGAGCGGGCCGCCGCCCTCGCCTTCTACGCCGCCCGCTTCGGCGTCAACCCCCTCGCCGTCTGAGCCCGAACGACTTGGAGGAAACAACAGTCACATATGACTGCTCTTTTCTCCAATGATCGCCCGACGAAGGAGGAGCCGGTGTCACGCCAGGTCGAGGCCGAGCATGCGGATGGCGTTGCCCCGGACGATCTTGTGGACCACGTCGGCGGGGAGGTGGCCCATCATCTTCTCGGCCACCTCCTTGGTGTGGGGCCAGGTCGAGTCGGTGTGGGGGTAGTCGGTCTCGAAGGTGATGTTGTCGACGCCGACCGCATCGAGCGAGTCGAGGCCGTGCTTGTCGCGGAAGAAGCAGCCGTAGATCTGGCGGTAGTAGTAGGTCGAGGGCGGCTCGGGGATGACGTCGCGCACGCCGCCCCACGCCCGGTGCTCCTCCCACACGTCGTCGGCCCGCTCGAGGATGTAGGGGATCCAGCCGATCTGACCCTCCGAGTAGGCCAGGATCAGCTCGGGGTGGCGCACCAGCACGCCGGAGAAGAGGAAGTCGCTCATCGAGCTCATGGCGTTTCCGAAGCTGAGCGTCGCGGCCACCGCCGGCGGGGCGTCGGGCGAGGTGGCCGGCATCTGCGACGACGAGCCGATGTGCATGCAGACCACGGTGCCGGTGTCCTCGCAGGCCTGGAAGAAGGGCTCCCAGTAGCCGGAGTGCAGCGTGGGCAGGCCGAGCTTGGCCGGGATCTCGCTGAAGGTGACCGCCCGGACGCCACGGTCGGCGTTGCGGCGCACCTCGGCGGCGGCGAGCTCGACGTCCCAGAGGGGGACGATGGTCAACGGGATGAGCGCGCCGCCCGAGTCGCCGCACCACTCCTCGACCATGAAGTCGTTGTAGGCGTACACGCAGGCCTCGGCGAGATCCTTGTCCTCGGCCTCGGCGAAGGTCTGGCCGCAGAAGCGGGGGAAGGTCGGGAACGACAGCGACGCCTCGACGTGGTTGGCCACCATGTCCTCGACGCGGGCGACGGGCTCGTAGCAGCCCGGGCGCATCTCGTCGTAGGTGATGGGCGACAGCGTCATGTCGTCGCGCTCGAAGCCCACGGAGGCGACGTGGCGCTTGTGGGGGAACATCTTCCCCTCGTAGAACCAGATGTCGCACTGCGGGGCATCGTCGGCGAGCTCGTACTCGTAGGTCGTGCCGCTGACGTACTTGAGGCCGGCGAGGCCGTGGCGCTCGACGTGCGGCGCCCGATCCTTGAACTTGGCGGGCAGCCACTCCTGCCACAGGTGGGGCGGCTCGACCACGTGGTCGTCCACGCTGACGATCAGGGGGATCTCCGTCGGTTCGGTCACGTCGCTCACGGGGGCCTCGCTCTCTGACAACCCGGTTTCTGACGACCCGTCAGATTCGGCGCCACCCTATCCGTCGGGTCAACCGCAGGCGTCCTCGGGCCGATAGGTGACCGTGCCCGACCCCGGTGACGAGACGCGCCCGACCTCCAGCCTCGATCCGAGCACGCCCATCGGCGGCCAGGCCGTCGTGGAGGGCGTGATGATGCGGGGACCGCACTGCTGGGCGGTGGCCGCCCGCCGGCCCGACGGCACCATCGCGACCACCGACGAGATGGTGCCCGAGTGGGCCCAGAAGCCCAAGGGCATCCCCATCGTGCGGGGCGCCTTCGCCCTCGTCGAGACCATGGCCCTCGGCCTGCGCGCCCTGCGCTGGTCGGCGTCGGTCGAGCGCGGCGAGGAGGAGGGCGAGCCTGCCAGCAACCGCTCGCTGGCCCTCACCACGGTCGTCACCCTGGTCGTGTTCGTCGCGGTCTTCGCGGTGGTGCCCGCGGCCGTGGCCCACGCCGTCGCCGACCGCGTTCACGGGAACACGGCCGTCTTCATCATCTCGGAAGGGGTGCTGCGCCTCGGGCTCTTCCTCGGCTACGTCGTGGCCATCGGCCGCTCCCCCGCCATCCGCCGCACCTACGAGTACCACGGCGCCGAGCACATGGTGATCGCCGCCTTCGAGCACGCCGAGCCTCTCACCATCGAGGCCGCCCGCCGCTACAGCACCCGCCACGCCCGGTGCGGCACGGACTTCCTGCTGCTCGTGGTGGTCGTGGCCATCGTGGTGTTCTCGTTCGTGGGCCAGGCGTCCTGGCCCGTGTTGGTGCTCACCCGAGTGCTGGGGCTCCCTCTGGTCGCCGGCCTGGCCTACGAGATCCTGCGCTTGGCCAAACGCCGGCCCGACAGCCGGTTCGTGAAGGCCATCACCGCCCCCGGCCTGGCGCTGCAGGCACTCACCACCAAGCCTCCCGCCGACGACCAGATCGAGGTGGCCATCGCCAGCCTCGAGGCCGTGCTCGCCGCGGAGGTGGCGGCGGTTCCCTCAGCCTCCTGAACGCAACCGCGCCGCCCCCGGTGACCCGAGGGCGGCGCTGGTCAGGTAGCAGAGCTCAGTCGCCGTTGAGCTGTCGCTGCGTCGTGATGATGTTGAAGTTCCGGGTGGTGATCCGGGGCCCGCTGTTGAGCGGCGGCACGCCGTCGGCGCCGTAGGAGTGGATGCCCATGCCGCACGGTCCACCGCAAGCGGGCCGGTTGGCCACCATGATGGGCGAGCCGGACTGCCCGCCGAAGGTGTCCATCGGGTAGTACACGTTGTTGGCGTCCGTGCGGGCGGCGATGGTGCCCGACATCTTCCAGTGGGTGCCGAAGGGCTTGTCGCCGGGATAGCCCTCGACCCGGGCGGTCTTGCCGTCCAGGCCGTTGACGGCAGACAGGCTGAAGTAGCCGAGCCAGCCCACGGTGTTGCCGATGGGACAGTCGAGGCCCATGACGGCCCAGTCGTCCTTGGCGAGGCCGTTGACCCGCCATCCGGCACGGGAGAACGCCGAGGTGACGTTGCAGCCGCCGAAGGGATCGAAGCCACCGTTACGGCCGGGGAAGAACTGGGCGGCCTGGATGATGTGGTCACCGGTGGGCGCCGGGTTGAAGGCGCAGTGACCGGAGGTCAAGATCGAGTTGGAGTCGATGAGCCAACCCGTGCAGATGAACTCGCCGCCGTCGAAGTCGACGAGCTCGATCTGGCCGATGGCCCGGGCGGGGTACTGCGTGGTGTCGGTGACCTGGACGCGACCGTCCGGCCCGATGACCGACTCGCCGTTCACGGGCCGGCCGTCGAAGGTGCCGTCGGAGATGACGGTGGCCTCGGGCGCGACGCCGCTGCGCTCGGTCGGCCCGTTGCCGGCGAAGGCCGGCGACGTGAGGGGGCCGGAGGACTCGACCCCGGCGCTGGCGGCAGCAGCGGCCACGACCGGTACCGCCTCATCGGTGCCCTGGCCGGATGCCGCGGGTGCACCGCCGACGGCAGCCAGCGAAGCGACGAGGCCGGCGACCGCCGCCACGATGATCGTCCGCTTGGTGAACCGAGACATGAGCGCCCCTCCTCGGGGATTCGTCGTGGTCATGTCCCCATGCTCGCGCGGCAACCGGTCCCACGCACTTCAGGCCCGTTCAGGTCGGCCACCCACCGAGCGGGGCGGTCCGTCCGCGAACTGGTTCCCGTGGGCGACCACGTCGGCGGTGGGGTACACGGTCTCGCAGGGCAGGTCCCGCGCCCATCGACGCGGACGGCACCTCGGCGACCCCGGCGCCGGCAGGGCCGGACGTCACACCTGCCATCAGGAGGTGGTATCCAGGGAGTGGAAGCGATCGAGCTCCTGGTGGGCTCCCCGGTCTTCAAAACCGTGCGGCACCTGCGTGCAGGTGCGGGGGGTTCGATTCCCCTTCGCTTCCGCCAGCCGCCACCACTGCGCCACCTCCGGGACCGCCGCGATGCCCTGCCCCACCGACCTGCCCGACCACCCGGCCCTGACCGGCTTCTCCCACGGGGCCGGCTGCGGGTGCAAGCTGTCGGCGAGTGAGCTGCGGTCCGTCCTCGCGGCCATGACGCGGCCCCTTCCGACCCACCCGGACGTGCTGGTCGGCCCCGCGGGCGCCGACGACGCCGGGGTGTTCCGCATCGACGGGTCACGTGCGCTCGTGCAGACCGTCGACTTCTTCACCCCCGTGGTCGATGACGCCCACGATTGGGGCGCGATCGCCGCCGCCAACGCCCTCAGCGACGTCTACGCCATGGGCGGGAGGCCCCTCACGGCGCTGAACATCGTGGCCTGGCCCCGCGACCGACTTCCGTGGGCCACCCTCGCGCAGGTGCTCGACGGCGCCGCCTCGGTCCTCGAACAGGCGGGGTGCGCGCTCCTCGGCGGCCACTCCATCGACGACGCCGAGCCCAAGTTCGGCCTCTCTGTGACCGGGCTCGTCGATCCCGCCACGCTGCTCACCAACGCCGCCGGCCGCCCTGGTGACGTGCTCGTCCTCACCAAGCCGCTCGGTACCGGCGTCGTCACGACCGCCGCGAAGCAGGGGAGCTCTCCACCGGAGGTGCTGGCCACGGCGGTGGCCTCGATGACGCGTCTCAACGCGACCGCGGCGCGCCTCGCCGTGGCCCATGGCGCACGGTGTGCCACCGACATCACCGGCTTCGGCCTGATGGGCCACCTCGGCGAGGTCGTGGCCGCGTCCGGCACCGATGCGGAGGTCGACGCCGACGCCCTGCCCCTGCTCCCCGGTGTGGAGGACCTCGTGGCCGCCGGGGCGATCCCGGGGGGCACCCGTCGCAACCGCGACGACGCCGGCCACGTGACCTGGGGTGACGACGTGGACGAGACCCTTCGCTGGTTGGCCTGCGACGCGCAGACATCAGGAGGCCTCCTCGTGGCCCTTCCCCCGGACGCCGCCGACGCCCTGGTGGCCGACCTGCGGGACGTGCCCGGGGAATCGGCCCACGTGGTCGGGCGCCTCACGGCACGGGGCGCGTCGGGCCCGCCGGTCCTGGTCCGGTGATCGCCGGTGGGTGACCCCGACCCGCGTCGGGCCCTCCCGGCGGTGGACGCCCTCGCGGGTACGGCGCCCACCGAGGTGCCGGCGCCGCTCGCCCGACACGCCGCACGACGGGTGCTGACCGAGGCCCGGGCCCGAGCCGGAGCGGAAGGGACGGTGGCGGACGCGGCCACGCTGGCGGGGCGCCTGTCCGAGCTGTTGGCGATCGCCGCCCCCGATCGACCGGTGCTGAACGCCACCGGCATCCTCCTGCACACCAACCTCGGCCGGGCACCCCTCACGGCACCCACCGACCCGGCGTGGGCGGCGACCTCCGACCTCGAGCTCGACCTGGCCACGGGCCGTCGGGGCCCGCGCCTGGGTGGCGTGGAAGCGGCGTTGTGCGCACTCACGGGCGCCGAGGACGCCCTCGTGGTCAACAACGGCGCCGCCGCCCTCACCCTGGTGCTCGCCGCCGTCGCCGCCGGGGGCGAGGTGGTCGTGTCACGGGGACAGCTCGTCGAGATCGGCGGCTCGTTCCGCGTTCCCGAGGTGGTGACCAGCGGCGGCGCCCGCCTGCACGAGGTGGGCACCACCAACCGCACGCATCCCGAGGACTACCAGCGGGCGGTGGGCCCGGACACCCGGGTGCTGCTCGAGGTGCACCCGTCGAACTACGTGGTCGAGGGCTTCGTGGCCCGCGTCCCGACGGCCGCGCTGGCGATCCTCGGGCACGAGCACGGCCTTCCCGTCGTCGTCGACCTGGGCTCGGGCCTCCTCGACGAGCGCTGCCCATGGCTCGACGGGCCCCCACCCTCATGGCTCGAGGGTGAGCCCGGCGCCCGCCAAACCCTCCGGGCCGGAGCCGCCGTGGTGACCTTCAGCGGCGACAAGCTGCTCGGCGGCCCTCAGGCCGGCATCATCTGCGGTCGCGCCGACCTCGTGTCCCTCGCCCGGCGACACCCGCTCGCCCGCGCCGTTCGCTACGACCGCGTACGCGGCGCGCTCCTCCACCGGACCCTCGACGCCTACCTACGGGGCGACGCCGTCGATGAGGTGCCCTTCTGGCGCCTGGCCGTCGCCCCCGAGGACACAGTGCAGGCGCGGGCGGTGGACCTCGCCGGCACCCTCTGCCGATGCCTTCCCACCCTTCCCCCGGCCCGGGCCGTTCCCGCATCCGGCGCGGCGGGAGCCGGCGCGGTGCCGGGACGCGAGATCCCCGGGTGGGCGGTCGCCCTCGACACCCGATCGCCCGACGCCTTGGCCGGCGCCCTGCGACGCGAGGGCGTGCTGGCCGTGATCGCCGACGGGGCCGTCGTGATGCACCTGCGGACCATCGACCCCGCCGACGACGCCACCCTGACCGCGGCCGTTTGCCGGGCGTGGTCGACGATGTCGTGATCATCGCGACCGCCGGCCACGTCGACCATGGCAAGTCCACCCTCGTCCGGCGCCTCACCGGCACCGACCCCGACCGTTGGGCCGAGGAGCGCTCACGAGGACTCACCATCGATCTCGGCTTTGCCTGGACCGAGCTGGCTTCAGGGCGCACCGCCGCGTTCGTCGACGTGCCCGGCCACCGCCGGTTCGTGCCCAATGCGCTCTCGGGCTGCGCGACCGTGGACGGCGTGCTGCTCGCGGTCTCGGCCCGCGAGGGCTGGAAGGCTCAGACCGAGGAGCACGTCGCCATCCTGGGACTGCTGGGGGCCCCGACCGGGATCGTCGCCCTGACCTTCTGCGACGACGTCGGGCCCGACCAGCGGCGGCGGGTGGAGGACGCGCTTCGAGTGCACCTGGCCGGCACGTTCCTCGACGGGGCAGCCGTGGTGGCAACGAACGCCGACGGCGGAGGCGACGAACGCCTGCTGCTCGCACTCGACGCCGCCATCGTCACCTGCCCCACGGCGGAGGACCGAGGTCGGCCCCGGCTGTGGGTCGACCGTTCCTTCCTCCTCGACGGCGTCGGCCGGGTGGTGACGGGCTCGCTCACCGGAGGATGCCTCACCGTCGGTGAACGGCTGCGAGCGACGGACGGCACCCGGTTCACCGAGGTGCGCGTCCGCTCTGTCCACGAGGACGGACGGCCTGTGGACCGGGCCCGACCGGGGACCCGGGTCGCCCTCGGGGTCCGCGTCGACGGCCCCGCTCCCGAGAGAGGGCAGGCGGTGGTGCGAGCCGAGCAGTGGGCCAGCGGCCGGCTACTGCACGTCGCGATGGCACCGGCACCCGGCGGTGATCTCCCCCCAGCTCGGGGCTCGTACCTCGTCCACCTGGGGACCTGGTCGTCCCCGGCGCGGCTCAGCTACCCCGCGAACGCAGCCGGGTTCGCCCGCCTGCACCTCGACCGACGGTCGGGCCCGTTCGCCCCGGGCGACCGCTTCGTGCTCCGCGACGCCGGCCGCAACCGCACGGTCGCGGGAGGTGCCATGGTGGCCGTCGACCCCGCAGCGGCGCGCTACCCCGCCGAGGCCCTCGCCGGCCGCGCCACCGCCGTCGCCGCCCCCGCCCCCCTACGTGCCCGTCGGCTGGCTGCCGCACTGCTCGCCGAGCGGGGCGGGATCGCTCCGGCCGCCGCGGTGCTCGCCGCGACCGGCGAACGCCAACCGGTTGGCACCCGGGTGATCGGAGGCTCGGTGGTCGCGGTGCCGGCCCTCCGCCGTTCGCGCGTCGAGCTCGAGGCGCAGCTCACCGCGGAGGGGACGATCTCGGCGGTCGGCGACGGTCTCGACCGGCTCGCCGCCGACAGCCTGGTCGAGCGGGGGGTCGCCCTGGCGCGCGACGGCGCCTTCCACCACCGCGCCGCCGACCTCGATGCGGCGTGGCAGGCGGCCGTCGACGCGCTCGACGCCGCGACCGACGCCGGCCGCCTGCCCTGTCTGTTCACACGCGAGCAGGCCGCCGGCGTCGGGGTGGCCCCCCGAGACCTGGGCCGACTCGTCGAACAGGGCCGCGTGGTCGACGTTCCTCCCTTCGCCGTCACCCGAACCGTGTTCCTGCGCCTCACGGCGGTGGTGCGAGCGCGACTCGCGGAGGGCCCGGCCACGACCGCCGAGCTGAAGACCGCACTCGGCCTCACCCGCAAGCACGCCATCCCCCTGCTCGAGGGCCTCGACGCTCAGGGGATGACCCGCCGGATCGGCACCTTGCGCCATCAGGCCGAAGCCGGCCCCGACGCCTGATGGGTGTCCGATCTGACATACTCGCGGCATACGAGATGGGCGACTCGAGGCATGTCAGCGTGACGCGTGATCTTGGAAGCATCATCGGCATCACCATCGTGGCGCTGCTCGTCGTCGTGGCGGGCAGTGGGCCGGCCGCCGCCCAGGAGCCGACTCGCGGTCGGGCCTTCGCCGGGACCGCGGCCGGCGGCCGCGGTTCGGATCAGGAGCAGGTGGTAGCCGACACCACCGAGTACCCGGCCAGGGCGGTGGGCACCCTGACCTTCACCCAGGCAGGCTCGCCGGGCACCTGCACCGCCTTCCTCGTCGACAAGAACTCGCTGCTCACCGCGGCGCACTGCGTCCACGGCGGCAGCGGGGACACCCCAGATGCGTGGTCGACCGGCATCGTCTTCGACCCCGGCCACAACGGCACCGCGACGCCGTACCGCACCTGCAACGGCGTCGAGGCCCACGCTCCCGACGCCTGGCGCACCGGCGGCGACGAGCGTGTCGACTACGCCGTGGTGCAACTCGACTGCGGCGTCGGGCGACAGGTCGGCTGGTTCGGGCTGTGGCTGTCGGGCAGAGGCAACGACCTCGACGGTCTCGGGGTCAAGGTGCGCGGCTACCCGGACGACCTCGCCGGCACCCAGTGGCGGGGCGGCGGGCGGGTCACCGGCACCACGCCGCGGCTCGTGTTCCACAACGCCCGGACGCGGGGCGACGCCGACGGGGGACCCGTCTACGTGGCCACCCCCGCCTGCGGCGGGCCGTGCGCCCTGACCGTGCAGGCCGACGAGCCCCACGGGGGCGCCGGCGTGCACGCCGGCGGCCCCCACGGGCCCAGGTTCACCCAGGAGCCCTTCGCCCAGATCCTCGGCTGGGCCGCCGAGAACGGCTGAGGGGGCGTCGTGGCCGGCACCATCACCCACATCGCCATCGACGCCAGCCGCGTCACCATCTCCGGCAGCGCCGATCTGCGCGCGGTGGCCACGTCGGCGGGACGCTATTCGGTGGACGGCATCGTCCGTGAGGTCACCACCCAACCGGCGGGGTTCTTCCCGGTCCTGGCTCGCGCCGAGGGCCTCGAGCCCACCGAGGAGTACCAGTACCGGGACGGCACCCTGCGCCTCGGCCGGGCCGTGCACGCCGACCCGGTGTCGGGCACCAGGCGGGTGGACACCACAGCGGTGTGGGACGCCGGCGGCGGGTCGCTCGCGATCACGACCAGCGACCTCACCACCGACGCCCTGCTCGCGCTCCTCGACCGCTTCGACCTCCGCCCGTCGCCGGAGGGCCTCGCCGTGCTCCCCGCCAACGGGCTCAGCTGGCAGGACGCTCCCCAACTCGTGAAGGAGTTGCCCGGCCTCGGGCTGCTCGAGATCGTGCCCCTCTCGAACGACACCGCGGGTGCTTTGCCGTCGTGGGCGGGCACCGAGGTCGCAGGAGGCGAGCTCTACCGCGACGAGCTGGCCCCGGGGGTGCCCTACCTGGTGCTGGTCACCGACACCGCACGGGTCAACGTGCTACCTGACGAGGGCGCCCTCGAGGCCGCCACCCGAGGGGCGTCGGGCCTCCAGGTCGAGTGGGCCCGCGCATGAGCGGAGCGGCGGCCCGGCGACGGAGTCGCCAGGAGCGGGAGGCATGACCCTCACCGCCACCGCGATCGTGCTCTCGTGGGTCGCCATCATCGTCCTGGCCTCGGCCTTGGCCGGTGTGCTGGCCCGGGTCCACCGCCTCGAGCAGCGCCTCGCGCCGAGCACCGGGCCCGGGTCGGGCGGTGCGGGCCCGACCGGTTCGGGTCCCGGCGTGGGGGCGACCGCCCCACCGGTGCCCGGGGTGGTGCTCGACGACGGGGTCGGTGCCGTCTTGCTCTTCGCCGACCGTGAGTGCGGGTCGTGCCTGCGGGTGCTGCCCACCGCCGTCGAGGCCGGCACCCGCTCGGGCGTTCCCGTGCACGTGCTGTGGAGCAGTGCGACGGCGGTCACCAACGGCAGCCCGCCTGGTGTCACCCACCACCCGGATGCCGGCGCCGCCTACGTCCTCTACGGCGTGGTGGCCGCACCCTGGCTGGTGGTCGTCGCCCCCGACGGCCGCATCGCCGCCACCGGCGCGGCCGGCAGCGTGGCCCGCGCCGCCGAATTGGTGGCGGTGCTCGACCTGCCGGACGACCACCACACGTATCCGCAGCACGAGGAACTCGATCACTGATGGCATCCCCGACCTACGCCGATCTCGTCTCGATGAGCGGGCCTCCGAGGGGCGCCCCCTTGCGCCGGCGGCGCGACGCCGAGCGCGTCCGCTATGCGGCGCCGCCGACGCGACGCGGCTTCCTCGCCGGCGTCCTGGCCACCGGGGTCGGGGCGGGCGTCGCCGCCCTCGGCGTGTTCCCCAAGGCACGGCCGGCGCTGGCGGACCCCGCGCCCGGCCAGTACGGCTACCGCATCTACCAGGGCTGCCCGCCCTACGCCGCCGACGCCGAGTGCGAGCCGGGTTGCGGGCCGTCGCAGGTGCTGGCCGACACGTGCGAGCCGAGCGGCCAGTACTACGGCTGGTTCAAGAACCGCCCCGCCGAGGGGTACCGCCTCCGGCCGGGGGCCTGCTGGGCCGGGTACGACGGCTGGACCTGGGGCCACAACGGGGTCTGCGGCAACTGCCGCCAACACACCGAGTACCGCTGCCACGACGGCTACAAGCTGATCGGCGGGGGCTGGTACCCGAAGATCTGCCGGAAGGTGATCGAGTGCGACGGGCGCGACCCGGACGCTCCCGTCTACCACGACCCGGTCGGCGCGGTGACGTCGATCAGCATCGTGGGCCCGGGCCGCGTCCGCCTGCGCGGCTGGGTCATCGACCCCGACGCCACTCGTTCGCCGGTAACCGTCGGCGTGTACCGCGATGGCGTCCTCGTGGCCCGACCCGTGGCCAATCGGCGCACCACCGCCATCCCGCCCTTCTACTGGGCCAGCGGGCTCGATCACGGCTTCGACGTCACCCTCACCGGGGTGCGACCCGGGGAGCACATGTTCAGGGTCTTCGCCTCGAACATCGGTGAGGGCCGCAACACCAAGCTGGGCGAGAAGCGCCTCCGCGTGCCCTATCCCGCGAACCAGGGCACGGGATGAGGCCACCCCGGGTCCGCCTGGTGACGTGAGCGTCGCCACTCGCGGCCGCCGACTGCTCAGCGACCCTCTGGCGGTCACGGCGACCGCGTCGGTCCTGTTGGGCGTGGGCTGGGTCGAAGGCGCGGCCGTCGTGGTGCTGGTGGCGACCGGCGCCGGAGCCGGGCACTCGCTGTCCGGCAGCGTCTGAAGCCGCAACAGCGCCTACGCGCTCACGCCGCCGGTCTGGCGGCACCGGACCCCCCAACCCGCCGCACTGGCCGCCTTCGTGGCCGCCACCACCGCGGGCGGCCTGACCACCGCGATGCTCCTCTGGCTGCTGTCCGGCCTGTTCTCCCCCCTGCCGGATCGGGGGCGCGTGGCCGTGTTCGCGGTGCTCGCCGTGCTCGTCCTGCTCGCCGGCCACGGCTTCCTCGGCGTGCGCCTGCCGCAGAAGCGCCAGCAGATCCCCCGGACCGTGTTCGACCGCTCGCCGGCCAAGGCCGCGGCTCGGTTCGGCTACGAGCTCGGCACCGGCCTGCGCACCTACCTTCCCAGCGCCGCGCCCCACGTGCTCGCGATCGGCCTCGTCGTGTTGGGCGGCCCTGCGTGGGCGGCCGGCGCGCTCGGCGTCGGCTTCGGGCTCGGACGGGGCCTGTTGCCGGCGCAGCGAGCCCTGGCACCCGACCCCCGACGGTGGGACGCCCGCGCGGCCATCGCCGGCCCCGTGGTCCGAGGTGCTGGAGAGGCCATGGCCCTGGTCGGCCTGTTGGCCGTGGCCATGCTCCTGGCCTGATCAGCGAGTGGTCGTGATCAGCGAGTGGTCGCGATCAGGTCGACCCCGGGCTCGACCTCGCCGAGCCCGTCGGCGCGTCCGGCCCAGATGTTGTTGCAGCGCTCGCATACCTCTTCGGGGACGATGCCCACCTTCATCCCGAAGCTGAAGATGGTGCAGCCGAGGCAGAAGCCGAGGAAGGCCTCGAGGCTGGCGGCGACGAGCAGCATGGCGATGACCACCTGGGCCGCACCGAACAGGGCGAAGCCGAACCACAGGACCGAAGCCGTGACGGTGAACGCGGCGCCGATGCCCTGGGCGAAGCGCTTGGGCGGGCCGGCGCAGAACTTGTGCTCGACGTGCAGGCGTGGAGTGATCACCTGGGTGGACAAGCGCCCGAGGGGGCTGAGGGTGGGACCGGTCAGGACCCGGGCGAGGAAGCCGTAGGTGAGGGGCACCAGGACCCAACCCCAGCCGCTGACGAGGAAGGCCACGGCCATGAGGACGACGCCGGTGGCGACGATGCGCGCCGACGTCTCGTTGACCGGGTTGGGAAAGGAGAAGAGCTCGCTGCGGGTCATGGTTGTCGCCCTGACTGGTGTGAAATCCGACCTACTTGGTCAGGTTTCTACCAGGACCGGGACGACACCACAACCTGCGGTGAGCCGTCGGCTCAGGCGGCCGTGAAGGTGCCTTCGAGGTGCCACACCCCGGTGAAGCCGTCGAAGGAGCCACCCACGATCTGGCTCGACCATTCGAGGGTGTAGGCGCCGGTCTCGGCGTCGTAGGTGCCGGTCACCTCGGTGGTCTCACCCGGGAGGGAGCCGTCGGGCTTGGGGGCGCCCTGGTTGAACTCCTGGCCGCCGTAGGCCGCGGTGACCGCGGAGGTCTGGCCCGTGAGGGTGCCGTCCTCGTTGGTGATGGTCACCGCGTCGACGGGGTCGCCGCTCTCCGGATCGGTGTCCGAGGTCGTGGCGCTGAAGGCCACGCCGAAGAAGGCGACGGGCGCGATGATGGCGTCGGCCAGCGCGTTGCCGTCGGCGTCGAACAGCGGGTCGGGACCGGGCTGGAACTCCCCGGTGGTCAGACCGCCGTCGGTGCCGGGCTCGAGCAGCGTGTAGGTCTGGTCGGTCGCGGTGGAGTCGCCGTTGGGGACGAAGGGCCCGTCGGCCACGGTGCCGCCCGACTGCACCATGCGGAAGTACGAGCCGGTGACCTCATCGCCGTCGGTACCGGGGTCGATGCCGAAGGTGCCGACGAGGTCGCCGGAGGCCGCGGCGGCGGTCGTCTCGGTGGTGTCACCGGCCGTCGTGTCCGACGACGAGTCGTCGCTGTCGCTGTCACTGCCGCACGACGCTGCGACCAGGGCGATGATCACCAACAGGGCGAGCAACACCGGGCGGATGAGGGAACGGGATCTGGTCATTGGTCCTCCAAAGGGGACGAGGGAACGGGTTCGGAAGCGGGCCCGCCGCCATGACGGGGTCGGGCCACCAGGGCGAGCGCGATCACCGCCACCCCCGGGATCACGAAGAACCAGGGGAACAGCGGGAACGGTGGCAGAGCGGCCACCGCGGCGTAGTTGTCGAGGTTGTCGGCCATCGCGCCGACCATGTCGGACATCTCCGAGAGCAGCTGCGGCCAGTCGTCGGAGAGCTGCGCGGTGGCCGGGTAGTCAGCGGCGCTGCCCCCGTCCTGCTCGACGGCGGCCGGCACCACGGCCGTGCGCAGCTGGCCCTCGCCGCTGCCGATGCTGATGAAGTACCCCTGGATCTGCGTCACCCGGTCGCGGGTCATCAACGACTCGAAGTCATCGATCATGCGCCCACCGCCCGGGGCCCGGGTGAACATCTGGAACACCGCCGGCGCGAGCAGGAGGCCGACGCCCAACACGACCAGAGCGGCGGTGAAGGGGCGGCGGCCCCGCCGGGCGCGCACGAGCGACCAGCCGGCGAACACCGCGAGCAGGACGCCCGGGATCACGAAGAACCACGGGAACAGCGCGAACGGTGGGAGCGAGGAGATCCCGTCGAACTCGTCACGGTTGGCGTCGATGGTGTCGAGCATGTCGTTCATGTCGGCGTCGATGCCGTCCCACTGCTCGACGAACGCCGCCGCCTGCGGGTACTCGGCTGCGAACTCGTCGGTGGTGCCGAGGGCCGGCTGGAGCTCACCGGAGGTCTCGTCCCGGGCCGCCCCGATCTCGTCGAGGTAGCCCCGGAAGTCGGTGATGGTCTGCTGGTTCATGAACGGGCGGAACTCCTCGATCATGGTCCCGCCCTGCGGCGCACGGGTGAACATCTGGAACGCCGCTGGCGCCAGTGCCAACCCGATGCCCAGCGCCAGGATCACGACGAGCGGCCAACGACGACCGCTCGCCGCTGTGGGACTCCCGCCGGTCATGTCCTCAACCTAGGGACCCTGCCCCCGCACTGACAGGGCCGAAGGTCACCGAACGCTGGGCGACGCACGGAGCGTCAGCCGCCGGTGGTGCTCCAGTGCCAGGGCTCGCTGGGCAGGTTGTAGAGCCCGTAGCTGCCGGCGTTGGCGCTGAGCCACACGTACCCGGGGTCGGAGCGGGAGGAGATGAGGCGGCCGTTGTTGGTGAAGTCGATGGCGAGGCCGCGCTCGTGCATCGACGTGCCCACCCGTGCCGTTGGCGGGGAGCAGGCCGACGGCGGAGAGTTGACGGGGTCGGGGCAGTTGGCCTGGCGCACGGCCATCTGCGCCGCAGGGTCGCGATAGCCGCCACCCCCGAGGCTGAGCCCGGCGGAACGCGAGGCGTTGAGCAGCCCCGCCACCTGGCCGGCGATCGAGGCGGCCACGGTGATGCCGCCGACGGTCGAGAGCGAGATCGCGCCCGGCGACGGGACAGGGCTCAGGGGACCCCCGCCGCCGGGGTTCTGCGCCGCGAGCGCGGCCTGCTGCGCGGCGATCTGCGCCGACAGGTCGGCGTCGAGCCGCTCGAGGTTGGCGGCCTCGGCCAGGCGAGACTCGATGCGACGATCCACGTCGGCGGCAAAGGCGGCCTGACGAGCCTGCGCCGCTTCGAGGTCGGCGAGGCGGCGCTCGGCCCGTTGGCGCTGCTCCTCGGCCCGTTGCTCGGCTTCCTGAGCCCGCGCCCGCTCGTCTCGAAGATCCTCCCGTGCGGCCGTGAGCTGGTCCGCGATGTCCGCGTTGCGCCCACTGGTCAGGTCGAGCAGGGCCTGACGCTCGGCCACCTGGAGGGGGTTGCCCTCGTTGAGCACCTCGATGTCGCCCGAGTTCGACCCCTCGCGGATGTAGGAGTCGACCGCCACACTCTGCTGGTGCGCCTCGAGCAGGTCGATCTGGGCCTGGGCGGCCTGGACGGCGGCTCGTGCCTCCTCGATGTCGCGCTCGGCGCGCCGCACGGCCCGCTGCGCGTCCTCGACCGCGCTCTCCTGGGCCGCGACGTCACGCCGCAGGGCGGCGAGCGCCTGCTCCAGCTGGGCATCGGTGGCCCGCAGGGCGTCGAGGTCGGCGGCCGTGGCGGCCTGCTCCTCGCGCACCTGCTCCCGGCGACTGCGGGCGTCGCCGTCGCTGGTCTGTCCCGACGCCGCCGGTGCCACGGCCACGAGCAGCGCGGTGAGCGCCGCTGCCGCGGCGAGCCGAACCGTGGTTGTGCTGGTGGACACGTGCTGACAACACCCTTCGGACGCGTTCGCAGGACCCCGCCCGCCCGGTCAGGGCAACGTAACACAGGCCCGCTGGGTGACCGTCAGGGGACGAGGAGGCGCCACACCGCGTCGTCGATGGTCCGCCCCAGCGTCGGCGACGGACCGTCCTCGACGTCGATCTGGTCGCTGCGCACGAACAGCAGCGGACCGTCGAGGTGGCCACCGACTCGGGTGAGCAGACGCTCGACGTCACCGCGGAGCGCGTAGGGCCCCTCGCCCTCACCCACGGCGACCACGAGGCACGGCACCCCGTCGAGCACCCCCGGGGGGAGGAGGTCGAAGAAGGCCTTGGTGACCCCGCTGTAGGTCCCCCGGTACACCGGCGTCGCCAGGACCAGCGCCTCGGCGCCCCCCAGGACGGCGATGGCGTCGGAGACCGAGCGGTGCAGGCGCCGGCCGAGCAGCGCCTCCGCGTCGAGTCGGTGCAGCGCCACGACGGCGCCGCCGTCGACGCCCGCCGCCGCTCGCCCCGCCAGGTGCCCGGTGGGCGAGACGGGGAAGGCGCTACCGTCGAGGGCCACGAGACGGCCGACCAACCCCACCTCCGCTCGGGAGGGAGGACTGCGGTGGAGGTGGAACCGGCCGGCCGTCATCGCGATCTGGTGAACCCGGGTGATCAAGCCGCCGCGAAGGTGCCGACGACCGCGCCCGAGGTGGCTTCGGTCGCGGGCCAGTCCTCGGAGAGCTGGGTCACGGCGGGGAGCTCGGTGGCGGGGCGCGACGCGTCGGCGCTCCGCCCGGACCCCTTGCTCATCGACCGGCGGCGACGGTGGGCTGCAGCGGGGCCGGCGTGCCCGGCGACCGGGGGGAGGTGACGGGCAGGCCGGCAGCGGCCCAGGCGTGGAAGCCGCCGACGAGGTCGGTGGCGCGCCAGAGGCCGAGGTCCTGGAGGCTCGCGGCGGCGAGGCTGGTGGCGTAGCCCTCCGAGCAGAAGAGCACGATCTGGCGGTCGTAGGAGTCGGCCTCGGGGAGGCGTGCGTCGCTGGCCGGGTCGAGGCGCCACTCGAGCACGTTCCGCTCGACGATCAGGGCGCCGGGGATGCCGCCCTCCCAGAGGCGCTGATCGCGGGGGCGGATGTCGACGAGCAGGGCACCGTCGAAGAACGCGTCCGCCGCGGCCTCGGGAGTGAGGCGCTGGAGGCGGTCGCGGGCAGCGACGAGCAGGCCGTCGATGCCGATCGGGGCGCTCATGACGACTCCTCCGAGCGCAGCGGCCGGAGGAAGGAGTCGGGCCGGTGGTCGTAGAAGGTCATGGTCCGCAAGCGGGGCGAGTAGACGTGCACGCTCACCGCAGGCTCGGGGCGCTCGTTGGCGACGTGGTGGATGTGACCGGTGTCGAAGACGTGGATGCCGCCGGTGCGCAGGACCCTCCGGTGCAGTCCCGTCCCCTGGGGGTCGACGGCTTGCTCGACCAGGCGGCCGGTGACGACGGCGAGGGCGCCGGAGGAGTCCCCGTGATCGTGGAGCTCGAGCTCGTGGCCCTCACCCCAGCCGATCAGCCAGGCGTCGTAGGTCGGGGCGAGGGCGATGCGCTGGTACCAGCGCTGCGGGAAGCCTCGTCGCACGGCGTGCCGGGCGAAGGG
>RRZT011113746.1_pt1 | contig 20432 bp, 18 predicted proteins | sample 2165551 | NCBI WGS metagenome assembly RRZT01 (sample SAMN10456910, study PRJNA506462) | wastewater metagenome | biome: wastewater; feature: sludge; material: wastewater sludge; isolation source: wastewater sludge with Escherichia coli K12::gfp cells carrying plasmid... | place: USA: Moscow, Idaho... | reverse complement strand
TTAAATAATAAAACATGTGCTAAATATGCATGGTCAGTCTTAGCTAAATATTTTTGTACTTCATAAAATTTCATATTGGATATTGTAACTAATGGATTTTCTTGTCCATCAATAACACCTAATTGTAATGAATTATATAATTCTGCAAAGTCTATAGGTACAGGATTTGAACCTAATGTTCTAAATTGTTCCATAAGTATTGGTGATTCCATAGTTCTAAATTTTTGACCTTTAAAGTCATCTGCAGTGTATAAAGGCTTATTAGAAGTAAATTGCTTGAAACCATCTTCATAAAAAGCTACTCCTTTAACATGTTGTTTTTCAAGATCATCAAGAAGTTTCGTGCCTACTTCCCCATCCATAACCTCATATGCAATTTCTTTATTAGGAAATAGATAAGGTAGGTCAAATAGCTGAAGTTCCGGAGCAAAACCAGAAATTCTTGCAGTAGGTACTAATGCAATTTCTTGAGTGCCAAGTTGTAAACCCTCAAACATTTCTCTAGCACTACCTAATTGACTACTAGGAAATATATTTACTTTTATCTTTCCATTGGATTTTTCTTCAACTTCATTTTTAAACATAATTGCAGATTTATCCTGTGGACTGTCAGGCATAAATCCATGGCCATAATTTATTTCCAAAATATCACTTTTACTAGAATCTTTGGTACAACCTTGTAAGAATATTGGAAAAATTAAAACTAAAACTAAAATAAAATTACGAATAAATCTAAATCTTTTCATTAAAATCCTCCTCTCAAATTTAAAACTTATATATGTATATTGCAAATTATATGCCATTAATTTAACTTGCTTTAAATAGCTATATTCAATTGTAAAGTTCATGTAAAAAACAAATAAGTGCAATATCTGCACTTACACTATGCAAATATTGCACTTATTAATCTAATCTAGATATTCTTTTATTTTATATTGTAAGTTTCTTAAACTAATACCAAGTATATCAGCAGTATCTTTTCTATTTCCATTATTAAAATTTAAGGTTGCTAAAATAATTTGTTTTTCAGCTTCATTTAAGCTAGAACCAATCTTAATTGGTATAATATCTTTTGAATCATAGTTATTATCACTATGTTCTATGGGTAAATCTGATAATCTTATAATGTCATTTTCTTGAAATACTAAAATCCGTTCAATTAAATTATCAAGTTCTCTAATATTTCCAGGCCAATCATATTGTTTTAATACTTCTATTACATCATCATCTATACTTTTTATATTTTTATTAAATTTTTTTGAATATTTTTTTATAAAATGATTAGCCAAAAGAGATATATCTTCTTTTCTTTCCCTTAGAGAAGGAAGATTTAAATTAACCACATTTAATCTATAGTACAAATCTTTTCTAAATAATCCCTTAGCTACTTGTTCTTCAAGATCTCTATTAGTAGCAGTAATAATTCTAACATTAACAGATTTTGTTTTTTCACTGCCTAAAGGACTTATTATCATATCGTCAACAACTCTAAGTATTTTTGCCTGAAGATTTAAATCCAATTCACCAATTTCATCTAAGAAAAGTGTACCATTATTTGCTAGTTCTATTTTTCCGAGTTTTTTCTTATCTGCTCCAGTAAATGCACCTTTTTCATATCCAAATAATTCTGATTCTAGTAAATCACTTGGTATAGCGGCACAGTTTACTATTTCTAAGTTTTCATTTTTCCTGCTACTTCCATAATGTAATGCCTTAGCAATTAAATCTTTTCCAGTACCAGATTCACCAGTTATAAGTACAGTTGTGTCTAAATCTTTAATTTGTTCTACTTTTTTTAAAATATTTTTTAACTCCTGTGATTCGCCAATTATTTCTTTCCTATTATATTGGTTTTCAACTATTTGTTGAAGATTATCTACTTTATCAGTAAGTTTTCTAAGGTTCATAGAACTTTCAATAAGAACCAATAATTCTTCAGAGTCTAAAGGTTTTGTTATATAATGAGAGGCACCAAGTTTCATTGCCTCAACAGAAGATTTAATACTTCCATGAGCAGTCATCATAATTATTTGAATGGATTTATCAAATTCTTTTATTGTGGATATAGAATCTAGACCATTGTATTTACCAATCTTTAAATCTAATAGCACTAAATCAATATGATTATCTTGAATTAACTTAAAACCGTTAATAGGGTCCTGTGCAGAGAAAACTTTATAATCATCTTCCAGTAAGAATGTTAGAGAATCACATATTGCAATTTCATCATCAATAATTAATATTTCATTCAATTAAACCGTCCTCCTTATTAATTTTAGGAAATATGAGACTTAATAATGTTCCAGTTTCTAAAATTTCAAATTTAATATCTGCATCATTCTCTTTCATTATATTGTATGCAGTACTAAGTCCTAATCCTGTACCATTTATTTTAGTGGTATAAAAGGGATCAAATATTGTATCTAGAGATTCTCTATCTATTCCTATACCATTGTCTTCAATTGTTATAATAATATTATCTCCTCTAATATAGGATTTTATTTTTATAAACCCTTTATTATCAATAGCATCTATACTGTTTAAAATAATATTGATAAAGACCTGTCTTATTTGATGCCTATCAGCATATATATAGATATTTTTAGGGACAGATATTTCTAACTCAATATTTTTTGATTTGAGATTACTGTCAAGGAATTGAATAACTTCTAATAATCTTTCCTCTAAATTCCAAAACTCTTTTTCAAAGCTTCTAGGTTTAGAATATTCTAATAGATCGGTCAATAGATTATTTAGTCTATCAATTTCCACTGGGACCTGTTCTGTGATTTTATTTCTAAATTTTTCACTATCATATTTATATGGTAGAACATCAATATAACTTTTTATAGCAGTTAGTGGATTTCTTATTTCGTGGGCAATACTTGAAACAAGTAGCCCTAAAGATTCTAATTTATCCTTTTGTTCCACCGATTTTCTAAGTCTAGTGACTTCAGTATGATCTCTTATCATAAGCAGTGTACCAATATTATTTCTTTCATAGTCTAGAAATGGATATATATCGTATACATATATAAATTCTACATTTAATAAATTGGTCTTTATCTCTAGAGAATTATATTTTCTTTGAGTTGTAATACTGTTATAGATAATTTCTGGATTAATATATTTTTTTATTATTGATTTTGTATAATGTTTTTCTTTCTCTTTTTCAAAATCAATATTTAGTAATTCATTGACCTTTTTATTGTAATCAGTGATATAACCATTGGTATCCAATATAATAATACCCGTGCCAAGACTTTGAATTAATTGATCTCTATATATATTGCTATCTAATAGTTTCTTTCTCTGTTCTTCAATTTCTTTCGTTCTAATATTAACCTGTTTTTTTAATGTGGAATTAAATCTTATAATAACAAGAATAATAATTGAAATTAGTATTAATAATAATGCTAGTAGGTTTACAATTTTTTTATAATGTTCTGCAATTAAATCTGGACTTTCACCAAACCACTTTTCATAAATTCTTTGATATGTACCATTATTTTTAATATTTTTTAATGCAATATTGAATTCATCAATTAATATTTGAGTTTCTTTATTAAAAGCAATTCCATATGGATTTGAGGCAATTTTATCTGTGACAATATTAATATTATTTTGGATATTGAGTGTTTTTATAGTATTTAAAGCAGTAGCCTTATTGGCAAGAATAGCATCAATTTTATTATTTTGCAGAGCTTTAAAGCTCTCCTTTAAATCATCAGTAAAATCTATTTCAACCTCACCTAGATCAGATAGTACATAAGCTCCAAGACTATGTCTTTGGACAGAAACTTTTTTTCCTTTTAGATTATTTAAATTATGTATATCTTTATTTCCTGTTAAAGTAAATAAAAGTAATTCATCCTCTAAATAGCTATCAGAAAAAGAATAGATTTTTTTTCTTTCTTCATTAAAACTCATGCCTTGTATAGCATCAATTTCACCATTTAGTAATTTTCTATGGGCTTCCATCCAATCCATGGGTAATAATTTTATTTCTTTTCCCATTTCTAAAGAGATGGCTTTCATAATATCTACATTAAACCCAACATACTCCCCATCCTCATTAACATATTCATAAGGAGAATTATTTTTATCTCCAGCAATATTTAATTTATTGTCTTTTGCATATGTATTAGATAATGGAGTTAATAGAATAGTTAATATTAAAATATTTATAATTATTTTTTTCATACTATTCTCCTTATAAGAATTATTTAAATCTTTATAATAGTATATAATATACTCAGTATTAATTCTATGTAGGAATTTAATGAGAATAGTTTTATTAGTATTATTGATGATAAAAAATTGGGGAGTATTAGGAGGTCAGAATTGTGATAAATGAAATATTAGAAAAATTAGATCTTGAATATATTCTAATAGAAAATGCCAAAAGTAGTGAGGAAATTAAAGATATTTATTTAAGAGAATTAGATAAGGGGAAGAATGAAGATTATATACCACTAATAGTAGTTCCAAGTGATTTAATATTAGAAATGATGGAAGATTATGGAGATGTAGATTATATTGAATATAGGGATGAAATATTAGAAAATTATAAAAAAATAGATGGGGAAGAGTTTATTAAAAAAAGATGGAATGAAGAGATAGAAGATAGTGAGAGAGAATTTATTGAAGAATTAAATGCAAATTATAGCTTAAATAAGATTAATTATGTTGATGATACATTTATTTCATTAATTGATTATAGCACTAAACTACCCTATGAAAAACTAATTCTTTTAAAAATTCCAAAGGATAGACCATGGGAAGCAGCAGGGATAATCCCTATAGGAGCAGTAAACTATGATATAATGCCAGAAGAACAAATAGCAGTTTTTAAATATTGGTATGAAAAATACAAGGCATTGCCAGCAGTTGTAGTTTATGATACTTGGGAATTATATTTAGAAGAATCTATTTTAGATAAAGAAGAGATAAGAAAGATAGCAAGAGAACAATTCGCTTTTTGTCCAGATATTATTTATCAAGGATATGATGAAATAGAGAAACTTGGAAATGCATTATTTAACTCTAAAGTTTGGTATTTTTGGTGGGATTAAAAAGAGGTCAAGTTATTCTTGACCTCTCTACTTAATTAGTATATTTTAGGTTCAATTAATTTATTTCCTTTTACATATCTTTCAAATATATTTCTATCATCACCTATATAGATGAATTTTTCTAATCTTTCAACAACGGTATTTGCATCTATACTAGATATATTTTCATCATCAATTATCAACGCATCAAAATCATATCCATTTTCAAAACTACCAACTTTACCGAAGAATGCACCTGAGGATTTAGTGCTTAAATAAAACGCTTCTGGTAAGGAGATAGAATCTTCACTATCATCTAAATAAACCCATCTCATTTTGGAACTTTGTATAGCAGATACAATAACATCTTTCATTGAAAGACTATGTCCACCGGATACATCCGTTGCAAAACCCACATTAACATTTGCATTTAAATATTTCCTTACAGGTGCGATACCACTTGAAAGATTAAAATTTGAAATAGGTGAGTGGGCAACAAATATCTTATTTTCTGCCATTAATGTAATTTCATCTTCATCATTAAATACACAATGTGCCATAACAGTTGGTGTTTGACCAAATAATTTGTACTCATTATATACATCAGCATAATTTTTAGAATTTGGATGTAGTTCTTTAACCCATTCAATTTCACCTCTGTTTTCAGATAGATGAGATTGAACTGGTAGATTGTATTTTTCAGCTAACTCTCCTAGTCCTCTCATTAATTCTGAAGAACAACTTGGAACAAATCTAGGTGTTATAATAGGTTTAACAATTGAATCTACATTTGTGTGTTCACAAATCCATTCTTCAGTATCCACTAGAGAATCCTCTGTTTTTTCAATAAGATAATCAGGAGAATTTCTATCCATATTTACCTTACCAACATATGCAGCAAGTCCTGCATCATTTAGTAAATTCATAAGTATATTTGTGGAGTCTTTGTGTATTGTAGCAAATATTATTGAAGATGTAGTTCCGTTTTTCCAAAGTTCATGCACAAATCTAGAATAAATTTTTCTTGCATATTCATCATCGCTAAATTTAGATTCCTCAGGGAAAGTATAAGTTTCAAGCCATGGAAGTAATTCTTTATCCAGTCCAAGACCTCTATTTGCAAATTGTGGAGCATGTAAATGCATATCAATAAATCCAGGAATAATTAATTTATTTCCATAATCTATAATTTCTAAGTTTTTATATTCTTCTCCTAATTTATCAACAATATTTTCTATAATACCATTTTTAAGAATAATATAACCATTTTCAATTACTTTAAATTCTTTTGATGTTTCAGTAAATATAATATTACCTTTTATTATCTTCATATTATCTTTCATAAAATCACCTTTATAATCCTTTCTCGCTAGTTATATAACTAAGCTATAGAAAAATTCTTTATAATTACTTACTTTAATACTATCATAAAATAAAACAAGGGGCATTGTAGAAAACATATAAAAATTAAATATTTTGAAAATATAAATAAATAAGAGTAAGAGCGGCTAATATTTGATATAATGTATTTGAAATAGCTTGTATTGGAGGGCAAAATGGAAGTTTATAAAATTTTTGATAACAAAAAAATTGAAGATTTTTTTAATGCATTATATATAGGAGTGCATATAGTAGATAATGAAGGAAAAACGGTATTATATAATACTAAATGCGCTGAGATAGAGGGAATAGATAGAAAATGGATAATAGGAACAGATATTAAAAGTCTAGTAGAAACGGGAATATACAATGAATCTGTAGCATTAGAAGTATTAAATACTGAAAAAGAAGTGAGAAAAACTCAAAAAGTCCAAGGGAAACATATTTTTTCTACAGGGAAACCAATATATTATAACAATGAATTACAATTTGTAGTTGTGAGTGTAATGGATATGTCAAGTTTATCAGACTTTGAGTACCAATTATCTGAATTAGAAGAGGCAAATGAATTAATACAAAAAGAATTGAGTATTATAAATGCATTATTAGATTCTGAAAATCCTATGATAACAAAGAGTAAGGAAATGGAACAAATAAATAATCTTGCACTTAGAGTGGCAAAAGTGGATTCAACAATTTTAATTGAAGGAGAATCTGGTGTAGGTAAAGGGGTTTTAAGTTCTTTTATTCATGAAAATAGTAATAGAAAAGATGAAGGTTTTGTAAAAATAGACTGTTCGTCCCTACCACCAACACTTATTGAGTCAGAATTATTTGGCTATGAAAAAGGTGCATTCACTGGTGCAAGAAGTTCAGGTAAGATGGGATTAATAGAATTATCAAATAAAGGGACTTTATTTTTAGACGAGATAGGAGATTTGCCAATTGAATTACAAGTAAAGTTATTACAAGTAATTCAAGATAAAAAATTTCAAAGAGTTGGTGGAACAGAATATATAAATGTAGATACTAGAATAATAACTGCAACAAATAGAGATTTGCATAAGATGGTAAAAGAAGGGACATTTAGAGATGATTTGTATTATAGATTAAATGTAATACCTATAAAAATACCGCCACTAAGAGAAAGAAAAGTGGATATAGTGCCACTTATTAAATTGTTTTTAAAAAGATTAAATGAAAAATATAATTCAAATAAAAGATTTTCATCAGGTGCCATGAAAAAATTATTGGATTATGATTGGCCAGGAAATATAAGAGAATTAGAAAATGAAATTGAAAGAGTTGTAGTTATATCAGATACTAGTATAATAAAAGAAGAGGAGGTACTATTTGACAGAGTATTAAATGAGGACATTAGAAACATAGAAAGAAATCTTAGTTTTAGAGAAAATGTAAATAAATTTGAAATCTATTTATTAAATGAATATCTAAAACTTTCTAAAGATATAAATGAACTAAGTGAATTAACTGGTTTTGAAAAATCATCACTGAGGAAGAAAGCAAAAAGATTAGGGATCGAGTTAGAATACAATGAGAGGAAATAATTCTTCTTGGAGGAAATAATTCTTGTGAATTAAAACATTATATACAAGGGATTTAGAATTTTTATATAAAAAGAGAGGAAATAATTCCTCTTCTATAAAAATATATTTTTTATAAAAAATCTACAGCCATTGATTTCATAGGATTTAAGAAAAAAATAAAACTTGGCATAGAATTTGCTTTATATATAGGTAAGGCTATAAATTTTGGATACAAAATTTAATATAGATATTAATACCATCAAATTTCCAAGTTGTGTAGCGTATATTATTATTCGGGAGGTGCTAAATTTGTTAATAAATAAAACATTAACAGAATTTGCGGCAGTTGTAAAAAGTGATGCACCAGCTCCAGGTGGTGGATCCGTATCAGCATATGCAGGCTCTTTAGGAGCAGCATTAACAAAAATGGTAGGTGCACTAACATTTGGTAAGAAAGCTTTTGATGAATTAGATGGCGAATTACAAAGAAGAATGTTAGAATCAGCAGCTATAGTAGAAAAATTACAATTAGAATTAGAAGAAATAGTAGATGAAGATACAAATGCATTTGATGAGGTAGTGGCAGGATTTAAAATGCCAAAAGAAACTGATGAAGAAAAAGCTGCAAGATCAAAAGCTATTCAAGAAGGCTATAAAACAGCAATTGCAGTTCCATTAAGATGTGCAAATAATTGTTTGAAGGTACTAGAACTTCAAAAAGATTTTGCTGAAAGTGGAAACTCATCTGCATTATCAGATGTTGGTGTTGGAGCATTATTAGCTCATGCTGGCTGTGAAGGTGCAGTATTAAATGTAATGATTAACTTAGGTAGTTTAAAAGATGAAGAATATAAAAATAATTTAACTAAAGAAGTTGATGAGATTATGGAAAAAGCAACAGCATTAAAAGAAGAAACTATGAAAGTTGTATATGATAAATTAAGAGCTTAAGAACATAGAAAAGGAGAATTAATTCATGAGTAAATATATTTTAGCAGTACCTAATTTTAGTGAAGGTAGAGATGAGAAGAAGGTTGAAGCAATTGCAGATACTATTAGAAATAGAGAGGGTGTTACATTAGTATCAGTAGAACCAGAGCATGATTTTAATAGAACTGTTTTAACAATTATAGGAGAACCTGCTCCATTAAAAGCAGCATTATTAGATATGGCAGCAAAATCCTATGAATTATTGGATATGACAACTCAAGAAGGAACACATCCAAGAATTGGTGGACAAGATACTATACCACTATTTCCATTAATGGATATTGAGTTAGATGAAGTTGTTGCATTAGCAGAAGAAATAGGACATGAATTATATGAAAAACATGGAGTGCCAATTTTCTTTGCAGCTGAAAATGCAAGAACAGAAGATAGAAAAAGTATTTCATTTATAAGAAAAGGTCAATATGAAGGATTAAAGAAATTATTAGATGAAGGAACTGATCCAACAGTAGAAGAAAGAAGACCAGACTTATCAAAAGATGGAAAATTAGATCCTAAGATGGGAGCAACAATTGTTTCAGCAGAGATGGAAGGATTAACAGCATATAATGTATTCTTAGCAACTGAAGATGTTTCAATTGCAAAAGAAATTGCTAAAGCTGTAAGAGGACCATCAGGTGGATTCTCAACTATAAGAGCAGTTGGAATTAAATTCCCTGAAAGAGAGGGAGTAGTAGTTTCAATGAATATGTTTGACTGTGCAAGCACTCCTCTGTATAGAGCATTTGAATTAGTTAAACAAGAAGCTAAAAGATATGGTATCGCAGTGACAGGTTCAGAATTAGTTGGACCAGTTAAATTAGAATATTTATTAAATAATGTTGAGTACTATTTAGGACTTGAAGGCTTAAATAGAGATCAAATATTAGAAACTCATTTAATGGGAAAATAGTTTTATAGGAAATTGGAGAGCTTAGCTCTCCAATTTTTTTGCTAAAAATTATTTTATTTTAAAATCTTCCTTAAAACCAATTATAAGCTTTTTTAAAACTTCATAATCTATTACATGAGTAAGTTTATTGTCAATTCTTTTTATAATCAAAATTCCATTTTCCACAAAAGAATTTACATGATATGAAATTGTGGCAGTAGATACATTTGTTTTTTCAGCTAATTCTTTGTTGGAACTGATACCTGTAGAAATCAATCTAAGAATTTCATATCTGGTTCTATCGCCTAAGGATTTGAAAATATCAACTCTATTTCCTATATCATCTTCTTTTTTCTGTATTATAGCATTGGTTATTTTTTCATAATTAATTCCCCATATTATTGTATTAGTTATGGATCTTTTACTTACATTTTTAAAGTCCATTGATTCACTAAAGGTAATGGTATTTGGCAAAGTAAAGGATATTAATATTCTTAAAAATTCTGTATTATTTAAAATATTATCATCTAATACAGAAAGAGTAAGTTTATTAATAGCTTTAACTCCTTCTTTTTTTATAATATTTTCAATTTTATTACCAATACTTATTATTATATCTTCATACAGATTATAATATTCAATAAATACAGGATATATTTCATTCATTAAATCAATATACCTTTTGATATATCCATTTGGATCATTATAAAAAACCATAAAATTCCATTTAGTATCCATTGCCAAATTAGACTCATTTACTATTTTAAATAATTTATTCATATCATAAAGAGTTTCCATATTTTCTTCAATTGTGAGTAAAGATAGATCTTTAAAAGATCTGCTTTCATCATAGATTATATTTAAAAGAAGAGTTGAAACAGTAGAGTGTATTAACTCCCTTTCATCCATACTTAAAATTATATTAAATAAATCATCCTTGCTTTTTATATTTAAATCTTCTCTAAATAGTAAATCGGATACTAAAAAATCCATAATATCAGAATTATACAAATTAGAATTAGAAATAAATTCCTCAAATCTTTTCTGATAGGGATTTAAATCTGTTTTTATTTTTTCTAATAATTTCTCATATTCCTTTATAAAACCTTTTTCTTTTAATTCATCATAAAAGATAGAACTGTAAATACTTTTATCATCATCAATAAATAAAAGTCTAGGAAAGTTCATAAAATCATTTATTTTACTTTTATCTTTAAAAAATTTAACTTTCAAAATATCACACTCCATAAATTAATTTTACCATAGAAAAAATCTTTAAGCATTTTCTAAATTATTGAGTTCTATATCATTATATTTGTTTAATCTTATTTTAAATTTTAAAGTTGCAGTTAAGAATATACAACCTATAAAAATAGTTACTATACTAGGATGAAGTCTGTCATATAATAATCCAAAAAACATTTGACCTATTGGAATTAAAATTGTGGAAAAAAATCCAACAATAGTCATAACTCTTCCCATCATTTCAATAGGGATAGTTTTATTAGCCATAGTACCTACTATTATATTTGCAATGGTTACAAAAAAACCCATAGAAAATGCAGATATTAACATTATTAGAAATGATATTAATGTAGAAGCATTTATAATACCATTAAAGGTTCCTAAACTAGAAATAAATATAAATATAGATATAATAAAAAATGATTTATACATTAAAGTTCCAGATTTATATTTTTTAGATAATTTAGAGATAAATAATGGTGATATTAACATACTTGCAGATAATATAGATTGAAACAAACTAAAACCATAATCCGATACCTTTAATATATCCCTTATTATATATGTAAATCCAATAGAAAATAATGGTGATATGGCAAAGTTTAAAACTACAGCTAGAGATAATATAGTAGTTATTATTTCATTTTCCTTAATAACCTTGAAACCCTCTTTTAAATCAGTTATAAAAGTTTGAAAGTTTATTTTTTCAGGGGTTTTATGGCTTTTAGGCATTTTTATAAATATTTCACTAATTGAAGATAATAAAAAACTAATGGAATTAACTATTAAAAGTAATTGCATACCAAATCTTGCATATAATAATGCAGCTATAATAGGAGAGAGTAAATCTCCAAGGCTTAGAACTAGTGAACTAAAAGAATTTGCTTCTAATAAATCATCTTTATCTACAATACTTGGCATTATACCAGACATGGCAGAGCTAAAAAATATTTCAGTTATTTCAAGTAGTATTACCAATATATAAATCATAGGTATAGAAAGTTCATTATTTATAAAGAATATATAGGCAAAACTACCAATTATCAATGCATTTATAAAATCTAAAATAACAATAGATTTTTTTCTATCAAACCAATCTCCAAATACTCCAGCAAATGGAGATAGAATAAGTCTTGGCAAAATTGAAATGGATAACATAGATGCAAATATTGTTGCAGAGCCAGTTTTATCTAATACATATAATGATAAGGCAAATTGTTGCATATTGCTTCCAACAAGAGAAACCAATTTTCCCATAATCAAGAGTATAAAATTTTTGTCTTTTAAAAGTTTTGTATTCATAGTATGCCTCCTTGATTATATATTAAACTAAATTTATAAGAAGTCAATAGAAAAATTAGATAAATATCTAATAATATTTTAAAATAAAATTAAATTAGATAAAAATAAAAATATTTAATGAATTAAATAAGGAATATAATAAATTATTGGGTATTATATATTTGGAGGTGCTTATATGAAAGGAATAAAAATATTAGTTGATGAACATGATAATATTCAAGAGTTTAATAAAGTAGTAAAAGAGATTGCTTTAAAATTATTAAAAGATGAAAGTATTGAAATAGAAGATTTAAAAAATTCCATAGAGTTTATAAAGATATATGCAGATAAGATACATCATGGAAAGGAAGAAGATATATTATTTAAGGATATGGAAAATGAACTTGGACAGATAGGTAAGAATTTAGTAACTCATGGAATGTTAGTAGAGCATGATATTGCAAGGTATTATGTAAGTGAGCTAGTAAAGGCTGTAGAAAGTTATGAAGTGGAAGAATCTGCGGAGAATAGATTGAATTTAATAACTTATTTAATGGCATATAGAGATTTACTAGAAAGACATATTTATAAGGAAAATAAAGTAGTATATCCTTATGCAGAGAATAATTTAAAAGAAGATATATTGAAATCAGTAGATGGGAGAACTGTAGAGTTTGAGGAAAAATATATAGAGGATAAAGAGAGATTTTTAAAGATTTTAGAAGAAATGAAAGAAAAATATAATATTAAATAAAAAAACTGAAAATATTATTTTCAGTTTTTATGTTATAAAAAGTAAAACTAATATATATTACAGCTTAAAGAAATAAAATTGTTAACTGCCTTTACACCTTCTTATTGTTTACTTATCATTATAAATATTATCTTTAAATAATAAATAAAGTTTGATTTTGAATGTACTTACTTTAATAGTCGAGTGGTTTTAACTGTCAACTGTACACTATTAACTCTCAATTGTTTATATTTTAGGTACTGTAATTGAATTTGATTTAAATAGCTATATTAGTTTTAACTACTTTAAATTTTGAGTTTAGGATAGAAAGTGAATATAATATTTTAGTATAACTTGATATTTCACGAGGGGAAACTAAGGGAGTGTTGCGATTCTCCCTCATGTTTCCCCTCGAGCACCCCTTTCTTACACCCTCCAACCGCTTTTTTATCATTATAAATATTGTTTTAGAGAATAGGAAAAGTTTATTTAAGATGTACTTATTATATAAAAATTGCTATTTTAATTAAAATATACTTTAATAGTTAAATGGTTTTAAAACTGTTAACTATTATCTGTAAACTATTAATTGCCTTTTTAGCTATCAACTATTAACTGTCTTTATAGCTTGTTTTATTAATTTATATGATATATAAGCTATAAACACTATTCCGATAAATATTGTTATATAAATAATATAATTAAATATTGGTATTTTTTGACCTGTTGATATTAAGATATCATTTAATGATTTTAATGCATAGGGTATTGTGATAAATGATAGAGTATAGTAGCAATAACTTGGGTAAAATTTTCTATTTAATATATTGGGCATTGTAAATAAAAGTAATAAATAACTTATTATTGATATAGATAATAATAAGAAAATAATATTTATGGATCTATTATCAAAACTATTTATATATCCTGCCAATAATAAAGAAGAACTTGAAGATATAAACGCAATAGTTGGCTTTTCTTTATTTAATAGACTAATATGTTTTATATATTTTAGTAGAATCAATGCTAATACCATGAAATATGTTATAAATCCGAAGTAGAATGCTATTCTTCCTATAATAACTCTTTCAAATATTTTTGAAGTTGCTGATAATGTAGCAATGCCAGTATAGACAATTAACCAGCTAGGATAAATATTTTTTATATCAAAATCAAATAGATATTTCATTGTAAAATCAAGGATTAATATAATATTTAATACAATCCCAAGATACCATATGATGGAACCTAGGTTTGTTTGTATGTCTTTTATAAAAACGGCGATAAAGATCATACCCATTGAAAATGAAGGCAGAATACTTGCAATGATGGTATTTTCTAATTCATTTCCAGTTATTTTAGGAAATTTAAAAAATTTAATAGCTAATACTATAAATAAAAAAGTAGCTATAATAGCAAAAAAATAACCTAATATATTATTAAAGCTATATATAGTATTACCTAAAATAGAAAATGATAACATTAAAACTGATATAGGTATAGGTATTTTTTTTATATAATCCATAATATTCTCCTCCTTAGTATAAAATATTATATCACAATAGAATATAGCTAAATAGATTAATCTAAAAATACTAGAACTTTATCTATAATAGTTAATAAATCTATTGGTAGGGTATAATCATATTGAATGAAAATTTGGAGGGATAAAATGAAGTTAGTATCTTGGAATGTAAATGGATTAAGAGCGGCAATGAAAAAAGGATTTATGGATTATTTTAAAGAAGTAGATGCAGATATATTCTCACTTCAAGAGATAAAATTACAAGAAGGTCAAATAGAATTGGAATTAGAAGGATATCATCAATATTGGCATTATGCTGAGAAAAAAGGATATTCAGGAACTGCAATATTTACAAAAATTGAGCCAATATCAGTTAATTATGATTTAAATGGAAAAAAGGATGATAATGAAGGCAGAACTATTACATTAGAATTTGAAGATTTTTATTTAGTAAATTGTTATACTCCAAATTCTAAGCGAGAATTAGAAAGACTTGATGATAGAATGGACTGGGAAGATTCATTTAGAGAATATTTAAATGAATTAGATGAGAAGAAACCAGTTATATTATGCGGAGATTTAAATGTGGCACATAAGGAAATTGATTTAAAAAATCCTGATACAAATAGAAGGTCAGCAGGTTTTACAGATGAGGAAAGAAATAAGATGACAGAGTTATTAGATTCTGGCTTTATAGATAGCTTTAGACATTTTTATCCAGATAAAATTGAAGAATATTCTTGGTGGTCTTATATGAGACAGGCAAGAGATAGAAATGTAGGCTGGAGGATTGACTATTTTGTAGTATCAGATAAATTAAAGGATAAAATGATTGATGCAGAGATACATCAAGAGACTTTTGGTAGTGACCATTGTCCAGTATTATTAAATATAGAATTTTAATTGACCAACTTTTAAGTTGGTCTTTTTTTATGGTAAAATATAGGAAAATATATTTAACAAATAGAGTTTATCATGAAAAGATTTTTTTAGAAGAAGATTTTGAATATTTTACTGATATGAGTATTATGTTAAAATCAATTGAAGATTATGTACTTGGTAAAAATTGATTTAGCAAGTACATTTCCACTAAGTGTGGATTACTAAGAATATAATCATAAATAATGAGGTGATATTGTGGCAAAATATGAGGGTAATCTAAATACGGATTTTGATAGTTTTTTAAAATTTATAGATAATTATATTCTGACTGGGAGCATGTCTGCAAGTTTTGAAGATGGAAGTGATTATGAAATAGATAACTTAAGATGCGCTATTAGAGTTTATGAAAGATATAGTTTTGCTGGCGGAAATAGAGTTAGCTTAAATTTAACTATAATAGGAAATAAGGATAAAATATATTTTACAGCAATAGCATCTGGAGGAAGTCAAGCTGTATTTTTAAAGATAAATGATATAGGAGAAGAAAATTTCTTAGATATATTTAAAGTTGGGGTAAGTGAATATAAATCCTTTATATAGTATAATATATATATTATTCTAAAAGGAGGAAGTAAATTGAAATTTGATTCATTAGTTTATACAAATCCATCTAGAAGAAATGTTGTATATTCAACAAAAGGGATGGTGGCAACAGGTCAACCAATAGCTGCTCAAGTTGGATTAGAAATACTTAAAAAAGGTGGAAATGCAGTGGATGCTGCAATAGCAACGGCAGCAACTTTAACTGTAGTAGAACCAACTTCAAATGGAATAGGTGGAGATAGCTTTGCATTGGTTTGGATGAATGACAGACTTCATGGAATGAACTCCAGTGGAAAATCTCCAAAGAGAATCTCTGTAGAGAAATTAAAAGAAAGAGGTTTAGACAAAATACCTGAACTTGGTCTTATACCAGTTAATGTTCCAGGAGCTCCAGCTGGTTGGGTAGAATTATCCGAAAAATTTGGTAGACTTCCATTAGAAGAAGTTTTAGAACCAGCAATAAGATATGCAGAGGAAGGTTATGCATTGACACCAAATGTTGCAAAATTATGGGCAGAGGATTTTAAAGTATATAGTGAAAAGTTAAAGGGAGAAGAATTTGCAGAATGGTTTAAAGTTTTTGCTCCTAATGGTAGAGCTCCAAAAGTTGGAGAAGTTTGGAAATCACAAGCACATGCAGATAGTTTAAGATTGATTGCAAAGACTAAAGGAGAAGCATTTTATAGTGGTGAATTAGCAGATAAGATTGATGAATTTTCAAGGAAATATAATGGATTTATTAGAAAAGATGATTTAGAAGAACATAAAGTTGAATGGGTAAATCCAATTAGTGTAAACTATAAAGGTTATGATATTTGGGAAATACCTCCAAATGGTCATGGTATAGTTGCATTAATGACATTAAATATTTTAAAGGGATATGATTTTTCAAATAGAGATAATGTAGATACATTACACACTCATATTGAAGCTATGAAATTGGCATTTGTTGATGGACAAAAATATGTTACAGATCCAAAAAATATGAGAGTTACAGTAGAACAATTATTATCTGAAGAATATGGTAAGAGAAGAAGAGATGAAATAAAAGAAGAAGCATTATATCCAGAAGCTGGAGATCCATTGGCAAGTGGAACAGTATATTTAGCTACGGCTGATGATGAAGGGAATATGGTTTCTTATATACAAAGTAATTATATGGGTTTTGGTTCAGGAATTGTTATACCAGATACAGGAATTGCATTGCATAATAGAGGACATAATTTTGTACTAGAAGAAGGGCATGATAATATTTTAGAGCCAAGTAAAAAACCTTATCATACAATAATACCTGGATTTATAACTAAAAATGGAAAGGCATTGGGACCATTTGGAGTTATGGGTGGATTTATGCAACCTCAAGGTCATGTACAAGTGTTGACAAATATGATAGATTTCCATATGAATCCTCAAGATGCATTGGATGCATATAGATGGCAATGGGTTGGAGAAAAGACTATAGAGGTTGAACCGAATTTCCCAAATTACATTGCATTGGAATTGGAGAAAAAAGGACATAAGATAGTTCCTAAATTGGATACTATAGCTATGGGAAGAGGACAGATAATATTAAGAGATGAAGATGGAGTATTATGTGGAGGAACAGAACCAAGAACAGATGGAACTATTGCTGCTTGGTAAAATAGAATAAAATAAAATCCTAGCTAATTTTAGATAGGATTTTATTTTTTATTTTTATTTTTAATATTTTTTACTATATTGACTATTATACTAACTATAACAACTAAAAAAAGTATATTTAAATAAGATTGTAAGGGTCTATTATAACCTTCTAAATAATAAATAATAAAGATACTTAATGTACCATAAAATATTGTAAAAAACAATTTAAAAATAAAGGGTATATTTTTATCTTGAATTATTTGTGGTAATATCATAACTGCAAATGCATATATAAAAGAATAAATTATATCAAAACCAATACCATTTAAAATAAAAACTATTATAAAAGTAGCGATTATGGATTTTATAATATTCTTATATTTCTCATACATAATATCCCTCCATTTATATATATTATAATTATATTTTATCATAAGTAGATGTATTTACTAATATGGAATTTGATTTAAATATCATTGTTAGTTTTAACTACTTTTAATTATTAATTCTAGGATAATAAGTGAATATTTTACTTTAGTATAACTTGATACTTTTCGAGGGGAAATTAAGGGAGGGTTGCGATTCTCCCTCATATTTCCCCTCGAGCACCCCATTTTTACACCCTCCAACCGCTTTTTTACTTCTTTCCTCTACCGTTTCTCTTAGAATATAGAAAGTTTTATTGTTGGTATACTTATTTAAAACACAAAGAAGATTGAAAGGTTATGTCTTTCAATCTTCTTTATAAGTGTACACTGTTAACTGTCAACTCTCAACTGAATCTCCATTGTTTTCTTTTATTATTTTTTCTAAATTATATCTAAAATTTACATCATCGTTTGATTCTCTTTTTTTAAATTTTGTGTATACACCGTGTTTCATTCTAAGTTCTTTATTTATATGTCTACGATCCAGAAGGGTATCTATATTATTGTTATCTATAATAAGACCATATTGATTTATAACAAAAGCTTTCTTTCCTATAACCATTGCTGCTAGTCCATAGTCTTGAGTTATGACAATATCATTATTTTCTGTGTTATTCATTATATAAAAATCTGCGGCTTCTTTAGCATTGTCAACGGTTACTACTTCTCCATAGGGAGAATGGATATTGTGATTATAGTTTTTAACTATAACTAATCTTAAATTATATTTTTCTGCTAATTCTTCTATTATATTTAATACAGGGGATGCATCTGCATCTAATAGTATTTTCATATGCTCTCCTTTTTAATCATCATAAGATTTTTTTCTTAGTTGTTTATAATTATATAATTTATTTCTATTATTAGTTTTACTAATAAGAAGTTCTAAAATATTATAAAATATATCATAAGTAGGTCTGTCACAAAATCTTAAAATTGGTTTTATTTCGGCAATTATATAATCTTCTAATTCTTCAATTGAAGCTCCTTCTTCCTTCAAAACAAAGAAATCAAATATAGTATTTGCGGCGATACTATTATTAATTGGATTTCTTTTTATAATAACTTCTCTAGGAACAGGTATTTCCAATAGAAAACATACTACATTTACTTGAAGTGGAAAGAATAAATCATTATAATTATATTTTTCAATTAAATATATAAATACTTCATAAGCTAAGTTATATTCTTTATATAAATACAATGTTAATCCTAAATAGTGCAAGGAAGAAATAGCTATACTCCTATCACAATTATTATTTTTTATAAATGAAATAGCCTCTTCTGCATATTTTATCCAATTAACAGTATTGGTATCTGCCATCAATCTAATTTTAGTTGATAAAGTTAATATAATTCCATTTATATTATTTTCATTTTCATATATTTCTATAATAGGCAATATAATTTTAAAAGCGTTATAATAATCACTAATAGTTATAAGGTAATCAGCATATATTGATTTTATTAAATAAGATTTAGATGATTTTATATCTATTTTATTTAAAATTTCCACTCTTGTTTTGGTGTCGTAAAATTTTAGAGATATCCTAATTAAAATATTTTGTAAGAGCAATTTTATTCCATCAGTATATATATTAAATAGTTCAACAGATTTAAGTATTGTATTATTGTACAATTCTATATTTGAATTATCAAGTTTATTCGCATGGTTTCTTATAAAGTCCAATTGTTCTATATATTCATTTTCAATTACAAAATCTTTATATTCTGTAAGAATATTGATGTACTCATCTAGAATTATATTTATTTTATCAAAATTAAAATTATTAAACTCTTCAATTATTAAACTATCATATGCATTATGTATATTTGAAAGATCATTTTTATAATTGTATTTTAGATTTAGCTTTTGTAATAAACTATCATATATTTCATCGTCCTTGATTATCTCACCATTCTCTATGGAAGATAATGTGGTATTGGAACAAATATATTCATCATTGTCAGATATAAAATCATTTATACTCCAAGTATAAGGATTAGCAATTTTATAGTCATTTGTCCTATAGTACTTTATTATTTTTCCAAGTTTTATATTATCTTCTTCTAAAATATCTAATAATGTCATATTATCATTCCTTAATATAAAAATATTTATTTAACTAATTTTTTAAGAATTAATTTATTCTATTAAATTCAACAAGATATATATATAAATTGTTATGATTTAATTAATAAAACGGAGATTATGCAGTATTTATTTTATTAATAAAATAATTATATTACAT
>RRZT011628776.1_pt1 | contig 20438 bp, 22 predicted proteins | sample 2165551 | NCBI WGS metagenome assembly RRZT01 (sample SAMN10456910, study PRJNA506462) | wastewater metagenome | biome: wastewater; feature: sludge; material: wastewater sludge; isolation source: wastewater sludge with Escherichia coli K12::gfp cells carrying plasmid... | place: USA: Moscow, Idaho... | reverse complement strand
GTGCTATCGGCGGTATTTTTGAAAAGATACGGCAAGGCTCTGCTAGACCAATCGGAGAGATTGCTAGACAGACGGCACGCACTCAGACAAGGGCGGCTATATTTGCATCTAAAAGACGGTAGATTCAAAAATGCAGAAGAGATGGAAAAGGCATTCAACTGGAACGACTCCAGACAAAATGCATTTGCCGACATAAACACCGAAGCGCAAGCCCCGTGGGGTACGGTATTCAAAGAGATGATTCATATGATTCCGGAAATCGCAAAAGCGGTAAATAACGGCCAAAATGCTAATTCCGGTAAAAAGTGATAAATCGGCAGGGTATGTTGTTCGTACTGATTCCTTGAGTTCCTTTTTGTGTTATAATCCATACATATTGATTTTAGATTTTTTAGAGAAACTCCATGAGACTTTCGGCGCAGGATATAGATACGATAAAAAGCGTTATTTTGGCTCATATAGAGGACGCAAAAATATATCTTTTCGGTAGTCGTGTCGATGATACGAAAAAAGGTGGAGATATTGATATTTTTGTTGAGTCAAGTCAAAATGTAACCTTTAGGGACGAGATAAAGATTCTGGCAAAGTTGGAACTATGCGGAATTTATCGTAAAGTTGATTTAGTAGTCAAAACACCTTTTAAAGCCAATCAAAATATATACGAAACTATATCGAAGACAAAGGTGGTATTGTGATAGACGAGATAGTCAAAAAAACGACTTTACATTTAGATCGTGCCAAGTTGGCATTGGCTGAGATAAAAGGTTGGAGCGATGATTTTGGCTGTGATATTTTTGAAAATTTTGAGAAAATAAAAACGATAGATAGCTTTATATATCGATTCATTAAACTTCAAGATATGATGGGCGATAAGCTCTTTAGAGTCTTTTTGGATAAGTTTGGCGAATATAAAGATAATATGTCGTTAGTGGATGTTTTGGATAGACTGGAAAAGCTCGAAATCATCGACGACGGCTCAAAGTGGATGGAGTATCGTAAAATACGGAATAGACTAACACACGAATATCCTAATAATGAAGCAGAGGTTATTGAGGGGATAAAAGTGGCTATGGATATTTTTGATGATATCGAGTGTATATTTTTGAATATTCAGAAATATTTAAAAAGTAAGGCTTTGTAACTTCTTTCTGCCGCTTTATGCGGCTAGCTTTAGTGCCTCAGCGGCTAGCGTAGCCGTATTGGGCTTTGCCCTTTACGGCGTATCTATCTAACGTATATCAAAGTCAAAAAATTCAGAATCAAACAACCCTTTTATCCTCTGAAAATGGCTTGTTGCCTGATTGAGGTTTGCCGCCTCCTGATAGAGAAGCCCTAGGGCGTATACGCTCTCCATGTTTGCCGGATCGTATAGTTTTGATAGTTCAAAAAACGATATAGCGTCCGAGCTGTTACCGGATGCAATTGCAGAAGCTCCTGCCATAAACAGCGAATGGGCGTTTACAAAATCTACGTCAAAAATCAAATTGTTGTATGTTTTGCTAGCCTCTTCAAACATCATTAGATACATTAAAACCGTACCGTACCCTTTTAGTAGTTGAGCTCTGTCGAAATTCTCTATCTTTAGCCGACTCTCATATACCGCTTTTGCTTTTGCTAGCATACCGGATACCCTGCTCATGGCCACATACATATCTCTGGCGATATCAGGACCGTAATAGATCGAATTTGTATCGAATGAGTTGTTGTTTAGGTATTTTTGAGTCTCTTTTGCAAATGTTTTTACGTCGCCGCCGTTGCCGTTTATAAATAGATAAAGTCCGTTGGCGACAATATCTTTTGATAATAGACTTCTTAGAGATTTTGCGTTTGCCTGAGCCAGATCTTTTCTGTTTAGTTTTAAGGACATCAAGGTTCCCATTGCTAGAGGCATAGCTCCGGTTTTTGCCGAGTTGTTTATCCAGTCGAGGGCGGATACGGGGTTGTCAAGGGCAAATGAAAGCATAGCCGCATACTCCGGCTTCCCTGCAAACGTACTGGTGCTAAACAAATCCTCTTCTAGGCTTGATTTTATCCTGTCAAAGTTGATTCCGAGGATTTTTGAGGTGAGGATCGAGAATATACCCGCCTCGTAGTTTTTTGGGTCAAAGTGGTAGGCTTTTGTAAAATGCTTGTTAGCCTCCCTAAAATCACCGCTTTGCGCATACGATAGGGCTAGATTATACAATAAAACCGAGTGGGTCTGGTATTTTGGTTCCAACTCTTTAAAAGCCTTATTTGCCAGATAGACCCTGTGGGAGAGGGCATATTCGATCCCTTTTATCATTTGGGCGTTGATTTTTGACTGTTTGGCGGCAAGCTCCAGATATTCGACACCGGCCTTTACGTCGTCAACCAGTAACCCTGCCTCACCTTTTCTGATTGTTGAGATTGTTTTGTTCGGATTAAAAATCTTATACGGTGCAAAATAAAAAACAATCGAATACGAATTTTTATTGTCATTCAAAAATCCGCTCAAAATCCTACTTTGTATTTTATCGCTCTCAAATGCTTTCTCTTTCAAAAATACCTTGATCGGAAATGCAGAGGATGCATTCTCCTCTGAGATTAGTATCGCCTGTTTTGCAACGTTTGAGGCTTGGGACGGCTGCCTGGCCTTTAAAAAGACAAGGGATTGTGCCATCAGCGGGACTACCTTGTCTTCCCTCTCTTGCTTTGCAGATTCAAACGATGATATAGCTTCTTTATACTTTCCTAGTCTTGCCTGTAAAAATCCCATATTCATAAAATCTTTGTGTTTTTCGTCTTTTAGGATTTTTAGCGTTGCCTCAGAATCATCAAGTGCCAGATATGCCCTTTTAGCTATCTCTTCGGTCTCTTTTTTATAAAACTTTCCGGTCGGGGCATTCACGGCGGCTAATGCTTCGTAGTAATTCCCCTCGTAGTAGCTAATTAGCGCATAGTAGTATGAGTATAGCGGAGAGGCACCGTATTTCGGGAGTGAGGCTCTAGCCAAAGAGAGGTGCTCTCTAGCCTCTTTGCTTCTACCCATTTTAAACAGACATACGGCGGAATTAATAGCACTTGGTAGTTCGTTGTCGGAGCTTTTAGTTGATTTTTTGAAATACTCCAAAGCACCCTCATAGTCTCCGTCCCCCATTTTGGCAACGCCTAGATTGTAGTTTGAGACCGCCTCGGAGTAGATGGATATCTCTTTGAACAAAAGTAGTGCACTCTCTTTGTTTCCGCTGTCGTATAGGATTTTTGCTTTTTCTATGAGTTTTTCGACTTCGGATGGGGAGAGCTTTCTTTTTGTTACCTTCTCCCCTTTTGGTTTTGTGATGTTGTTTTCGGCCTCTTTTGGCTTTTCGTCGGCCGAGAAGACAAAATATAGGATAACCCCGATAATAAGGAGTAGAATCGTCCCGCCTACCGCCGAAGCTATGAGGATTATTTTTCGCTTTTTGGCCTTTGCCTCTTCGGGGTCTATTCTTTTGTAGGCATCCGAGGATAGATCGACATTTTCATGATCCTGATCGTTTTCGACTATTACTATCTCTTCTTCAGCCACTTATAGCCCTTTAAATATATTTTTGGAGCGCTGACGGTATCTCTATCGTACCGTCCTCTCGTTGGTAGTTTTCCATAATGGCAACAATGGTTCTGCCGACCGCCAGAGAGGAGCCGTTTAGCGTGTGGGTGAGCTTGTTTGCTTTGCCGTCTTTGTATCTTATTTTTGCCCGTCTGGCCTGAAAATCGCCGCAGTTTGATACGGAGCTTATCTCTCTATATTTTTGTTGAGACGGTATCCAGACCTCTATATCTATCGTTTTTGCGGCGGAAAACCCCATATCTCCGGAGCAAAGAGCCATCAGTCTATGGGCAAGCCCAAGCTCTGTAAGCATATCGGAGGCACACGATACCATCTCATCTAGCATCGCCATACTTTGTTCAGGTTTTGTGATTGCGACAAGCTCTACCTTGTGAAACTGGTGTTGTCTGATAATCCCTCTAGTATCACGTCCGGCACTTCCGGCCTCTTTTCTAAAACACGGAGTGTGGGCGGTCATCTTTATCGGCAGGGTACTTTCGTCTAGTATCTCGTCGTAGTACAGATTTGTCAGAGGAACCTCGGCTGTAGGTATTAGATAAAAAGCCCTCTCCTCTTCGCTCTCGATTTTAAACAAATCCTCCTCAAATTTAGGGAGCTGACCGGTTCCCTGCATTGTGTCGGCATTGACTATAAACGGTACGCTACAGAGCTCAAAGCCCCTTTTGCCGTTAAAATCAATCATAAAATTGATTAGAGCCCTCTCCAGTCTCGCCCCTTCCCCTTTTAGGATGCTAAAACGGCTTTTTGAGATTTTAGCCGCTCTCTCAAAATCCATCCATCCGAGATTTTCCCCGAGCTCTACATGGTCTTTCGGCTCAAAATCAAACATCGCTGGGGTCAAAACGGTTTTTATGAGGACATTCTCCTCTTCGTCTTTACCGACCGGCACGGAGTCATCCGGTAGATTTGGGATTGTGAGGGCAAAACTGTTTAGCCTTGCCTCTAAATCTTTTGTTCTAGCCTCATACTCAGCCGCTTCCGCTTTTAGCTTATCGAGTTCAGATTTTAGGGGTTCAACGTCTTTACCCTCTTTTTTGTATTGACCGAAAAGTCTGCTTTTTTCATTTTGAAGAGCAAGACACTCCTCCATCCTTCTCTTTGTCTCTTTGGTTTCAAGAGCCAGAGAGCGTAAGGCGTTTAGCATCTCTCTATCGAGGTTTCTCTTTGACAGTTTCGCCGCAACTTCGTCAAAATTGTTTTGTAGTTGTTTAATATCGAGCATCTAGGCCTCCTCGTCCTCTACTATGACTATCTCGTTGGCCGTCTCTTGTTTTTTAAATTTGTGTTTTCCGCAGAATTTATTGTTCATCAAATCCAAAAGTTCGGCGACTTTTTTGTCGGCATCCGGTTTTGTCTCAAACTCGTATGTACCCTCTAGCCCCTCTCTCGTGAAACATCCGCATCTTTTCTCAATTGTAACTTTTACCATATTTTATAATACTCCGACCGCTTCTTTTACTTTTTGCATGATTGGTTCAGCTTTTTGTCTTGCCTTGCTTGCTCCGGCTCTCAAAATATCTCTGACCTCATCCGGTTTACCTAGGTAGTACTCTCTTTTTTCCTTATAAGGCTCAAAATACTTTAGTATCTTATCTTTTAGCTCCGCCTTGAAGATTCCGTACCCCTCTCCCCCTTTTTCGTACCTCTCTTTGTACTCCGCCAGTTCGGACGGTGTTGAGAAGAGTTTTAGGAGGGCAAAAACGTTACATTTTTCAGGATCTTTCGGGTCTTCCACCGGAGTGGAGTCTGTGACTATAGAGTTCACCCTTTTTTTGAGGGTTTTTTCGTCATCGAACATCTCTATCGTGTTTTTGTAGCTTTTGCTCATTTTTGCCCCGTCCGTACCGGGTACGGTAGCTACATCGTCATCTATACTTGCGGTCGGGAGCCTGAAGATTTCGCCGTATTCGTTGTTAAACTTTAGGGCTATATCTCTGGTTATCTCCACATGCTGAATCTGGTCTTTCCCGACCGGAACCATATCCGCATTAAACAGGAGTATATCGGCCGCCATCAGTACCGGATAGCTAAAAAGGCCGTGATTTGCTGCTATCCCTTTTGCCGTTTTGTCCTTGTAGCTGTGCGCCCTCTCCAGTAGCCCCATCGGGGTAAAGTTTGAGAGTATCCAGTAAAGCTCCAATACCTCCGGCAAATCCGATTGCGCCCAAAAAACAGACTTTTCAGGGTCAATCCCTAGAGATAGCATATTTACGGCGGCGTTTAGGGTGTTTGTCCTAAGCGCTTTACCGTCCGATAAACTCGTCATTGCGTGATAATTTACGATAAAAGCAAAAAGCTCTCCGTTTTGTTGGTTTTCAACCATCCTCTTTATCATACCGAAGTAATTTCCGATATGAAGCTCTCCGGAGGGCTGGATTCCCGATAAAATTCTCATATTGTGATCCCGTGAAACATATAATAACTGTCCCACATTATACAAATTGAGAGTTTAATGGAGCGGTTTTCGCCCCTTTTTTCAAGGGGAGCGGATAGTCTAATTTGGGTATTATTTTCAAAAAATAAACCGGATAATTTGCAAATGGCGTATGATTTAGAAGGGAAGCTGGTTGTTGCTATATCGTCGAGGGCTCTTTTTGATTTGGAAGAGGAGAACACGATATTTGACGAAAAAGGGTTGGAGGCATACTATGCCTACCAGATGGAGCGGGAGAACGAGCTTTTAACCCCCGGTACCGGATTTAGACTTGTCAAAAATATCCTCAAAATAAATGATTATTTTGACGGACAAAAGTCGGTAGAGGTGATCATAGTCTCCAGAAACAACTCCGCCACGAGTCTTCGGATTACAAAGTCGATCGAGCATTACAATCTGGGGATTGAGCGTTCGGCGTGGACGAGTGGGGCGGCAATCGCCAAATATCTGGGGGCTTTTAAGACCGATTTGTTTTTGTCGGCAAACGAATCCGATGTGCAGGATGCGATAAACTCAGGTATAGCGGCGGCTAGAATCATGCCGTGTCCCGCCGCATACGGGGAGGATGACGAAAAAGTGAGAATAGCTTTTGACGGAGATGCGGTGCTGTTTTCGGAGGAGAGTGAAAAGATATACAAAGAGCACGGTCTGGAAGCCTTTTTGGCAAACGAGAAACAAAATGCCCTAAAGCCTCTACCGGAGGGGCCTTTTGCAAAACTCCTAAAACTGCTCTCAGGGATACAAAACAGGTTTGAGATAGAAAAATCGCCGATTAGAACGGCTCTCATCACCGCCAGAAACTCCCCTGCCCACGAGAGGGTGATACGGACGCTACATGCATGGAATGTTCGGATAGACGAGAGCTTTTTTCTGGGCGGGGTGGAGAAGTACGAGGTCGTAAAAGCATTTGGAGCCGATATATTTTTTGATGATCAGGATGTCCATCTGGAAAGCTCGTCAAAAGTCGTCCCAAGCGCAAAAGTCCCGTATCGGGAATAAATTTTGTTTGTAACGGCCTAAGAGCTAATTTGCGGTTTTGCCGTAGGTTGGAAATTTTAAAGGAGCTATATGATGATAAAAAAGCTATTTATTTTTGCTTTTGCAGGGGTTTCTTTGTTTGCGGGGGCTTTTGACGGGACATACTCCAGTAAACGTGCCGACATCAAAATAACGGAGAGTCAGGGGGTTGTTCAGTTTGTTTTGCTAGGGGCGGGAACAGGCTCTATGTCCTCGGCGTGTGACCTATCGGGAAATGCGATGATACTATCCAAAAATACCGCCGGATTCCAGACACGTTCCGATACCGGCGGGTGTTCTGTCGTATTTGACTTCTCTCAGGCCGGAGGGCTAAACGTCAAATCAAAAGGGTGCCAGATGTTTTGCACCGATAGATCAAGCTTTGACGGGGATTATAAAAAGACTAAATAGTCAAATCCCCTCCCGTTTTTATCCTATAACAGTCCGGCCGCTTTTAGAGATTTGGATAGCTTTTCGTCGTTTTGAGCCATTTCTCGTAGGACAAAAAGTACCCCTTTCATATTGTCGGTTATCTTGCGGTCTTCTGCCTCTTTTTTATCTCGTAGATATATAGCTATAAACGGTGAAGCAAAGACAAGACCCATCAGGGCATAAATCAAGCTTTGCATAAAATCGAGTCGTTTATCTACTTGCTCAAAACGTTTATCAATCTGCTCAAAACGCTTGTCCATTTGTTCAAAACGCTTGTCCATTTGTTCAAAACGTTTATCCATTTGTCCTATTAGTAGTTTTATATCGTCTTTGGTGGCGGGTTCGTTATTTGCGAACACATTTGAGGCAAAAAATAAAAAAGCTAAAAAAGCAAATACAGCTTTCATTTTGGACTCCTTTGTGATGTAGCTCATATATTCTAGCAAAAGTTTTAAAATAAGCTATTGTCTCTTTTTGGTCTGTTTTTGTTGTTGCTACCTTTGATTATATATCGTTCCGGTAATCCGGATACTCATGTGCTATATAGTATCTGGCAAATCCGACAGATGACCAAGCTTTGACGGGGATTTAAAAAGACTAAACAACAGGCTTTTCTATCCTCTTTAATGCCTCTTTGTAGGCCTCCATCTCCTCTCTTTTGCCTATTGCTATGACGTGAACGACGATTTCGTCGGCTACGATTTCGTATATAATCCGTATTTGCTTTTTTGCGGCGTATAGCTTTCGTAGGCCGGATAGATTGATGCCGTTTTTATTGCCGAGTAGTTCACCTAGCTCCGGAGCGGTTTCCAGTTTTACGATTTGTTTTAGAACCGAGGTTTGCACCCCCTTGTCTAGCCCAAAAAGATCTGTTTTTGCTTTTGGGTGGAGCCTAATCTCGTAGTTCATTTCGTGAAAGCCCAGCCTCTTTTAGCACATCGTCAAAAGATATATACTCCGATTTCGGTGTATTGCGTCTCTCTCTTATGATTTCTAATATCGAGAGTCTCTCGGCGTACTCGTACAACTCTCTCATTTTCTCGTATTCGTCTACGGGGACTATCACGGCCTCCGGCTTATTGTTTCGCATAATAGCTAGCTTCTCTACGGCGTGCTCCGTCACTTTCTCTAAATTTGCCCTAAACCCCTTGACGATGTCGGTCACGGATACCATCTCGTCTCTTGCATAGGATGTCATATTTGTATCCTGATATATATTTTTATATGTATTCTAGTGTCTTTGTCATAAATTTAGTCCATAAAAAATATCTTGAGCTATGTATCTAATTCTTTTTTTAACACCCCATACACAAAATCAGGAGTTATCACCTTTACGCATTGATTATCGTCGCAAGCGCTTTTTCGGTGGTTTGCTGCCGATACGCATGGGGAGCATGCCAGTCCTGCGTATATCGGGGTGAAATTGCCGAGGCTTCCGTATAGGGCGGGGGTTTCGGGGCCGAAAAATACAAATGTCGGAAGATCCGTCACTGCGGCAAAGTGTGCAGGGCCGCTGTCGTTTGTGAGCATCAGACGGCTAACTGCATACAGCGGGGCAAGCTCCGAAAACCCCGTCAGTCCGGCAAAGTTTACGCATCTATCCCCCAGAGCCGCCCTGATGATGTCCAGCCCCTCACGCTCGGATGGTGCACCTGTGAGTAGGATGATGATATCCTCGTAGCTCTCAAGTAGCTTTCTCCCAAGCTCTATATAGTATTTTCGAGGCCATCTGCGAAGCGGCATCAGATCCGAGGCGTTTGCGTTGAAGATTACTATCCGTTTGCTCTCGTCATATAGCGGCAAAGCCCATTTGATTTTTTCGACGATTGCCGCTTTTGCCTCGTCTTTGATTTCGGCTTTTTTGAGTTTGATCTCACCGTCCGTTACCGCCTTTTTTGAGTATGGGGTCTCAGGGGCGCTTGACAGGAGGGCGTTTGTGAGGGAGATAAAGTTTTTTGCTATATGGATATGCGGGTTGTAGGCGACTTTGTGGGTGAGCATATCGCCGCGATATAGCCCCTCGTTGAAAAAAGAGTAAAACCCGACACGGTTCGTCGCCCCGCAAAATCCGGTCAAAAGCGCCGTAAAACGGGAGAAAAGCTCCAAATCTATAACGGAGTCAATCCCTTTTTTCCTGCACCAAACCAAAAATGAGAGTGTATCGACGGCTAGAGTGGAGAGCGAATCCTCTCTAATCGTAAAGGTATTTTCTGTGGTTACCGTATTTAGGAGGCGGAGACTCGGTTCGTTTTTTTTGAAAATAACAAAAAACAGTTCACACCCACTCTCTTTTAGCTTTTGCATAGCGGGGTCACAGAGTATCGTACTCCCCATTTCGCTAAGCTCTATGAGTAGTACTTTTGACGGTTTTTTAGGTTTTTGGAGGGCAAAGAGCGGTTTTAGTAGATATGTCGATAAAAACGATAGAGGAACCCCCGCCCAGTAATCGACCTGTCGCATCAAATCTATATTCATATTTTGCCCCTGCTAATGTGTATTAAAATTTTTTTTACGCTATGTTTTTGCTTCTTATCCATGCCGCAAACCCCGGAACGGACGAGATTATGAGTATTACGCCATACGCTATGGAGACCGCCATGATGGCCTCTTTGGATGCCCCGCTCATCGAAAACAGTCCGACCATCGCCCCCTCTCTGACACCCCATCCGGCAAAGGAGATAGGGAGTATGGTGAGCAGTATCACGAGCGGCATCAGGCACAAAAACGCCCCAAACTCAATCCCCAGATTTGACGATACGGAGATCATATAGACCGCCAAAATCGAAAAAAAGTGTATTGCTACAGACAAAAACACCTGTTTTGCCGATTTCTCCCCGCCTTTGTAGACGGCATAAAATTTTGTCGATAGGGTGTGTAAAAACGATAGTCTCCCCAAATTTTCAAAAACCCCTATTTTGTGCAAAAATAGTAGCCCCAAAAATCCGGCAAGACCTCCGGCACTAATCATAAAAACGGCGTATTTGATACCGTCATGCAGATACGTCGGGGCAAACAAAAGGGCTATGAGGCTGATAATGAGTAGCCCCGTAAGCCCTACGACCCTGTCGATAAAAATCCCGTAGAGTGAATCCGATATTTTGTACCCTTCGTCTTTTAGGGCGATTAGCCGTATCGCATCGCCGCCTACGCTTCCGGGGAGCGCCTGAGAGAAAAAAGAGCCTTTAAAGTATAGCCCCTGATAAAACCAAAACCCTTTGTCAAATCCCAGAGAGTCCATCACCAGTTTCCATCTGTAACCGGAGATAAAGGTGCTTAGAAATTGAAATATTAGGGCAACAAAAAGGAGCGGATAGCTCATCGAAAAGAAAAGCTCCGGCAGTTGCTCATAATCTAGTTTTTTTGATAAAAACCAAAATGCCAACACGGCAAAAGCGAGCTTTATTCCGGTTTTAAAAAGTTCGTTTTTTGTTATTTTATTCAATTAGAAACCCTCTGATTAATTCTCAAATTTTGAGCAAAGCCCAAAATTAGGTCTTCAGCAGACGGCTCTCGCAGTTTACTGCTCTTTAAAAGTGCATATCTCAATTAGAAACCCTGTAAATATAAAAAGTTTTTTCACGAAACCCCTCTTTTTTGGGGCGGAACTCCTCGATTAGAGTCGTATTTTTCCAGATTTTTTTTAACTCTTCCATTTTATCGTCTTTTGAGACGTATATCCCGTTTTTTGAGGCAAAATCGTAATTTTTTTGCCACCTGTCAAATTCGCTAACTCTGGTTTCGGTCGGGATAAACACCTCTTTTTTTAGTTCAAACCAAAGGATAGATGCGGTGGTTAGGTGATCGGCAAATACGGGAGCCGTTTTGTCTATGGACTCTATTTTTGCCGCCAGCTCTTTAAATCCAAACAGCCTCTCATGCGGGTTTTTTGCCCCCGTCAGCCCAAACTCCACCGGAAATCTAGCTATACAGGCGATTCCGATACTAACAACAATCCCTGCCCAAAAAAGCTTTTTTAGATTTTGGCGGGAGATATAGTAGGAAGCTACGATAGAGGCGGAGATAAATGCAGGGGCAACCCAATTTAGCTCCATTTTTTTGTATAGCCCCTTGTAGAGGAAAAAAACTATAGTAAAAAGCGCCGGAAGCACCGCAAAAAAAAGTTTGTCGTTTTTGTACGACTCTTTTTTGATAAATCCGTACAGCAAAATACCGAAAAAGATAGGGGAGAATACGGCAAACATTCCACCGAAAAACTCCAAATCCTCAAGGAGCAAAAGCTTTTTCGCCCCATCGCCGCTCCCGTGTCCGTATTGAAACAAAAACCCTTCAAACCCGTTTTGGATATTCCAAATTAGCGTCGGCGAAAAAGCGATTAGCGCCGCAACTATCGCAATATACGGCTTTTTGGTTAGGTATAGTTTCGGTTTTTTAATTGTTATCAAAATAACCAAAGAGGCCGCTATCAGTACCGCCGTGTATTTGGAGAGCATAGCAAGCCCTATGAGTGCCCCCGTAACGGCGTAAAGCGATGTTTTGTCTTCAAAAAAAGCTCTGGCTCCAAAATACAAGGCCGCCGACCAAAAAAGAACCAAAGGGCTGTCCGGAGTCGTAATAGACAAGCCCATCGTAGCGGCAGGGGAGAGGATAAAGATAAAAAACGAATAAACGGCCGCCTTTTTGTCTTTTAGGAGGTATTCGGCGCTTAGGTATACAAACGCCGCCGCCCCGAAAAACGATACTATATTTACCGTTCTGATTGTCTGCGCCGTATCTCCGAACACCGTTGCCGCTTTGATGGCGTAAGCGATCATCGCCGGATGATCCAGATACCCCATAGATAAATGGCGGCTCCATAGATAGTAGTATGCCTCATCTGTATAAAACGGCAAATAGCCGTTAAACCAAAAGACAAAAGCGGCATAAAAAGCCGAAAAAACGAGGACAATCCCCGTGCTGTAATAGTTCATAAAGTTTTAACCCGTAGTATCCAACAAGGAGGTTTTGATTTCAAAAATTTCTTTGATTCCGGTCTTGATGGAGATATTTTTGCCGTCAAAAAAAGTCAGCTCCGATAGAGCCTCTTTTAAAAATTTATATGTACTCTCAAATTCGACATCAAGAGAGAGTAAGGTTTGATCACCCGTATATGTCAGCGTCCCGCCGACAGGCCCCAAAGTCTCAAATGCTCCGTAAAATTCTACCGTTTTGGCGTTTAACCCCTCCTCCCCTTTTTTGCGAAACTGAACGACGTTGTTTTCATCCAATACAAACGTAAACGCCTCTTTGTTTACCGCTACGGCTACGGAGGAGATGAGGTTAAAATCGTGTTTGTCGGCGGTTTTCGAGAGCTCATCTAGCAAGGAGGCTTTTACTTTTGAAGGTGGGTTGTCGTTTGCTCCGTCAATCCCGTCCTCTTTTTGTCCGGTCTCCGTTTTTTGTTTTGATTTTGCCTCAGTCCCTGCCAAGGCCGCTTTTTTTTGTTTTGCCGCCTCCATCTTCTCTTTGTGTTCCATCAGCGTCTGGATATGCTCCAGTATCTTTAGTGTGGCCTCTTCGGCGTTTGCTCCACGTTGTTCAAAAAACGTTTTAAACATAATATCGGTGATTTTTTTGGCTATATCTTCGACGATGTTTTGGGGGACGGAGCTGAAATCTTTTTGGAGCTCCAGAGATATTTTCTCCAAAAGCTCCCTTTTTAGCTCCTCTTTCATCTCTTGCGGAATCTTGACATCATCTTGAATCTGCCTGATGCCGACAGGTTGCCTGTTTGTCGCCAACCCCCCTTCGACTACGTTTTTAAAACTTTTGAGTTTTTCGGCTATGTCGTTTTGTAACTCTTTTTTTTGGCTCTCCTGCGTTTGCGTTTTTGGGGTCTCTTTTTTTAGTTCGGCCTCTATTTTGTCTTTTGCCTCACCCTTGATTGTTTGTGTTATCGTGATTATCTTTGCTGCCTCGTTTTTTGCGGCTGCGGTGCTCTCTTTTGGAGCCTCTTTGGGGATGTTTTTGTCTGTTTCGGGAGTTTTTGTTTTTGCAAGCTCCGTATCGGCCGCTTTTAGTCTCGTCTGCTCTTTCGGCTCTTTTGCGGCGGTCTCACCTTGTGCTTTTGGAGGTGTTTGCATTTCCACTTTTTGCTCTTTTGGTTGCGGCTGTGTATTGGTTGTTGTCTCCCCTTTTGCGGCGGCTAGCCTCTCCTCTACGGCTATTTTTGTCTGCAATATCTCTTGTTTTTGGTTTTCCGGCTTTGTATTTTGCGGGCTATCCGTATTTTGGCGGGGTTTGTCGTTTAGGGCATCGACTAGCTTATCAAACCCCAGAGCTTTTTTGAGGGTATCGTTTTTGGTTAGCTCTGATTGTAGCAGGGTCGGTTTTTGGACGATATTTTCAAGCAGTAGAGTCCCCTCTTTTTTTACCCCCTCTGCCCAGTATTTTAGCCCTTCGGCAAGCTCTTTTTGGCTAAAAGCCTCGACCGTTTTCCCCTCCACGGTTGCCAGATATTTGTAGCCGTCCTTTGTCTGAAGGAGTTTTTCCAAAACCTCGATAGATACGGGTAGCGATAGTTTTGCCGCATTTGCCGAAATAGTGCCGAGAAGCTCCCTGACGGCCGATGCCCCCTTGATAGAGTCGATCATAGTTTTTTTGCAAGCTCCAGTATCTCAAAAGCGACTTTTAGCTTGTCGCCTCTATCTATTTGTCGGCTAAACGAGTCAGCCAAAAACAAAACCTCATTTTCGTCGGAACCGAAATTTATATCGCCCCCCAAAACGTTTAGGCAGATTGCATCAATCCCCTTTTTTTGCATCGCAAGGGTCGCATTTTGGAGCGCACTCTCCCCGTCTGTTTCCGCCTTAAAACCGACCGTTTTGATCCCCTCTTTTTGGATGGAGGCCAAAATATCGCCGCTTTTTTTTGTTTGTATGCAAAAATCGTCCCCGATTTGCTCTTTTTTGATTTTCCCGTCCGTTTTGTGTGTCGGGACAAAATCGGCAACGGCTGAAGCCATAAACAGATACGGCGGTTTTTGGAGTACCTCTATTTGTTTTTGGTCGATTAACGTCGGTTTTGTCCTTTTTGGCTCTTTTGCCGACATGATGGTTTTATCCAGTTTTTCGGCTAGCTCCGATTGGCTCTCAAACTTTATCCGTTCAATGTGGGTAGTTTTGATGTGGGTTTTGGAGGAGATGAGGGTCACGTCTGCGCCTAGTATATAGGCCGCAACGGACAACGAATCGGCCATTTTGCCGCTTGAGAAGTTGCCGATATAGCGGACATCGTCTATCCTCTCGATACTCCCTCCGCCTGTTACTACGACGTTTCGATACCGCCAAAAATCATCTTTTAAAAGCTCTCTGGCAGAGGCCAAAAATATATCCTCCACATCTGCCAAAGCGCCGTTGCCGACATCGCCGCATGCGAGCCTTTTTGAGCACGGCTCCACAGTCTCGTATCCGCATAGGCTGAGCATCTTTAGGTTTGCCTTTGTGATCGGATGCTCAATCATGGCGGTATTGGCGGCGGGGGCTATCACTTTTGGGGCTTTTGAGGCTAGCATTGTCTGAAGCAGGAGATTATCGGCTATGGCGTTTGCCAGTTTGGCAATCGTATTTGCCGTTGCAGGGGCTATGACGGCTACCTCCCCCCATTTTGCAAAACCTATATGGGTGTTTTCGTTTGTCCAACTCTCGGAATCCAGATGGAGCGCCGTGTATCCGGTGACGGACTCAAACATCAGTGGGGAGATGAATTTTTTTGCCTCTTCGCTCATCACGACCCGTACCGTCGCACCCGCCTTTTGGAACATTCTGATTAGCTCCAATGATTTGTATATCGAGACCGAAGCGGTTACCCCGACCAAAACACGTCTACTGTCTAAAATATTTTCAAAATTCATTGTCTAAGCTCTTTTGAATTTGTTTTTAACGGTATTATCTCATATCGGGAACGATAAATGCAACCTTAAAAACAAAAAACTTCAGGCTTTAAAGATGGAAAAGATAGTAAACGGGCTAAAAAACGGAGATACGATACTCTATGTAGGCATGGGGATTTACGAGGGGGCGGAGTTTTCGGACGGTTCGGCCGTCCCTTTTGATAGCGATTCGATGATACTGGCAATGAACGATGGGAGGGCGATGGCTCCCAGACTGATGTACGAATACACCAGGGCCGCTATGAGTATCGAGCAAAATAGAGGGCGAAAATTTTTGGAGCAAAAAATGTCTTTTTTGTTTGCCAAAGCGCCGCAAAAAGTAAAAGTTTTGGAGCTTGTCGAAAAGCTAAAACCAAAATATATTATCGATATGAACTACGACTTTGAGATCCCAAAAATGTACTCAAACGAGCCGCACTACGTCATAATCGGCAAGGCCAGAATCGGGGCGGAACTGGATAGATTCGAGATTATGGAGTGGGATAACGGGGCAAAAAAATACGAAAAGGTAGACAAAGAGTTTTTGAGGCTTGATATGCCGATAATCTTTAAACCGATGGGGTCTATATCGCCGAACCCTACTTTTATCATTTCCGATGCCGATTTTGTCGATTGGCTCACCGAGGCCATGGGTGGGTTCGCCGTCCCACCGTCACTCAAGGAATATAGAGAAGGGAAACAATACCTGATGTTAGGGCTTGGATTTGCAAAAGACACCGAGAGGATGGTGGCAAACGAGCTAACTCTGGGGTTGTCGGGTGGATATTTCGTATACGCCAAAGAGCCGACAAAAAACTGTCTAAAGTTTCTAAAATCCCACAATATGGAGCTAATAGCTGAAAATCCAAACGACTTTGCGGCGAAGCTACTTGAAGTAGTTTAAAATCCGGTTATCAAAAAATCTATTGCGGCTATTATTTCCGCTCTTTTGTCTTTAAGCGAAGTCACCTTGTCGCCAAGTATGGACAATGGGGCACCCACAAGTTGCGATGTAGACATTGCAACTTTTTTATTTTTTACCTCAAACACAGGGTTGAGATGTTTTGCCGTTTTGGACTGTATGACCAGCGGCACAATAACTCTTGTTTCAAGTGAGGATAAAATATCCGCCTGAACATCTAGCAGATACGGCACCTCTTTGTTTGTGTTCGGATTTGGATTGGCGTAAACATCAAACTGCGCCATTAAAAACTCCTAAAAGAGTCACCAAAAGCGCCGTTTTTACGGATACGCTCGTTGTACTCCTCGATGGCTGCTTTGTTCTCTTTTTCCCACTTTGCCGCCTCTTTTTGCCTTAGCATCTCGGCGACTTTTTCTTCCAAAGCTTTTGAAAGATTGATTTTATACTCTTTTGCCAGAGTCAAAATTTCACTATTTATGCTGACATTTGCCGCTTTTTTTGGAGCAGACGGATTATAAAAACTTGTACTCACTGCATACTCCTAGATGCGCATTTAATATGCACATATGATACATCACTTCTTTCCAAAAAATCTCTCAAAAAATCCGGTAACATTTTTTTGCGGTGTGCGGGAGAGTGCCAGAGAGCCGCTCTCTACGTTTTTGGTTACCGTAGTGCCTGCCGCTATCATGGTGTTGTCCTCTAGTGTGACGGGGGCGACTAACTGGGTATCGGAGCCTATAAATACGTTTTTGCCGATGACGGTCTCGTATTTTTTTACCCCGTCGTAGTTGCAGGTGATTGTCCCTGCTCCGACATTTGTCCCCTCGTCTGCCGTGCAATCCCCCAGATAGCTGAGGTGTCCCGCTTTTACGCCGTTTAGTCTGGCGTTTTTACACTCTACGAAGTTGCCGATATGTGTCCCTGTGATGTTCGTTTTCGGTCTCAGCCTCGCCATCGGCCCACAGTCGGAGTCTATCATTACGGCATCCTCTACGACGCTTCCGGCTTTGATGATGCTTCTCTCGATCCGGCTAGCTCCTTTTATGACACAGTGGCTCTCTACCTCACACTCTCCGACAAACTCTACGGAGTCCTCTATATAGATGGTTTGCGGGAGCCTCATGGTTACCCCCTCTCTCATCCATTTTAGCCTTATTTTGTCTAGCATCAACTCTTCGGCGTGCGCCAGATCTGCTTTTGAGTTCACCCCCTTGAACTCCTCTTCGCCGACCTCAACCCATTTGACGCTTTTGCCGCTCTTGACCCCATACCCTATCGTATCGGTCAGGTAGTACTCTTTTTGGGCGTTGTTTGAGTCTATTTTGCCTAGCGCTTCAGCCAAAAAACTCCCTTTAAACGCATATACTCCGGCATTTACCAGCCCTATTTTTTTCTCTATCGCCGTAGCGTCTTTCTCTTCGACTATCCTTACCACCTCGTCGCCGTCGGTCACTACTCTGCCGTAGCCGCTAGGGTTTTTGAGACTTATGGCGCACATCACGGCATCGGCATCATAGTCTAGTAGCGGCATTATCGCTTCTGCCGTTACGAGCGGCATATCGCCGTTTAGGACTATCACTTTGTCGTATTTCGGGAGTGCGGCCATCACGGCTCCGGCTGTCCCCGGATAGTTTAGGTGGTCTTGGAGGAAAAAGCCGACATCGGGAAACTCTGCTTCAATCTTTTTTTGTATCATCTCTGCTTGATGAAATAAAACGACCTGTACGTCGGAGCTTATCTTTTTTGCCTCTCTGACGGCGTAGTAGAGCATCTCTTTGCCGCATATCTTGTGGAGGACTTTCGGGAGGCTTGATTTCATTCTGGTGCCTTGTCCGGCGGCCATAATCACAACGGAAACAGACATTTTAAAAAACCTTTTTGAATATATTGAAGCATCGGGTTGATTCTCAAATTTTGAGCAAAGCCAAAAATTAGGTCTTCAAAGCGAGCGCTCTCACAACTAGTTGTTATGTGTTATTTATGGTAAATTTTAGACAAATTTGATTTAAAGGCGGTGGCTTTAACCGTCTGTTGGTTAAAATCTTTGTTATGAAAAGATTTTTAGCGCTCTTTATTTTTATCGGCTTTTTTGCTATTGATATCCTATCGGCGGCACCACTGACACCACAAATCCCTATCGTGGATTTGTCGGTAAACGCACCGGAGAAGCCGGCGCAACTCGTAAAGAGCCTAAATATTCTCCTGATTCTCACCCTTCTTGTCCTTGCTCCGTCTTTGGTGATGGTGATGACGAGCTTTACGAGGCTCATCATCGTATTCTCATTTCTTAGAACCGCAATCGGAACACAGCAGATGCCGCCTACTCAGGTGCTTGTCTCTTTGGCTATGGTGCTCACGTTTTTTATCATGGAGCCTGTCGGCAAAAAGTCGTACGACGAGGGGATAAAGCCGTATATGGAGGAGCGGATAGGGTATGACGAGGCGTTTACCAGATCTGTTACCCCTTTTAAAAACTTTATGATCAAAAACACGAGAGAAAAAGATCTGGCGCTGTTTTTGAGGATAAAACACCTCCCGAATCCTAAAACCGTAGAGGATATCCCGCTTACGGTGATTATCCCCGCTTTTATGATTAGCGAGATGAAGACCGCTTTTGAGATTGGATTTTTGCTGTTCTTACCGTTTTTGGTCGTCGATATGGTCGTCTCCTCGGTACTGATGAGTATGGGTATGATGATGCTCCCTCCTGCCATGGTGAGCTTGCCTCTAAAAATCCTACTGTTTGTTATGGTGGACGGATGGACGCTACTGATCGAAAATCTCGTGGCGAGTTTTAAATAAAATATGCTTTGTCCCCATTTCGGCGTATGTAACGCCTGTATAAATTATGAAGGCGGTTACGAGGCACAGCTAGATAGAAAGCTTCAAACGTTAAAAGCCGAGTTTGGATACATATGGGACGGCGAGATAGATGTATTCAAAAGTCCTGAAGCAAACTTTCGGGATCGTGTGGAGTTTCGAGTTTACAAAGAGGGGGATGAGAGGCTTTTTTTTGCCCTCACAAACCGTGAAAAGAGATTTTTTGAGGTGTGTGAGTGTGAAATCCTCTCAAAGCCGCTAAATACCCTCGTAAAAACACTCCCGAAAGCACTCAACGATGCGAAGCGGCTTAGAGAGAAGCTATTTTCAGCTGAGCTTTTGGGTAACGGTGATAGCGACGCTGTCCTCAACCTTGTTTATCATAAAAAGCTAGATACGGCGTGGGAGGTGGAGGCGGAGGCTTTATCAAAAGAGTTTTCTATTTCGGTCACCGGACGCTCAAAGGGGGAGCTAAAAGTAATCGGCAGAGATTATGTGACAAGAACCTTTGAGGTCGGAGGCGAGAAGCTACGCTATATAATCAAACAAAACTGCTTTAGCCAGCCAAACGGTAGCGTCAACGAAAAAATGCTCGGTTGGGCGCAAAACGCCGCCAGTGGGACGGGGGATCTCATTGAACTTTATTGCGGAAGCGGGAACTTTACGGTAGCGTTTGCAAAAAAATATAGACGGGTGTTCGCTACGGAGGTCGTCAAAGAGGCTATAGATGCGGCAAAAACAAACAAAGAGCTAAACGGACTTGAAAACCTCTATCTCGGGCGGATCTCGGCGGAGGAGGCTACGCAGGCTCTGGGTGGAGAACGGGAGTTTAACAGGTTGTCGGGAATCAATCTGCAAGATTTTGATTTTCACACTATTTTTGTCGACCCTCCAAGAAGCGGACTAGGCCAAAAAGGGAGAGAGTTTGCGGCGGGATATGATGAGATTATCTATATATCGTGCAATCCGGTAACCCTAAAAGAGGATCTGGAGTCTCTGACAAAAACCCACAAAATAGAAAAATTTGCCGTATTTGACCAATTTGGGTATACAAACCATCTCGAATGCGGTGTAAAATTAAATCGTTTATAAAAAAATACGCTAAAACGGGTAAAGCCCGTTTTGCTACGCTAGGCGCTATGCCCCTAAGAGCCGCTAGCGGCGAGGGCAGTCTGCCGAAGACCTAATCTTGGGCTTAGCTCAAGATTTGAGCATAAATAAAAATATAAGGCGGCGATGGCAGTCTGCCTAGACCAAAATTTACGGCTCCGCCGGAAATTTGAGTATAAATAAAAATGGAGCAAAATATGGAATGTACAATACCTGTACCGTTTGGAGCAAATGAGTCAGAGATGATAAAAGAGATTTTGGC
>RRZT011279206.1_pt1 | contig 20447 bp, 22 predicted proteins | sample 2165551 | NCBI WGS metagenome assembly RRZT01 (sample SAMN10456910, study PRJNA506462) | wastewater metagenome | biome: wastewater; feature: sludge; material: wastewater sludge; isolation source: wastewater sludge with Escherichia coli K12::gfp cells carrying plasmid... | place: USA: Moscow, Idaho... | reverse complement strand
GTTCGTATTGAATATCGTAAAACAGAGCAATTGTGGTGCTCGAAGTCAGAGAAACAAGCTAAAAAGAGCCGGCTGGAATGACGACTATCGGGCTCAGTTATTCTTTGGTTAAAATATCAACAAAGTGTGCTCCCGCCCTGCCTCGTGGCCCGCGTATGCCACGCGAACCGAAATATCAGTATGAAGAAAATGGTGTCGTTAAAACCTGGACCGGCCAGGGCAGAACGCCGAAAGCCATTGCCGATCAGCTGGCAGAAGGCTTCGACCTGAGCGACTTCCTGATCAAGTAGTCGACTGCAAGAGACAAACAGAACCGCCTTCGATGGCGGTTTTGTTGTTTCTGCGACCGATCACGGTAAAGAGCCGGTGGTCGGGAGCCTTGACCCAGGCCAAATGAGCGGGTGTTTTAGGGTCTTCATAAATTTTTGTAAAAGTGTCAAACCCAGTGCTGGTGCGGTCTGGCGGCTAGGCAATTTAACATATTATCGGGGTGACGCGGTGAGGCTTTTGACGGGCTTTAGAGCCACCACATGACAGACGTCCCCCTGCTGGCCATAATGGGGCTGGCCGACCGGAGCTGGTGGCCGTCACGACTATATAAAGGAAGAGGATGGATCGCAGATGTTGGGATTGCGCGTGGAGTACCCGATAGCACGAGGTGAGTATTCGACCGGGGTGGTGATTGCTCACGATCCGGTGAGTGATGATGTGAAGGTGCAGGATGAGGTCGATGGTGAGGTCTATCGTGGCTCTGCCGACCAGATCACTGTGCTCACTGATTGATGGTACACGGCAGCGGCTGACCCGATCCGTCGCTGCACACAATTTCCGACCAAGACACTGGCATCCCCGAGCCGGTCACGCATTTTTCCCCTGAACGTCCACCTGCAGACTCGCTGGAAGCCTTCCGCTCGCTAAGTCCCCCTCACTGTTCGAAAACCCAGCAAATGAGTCCGGCTCTGGACGAGAACTCTCGATGAGATATAATAGGAATTATATCTCATCGAGACCCAGGAGCAGGATATGGCCATCCATCTACGTTGCGCATTTGACACCTACTACTTAGGTGATACAGCAATCATGCTGATCGACCGAAGCGAGCCGTTCTTCGCTTCGGTGACCAATGATGCCGACCAGGTGATCCCCTGGCTGGAGCAGAACGTCGATGGTGGGATTGGCCAGCGGAAGGTTTACTACCGTGATACCGATGGCCGCTATGACGAATTGTTGGTCAAAAATGGCCAGTTTGACGGCTTCAAAGCCTGCACCGCCAGTCAACAGACCCATTTCAGAAACTTTTATTACGCCAGTCCAGCTACGCTATGACCGCCTTGGTGACATCCCACTCCCTGCTCCCGCCCGCTGGTGTCGCGGGCCCGGTGCAACTCGACACTCAAGCGCTACGTCCGGATGACCTGTCGGAGCTGATGCGTCAGGGACGGTTGCGCGGAATACGGATAGAAGAAGACCCGCGGATCCAAGAAGCCATGAGCCGCTTTAGGCAGGAATTTCTGGATTCGCAGGACGCTTACTCACCCCGAACCGTCATGCAACTGCGCTCGATGTGGGGTCAGTTTGACGAGTGGTGCATTGCAAATGAGCTGCAGTCTTGCCCTGCAGAATTGGAAACCGTAAAGCGTTATCTCTCACTTAGAGCGGAGGACAAGCACCGCAACACCCTGGCGATGGACAACTGGGCCATTGGCAAGATCCACCGAGAGAGTGGCTGCCCGGATCCGACCATCGACACCAGTGTGAAGAAATTGCTGAAGGCCCTGACACGCAAGAAGATCATAGCCGATGAAGGCATCAAGCAGGCGTCCCCTTTACGGGAATGTTACCTGGACGAATTGGAACATCGGTGGTCTCGCAGTCCACTGCTGGCCGACAAGCGGGACATCGCCATCTTGATGGTTGCCTATGAGTCGATGCTGCGGGTATCGGAACTGGCCCGCATTAAGCTCTGCCACTTGAAGGTCAACCCTGACCGGTCGGCCGTGTTGCTGATACCCCGGACCAAGACCAACCATTCCGGTGAGCCCGATGTGACTGTCCTTTCCCGTCAGGCAATGCGCTTAGTACAGGACTACCTAGAGGCGGCGGAACGTCCTTTCGACACCAAGCTCGATGAACCGCTGTTTATCGGGATCACCCGTTACGGCAAGTGCGCTAACAGCCGGGAACCACTTCGCTACTCGACGTTTGACCGGCTCTATCACCGGGCGTGGGAGGTATTGGACCTCGAATCTGCCGGTATTCTGCCATTTACCTGTCACTCGACTCGGGTTGGCGCGGCGCAAGATCTGGCCACCGCCGAGTTCAATGCCCTGCAGATCCAGCAGTCCGGTCGCTGGGCGAATGAAGCGATGGTGCTGCGTTATTGCCGTGGGATCATGGCTGAAGATGGGGCCATGGCCAAGTTCCGAAACCGGCGTCGATAAGAGATCATTGGTGGCCTTCTGTGTGTGAGAAAAACGTTTGTGCTCAAGGTTTTTCAAATTCACCAATGTATAATTCGCGCTGTTCAAAACAGGGAACTGTCGCGATCAGGCCGCTTTCATGCTCGTAACTGACATGATCGTGGATGTATAAAGGAGAGGTGCATCCACAGGTGAATTGTCGGGCAGGTGCAAGGAATGACACGACAAAAATGATGGCTCATGACCATCATCCATGTCTCTGGGGTAAGCCTCCACCGTCGCAAGTGGGGGCTCTTTTTTACGCCTGTGGTTCCCAAGGCATCTGCAACAGTCTGATTGCCTCATCGTAGTTTGGCCCAGGCTCTGGCGGTAAGTAGTAGCTCCTCAAGGCTCTGACGTTGTCTTGGGCTGTTCGGACGGTGAAGAGACGGTTGCGGATCACCTGCTCGGAGAGTTGGTGTTTGCTGGCCGCGATTTTGATGTCCCGACCGAACACCAGCACATCGCGCAGTGCATTAACGACGAGACTGCGGTTGGTCGTGTTGTAGAGAGGAGTTGTGGGTTCCAGCAACACCATAAGCTGGTTGAAGTGGTCGTGGCTTAACCGTTCTCCGCCCCGACGCGCCTTCTGTTCATCATATTCTGGCCACGCCAGCAGCGATTCTGGCGTGATAAAAGGGCTCGGTTCAGGCTGATCCTCAAGGCGGGCAAACAGCGGATACTGGTCGTCATACTCCTCATGGGTCGTGTGCAGCTCCTCTGCGAGGTGCAAAGCCATGGTCTGTGCGAGCTTGGAAAGATCCGACTGGAGGTGGCGGTAGGTGGAGAGGTAATCCACCGCGACCCCCGCCTCATGCACCAGGGAACGAGTTGAGGCTTGCTCGTCTAGCAAGACATCTAGCATCGCGTCATGCGAGTCATCCATGGTGCTTCCCTCCGTCTTTTCCCCCGATTTAACACCAAATTGTGTAATGAAAGGTTTGATTTAACACGCATTACTGCGAAATCGGCACCAGATATGGCCTGTCGTGTCCGGTCACCCGGTCTGAGTGGACTCTTGCGGCGTTTAGGGTAGGCGTGTCCGATACCACGTCATCACCCCACCCTGCGAAGGGCGCTTATCGACATCGAATAGTTGGGCGCGGTGAATGACCTCTCGCCAGCTGCTGCAGTCGTATTGGCTGGGGGATAAATCCGGCCAACCGTGGGTTTGAATGTGGAGGATAGCGTCGTTGAGCAGTGTCCAGCCGTCGATCGCGAGTGTTTCCTCGGCCTGCTGCAGCTGTATGACGATGGTGGTGGTTCCCCAGTTGTCGACGGGTTGGCCAGGGATGCTTCCATAGAGACTAATATGCTTAAAGTCAGCGGACTTCACGAAGTCAGCCATGGCATCGTGGTTCTTTTTGAAGCCGTCCAACACGGCATTTAGCGCTCCTAAGCTCTCCCTGATGATGCCAAGTGATTCCGCCAGATAGTTGATCGCTTCATTGCAGCTGGCCTCCGAATGAGTGTTAAACCGCACATGAAAGCAGTGAACCAGCTCATTTCGCAATGTGAGGAGTTGCGTGAGTGTTTGGTTCAACCATAGGCTGTCCTTCTCGTCTAAACCGTGACTGACGGTGACCCGCGGCCCGGTGAAGTGCTCCTCAGCGTCATCTGGTTCGTCTTTTAGTGTCGTTCTCTCGCAAAACTGCTTTACCAAATATCCCAGCGTTTGGGTGGCGAGCGCATGTCGATCGGCCTCAATCTTACCGGCCAGCTCATCTGGGTGACCGCTTATCCGCAGAATGGGCAAGATCCCCTTGAGCTTCACTTCGAACATATTCATGTTGAGCAGGCAGCGACCGTACTGCAGGGCGATGTGGTCTTTTAATGCCGTTATTACCGGCGGATCGTTCACCGGTCCATGTCCCGCCATACGGAGGTTCCTTGAGTAGACAGGCTCATCTGCAGAACCAGAGAGCGTTAGATGCACATGACCATGTGCTCGGACTTTGCCATTTTAAAGGGATGCTGCCACCGGCCACCAGCCCCGACGTTCAGGGAGCTGCAATCAGATGCAGTGACGAGGCCAGACGGGGTACCAGGGTGGAATGTCAGCTTTCGCGGGCTGATGTCCAGCGCGGACATCGAGGTGTAAGCCTCATCACCAGGACATCGCATTCCTGTGACCGTCGTCTAACTTGTGGCCATGGAGTCATCTGGCATTGCTGCTAGGATATTGGTCGAACCAGTTCTCAGTCGCGAGGCGTTATGGAACCGCAGTCTCTGTTTGAAACCCGAGAGCAATACTTTTTTGTGTCGATGGCGAAACACGCCTTTTATCATGCAGAGCATGGGATCGTGTCCGTGTCAGATCCCATTCGTATGAGTGATGCCGAGCAGTACGGCCTGAGCCCACTCATCCTGTATGGGCTGAGCGTACCGGGCACCGACGTTTACTGGATCACCTACTCGTCACCTGACCGGCCACTGCCCTTGCTTCAGGTGCTGCAGCAGGCGTGGACTAAGGGCGAAGGTTTAAGGGGCGTGCCTGACATCCTCCGTATCAACAAGCATCTGGCGCAAGCCTGTCCCACGCTCCCCACGGAACTGGCCAAACTCGGGGTGGAGGTCAAGCTCCCCGAACACGGTTATCCTCTCTATGGTGTGGCGCTGAACGCTATTCAGAGGCGCGGCCAGTTTCCCATGGCTCGAGTAAAGACACGCAAGACAGACTACGAAGACGCTCTCAAGGCAGCGTGCGATTCAGCCCTACGATGTCATTTGTGGCGCACGACCAGTACGCTTGAGAGCAAATCGAAAACAGAGTTGATGGTGCGCTCGGCAGCGTGGTTGCGTTTGCCCAAGCGACCGCTTGCCAGCAGACGCAGACCCCCCCTTGACTGGACACCCGGCGCGTGGCTCACCGAGTGGACGAAGACCCTGCCTCCGGAGCAACCGCGACACTTCGTCTGCTACCCATTTGAAGTTCATCATCATTTGTATATGAAAAGGTCACCAAAGAAAGTGCGAGTGGCCCCGAAGGAAGAGCTGGATGAGTGCCTGGCACAATGAATGAGCAGCATGAGGCGTCACAAGCCATCCCCCGAGAACATTTTTTCCATGTCTCGATAGCGAAGCATCTCTTCTATCACCCCAGCTATGGGATTGTGACGGCCAACGAACCCATTCGCTTGAAGGATGCCGCGCACTACGGCTTGAGCCCGCTCATCCTGTATGGGCTGAGCGTGCCCGGCACCATCGTGCAATGGCTTAACTTTGCTCGTGTGGAGCAACCTCTCCCCTTACTGACGGTATTGGGCGAGGCGTGGTTAATAGCCGATGGCTTACGGGGTCATCCAGACATCCTTCGGGTCAACAAGCACCTTGCGCAGTCTAGCCCTGACCTGGCGGCGCAATTGGCGCGGATTGGCGTGGAGCTGAAGGTCACCGAGCCGGGGGACAGGGCCCTCTCGGGGGGGCTACGATCGGTGCAACACAGTACCCTTTGGCTCCTGCCTGGGTATGAAAAGCGTGGGCCAGACATCGAAGACCCATTGCTCGTGCTGCGTCGAGTCGCCTTCCAACGGCACCTATTTAGTACGAAACACCCGTTCTATGGCACAGAGCGAAAGGAGATCGTGCAGGGCACTACTGAGTGGTTGGCCTTACCCGGAAGGCGGGTCGTGTCCCTCTCAAGTGTGGGTGGGCAGGATTGGATCAAAGGACCGTGGCTCACCGCGTGGGAGAAGACGTTACCGCCCGAGAAGCCACGTTTCTTTTGGACCGACGCCGAGGAAAGAGAAACCCGCCTGCTCATCGGGTCTTCCGAAGAGGAGGATGATGCCGATGAGGACGATGAGGACGATGAGGTGGACGTAGAAGATGGCCTGTTGTCTTACTTTGACGATAACACCCGAGAATTAGTGAGCAGTCTCATTGACTGCTGGCCCTGCTCACCCCGCGACATCGCAAAATTCGTTGGCGTCACCCAGCGTGAACTGCACTGGTACGCCACGGACAAGGCGGATCTAGATGACGTGGTTCTCATCCATGTGCGTGGGCTATTCCAATTGGAGGTTAATACATTCGCGCACACCTTCATTGCGTCTGGCCCTTATGTGTTGGTCGCCCGCAAAGCAGACTCTATTTATTTCGTCTATGCCGAGCTATCGCAATGCGATGACACTGAGCCCTTTGAGTTGGTGCCAAGCAGCGGCGAAGCCGATCCTAGCTGGCGCTACGTGCTCATCAACCGCGATGATGAACCGCAGGCCATCGTGATGGTGGCCCGTGGCTCAGAATTGGCTGACCAGCTTGGCGATCTCTTCAGTAATTATGGAGGGGTAAAAAGTGTGGACCGGGCGCTCTACCGTGACGTGGTAGCGACCTGTGCCCGAGCGGCGGCAAGCCCAGAAGCCTACTTCGCAGAGATGTGTCTGTTTCAGCGCCGCTATCGGGCACGCGGGTCATCCTAACCCTCGCACAATTGCTGGCGGCACCAGGAAAACAGAAGCCCGTTCCCCCCTTACTGTCCGAAGCGGAATATCACCGAGGCAGCCGCCTCATCGCCCGGTAAGCGTTTTTCCGTCCCGCGCGGGCATGGGCTTGTGTCCTCATCTCTTGACAGGATGAGTCCCTGGACATCATTTCAATGAAACCCATGGAGTCCAAAAACGCTGAGCAACGGGGTAAGCTGGTCACCATCTGATCGAGACCTCAACCTTCGCGGGGCGTTATGCAGCAAGAGTCACCTCCCACTCCCAGAGAACAACACTTCCACGTCAGCATCGCCCAGCATCTCTTTCATCATCCCACCCATGGGATTGTGTCTGTGGCTGACGCTATCAGCCGAAAAGCGGCAGAGCAGTACGGCCTGAGCCCCCTTCTCTTGTATGTGCTGAGCGTCCCAGACACCCATCTGCATTGGAAGACCTTCTCGCCTGCCGATAGGCCGCTGCCCCTGCAACAGGTATTGCAGCAGGCGTGGACAACCGCCGATGGCTTGCGTGGCAACCCAGACATCCTTTGTCTGAGCCCATCGTTGGCGCTCTCTTGCCCTGAGCTGCCCGCTCGTTTGGCTCGTCTCGGGGTTGAGGTCAGAACCACAGACAGCGGGGATAAAGCACACGCGGCGTTTCTGCGAACCGCGCAGCAGCAAAGCAGATGGACGCTAGGTGGCTACAACAACATCGCGACCAGCCTCGAAGAGTCTGTTCCGGCCCTGTGCCGCGCCGCGCACAGAGAGCTTGAGATACGGGTGTTGTTAGGAGTCGAGAGCCTGTCACGGCGGGGTTTGCGTAAGCGCACAGAAGAGTGGTTGTCCTTGCCAAAGCGTCAGTGCGACATCGAGGCAGAGGTGGAACTCGACTGGACCGCAGGCCCTTGGCTCACCGACTGGGAGCATTCCTTGCCACCAGAGCCGCCGCGCTACTTTCGCAGCCTCGCAGAGGCAGGGCAAACCCACCTGCTCACCGGGTTGCACGCAGCGCAGGAGACCGAGGATGAGGGCTATGATGGGGACGATGATCACTATTGCAGCTCGGGTCATGCCTATTCCAAAACGCCGGAGCTGGTGAAGCATCTCGTCAACAGCTGGCCCAATACCCAGCTTGAGATCTCCAAACATGTCGGAGTCTCGCGCCGGGAACTGGACTGGTACACGAGGGATAAGGCCGGGCTCAACAGGCGGGTGATCTTTCACCTCGAAGACGTATTCAACCTGGAATTTGACGAGTTCACAGGTGATTACCAGGCGCTCGGGCCGTTCGTGCTGGTGGCCTCCAACACGACCTCCATCAAGTACCTGTTTGACGAGGTGTCACAAGGCGGTGATGCTCAGCCCTTTGAGGTCGTGCCGCGTGAAGGGGAACTCGATCCCCTCTGGCGCTATGTGCTGATCAAGCGAGGCATGTGGCCAGTCTGCATCATCATGGCGGCGCGGGGCTCGCAGCTGGTGGAGCAGCTGCCAGCGCTCGTCGTGAATTACCAAGGGGTAAGAGGGGTGGATCCGGCGCTGTACCGTGATGTGGTGCTGACCTGTGGCCGCGCATCGAAAAGCCCGAGAGATAACGTCAGGGAGATGAAGGAGTTTCAAGTCCGCTATCGGGAACGCTGGTCGATCTGGGTCTAAGTGGCCCTCATCATGGCAGCGGTCATACGAGGTGACGGCTGCCATGGCGGGATTGCAGCGCCTGCAGGGCCGCAATTATCGAGAAAAGCCCTGGTTAGCAATGGCATTCACCAAGGCTTCTTCTTCCTGCCACCAGGTAAACTGCACAGCGTGAGCCTCGGTCGTGTGCAGCTCAATACCTTCTTCAGCGAGACGTTCGTAGAAGTCGGAAACCTTCGGGTAATTCGCATCGAGCACGGCTTCAATCTTTTGCTCGTCAGCAGTGAGCACCTTGCCATAACCCTTGTTGGCCAGCATGAAATCATGCTCCCGCGCCTTCCTGGCAACCTCTCTGGCTGCTAATTCGAGTTTGGTCTTCTCGTAGTTGTCTTGGGCTTCTTTGAGTTGCTTCGCTTTCTCTGCGGCCTCGGCCAACTTGCCTGCCGCCCTGCGTTCTTGTGCGGAAGGCCGGTAATCCCAGAGCACGAAACCAACCACTGCCAACGCCACTATCGCTAATACTTCCAAGGTTTTTCATCCCTTCTACGAGGCCACGTTAGCCTTGTTTCATGGCGCTGATTCTGCCTGCTCTCCCCTGTCAGCAGGCTTAATGGGAAAACGAGTGGCTGAAAGGGTAGCCATTGCAGCGTGTCCCGCCGCTGGTGGACGGTACGGGCGACCAGCCAGCCTTCCCACGAGGCCCAGGAGCCGATCCGCCCATTACGTCCTGCGAGGACATCGAGGAGAAAGCTAACGGACCAGTGCGATGTCCGAACTGGACAGTGAGGGTCACCTGATAAAGGTTTTCCAGGGTAACCCGGATGGTCGGCTGAGGGTTGGCCAGTCGTTCAAGCACGAGCGTTTAACAGCGTGGGTCAACCCATTCCGCGTCGTTCCAAGCGTCGTAGTCTTCGGGCGAGACGAGACCAGATTCCCCATTGGCTACTGCGTGCTGATAAATAAACGGGTACATCGGATCCAGGCTTGCGAGCAGACCAGAAAGCCTCTTTCGACGCTCACCTTTAGACCAGGAACAGAACATCGCCCCACGACTGTTTAGCTTTTCCTCGGCCCATGGATGAGCTGGGTCGATCCGGTTCCAGCGCTGGATGATGTCCGTAGCCTGAGTTTTGAACTCATAGGCGATGGCCTCTTCGATGACGTATTCCAGCGCATAGGTAAGCGCTTGGTACTGCTTGTTGCTGTCGATGAAAGCAAGGGAAGCTCGCAGCATACGGCTTTGCAGCAGTAGCACCGGCCATAAGATCTCAACGCCATAACGGATCCCCATTTCAGGATAATGCTCAGGGGGGTCGATAATCTCACGCTCGGCTTCATAGGCTTTACGGACATCGTAAGCAAGCGCCAGAAAGAACCCCTCCTTATCCTTGATCAGGGGGGATTTCTCATTCACTTCGTGAACGACCTCATGCAGGGAACGCAGCGTTGTGTAATCCCCGACGAGCACTATGCCCGCATGGTTTTTCAAAAGTTGGCAGGTCAGCACGTAGTCATCTCTCCATCATGACCGGGCAGCGGTGGGTCATCCTCAAGCCTGCCCGTAGAAGCCTTTATCCTATCAGTCGTGGATCCCTCGCCCAAGGGGCGAACGGCTCTGCCACCCGGTGCGGGACACCCTGTTAGCGGCCGATGTCAAGGACCGGCAGCCACCTGGAAGCTGAGGGAGCTCAGGGTCACAGATCATCGAGCGTCACCCGAATGGTCGGCTCCGGGTTTGCCAGTCGTTCCTTCACCAGCGCCGTCAATTGCGCGTCCTCAAGTTCAGCTTGGGCCACCAGCCTCTCATCCCCCTGCGTTATGCTCTTGCCGTTATCAGGGGATGGCCGGGGGGCGGACACGGTAGTGTGGCCACGAGGGCGAGGGTCTTGCTTGGTGGGTTTCATCGTGTGACGGTCCTCAAAGACGCACAGGCCGGATGCCTATGCCATGGTTGCAGCCCGTCGCCTAAGAGGGCTACCAGCTCGCCGTCCCATCATAGAGGATGAGCGCCAAAGCGAGGAGGTCGAGATCGCGACCTGGGGCAATGCCCGCCAGCGTTACCAGGGAGAAAGAACCCGTAGGCCAGGTCAAATTCCGGCAAGGACAGTGCCGGTACCCGAAATTGGCCTCGACCAGATCAGCGGGTAGCGCATAGCGTGACAGAGCCCTCTGGAGCCGCCATGTGGTGGTGATAGGATGACGCCAATAGCAGCACTCAGATGGAGTAGACAGATGGCATTGGCATTGAGTTTTAGCCAAGAAGAGGGAGATGGCCTGTTCCTGTGTAACTGGGCGAAGTATCTGAAGCTCGATGAAGAGCTTGAGAAGATCGAAGCGAGAAGCGACCTCGATGATCTGAGCGACCTGCGCAACCTTATTCAGCGCGAACCTGACTTTCTCGATGCCCGCGTCTCCCTCGGGATGCACTGTTATAGGAACGACGATTTTGGCAATGCCAAGGCGGTCGCAGAAACCGGGCTCGCCGTCGCCAACGAGCTCATTCCCGCCAGATTCAAGGGAACGATAGCGTGGTTGAGGGTAGAAAACAGGGCCTTCCTGCGCTTGCTGTCGCTGGCTGCGCTCAGCAATGCACGGCTAGGAAGGCACGGTGAAGCATTGGCACATATCATGCGCTCCATGAAGTACAACCCCGACGACGAGCTGGGCCTGCGGGGAGTGCTGGGGAGCGAGCTGCTACGAACCGGTGAGGATGCCACGGCCAAGCGATGTCTCGCCAATCATGCGCCAGACTTCCCAGAGTGTTTCTACGAGCTCGGTCTTGCCCACCTGCTTGATGAGGAGTGGGCGTTGGCCGCCACAGCGCTGCGTCAGGGCTTTCTCGTAAACCCCTATATCGCGGAGATCATCACCGGCTGCGATAAGCCGATGATGCAGACCTACTGGCATGGCGAAAAGACCCATATGCCCTCACATGGGCTTGAGTACATGGCCATGTACGGCAAGCTATGGCACGCCTTGCCGGAGTTCTCGGTGTTTGTTCGCTGGTTGTTCTGCCATCCAGTGATCTTGGCAGAGCGGGCAGAGGTGCAGGCTTGCCGGGAGCAATTGCTGTGGACTGAGCGGTTTAGCGTGCGAAAGCAGATCAACAGAAAGGTCGAAGCGCTGTTAGCCCGGTGCGATCACGAGGTATCGGAGCGGTTGGTGCAAGCGAAGGCCAATAAGCGCGGTGTGGAAATGTACCCGTGGATGCGCTGTGCAGGGCAGGAAGTGGCGACGTGGTAATAGCAGGGGGCGACAGGGCTCAAAACAGCCAGATCCATTAACCCGCTTCCCCCAGCGCGGGCGCTTTGCATCAGGGGGTGAGAGCTCTTAAGCTGAGTCTCTAACCCCCTAATCCGTCCTCTTGTCACCCGATCATGCCGTTGAAGTGTTTGCACCATCAAAACCCCATCTTTGCCTTTGACTACGATGAGGCCGGGTGGGACCAGCTCAAGGCCAGCCACCGGGCGGAGCCCTGTCTCACCATGGCCTGCTGTGGGGCAAAAGCGATTTTGAAGGTCTCCAAGCTCGGCACCCGCTTCTTTGCCCATCACGCCATCGGCTACTGCAGCAGTGCAACCGAGACGGAAGAGCACCTGTTGGCTAAGACCCTCGTCTGTCAGGCCGCGCGGGCGGCTGGATGGAGTGCCGATACAGAAGTGAGGGGCCAGACCCCGGCCGGTGAGGAGTGGATAGCCGATGTGCTGGCCACTAAAGGCCACGCCAAGGTCGCCATCGAGATCCAATGGTCGCGCCAGGGCACCGCCGAGAGCCAGCGCCGCCAGCGCCGCTATGCCGAGTCCGGCGTGCGTGGCTTATGGCTGCTTCGCCATCCCGATCTGCTGGTGGAGCGGGATACCCCTACCTTCCTGCTCGAAGTCCGGGCCGATGAATCAACCGCCGTTGTGCGCCTCCCCTCAAGCCGTCATGAACTGCGCTGGCTCACTCAGCGCAACAAGGGAGAGGGGCTGCATTGGAATCAAACCATCCCGCTGGAGGCGTTCATCAGCGGTGCGCTGAGCGGCGCATTGCGCTTCGCACCGGCCATAGGCCAGAGCCTGCCGGTGTCCCTCTGTGCCACCGAGATCCGCTGCTGGCGCTGCCAGCAGGCCACCAGCACAGTGCAGGGGCTCACCGTGGAGATAAGTCAGCGCTTTGCCGGTCACCCGGATCTGCACATCAACCTCGATGAGCTCGACAATGGCGACGAGCCAGCGCCGTGGGTGGCCAGCGTGTTCCCGATCGAATTGCTCAAGCAGCACGGGATCGGGGTCATTAAGCCGCGATATAGCCGAACAGCCAACGAGCGCTATTTATCCAACGGCTGCCAACATTGTGACGCCTTGCAGGGACGCTTCTTCGAGCATGAGGAAGGCCGGGATGCAGAGGATGTCTGCCAGTACGAAGTGATCCTGACCCGCGAGTTGGTTGAGCAGCTGGCCAGGCACGGCAACGACGAGTTCATGCGCTGGTGGTTTGACGCACGGTAAGCGTGGCGGGCCGCGCACGCGCATTCTGGCTCAGCCTGCAGTTCTTGAATGGTCATTAGGCCCCAATTCAGCGGTTGCTCTCTAGCATGGCTTGCAACAAAAGAGAGGCTTTCATGAAACGTTTTGTGCGCCCGTTGGTGTTGATGGTTGCGGTTGGTGTGTTGGGTGGCTGTGGCCAGAGCGATAAGGATCTCGCTGCCCTAGATCGGCCAGCGCTCACGAAAATGGCTGAGCAGGGTGATCCCCGTGCCCAAACGCTGCTAGGAGAGAAATACATGGCCAACGGGGCTACGGAAAGCGATTACAAGCAGGCGTTCGCCTGGACCCGCAAGGCAGCCGAGCAGGGTAATGCACAGGCGCAAACCAACCTGGGCAGTATGTATGACGTGGGCATTGGCGTAGAGCAGGACCGCAAGCAGGCCGTTCCATGGATCCGAAAGGCCGCCGACCAGGGCTATGCGAAAGCCCAATTCGCTCTGGGTCAGAAGTATTACCACGGGGTAGGTGTGGCCAAGGATTACCAGCAGACTCTTGATTGGTACCACAAGGCCGCCGAGCAGGGCCATCTTGATGCGCTGATGAGCATTGGAATGATGTATGCCAACGGTGAAGGGGTACCACAAGACGCGCAACAGGCCATTAGTTGGTTCAACAAGGCCGTTGAGAAAGGCGACGTAGAAGTGCTCAATCAGCTAATCACCATGTACCGAGTAGGTTATCGGATCCCGAAAGACCTTGAACAGGCCGCAGTCTGGGCTCGCATGGCAGCCGACCAAGGGGATGCCTTTGGGCAATCCATCTTGGGGGAGATGTATGCCAATGGGGAGGGGGTACGGCCAGATCTCAAGCAAGCGATCAGCTGGATCCGTAAGGCCGCCGAGCAGGGCGCTAGGAGTGCTCAATACCAACTGGGTGTGATGTACTTGAAGGGACGAGGGATACCGCAGGACTACCTCCAAGCCTATGCGTGGATCTCGGTCGCGGTAGCCAATGGGTACAACGAGTACGAGGCTGCTGACGGGTACAAGACAGATTACGCCATCCGGTCGCGTGAACTGGCTGCCGCTCGGTTAACGCCACGACTCCTGACTGAAGCCCAAGCCCTGTCACACCGGTATTTCAAAGACTATCCGCCCAAAAAGTAAGGGAAAGGCCATCTGCTCCCCGGAGTGGGTGACCATCGGTGCGCCCCTCGACCCGAGCAGGTGAGGGCTGCCCACCAGACACCAGGTGCTAGTCTGGTAAAATATGCCCCCCATTTTTAGGATTTCCGACCGATGAACATGAAGACCTTGAGACTGTGGCCACTGGCAGCTGTGTTGCTCACCGGCGTTGCGAGTGCAGAGGAGTCCATCGCTGCCAAGTTGATGGAGAGCAAGAGCTGCAGTGAGAACTCGTCAAGCCAGAGTCGGACCTGTACTTACCGAATTGACTCTGCTTTTTGGGTCGAGATCACCGACATAGGCAGCGAGTATGCCGCCGTCCATTTTATGAAAAGCGACTATGAGGAAGCACCGTATTATGGCTCGTTCGCCACGGCGTCTGGCTGTGTGAACGTGACCAAGAAGGGATCCGGTGATGATGCCTTCATCTCTCCGAAGAATGGCAAGATTTATAAGATCTGGACCGAGTGTCGCGACGAAACTTTGAAGTAAGCCGTGGAGCAATTGCCAGTAATTTGGGGCAGGGAAGCCCGCTAAACCCGCCACTCCCTCAATAAAGTATGCCATCTACCATTAGGGGGCTAACCCCAACCCACCGTGCCCAACCGACAGCCCTCCCCCCTGGTGAGCCATCTTTGTCTTTCCTGCTGACCCGTGCCAGCCGCAGCCTCGCTATGGCCCCCCTTGAGCGCTACCTCGAACTCACTATCGCGCTCTCCTACCCTACCCCTTCAGCTTCGCTCTGCCCGCCTGCTGCAGCGACCGAGGCCCCTCCCTCACACCAGCGGAACCCGACCCCCCGCTCTATTTTTTTTCTATTGCTCTCTGTGGTCCGAACCCCCGAGGCAACTCTCTCTTTTTCTCTCTCTCTCTTCTCTCTCTTTTCTATCGCTCGTCTATCGTTGCGCCACTCCCTCCCCTCCCCCGGTGCCCGGTCCGATCTCCTTCCCGGACATCGAGGCCCCGCCCTGAAACTTGTCCAGGGAAGCTGTCCTGGGAAGTGCCACCCGGTCATAGAAAATGTCCTAGAAAGACACCAGGTAGTTTGAGACACAACGAAAGCGCGACCGCGCTTGAGTCGCGTCGAAGACGGCAACGGCTCAGTGTCAGTGCCCTGGTCAGTGTCAGTTGTCCTGATGGTTCGGTTTCCCTCTGTCCGGGGAGGAAACTGAGACAAGCCAGAGATGAGCCATAGCGGTACCCGAGATGAGGCCGCGGCAGTTGGATCGGGCGCAGCGCAGCAGAAGAGAAGCAGAAGAAAAGAAAAAGACGGTTCGGCAGAGTGTGGCGGTGCGGGTAGGCATCGGAGGGTCGATCGGAGGGGTGTGTGATAGGGGATGACCCCTAATGTCTGATGGCATATATTTAGATGAGGGGATGGGGTTTAAGGACGCTTTCTTGTCACTCGGGTGTCAGGTTGTTGGCGCGGCGTCAGCCGGTTGACGCTCTCCGGTGGCCGGTACGGTTCAGGTTTTCCCGATCCGATCACCCTTTCGGGCCCTGCTTCGCGTTCACATCCGGACTCATCTCATGCCACACTGAGCGCCTGCCCTGCCATTCATTGCGAGAACCCGATGAGCTCATCCCTGACCTTTGAGGTGACCGGCAACACCGGTGCCTTCGTCTTCCCCGAGTTCGCCAGCCTACCCTTCTTCACCCTGCTCGATGGCTTTATGGTGGAGTTGTTCAATGAGGACGAGTTCATCAGCGAGCTCAAGGCCCTGCATAAAGCGGAGCCACACTGCCTCGATGTCATCGCTTCTCTCGCGGCCATGTTATCGTTCACTGAGCCAGAAATGGCGCTCACCTACGCCAACCACGGCTTGTCTCTCACCTCTGCCCTCATCCCCAAGACGTTCACCGGCTCCATCTCGTGGGATGTCTCGTCCAACCAAGCGTTCTACAAGTTGATGCACGCGGCCATCCTCGCCAATCTCGGTTGTGGCCTGCGGGAGGCAGCCCTGCGGCTGATCAATCTCTCCCTGGAAGGTAACCCGGACGATCACCTCGGGGTCCGTTTCCTGCTCGCTGAGATGCCGGTGGAAACCGCTCACTGATTGAGGGGCTGGCGCGGGTACTCATGCCTTTGGCTCGCAGTGCTCGCACCACCAGCCGCGCACGCCCTTCCCTTGATCACCGCCGCAATGCGGACACTGGTTGCTATTGTCACGCGGGGGCTCGGGCTCGGCCCAATCGGTCCAGTCCCTGCTGGCATACCGCCCGGCCATCGGCCTATCTCGCGCCTGCCCATACTGATACCGGCTGGTGGCCACGGGTGCTGGCTTTGGCCGTTTCCTTGACGCGATGCACGTCTCACGAAAGCAGTGGCCGTCGCTATCTATGCGCGGAGCGTATTGAAAACAGTGTTTGCAGGTCTTGGGACCGGATCCGCTTTCACTGGCCTCTGACTGATACCGGTCTATGTTCACCTGCCGTTCTCGATCTGCCTGCTGGGCCGACGCCCTGTTGCGGGCTTCCTCAGCCCATCGCGCTTCTCGCCGTGCTTTCTCCTCGGCTGCTTGGCGTTTCCACTCCTCGGCTCTCGCCAGTCGCGCCTCCTCCTCCTGCCGCCTCACCTCTTCCTCTCGCCTCTCCCACTCCTTCCGCCGCTCCTCAGCCTTGGCCAGCCACTGCTCCCGCTTGTTCTTCTCACGCGGGTGATAGTGCCAGGCTAGGCAATCGGCTTCCTGCATCAGCACGGTCAACATCCATTGCACCGTGTCCATGTCGGCGGGCCGGGATCGGCTATAGAGGTGGCTGGGGAAGCTGTGGTAGCACACCCCCAATACCCCCCACTTCGGGTGCGCGGCGGTGAACTCATCGAGCCAGGCCGGGGGTAAGCCGCCATCGGGCTCATGGGCCGGGGGCAGGTGGATCGCCAGGTGAAAGTCCGGGTGCGCCACCAGCTGAAACAGCCCTGCCGGAGTGCCCTGGGAGGTATCTTGCGGAACATGGCGAACAGGGATGCCCGTGCTGGCCTCAGCGACCTGCAGGCGCATTCCCTCGACCATCACGTAGTGCTCGGGGGTATTGAGGCCGGTTAATGCTGGGAACTGCTCCTGCAACATCAGACGAACGCTGGTGGCAAAGGCATACTCGCACTTCTCACTGCTGCGATCGAAATGGGAGAAATGGGGAACGTTCTTCTCACCTTGGCGGGCGACCAGCCTGCCCAAGCAGCTCGGACAGTGACAATCGCATTTCAGACCGCGCGGCACATCATCCACTGACACAATTTTCCCGGTGAGTGTCTGGATCCCGAACGGTATTTTGTTCATGCCCTGCATGAGTTTCCTCTCTTCAGCGTCCGCCAGGACTTCGCCAGACCACGGCTGGCCTGGTGGCAACTATGGTATCGCAGACGCGCTGGACGCGCTGGGTGTGTCCTGTCGCGCCATTCCCTGATGGCATATCACCCCTCGGTGAAGGGATCCGGTCATGACATGATCGACTTTCTACACACCACAGAGGGATACACCATGTACGCACAACTGACCTTTAACGTCGTCGATGACATCGGCACATTCCACCTCCCCGAGCTCGCCGCTGCGCCTTACTACGAGCTGCTGCGCTCCTACCTTGCCGATGCCATGTCGGATCAGGCGTTCTGCGCTGCGCTGCGCGAGCTGCACCAGCAAGAACCTCAGTGCCTAGAAGTCATCGCCTCCCTCACCGGCGGCCTCGCCGCCACCCTTCCCAGCAATGCGCTGGCCTATGCAGATAAGGGCCTTGCGCTGACCGCGGGCCTCATTCCCAGACGCTTTAATGGCACCATTCCGTGGGAACACCCCGGCAATAAAGCCTTCTACAGGCTGCTGTTCGCCGCCGCCCTTGCCAACATTTGCAATGGCACCTTCGAGAAGGCCATGCACATCATCAAGGTCTCCCTCGCCCGCAATCCTGCCGATCCCCTCGGGATCCGCAACCTGATCGATGAATTGCCAGCCCGTTGCGTCTACTAGCCCTGACTGCAGGCAGGGGCCACCGCTTGGCTCCCTGCCCGCTTGCACTTCCCCCGGTAAGCAGCTGCGCCAGCTCACCATCTCGTGACTCAGGCCGCATTGCGTTCATGCAAGGTGGCCACCCCCTTCCAACCACACACTCAATGCGGGATAGTTCGGCTTGCTGGCAGGTCAACTCACTGCTGCCCTGCGACAGGTGCAACACCTCACGTTTGGAGCCTACTGGCGCTGGTGTTTGTCTTACTGGCTCGGTAAGGTCACTCCAATTTGATGGAGGTAAGCGATGGATTTAAATGAACTAGGCGAAGGCTCCAATGAGTTCTTCTCCGAAATGACCGAGTTACTGAACCGGCCGCTGGGGATCACCAGTCAACGCTTGCAGATAAGCATGGCCGAGTGTGCGATGTCGATGGAACATTGGCTTGCCGTGCGGTCGATGCTTGAGTACGAACTCTATTCACCGGCGGTGTTTGGTCACCGGGCCCAACGCAACACGCTAATCCGCGCTCACTGGCATTGCTTCAAGGCTGACAATAATGAGCTGATGCAACTGGATCCTTCATGCTCGCTGGAGGATGACAGTCAGCTGGCCGTGATGGCTCCGATGGATACGATGAAGAGCTGGGTCATCCTATCCGGCTGGAAGGATGGCAATGACCGGGTCTCCAATATGCTGCACCACAGCTCAGTTTGGTTTCGTGAATACCTGCAAGTGCGCTGGCAGCCAATGCCAAACCCCACGACTCACTACCCGCAACAGGCGATGAAGGCACTGCAACGCGACTCCAACGGGCTTCTTTTCATGGCCGTTTTGCTCACCCTGATGATGAGCAAGAATCAAGAATACCTTCAAGAACTGCGCTTGATCGCGCTAGATCATGTGAATTATCTTCCCGAGGCGTTTTCTCGTCAGTTCTATCCCGACATCGTAGATATTTAAGGTGCAGGTGTTGGCCTGCTGTCCGCTCAGGACAGCGGGTTCCGCTCTCAATGTCCTGGCGTTCGGTCTTCCCCAATGCTCGAACGTCTCGAAGATACCTCGCCTGGTCATGTCCCGAGGTTTCCCGCCTGTCCGTTACGGACTACATCCAAGCACTGACGACATGCTTAACCAGGTACAGGAATCCCGCTGGCAGGATGGCCAAGATGCAGAGCATCCCCAGACACCCTTTGGACTCGGGCTTCTTCTGGACTTGCACTGGGGGTGGATTGGGGACCGCTGGACCCTCTGTTCTGACCTGAGTCACCGGGCTCGCCGGTCGCGAAATCGCATGTGACTTCACCCGCTTGCGGAGCAGCGCAGCCGCCGCCTTGTAGGCTGTGGTTCGGTTACTGCCCCCCTGATGAGGAAAGCCATCTCTTGAGGTCCATTGGCCAAACCAGATCAGATCCCGGCCTTCATAGCGGCGAGCTGACTTGATGACGTCCGGTTGTTGCAGCAACTCCTCTGCGATGGCTTCTATGACGGGGTCAGCTGGGCTATCTATTGGCGCGTCGTAAGCTCCTGCCATGACTTCGCGATAGACCCTGAAGGTGAACCAGGACAGCATCTCCTTCTCTCGGCCCGGCTCGACCAGTGCGGCCTGAATTTTATCGAAGAGCAGCTTCTTGCCGATGTACTGGGTGAACTCCACGCCATAAAGGCTCGCAAATGCTTTGTGCCGGGGCTCTGCCGGTTTATCGCTGTCCGTTTTCACCGAGATGAGGTCACTCACCTCATCTTGCGTCACCTTGTCAGGTAGGGCCAACCCGAGCTGTTTTGCATAGGCTATCTGTGCATCGGACGGTGGGAGCTGTGGTAGCTCGATGACGTCATCTACTTGAGTGCCGTCGCTTTCTGCTTGCTGGACTGCCAGCGCTTGCGAGGCGGCAACGTACACCCGCTTTCTCTTGCGGCCGGTGTCTTTACCTCTGCCACTGACTTCGAATCTAGGCACGTTCGGTCCCCTTTGACATACAGTCCTCCAGTTGAATTTATGTGGGCTTATCTCCCTTGTAAGGCTCTATACCCCGACTAGAATGACAAGGCTTGTAGGGGGCTTTGCTCATCTAGGGGTCGTCTCAGAAAACGGAAAATAAAGCACGTTAAGCAGGTTGCAGCGGTCGTAGCGGCCTGAATTTGCCCGCGCCGATCTTGGCGCTGCTGCGCCAGAGGTAATCGCCGGTCAGGTTGATGTGCTCCCAGCCGAGCGGCGACAGGTACTGCAACAGGCCGTCATCGACGGCTTGACCGTGGCCACGCAAGGCGTTCGCGGCACGCACCAGAGAGACCGGGTTCCATAGCACGATGGCCGCCGACACCAGGCTGAGGCCGCTGG
>RRZT010719181.1_pt1 | contig 20449 bp, 18 predicted proteins | sample 2165551 | NCBI WGS metagenome assembly RRZT01 (sample SAMN10456910, study PRJNA506462) | wastewater metagenome | biome: wastewater; feature: sludge; material: wastewater sludge; isolation source: wastewater sludge with Escherichia coli K12::gfp cells carrying plasmid... | place: USA: Moscow, Idaho... | reverse complement strand
GTGGAGGAGGCCGGGCCGGTCTGTTGCGCTGATCGATAAGATGGCGTAGCGCCCGGACTCATCAGCTTGGATGCTGACGGTCGGTTCAATTGGAAAAAGTCGCACTTGTCTTGATAGGCGCCCGGAAAGTGGAGGGGGTGGCAAGCCCGGCTTGTTGAGATTTTCGCTGAGTTTGTGTTCGATGAGCGTGGTGAGATGACGATATTCATGCTCGTGCCCGGGGGCTTGCAGGATAAAGCTATCTAGTGCGTAACCGTGTTTGGTAGTGTGGATTTTGGCATCCAGAATGGTGAAGTTGAGGTGCCCTATAAACCCGGTGAGGCGGACAAAAAGGTCTTTTTGATCTGGCACGTAGACCATGACTTGAATGCCGTGTTGTGCCTCCAGTACACGCGCTTTGACAATGGCTTGCGTGCTTTGCGGGTCTTGGTATAAAACGCGGGTGTGCCAGGCGAGTTCTTCGGCGCTGTGGCGCATAAAATAGGCCGCATCTAGATTTTGCCAAAGGGCATTTTCAATGCCGGCTTCTAGCCCTTGCTGACGCAAGAGTGACCGGGCTTCTTCATGACGTTTATCAATTCCCAATGCTTGTAGTGGTGTAATGCCTTGGAGTGTTCGCAAGGTGATGAAATAAAGGTCTTTAAGCAGTTTGCTTTTCCAACCATTCCAGACGTTTGGGCTGGTGCCCCGAATGTCCGCATGGGTGAGGAGGTAGAGTGCGGTGAGTCTACGTTCGGTTTGAACTGTTTGTGCAAAACGTGCGATGATGGCCGGGTCTGAGGTGTCTTCTTTTTGAGCAACGCTGGACATGAGCAAGTGGTGCTCTACCAACCAGACAATCAGCGCGATGTCTTCTTGTTCAAGGCCATGTTGCTTACAGAATAATTGGGCGTCTGCCATGCCAAGCTTGGAGTGGTCTCCTCCCCGGCCTTTGGCAATGTCGTGAAAGAATGCTGCAATGTAAAGCACCCAGGGGCGCTCAAAGGCGAGCATGCGGGTGGTTTGTAGTGGGTGTTCGTGCGCGTGTTCGCTTACCATCAGTCGGCGTAAATTTCTGATGACCATCAGAATGTGCTGATCGACCGTATAGACGTGAAAAAGGTCGTACTGCATTTGGCCTTCAATGCGTCGCCAGGCCGGGAGGTAGGCGGAAAGTATGCCGTACTGATTCATGCGGCGCAGTGCATGAATAAGGCCGGTCGGCTGTTGAAAAATAGAGAGAAACAGGGCGCGATTTTCAGGTTTAGCGCGAAAGCGGGCGTTGATGAGCTGGCGGTTTTGCCAGAGGGCGCGCAGGGTGCGGGCTGTCATGCCTTGCAATTGTGGGTGTTGCTGGAGGAGTAGAAAGCATTCTAAAAGCGCGCTGGGGTAGGTTTGAAAAATGAGGTCGTTTTTAATATCGAGCAGGTTGCGCTGAATTTGAAAGTGCGTATCAATTTTGATTGGTTGGCTATGTGCTCTTGGGAAAATAGCCGCTCCAAAATTTTGGAGCAATATCGTGTTGATTTGCACCACCAGTTTGGCATTGAGGTAGTACTTTTGCATGAAGCGCTCAGAGGCGCGTTTGTTGGCGCTGGCTTCCAGGCCGAAGGCGGTGGCCAGGGTTTCTTGATAATCGAATAACAGCCGGTCTTCGGCTCGCCCGGCAATCAAATGTAGGCGAATGCGCGTATGTTGTAAAAAGCGTTCTGCTTTACTGAGGCTGTGGGCCTCTTCTGAGGTGATGAGTTTACGCTCTGTCAGCTCTTGCCACGAACGCCCAAAATTAGCCGCGCGTGCAATCCACATGAGCGTTTGCAAATCGCGCAACCCCCCGGGGTTTTCTTTGCAGTTGGGTTCTAGCGCAAAGGGCGTGTCTTGGCGGCGTAAATGGCGTTGTTGTTGCTCAAGGGATTTGGCTTTGTAAAAAGCGCTGATTTCCATGTGCTGCTGGAGTGCAGCATATAGCTGGGTAAATAAAGCGGTGTTGCCTACGAGTAGGCGGGTTTCCAGCAAGTTTGTTTGAATGGTGATATCATCGGCGCAGGCGCTTAGACATTCTTCAACGGTGCGAACACTTTGCGCAATGGCAAGACCTGTATCCCAGAGCAAGGTGATAAATGAGGCCAGGTGGGTCTGCTGCGTTTGTGAGGGCGGGTCTGGGAGTAAAACCAGTAAATCGATATCTGAATGGGGAAAAAGCTCTCCCCGGCCGTAGCCTCCTGCGGCCAGTAAAGCCCAGTCGCCTGGAAATGCTTGCGCTTGCCAAAGCTGAATTAATATGCCGTCTACCAAAGACGCCCGTCCACGTAAGTAGGCCGGGGCTTTAGCGTGTGCATCATAATCGGCACGTAATGCAGCCATGCCGCTTTGTAGTGTAGCTTGTGCGTGAGCAATTAACGGAGTGGGCATGTGCCGATGGTGTGGCCTATTTAAGTTGTTGTGTGTTTAAAGTAATGGGCGGTAAGTTGAGGCTTGTGGGGGCAGGTTGGCACCCGTTAGAAACGGTAAGAACTTCTACCCCTGTTGGTGTAACAAGCAAGGTGTGTTCCCACTGTGCAGAGAGGCTGCGATCTTTGGTGACGATGGTCCAACCATCCGGCAGTTCAGAAATTGCAGCCTTGCCGGCGTTGATCATAGGTTCAACGGTAAAGATCATGCCTGCTTTGAGTTCAATGCCTGTGCCTGGTTTTCCATAGTGTAGAACTTGGGGATCTTCATGGAATTTTGCACCAATGCCGTGCCCACAAAATTCGCGTACTACTGAAAAGCCATTATTTTGCGCATGTTGTTGCACCGCATGGCCAATATCGCCTAAGGTTGCACCGGGTTTGACGCTGGCAATGCCTAGCCATAGGCATTCAAACGTCACATCAATCAGGCGCCGGGCGAGGATGGAAAGCGCTTCTTGTCCGCCTACGGCAAACATGCGGCTAGAGTCACCGTGGTAACCGTCTTTAATGACTGTGATGTCCAAATTAATAATATCGCCCTTTTTAAGGGGTTTATCGTTTGGGACACCGTGGCACACTTGATGATTAATGGAGGTGCAAATCGACTTAGGGTAGGGCCGATGACCGCCGGGCGCGTAATTTAAGGGGGCCGGGATGCAGCCTTGCACATTGACCATGTAGTCGTGGCAAAGCTGGTTAAGTTCATTCGTCGTGACGCCGGGCTGGACGTGCGGCGTAATAAAATCTAATACTTCCGAAGCCAAGCGACCAGCCGTTCGCATCTTTTCAATTTCTTCTGGTGTTTTTAAAACAATGTTCATGTTTGAGTAGCTTGAGGGACTAGGGGGATAAATGGTATCATTTAAAGCTTGCTCTGTTAGCGCTTTACGCTGACGGCAAAATTCACACGCACGGTAATTTTGTTCAGGATGGGTACGTCTTGAAATTTTAAGGCGGTTTTCTTGAACGGCATGATACCTGCGGCGGTTTAAACCCTTTTAAATACAATGGAGTACTACATGTCAGCCTCAATGCGCGATATGCTCGAAGCCGGTGTTCACTTTGGTCATCAAACCCGTTTTTGGAATCCTAAAATGGGGGCTTATATTTTCGGTCACCGCAACAAAATTCATATTATCAATCTAGAAAAAACCCTCGCTAAATACAACGAAGCCACCGCTTTTTTGCGTAAATTGGCCGCTAAGCGGGGTACGGTTCTATTTGTAAGCACCAAGCGTCAAGCTCGCGAAATTATTGCTGAAGAAGCCGCACGTTGCGGCATGCCTTATGTTGATCAACGCTGGCTGGGCGGCATGCTCACCAACTACAAAACAGTTAAGCAATCTATCAAGCGTCTGAAAGATATGGAAGCTATGGCAGAAGACGGCTCAATGGACCGTTTGCCTAAAAAAGAAGCGCTTACAGCGCGTCGTGAACTTGAAAAACTCCAGCTTAGCTTGGGTGGTATTAAAGAGATGAATAGCTTGCCAGACGCAATTTTCATCATCGACGTGGGCTATCACAAAATCGCCGTAACCGAAGCTCAAAAATTGGGCATTCCCGTTATTGCTGTTGTAGATACAAACCACTCCCCAGCCGGCGTGGACTACATTATTCCTGGTAATGATGACTCTTCTCGTGCTATTCGCTTGTACGCTCGTGGCGTGGCAGACGCAGTGCTAGAAGGTAAAAATAATGTTATTCAAGAAATTGTTGCCGCACAAAATGGTGATGATTTCGTTGAGGTTGCAGAAGGCGCTGGCGACGCAGCTTAAATGTAGGGAAAAGCCGGCCTGGTTAGGCCGGCTTTATTAAAATAAAAGCCGCCGCAGATTGATGCAGGGCGATTACGCAAATATATACAAGGAGTTAAACGTGGCTGAAATTACCGCAGGCATGGTGAAGGAACTGCGCGAAAAAACAGATGCGCCGATGATGGAGTGCAAAAAGGCATTAACAGAAGCTGCTGGCGATATGGCCAAGGCTGAAGAGATTTTGCGCGTTAAGCTGGGTAACAAAGCTTCTAAAGCCGCAACCCGTGTGACAGCCGAAGGCGTTGTGGGCACTTTTATTGCGGCAGATGGTAAATTAGCTGCAATGGTTGAAGTCAATTGCGAAACTGATTTTGTGGCTAAAAATGATGATTTTTTAGCTTTTACAAAAGCAGTTGCGCGTTTAGTTGCAGATCATAATCCGTCTGATGTTGCAGCACTTTCTGCTTTGGCTTTAGATGGCAAAACGGTTGAAGAAGTACGTACAGGTTTAGTCGGCAAAATTGGTGAAAACCTCTCTATTCGGCGTTTTGTTCGCATTAATGCAAAAGGGCGAATTGCTCAGTATATTCATGGTGGGGCCAAAATTGGCGTGCTGGTTGATTTAACTGGTGGTGAAGATGTATTGGCCAAAGATTTGGCGATGCATATTGCTGCAGGTAAGCCAAAAGCCTTGGATGCGTCCGGCGTGCCAACAGATTTGATTGACAAAGAGCGTCGTATTGCCATTGAAAAGGCGCGTGAATCTGGTAAGCCAGATGCAATGTTAGAAAAAATTGCAGAGGGTACCGTTCAGAAGTTCCTTAAAGAAGTGACTCTTTTAGGTCAGGTATTTGTTAAGGCAGAAGATGGAAAGCAGACTGTCGAGCAGTTGCTAAAGGCTAAAGGCGCACAGGTTAATAGTTTTACGTTGTACATCGTGGGTGAAGGCATTGAGAAAAAAGCCAATGACTTTGCTGCGGAAGTAGCTGCTCAGGCGGCTGCCGCTAAAAAGTAATTTTGTTTGATCTGCGCCCGGTTTGGCTGCCTTTGGGCTGCAAAACCGGGCGCAATTTACAAGGAAACCACCATGGCCTTAATGTATAAACGCATTTTGCTCAAACTTTCAGGTGAAGCTCTCATGGGGGATGATGCCTTTGGTATCAATGAAGGCGTGGTGACGCGTATTGTGAGCGATATTGCCCAGGTCAATGCCATGGGGGTTGAGATTGGCGTTGTGATTGGCGGTGGGAATATATTTCGTGGTGTCGCTGGAGCGGCGTCAGGGATGGATCGTGCAACAGCTGATTATATGGGTATGTTGGCGACGGTGATGAACGCTATGGCATTGGCAGATGCTATGCGAAGAATGGGTTTGGTTGCTCGCGTGCAATCTGCGTTGCGGATTGATCAGGTTGTAGAGCCTTATATTCGTGGTAAAGCGATTCGGTATTTGGAAGATGGGCGTATCGTCATTTTTGCTGCGGGGACCGGCAATCCGTTTTTCACAACCGATACGGCCGCCGCTCTACGTGGTTCTGAAATAGGTGCTCAAATTGTATTAAAAGCGACGAAAGTAGATGGAATTTATACTGCGGATCCTAAAAAAGATCTGACAGCAACTCGCTTTGAGCGGGTGAGCTTTGATGAGGTGATTGAGCGGCGTTTGGCTGTGATGGATGCAACTGCGTTTGCGCTGTGTCGTGACCAGAAAATGCCTATTAATGTTTTTTCAATTCTAAAGCCGGGCGCCTTGGCGCGCGTGGTTCAAGGCGAGCCTGAAGGCACACTGGTTTACTGTTAAGGATGATGCATGATGATTGCAGATCTCAAAAAAACAACTGAGCAAAAAATGCAAAAATCGCTTGAGGCGCTCAAGCATGATCTGGCGAAAGTACGTACGGGTCGGGCGCACACCGGCCTTTTAGACCATGTCCAGGTAGATTATTACGGTAGCATGGTGCCTATTTCCCAGGTGGCTAACATCACGCTGATTGATGCGCGCACGATTGGCGTGCAGGCTTGGGAAAAACCGATGCTGGCAAAGCTTGAAAAAGCAATTCGGGATTCGGACTTGGGCTTAAACCCCTCGAATCAAGGCGATATGCTGCGCGTACCAATGCCTGCCTTGACTGAAGAGCGGCGCAAGGAATTGACAAAGGTTGTGAAGCAAGAGGGCGAGGGTGCCAGAGTAGCGGTGCGTAATCTGCGCCGGGATGCAAATCAATCCCTAAAAGATGCGTTAAAAGACAAGACGATTTCTGAGGATGAAGAGCGCCGTGCGCAAGATGAAATTCAGAAGTTGACGGATAAATTTGTTGCTGAGGTTGATAAATTGCTCGCCGCTAAAGAGCAAGAGCTGATGCAGATTTAAGCCCCTGCACAGCATGCCCAATGAGTTTGATTAGGATCGAATATGATGGGGTTGACGTTTAGAAGTTCCACGCGGGAGGTGCCTCCTGTGGCCGATACGCCCAATCATATTGCCATCATTATGGATGGCAATGGGCGTTGGGCTAAAAAGCGCTTTATGCCACGCGTTGCCGGCCATACACGAGGTGTTGAGGTTGTGCGCAACATGGTTTCAGCGTGTATTGACCGGGGGGTTTCTTACTTAACGCTTTTTGCGTTTAGTTCTGAAAATTGGCGACGTCCGTCTGATGAAGTGAGCTTCTTGATGCAGCTTTTTGTAAAAGCGCTGCAGCGGGAGGTCAGACGCTTGCATGAGAATGGGATCTGCTTGCGTGTGGTTGGCGACCTTTCCCGGTTTGATTCTAATTTGCGTGTGCTGATTCAAGAGGCTGAGGCATTAACCGCACAAAATACTCGTTTAACTTTGACGATTGCTGCCAACTACGGCGGGCGCTGGGACATATTACAGGCTGTTGATCGCATGTTGGTTAAGCATCCTGATAAGCGCAATGGTTTTTCAGAGGAAGATTTGGCCTCAGAGTTGTCTATGAGCTACGCACCGGAGCCGGACCTGTTTATTCGCACAGGCGGGGAGGAGCGTATTTCTAATTTTATGTTGTGGCAATTAGCTTACACAGAGTTCTATTTCACCCCTACGTTGTGGCCGGATTTTGATGAGGCGAGCCTTGATAGCGCGATTGCTTCATATCGAAAGCGTGAACGTCGATTTGGCAGAACTAGCGCGCAGCTAAGCGGAGAGCAGGATACTGTTCCTCCCGGCGGGATAACTTAACTATGCTTAAAACACGCATTATCACTGCGCTTTGTTTGCTTGCTGTTTTTTTGGGCGTGTATGCAACGGCAAGTTCTTGGGTCTGGCTATTTATGTGTGTTTCCATTGCCGGGCTCGCTGCTTGGGAATGGGCGCGTATGACGCCTATTGCCCATTTTGCGGTCCCTTTTGGTGTTTCTTTGGCATTAATGGTGCTGGTGTTGGGATGGCCGGGGGGCGCCGCAGGCCTGGCCTATGTTTTATGGATTGTTGCCATGGCATTTTGGTTGTTTTGTGTGCCTATCTGGCTGAAATGCTCTTGGAACTTAAAAAGTAAATTTATTTCTATATTGGTGGGTGTGATTTTAATTGTCCCTAGTGCATTGGCACTAAATTTTATGGGGGGATATAGTTTAAGCTTGATTTTGCTTTGCTTTGTGCCGGTTTGGGTTGCGGATAGTGCGGCCTATTTTTGCGGTAAAGCATGGGGTCTGCACAAACTGGCGCCGAATATCAGTCCAGGTAAAACATGGGAAGGCGCGCTAGGCGGGCTTTTAGGTGTCTGGGTTTATGGTGCGTTAATGGGATATTGGTTGGTCAGCCACGACGCATCTTCGCCTAACGTAGGCTTGGGGCAGTGGTTGATTTTGTTCGTCATGCTCACGGTGTTTACCGTGCTTTCAGTAACTGGGGATTTATTTGAGTCTCTTATCAAACGTAAGGCTGGCTTTAAGGATAGCAGTCAATTGTTACCCGGGCATGGTGGCGTTTTAGATCGTATTGATAGTTTGACGTCCACTTTGCCTTTTATTGCTTTTGTATTAGCAACAGCAGCGCCAGGTGTCAGCGGATGAATCGTATCGAAGATATGTCAGAACAATGGATCACTGTGCTGGGTTCCACGGGTTCAATTGGTTGCAGTACGCTTGATGTTGTGGCGCGTCACCCCGGGCGTTTTCGTGTATTTGCATTAACGGCACATCGTCAGGTTGATGCATTGTTTGCACAATGTGCAGCACACCAACCGCGTTTTGCGGTCATGGTAGAAGAGTCTGCCGCGCAAGCATTGCGGATGCGTTTGGAGGCCGAGGGCTTGCCAACAACTGTGCTCACCGGCGCCAAGGCGCTAGAAGTGGTTGCGCAGCATGAAGAGGTGGATGCTGTGATGGCCGCAATTGTGGGATCAGCCGGTCTTCCCGCTACCTTGGCGGCTGCGCAGGCCGGCAAGCGTGTCCTGTTGGCTAACAAAGAATCGCTGGTTTTAGCTGGTGCTTTGTTCATGGAAACGGTTGATAAACATGGCGCTGTGCTGTTGCCTATCGACAGTGAACATAATGCTATTTTCCAATGCTTGCCAGCGCATTATGCACGTCATCCAGAACAGGCCGGTGTGCGGCGTTTGCTTTTGACGGCCTCTGGGGGGCCTTTTCGCTCCACGCCGCTGGCAGACTTTGCGGGGTTAACGCCAGCACAAGCCTGCGCTCATCCTAAATGGCAGATGGGGCAAAAAATTTCTGTTGATAGCGCCAGTATGATGAATAAGGGCTTAGAGGTCATCGAGGCACATTGGTTGTTTGGTGTGTCAGATGAGGCTATTCAGGTCGTTGTTCATCCCCAAAGCGTTATACACTCCATGGTGGAGTACGCTGACGGCTCCGTGCTTGCACAGCTTGGTAACCCTGATATGCGCACCCCTATTGCCAATGCGCTGGCTTATCCCGGTCGTATCGAATCAGGTGCAGCATTTTTAGATTTGTTTCAAATCGCAAAGCTTGAGTTTGAGGCGCCTGATTTCAAACGTTTTCCTTGCCTACGTTTGGCCTTTGAGGCATTGAAGGCGGGGGGGAGTGCGCCGGGCGCGCTGAATGCAGCTAATGAAGAGGCGGTTGCTGCTTTTTTAGTCGGGCATATTCGTTTTATTGATATTGCAAATGTTGTTCAGGCGGTGCTTGAGCGTATGGCACCGCAGTCCGTGGCAACATTGGAGGCTGTGCTGGCGGTAGATCAGCTGGCGCGCCAAATAGCGCAACAAGCCATTGCATCTTGTGGGTCTAAATAGAGGAAGTTTATGGCATTGTTTTTTTCTGTTTTGACGACTTACATTCTCCCTTTTGTTTTTGCACTTAGCGTTTTGGTTTTTTTTCATGAGCTGGGCCATTATGCGGTTGCACGATTTTTTAATGTAAAAGTCATTACTTTTAGTATTGGTTTTGGTAAAAAGCTTTGGAGTCGGCGTTTTGGGCCAGATCAAACCGAATGGGCATTAAGCTTAATTCCGCTCGGGGGTTTTGTCCGTATGGTTGATGAAGCAGAAGGCGACGTGAGCCCGGAGGATTTGCCGCGTGCTTTTAGTCGCCAATCGGTGTACAAACGTTTTGCTATCGTTGCGGCCGGGCCTCTCGTCAATTTAGTGTTGGCATGTTTTATTTTTTGGGGTGTTTTTGTGGGGGGCATTGATGAGCCACGCGCACGCCTAGGACAGCCCCCGGCCCAGACGCAGGCAGCATATGCGGGTTTGGAAAGCGGAGATGAGATTACTGCGGTCAATGAAGAGCCCGTGCGGTCGTGGAGTGAGTTGCATTGGCTGGTGGTAAAGCACACTGTTGACGGCGGTAGCATACAGCTTAGTTTAAAAACAGAAGATGGGCGCAGGTTAGAACGCGAGCTATCGCTAGAGGGGGTAAGCTTAGAAGGGGAAAATGCCGATCCTTTACGTCAGCTAGGTTTGACGCTTTGGCGTCCTTTTGCTCCCCCGGTGTTTGCTGATGTTGTGGAAGGTAAAGCAGCAGCAGCGGCAGGTATTCTGAAAAATGACCGTGTTTTGTCTGTTGATGAAAAGCCCATTTCTAGCATGACAGAGCTGATGAATGTCATTAAAGCTTCGCCAGGTAATTCACTAATGATGCGTGTGTTGGGTGAAGATGGAGGGGAGCGTCAAGTTAATGTTACCCCCGCAGCAGAAAAAGATGACCGTGGCCAGCTTGTCGGTCGAATTGGCGTAAGTATTTCAGACGGCATGACCGATGCTTTACGGCAGGAGTGGCACGAAACCATGATGCAGCGGGTTAGCTATGGTCCAATTGAGTCTATTGGTAAAGCGGTTCTCAAAACTTGGGAATCTTCTATTTTGACCTTACGACTCATGGGCAGGATGGTGATTGGGGAAATGTCATGGAAAAGTGTTTCTGGCCCTATCAGCATTGCAAACTATGCAGGCAAGGCAGCACAAATGGGCTTGGAGCATTTGATTAACCTGATGGCCGCCTTGAGTGTAGGCCTTGGTGTGCTGAATTTGTTGCCTATTCCAGTATTGGATGGCGGTCGTTTAATGTATTATCTGTACGAAATAGTGCGAGGTAAGCCCTTGCCCGAACGTTTCTCAGATTATGGGCAGCGGATTGGATTGGCTATGATCTTGGCGTTAATGGCAATTGCTTTTTTTAATGATATTTCCCGTTTAATTTAAGTTGGTTATTTAAGTTCATGAAAAATAAATTTTTACCGGGCTTGTTGGCCGGTGCTGTAGTCGCATTGCCTGTATGGGCATTTGAACCTTTCGTTGTAAAAGATATTCGCGTCGAAGGTATTCAACGTACAGAAGCTGGCACGGTATTTAATTATTTGCCTGTGAAGGTGGGTGAAACTTTTACAGATGAAAAGTCAACGCAAGCATTGCGTGCGCTATTTGCGACCGGGTTTTTTAAAGATGTTCGTATTGACGTAGATAAAGGCGTTATTGTCGTTGTGGTAGAGGAGCGCCCCGCTATTGCCTCAATTGATTTTATTGGCATGAGCGAATTTGATAAAGAAACTTTGAAAAAAGCGCTAGATGATCTGGGCCTTGGCGAATCTAAGATTTTTGAGCGCGCTATTTTAGAAAAAGCTGAGCAAGAGCTTAAACGCCAATATTTATCGAAAGGTTATTACGATGCTCAGTTTGTGACCACAGTGACCCCGTTAGAGCGTAACCGGGTAGGGATTAATTTTGCAGTGGCTGAAAATAGTATTGCCAAAATTCGTCAAATCCATATTGTGGGAAATAAGATTTTTTCAGAGCCTGAGCTATTAGATCTATTCCAATTGCGTACCCCCGGCGTATGGACGTGGTATACCAAAAATGATCAATACTCTCGTCAAAAGCTTTCTGCAGATCTTGAGAATTTGCGTACTTTTTATCTGAATAGAGGATATTTAGATTTTTCAATTGAAACCAATCAGGTCTCAATTAGTGCAGATAAGAAAGACATCTTCATCACGATTGGTGTGAATGAAGGTGCGCAATATAAACTCTCTAGCGTTAAATTAACGGGAGACTTGACCGTGCCAGAGAATGAATTGCGCGCTCTGGTTAAGGTGGCACCTGGTGAAATTTTTAGCCGAGAAAAAATTACAGAAACAACGAAATTGATTACGGACCGTTTAGGCAATGATGGTTACGCATTTGCTAACGTCAACGCAGTGCCTGAGGTCGATAAAGATAAAAAAGAAGTCGCGTTTACCATTTTTGTCGACCCCGGTAAGCGTGCATACGTGCGTCGTGTAAATATAGGTGGTAATACAAAAACACGCGACGAGGTGATCCGCAGAGAAGTGCGGCAAATGGAAGGCGCTTGGTATGATGCGGCTTTGCTGAACCGTTCTAAAAAACGAGTCGACCGGCTTGGCTTTTTTGATGACGTTTCTATTGAAACAAAACCTGTGCCTGAAACGCATGACCAGGTGGATATCAACATGGGGGTTAAAGAGCGCTCGACCGGTAGTTTTTCTCTAGGGGCGGGTTTTTCGAGTGCTGAAAAAGTAGTTTTGTCTGCTTCGGTGTCACAGCAAAACATTTTTGGTTCCGGCAATGCGTTGGGCTTGAATGTCAATACAAGTAAGTCAAAACGAACATATTCATTGTCATTTACAGATCCTTATTTTACAAAAGACGGGGTTAGCTTAGGTTGGGATGTCTACCATCGGACTTTGGATACAGAGAGTCTTGATTCTGTTCAGCCTTACAAAACGGTTTCGGACGGCCTAGGGGTACGTTTAGGCTATCCTATTTCAGAAGATGACTCGGTGAAATTTGGAGCTATTTTAGATAAGACTAAGGTGACGGTTTTCAAAGATAGTCCTCCTCAGTATTTCCAATTTGTGGATGTTTTTGGTGAAAGCGTCACTAGCTTCTCTTTGAATGCAGCTTGGGCGCGTGATAAACGGGATAGTTTTACTTATCCAAGGGAAGGGACTTATCAGCAAATTAGTGCTGAAGCTGCTGTTCCGCCGCTGGATTTGCGTTATGGTAAGTTAGGCTATCAATTTCAATATTGGTTGCCGGTGTTTAAGCGCGATGCAGTGATGTTCAACGTTGATTTAGGCTATGCGCATGGCTATGGCGGAAAGGAAATGCCTTTCTATAAGAATTTTTATGCGGGTGGTATTGGCTCTGTCAGGGGATATGCACAAAGCTCATTAGGGCCAAAATATAAGGGGGATTCGGTTGGGGGGAATAGGAAATTGGTGATGAATACCGAGTATTATTTCCCTATGCCGGGTACGGGACTGGATAAGTCTTTTCGAATTTCCTTGTTCTTTGATGCTGGCCAAGTATGGGGGCAGAGCGATAAATTTGATTTAGGTGATTTGCGTTATAGCACTGGCGCTGGGTTTTCTTGGAATTCTCCTTTCGGACCACTGAAGTTTAGTGTGGGCTTCCCTTTGAACAAGAAGGATGAAGATGAAGCCGAGCGTTTCCAGTTCCAAGTGGGTACAGTATTTTAAAAGTGAAGGAAAAGTGTGCGTGAGCACGTAGATTTTCGTAAAATAGTGCATTATTTTGTTTTGGAGGAAGTTTCCTGTGAAGACTCGTTATTTTGGATTCGTTTGTTTAGCCTCAATTGTTGCATTTTCTCAACCTGTTTTAGCTGAAACAAAGATTGGTTTTGTTAATTCTGACCGTATTATGCGTGAAGCCGTCCCGGCCGTACGTGCTCAGAAAAAGCTGGAGAAAGAGTTTGAACGACGCGATCAGGCATTACAGGATCTTTCAAAAGATCTTCAGGCGCGTCAGCAAGATATGGAACGCAATAGCGTGACAATGTCTGAGTCAGATCGTCGGACAAAAGAGCGTGAACTTAATGATTTGACGCGCGATTTCCAGCGTAAACAACGTGAATTCCGTGAAGACTTGAATCAGCGTCGTAATGAGGAGCTTGCGGCTGTTGTTGAGCGCGCGAACAAAACAGTGAAGGCGCTTGCGGAAGAAGAAAAATACGACATTATTTTTCAAGAAGCCGTTTATGCTAGCCCAAGAATTGATTTAACCGATAAAGTGATTAAAGCACTGTCTGACAAGTAGTCTAGTCACTAAAGGAGCGTCATGTTTTGCTTGGGTGAGCTGGCTCAAAGGCTGGGATGTAGTGTACGGGGTGATCCAGAAATTAGGATCGCTCGTGTCAATACGCTAGAGCATGCTCGGCCTGGCGAAATCAGCTTTTTGTCCAATGCAAAGTACAGTGCTCAGCTTGAGCACTGTCAGGCTTCTGCGCTTATTTTGGCGCCGGCTGATGCGGAAAAAACGGCATTGCCCGCCTTGTTGGTTGAGCGGCCTTATTTAGCTTTTGCTTATGTCTCTCAGTGGCTCAATCCGGTAGCTGCTTGCACAGCCGGCATTCATCCCAGTGCGGTTGTGGAGGGGACGGTTCATCCAAGTGCCCATATTGGCCCTCACGTATATATTGGTGCCGATGCTGTTATTGGGGCTGGTGTGGTTGTGGGCGCAAATACTGTGATTGAGCGTGGTGTGAAAATAGGTTCGGGTTCTCGAATTTATTCTAACGTTACTATTTATGCTCAGTGTGAGGTTGGCCAGAACTGTGTTATCCATGCCGGGGTTGTGATTGGTGCGGATGGTTTTGGCTTTGCTCAAGATGAGCAAGGTGCTTGGGTGAAAGTACCTCAGTTAGGCCGGGTTTGTATTGGGGATGACGTTGAGATTGGCGCAAATACTTGTGTAGATCGAGGCGCTATCCAGGATACGGTCATTGCAACAGGCGTTAAGGTAGATAATTTGGTTCAGATTGCGCATAACGTGCGCATTGGTGAACATGCCATCATAGCCGGTACCACAGGAATTGCAGGTAGTACGCAGGTGGGTGAAAAAGTTGTGATTGGTGGCGGTGCTCGTATAGCCGGGCATTTAAATATTGCGCCGGGGGTGGTGATTTCTGGCGGCTCTGGCGTTGCCAAATCACTTAAAAAAGCAGGTACTTATACAGCAGTTTTGCCTTTGCAAACACATGAGGAATGGGTTCGAAATTTTGCGCATCTGCGTAAACTTGACCACCATATCAAGCGGTTTGAGAAACGCATTGCAGCGCTAGAAGCAGGCTGCTCTACACAAGAATAGAGATATAACTCTTATGGTCTTAGACATTAATCAAATTCTAAATTATTTGCCACACCGCTCGCCTTTTTTGTTGGTAGACCGTGTGTTGGAAATTGAAAATAATAAGCGTGTAGTGGCATTGAAAAATGTGACCTATAACGAGCCTTTTTTCCCTGGACATTTTCCCGTGCAGCCAGTGATGCCGGGCGTGTTGATTCTAGAGGCTCTGGCACAAGCCGCCGCTTTGCTCTCTTTTCATTCTCAAGGGGTGACCTTGCCACAGGGTGCGGTTGTGTATTTAGCGGGCATGGATAATGTTCGTTTTAAACGCCCAGTGGTGCCGGGGGATCAGCTCATACTCGAAGCCGTGGCTGTGCGCAATATGCGGAATATTTGGAAATATGAAGCAGTTGCCAAGGTCGATGGTGAACTAGCTGCTTCAGCTCAAATTATGTGTGCTATTAAAATACCGGAATAGCTGGCGTGTCATCAACTGTATCCATTCATCCGAGTGCGCTTGTTTCGCCGGGCGCAGAACTTGCGGAAGGCGTTGTAATTGGCCCCTACTGTACCGTTGGCCCTAAAGTCAAGATTGGTGCGGGCACGCATTTATTGTCGCACGTAGTTGTGGACGGGCGAACGAGTTTGGGTGCGCATAATAAAGTCTTTCCTTTTTGTGTGTTAGGCGCTGTACCGCAGGATAAAAAATACGCCGGGGAAGATACAGCCTTGGTGATCGGCGATCACAACACCGTCCGGGAGTCTTGTACCTTTAATTTAGGCGTGACGGGCGCGGGTGGGGTAACGACGGTGGGTAGCCATAACTGGATTATGGCTTATGTGCATATCGCCCATGATTGCACCGTTGGAAACCATACGACATTTGCAAATCACGCTACGTTGGCCGGGCATGTCGAGGTGCAAGATTGGGTAACGCTGGGCGGTTTTGTGGGCGTGCATCAGTTTTGTAAGGTGGGGGCGCACAGTTTTTGTGGCGTGGGGACGGTGCTTGTGCAGGATTTGCCGCCTTTTGTCATGGTAGCGGGCAACCCGGCTAAAACACATGGTATCAACAGCGAGGGTTTAAAGCGGCGCGGTTTTTCCCCAGAAGAAATTGCCGCTGTTAAACGGGCTTATCGCATTTTTTACCGTAGCGGTTTGAGCCTTGAAGAGGCACTTACTGCCTTGGCACCGCTGGCGGCGGAGTTTGCGTGTGTGCAGCCGTTTGTGAATTTTATGAATGCGGCATCCCGCGGGGTTGTGCGCTAAGTTAAGTGGCGTGGCCTGGGGGTGTTTCCGCAATAATGCCGCCGCCTAAGCAGACATCGCCCTGGTAAAGCACAAGACTTTGTCCCGGTGTGAGCGCCCACTGCGCTTCCTCAAATTCAACACTCATGGTGTCTTCAGAGAATGCGCTCACGGTGCAGGGCATATCTGGTGTGCGGTAGCGGGGTTTGGCGGTGTAAGCTTCTTGCGTAGACGGTGCTGAGCCCTTGGTCCAACTCAGGTCGATGGCCTTGAGCTGCCGGGTGAGTAAAGCTGGGTGGGCATGTCCTTGTACGGCGTAGAGGATATTATTCTTAATATCTTTTTTAGCGGCGTACCAAGCAAAGTGCTCGCCGTCTGCATTGGCATGGCCTTTAATGCCGCCAATGTGCAGGCCCTTGCGTTGGCCAATGGTGTGGTACATCAATCCATCATGGCGGCCGATCACGCGTCCATCGTCTAAGCTGCGGATTTCGCCGGGTTGTGTGGGTAGGTAGCGCATCAAAAATTCGCGGAAGGGGCGTTCACCGATAAAGCAAATGCCGGTGGAGTCTTTTTTGCTCGCCACATGCAGCCCGGCTTGCGCAGCAATTTCACGCACTTGGGTTTTGAGCATTTCGCCCAAAGGGAAAAGCGCTTTAGACAATTGGGCTTGGTTGAGGCGGTAGAGGAAATAGCTTTGATCTTTGCTGGCGTCTTTGGCTTTGAGTAGCTCAAAAACCGGGCCGCTGGGGCTTGTGGTTTCCCGAATGCGTGCGTAATGCCCGGTGGCAATTTTATCTGCGCCCAAACGCAAGGCATGGTCTAGAAAGGCGCGGAATTTGATTTCTGAATTGCATAAGATATCCGGGTTCGGGGTGCGCCCGGCCTGGTATTCTTGCAAGAAGTTGGAAAACACCCGGTTTTTGTACTCTTCTGAAAAGTTCACAACTTCTAGTTCAATATCGAGCACATCACATACGGAAGCCGCGTCAATTAAATCTTGCCGGGTTGAGCAATATTCGCTGTTATCGTCATCTTCCCAATTTTTCATGAAGAGCCCGGTCACGCGATAGCCTTGCTGCTTGAGCAATAAGGCGGTGACGGCAGAATCTACGCCGCCTGATAAGCCAACGATCACATGCGGATGTTGCTTGGAAGAGGGGTGTGAGGCAGACATATTGATTTATAAAATAAGGGGGAAAAGTTGGCTTTTAAGTTTTGTAGTGTTGAATGAGCGCTAATGGTGCAGAAATACCGGCCAAAGCGTCTTGAATACACTTTAAAACTAAATAACTACGGTGCTTCGACTGCGTTGCAAGAATATCGTCCATGCTCATCCAGAGTGCGCGCACAATACCTTTGTCTAATGCTGCATCGGCTAATTTATGAGCGACGTGTCCGCCAAAGGCAAAGCGTAAGTAGCTGAAATTCCCTTGTAGGAGCGGCCCTTGGTAAATGCCAACAAGATGTTGTGGTACAAAAACATGAGCGGTTTCTTCCCGGGTTTCACGTATCACTGCTTCGAGTAGCGATTCCCCTGCCTCTAAATGCCCTGCAGGCTGATTAAAGCGCAGCCCCGCTTCCGTGTGCTCTTCCACCATTAGAAAGCGCCCTAGATCATCCTGAATGATGGACGCAACCGTGACATTAGGTTTCCATTGATTTTCTCTCATCGGGGCATTTTACCTTAACTTAGTCGTACAATGCCCGGCTCTGAGTTTCTCTTGGTTTTTATGATTAAACGCATTATTAGCATCGTTTTAGCCTTGGCGTTGCTTGCTTGGCTGATTGCCGATCGGCGCTGGCAAAGTGTGGGGACGGCTTTGTTTGCCTTACCCGGCCATATTTGGGGCTTGGCCTTAGCTGGCATGGGGCTAAGCTATTTGTTGCGGGCTATTCGGGTGTATGAGGAATTTCGGCAGCCCGGCCAAAAACGATTTTGGCTGTGTGTGCGCATTGTGCTGGTGCATAACGCTTGGGTAAATGTGCTGCCTTTTCGCAGCGGTGAAGCGGCCTTTCCTATTTTGCTGAGACGGTATTTTGGTACGCCCTTGCCACAGGCGTTGATTTCGCTCTTTTGGTTTCGCTTGCAAGATGCTTTTGTGGTGGCCGGGGCGGCGTGTTTGCTTTTGCCGGGTTTGCCCACTTTTGTTCGAGGCGCCGGGCTTTTAGGCTTGGGCCTTTGTGCATGGGCTTTACCAAGTTGGGCTCGCAAAGTAAAAATAGGGCAGGAGGCGCAAGGCGGATGGCGCCAGAAGTTTGAAAAGGTTCGTGCTGCGCTTGCACACAGCACAAAGCATGCGCGTTGGGGCTGGGTGTGGACGGTGGGAAACTGGAGCATCAAATTGGCTGTTCAGGCGACCCTCTTAGCGGGGCTGCTGCATAGCGCATGGCCGCTGGGCGCAACTGGTGCGCTAGGTGCGGAATTGGCCGCGATATTGCCCATTCAAGGCGTGGCAGGGTTTGGTACGTATGAGGCCGGTGCGGCTGCTGCATTAAGGGCCGGGGGCGTTTTATTTGAAGCGGGCTTGCAAGCCGCTTTGGGCTTACATCTTTTTATGATTGCCAGCGCGGTGAGCGCCGGGGCGCTAGCCAGTCTGTTTGTGCCTGGGCAAGTTGAAATGCTGGAAAATCTTCAGGATTAAGGCCTGCTTACAGTACTAAATTTGATGCTGCTTTTAATGAGTTGATTACTAGTCTCATCTTCATTTGTTTTAAAGAGAGCCAGGTAATTGTGTGGGATGTGACATATAGAATGAATATTTTTTTAATGTAAATATTAGACTATTCATTTGCGAGCCCTGAAATAATAAAAGAGAGCGACTTGAAGTACTCGCTCTCTTTTAAAATTGGGATGATTTTTAAAGCGTTATGGCGTTGCTATCTCAATAAAAATAGCATAGCTATGTTACTTTTCTTATGGCAAAAAATCATATTTTTTTATGAAAGCCATTTTGTTTTTTAAAGGCTAATCCCATTAAAAGCAGCCCGGTGAGCAGTAGAAATGTCGGGTTATTAACAGGAATTGGTCGCGTAACTTTCAGCTTAACTATTCCATTGCCGAATAGTTTTCCATCTGTTATTTCGTAGTTGAAAGTAACATTACCGCCACTAAAACCGGGATTGGCAATGAAAATAAACGTCCCATCTAGATTAACTTTAACAACACCGTTATCTACATGAATGGTTTGGGCTACACCGGGGGTAATAGCCACCCCATTGATTTTTGAGACAGATAGCAGGTCACCATCAGCATCCGTTTTTTTCGGGAGCAAATTCAAAACCAAAGATTCGCCTGCCACAGCATTAACCTCTTGTGCTTCATCAGCGGGAGGATCATTCATGGCATTAACGTTAAAAGTAATAGTCTTTGCTGGGCTAAGCCCCCCGTCATTGTCTTGAACCTGAAATTGGAAATTAGCTAATCCATTGCCATTGGCATCAGGCGCAGGCGTCCATTTTAGGAGCGGAATATCCGCAGCAGGGATTGCTTGCCCTGCGACAACGGGTATGCCATTGAGTGTTAGCACGCCATTATTCGGTAAAGAGTTAATAACCACTGCCTTAAATGAAGAGCTGGGGTCTAATGGATCTGAAAAGCTGAAATCTGCGCTATTGAAGGTGTGAGAGCCGTCTTCACTGAGCCCAATGGTTTTATCTGCTCCGGCTGGCAAGTCATTAACAGCTTGTACATTAAACGTAATTGTATTGGGAGTCGGGTCAGAATCAATTTCGCCTGCTTTCAGGGTACCGCCACTGTCTTGCACTTGGAATGTAAAACTTGCAATCCCAAGCCCATTAGCATTAGGCGCAGGCGTCCATTTTAGGAGCGGGATATCTGCCACGGAAATGACTTGTCCTATAGAAACAGGAGCACCATTAAAAGTAAACGTTCCATTAGTTGGCAAGCTTGAAATAGTCACCGCTTTAAATGTGTGCCCATCTAAAGGATCAGAAGGGTCGGTAAAGCCAAAATCCGTACTGGCGAAGTTATAGCTTGTATCTTCATCCAGCGAAATGGTCTTGTCTGTACCGGAAGGTGGATCATTTATCGGTAAAATTGTAATAGGTACGTTAGCCGTAGCAGTAAGCGGTTCGCCAGGACCTATATTCCCTTTGTCATCTACCGTCATAGAAAGCTGTGCAGAACCATGATAGTTTGCAGTAGGGGTATATTTCATGCCTTCTAGTGCAGCATTGATTTGATTTAATGTGCCTGTAATCGTCATGGCTGCGCTATTATTTGCACCGGAATTAAAAGTCAGTCCTGTTGTTGTGCTGAGTGATAAAGTGCCGTTTGTCACCGCGAGTGCTAAAGAAAATTGGGTAGTGTCCCGAACCGGTTGATTTTATATAATTGGCGTTTTTAAAAAGGGGCATGCCATGACATCCAATACCATCTATTGTCCTCGTTGCAACTCAGATCGTGTATACCGTCATGGTAAGAGCGCAGCTGGCCATGTTC
>RRZT010868887.1_pt1 | contig 20458 bp, 24 predicted proteins | sample 2165551 | NCBI WGS metagenome assembly RRZT01 (sample SAMN10456910, study PRJNA506462) | wastewater metagenome | biome: wastewater; feature: sludge; material: wastewater sludge; isolation source: wastewater sludge with Escherichia coli K12::gfp cells carrying plasmid... | place: USA: Moscow, Idaho... | reverse complement strand
ATGCTCATGGCCGCTCGAGACCAGAGGAGGTGGAGTTCGCGTATGCGTCAATACGAAGTCATGGTCATCATCGATCCCGACGTGGACGACCGTCAGGTGAATGGCCTGCTGGAGAAGCCGCTCGCGGGCCTGACCAAGGCCGGTGGAACCGTCGACAACCTGGACATCTGGGGTCGCCGTCGGCTCGCCTACGACATTCGCAAGAAGTCCGAAGGCATCTACGCCGTCATCAACATCACCGCTGAGCCTGCCGACGTGAAGGAACTGGATCGCCAGTTCACCCTGAACGAGCAGATCATGCGCACCAAGGTCATCCGGCCCGATACCCGGTAGCGGCCCGGCACCCGATAGAGAAAACTGTCGGCCCCGGCTGACAGGCTCTGAGTGATAGTCACCGATCGAAAGACAAACTCATGGCAGGCGAAACCATCATCACGCTCGTCGGCAACCTGACGGCGGATCCCGAGCTGCGCTTCACCCCGTCCGGGGCGGCCGTGGCCAACTTCACCGTCGCGTCGACCCCGCGCACGTTCGATCGTCAGACGAGCGAGTGGAAAGACGGCGACGCCATGTTCCTCAACTGCTCGGTGTGGCGGCAGGCGGCCGAGAACGTCGCCGAATCGCTCACCAAGGGCATGCGGGTGGTCGTGCAGGGCCGGCTGAAGTCGCGCTCGTACGAGACCCGTGAGGGTGAGCGGCGCACCGTGTTCGAGGTCGAGGTCGACGAGGTCGGCCCGTCCCTGCGGTACGCCTCGGCCAAGGTCAGCCGCAATCAGGGTGGCGGCAACTACTCCGGCGGGGGCAACTCCGGCGGCGGTGGCGGCTACTCCGGCGGCAACAACTCGGGTGGCAACGACGCGTGGTCGTCCGGTGGTGGCGGCAACAACCGCTCGGCCGGTAACGATCCGTGGGCTCAGGCCCAAAGCGACGAGCCGCCGTTCTGATCACCCGCGGACGCCGCGTCGTCCGCAGCATTAGCAAACAACGTCATTCCGGCTTCGGCCGGGCTCACTGAAAGGGAGCACCACAATGGCACAGCAGCGTAAGCCTGTGAACAAGAAGAAGATCGCGCCGGCCAAGTCGGTGCGCATCGGCCACATCGACTACAAAGACACCGCGACCCTGCGCAAGTTCATCAGCGAGCGGGGCAAGATCCGCGCTCGTCGGGTCACCGGTCTGTCCGTGCAAGAGCAGCGCAAGGTTGCGATCGCCGTCAAGAACGCGCGTGAGCTGGCCCTGCTGCCCTACGCCTCGACCGCTCGCTGAGAAGGGACGACAGCATGAAGCTCATTCTGACCGCCCCGGTCGATCACCTGGGCATTCCCGGCGAGATCGTCGAGGTCAAAGACGGCTACGGCCGTAACTACCTGCTGCCCCGCGGGTTCGCCATCAAGTGGACTCGGGGTGCCGAAAAGCAGATCGAAGGCATCAAGCGGGCGCGTGACGCTCGCGAGATTCGTAGCATCGATCACGCCAAAGAGATCCGTACGCAGCTCGAAGCGCTGACGGTGTCGCTGCCGGCCAACGCCGGCGACAACGGCAAGCTCTTCGGTGCGGTCACCCCGGCCGACATCGTGCTCGCGGTGAAGAAGGCCGGCGGGCCCGCCGTCGACAAGCGCGCGGTCGAGATCGCCAAGCCGATCAAGGCCGTCGGCACGCACACCGTGGGTCTGAAGCTCACCAGCGGTGTGGTGGCGCACATCGACGTCAACGTCGTTTCCGCCTGAGACGGATCAAGGGGCGGGGTCTTCGGACCCCGCCCTTTGGCATGCGTGGGCAGCTTGGGGACGGGTTCTCCAGCTGGTGATGGGACGGTTCTCCAGTTGGTAAGGGGACGGTTCTCAGACTGCTGCGTCGAACGACGAAATGCCTTGTGGCGCGCAGTATTGAGCCGCCGGTTAGACGGTTGGAGAACCGTCCCCTTGTTGGCTGGAGAACCGTCCCCTGCACCGGCGGAACCGTCCCCTGAACCGGCGGAACCGTCCCCTGAACTGGCGGAACCGTCCCCTGACGGGTCAGGCGGGCGTGACCTCGCGGGTCGTCAGGTTCACCCGAACGGACGGCGTGCCGTACGGCGAGTGCTGCATGACGAAGCCCTTGGGGTGCAGGGTCTCGTCTGAGGTGTACCAGTCGTGCAGGGTGCGTTCGGCATCGGCGTCACCGCCGTCTGCGGCGATGAGCAACTCGGCCAGCCGGTCGAGCACCTCGGGCTCGGGGGTGGTGAACCAGTCGTCCCAGAGCAGCAGTTCGTCGCCGTAGCGGTGGGCGACCTGAAAGACCACGTACCCCGCCACGAAGTCTCTGCCGCGCAGCGGTGCGGGAACCATCGGGTCGACGCCGTACTGGTCGGGGTCGGCGTCGCCGCTGCGCAGCAACTGCCACACCTCGGCTGCGGTCTCGAACGGTGCGTGCGCGCCCTTCGGCATGTCGCGCACATCGAAGTCGAAGCCCCACTCGTTGTCGAGTTCGGGGTCGGTGCGCACCCACCGGGTGCCGTCGAAGTAGTCGACCACCACGTGATCGTGGTGGAACGGCGGCGCGAAGTACCCGGCGAAGCCCACCACACTGCGCGCCGGCACCCCGTTCGTGCGCAGAAAGCTGATCAACATCAGCGAGTGGTCGCGGCAGCAGCCCGCGATGCGGTCGGGTAACGGACGGGGCTCGGTCAGGTCGGCGGGCTGCCGCGACTGGTCGAGATCGAGGATCGCCTCGGCCCACCGCGAGTCGATCTCGCCGCGTCGCGCCTCGGGCAGGTCGGTGAGTTCGGCACGATAGTGGCCGATCAGGTTGCGGGTGGTGGCGCACAGTCCGCCCACCTCGGCGTCCAGGTTCTGCACCAGAGCGAGGTGCCGTCCGGGGTCGGAATACGGACTGTGCGGCGCGAACGCGCGCGGATCGGTGATGTCGACGCTCATGCTGCCCACAATGCCGCGTGGCAAGGTGGGCGACAAGGTCGATCGGAGGACGGCGATGGCGCAGCACCTGGGCTACCGCACGCTGCCGCGCAGCATGGGGCCCACGTTCACCACGCTCGCCATCGTCGGGCGGCTGCCGACCAGCATTCTGCCGCTCGCGCTGTTGCTCTACGCCCAGTCGCAACTGGGTTCGTTCGCCCTGGCCGGGCTGGCCACGGCAGCGCTCAGCCTGGGCGGAGCGTCCGGGGCGGTGTTGATCGGCCACCTGTCGGACACCCTGGGGCACCGCGTGGTCGGCGTCGGTACGACGCTCGTGCAGACCGTCGCCCTGATCGGCTTTCTGCTCACCTGCCGGCCGGACGCGCCGCTGCCCGCCATGCTCACCTGCGCAGCCCTGGCCGGCTTCGCCAACCCCCAACTGGGCGCCATGGCCCGGGCGCGCTGGTCGCAGGCGGCCGCCGTCCGTGACGATCGGGGGCCGTACACCGCCGCCGCGATGGCGTGGGAGGGTGCCGTCGACGAGGTGTCGTTCGTGGTGGGTCCGGTGCTGGCCACCACCCTGGCCGCGCTCGCCCCCGCCGCGCCGGTGCTGCTGGCGATCGGCCTGGCCTGGGTGGGCCAGGTCGGTTTCGCGCTGCACCGAACGGCTCTGCCGCCCGCCCGGCACGGACGAGCGCGGCACCCCGACTCACCCGACCGCATCGACTGGACGCTGCTGGTGCTGCTCGGCGTGGTGACAGGTGCGGTGGGTCTGTTGTTCGGCGGGTCGCAAACCGCCATCGCGGCCTTCTTCACCCTGCGCGGCGAACAGGCCGTGACCGGACTCGTCTACGGCACCATGGCGGTCGGCAGCGCCAGCATGGGTCTGCTCAGCAACCGGCTGCCCGCCCGCTTCTCGCTGAGTGATCGCATCGTGGTGTTCGGGCTGGGTTCGGCGCTCACCGCGCCGCTGCTGGTGGTGGCCTGGGACGCCGCGACCATGGCCTTGGCCTGCCTGATCGTGGGCGTGATGGTCGGCCCGACGCTGGTGACCGCCTACGCACTGGCCGAACGCATCGCCCCGCCCGAACGGCTCTCGACCGTACTCACCGTGCTGTCGACCGTGGGCGTGGTGGGGGTCGCCGCCGGGTCGGCCGTCGCAGGCCAGCTGATCGAGGCGTTCTCGCCGCAGCAGGCGGCCTGGACCGCGACCCTTGGCGGGGCGCTGGCCACCCTCGCGGGCCTCGTCGTCATGCGCGGGGTGGGCGGATCGGGGGCATCGGGGCCGCGCCGGGGGTCGCAACCCTGACCGGCCGGTGCGGTCGCATAGGGTGAGTGGGTGAGCGATCCGGGGGTGCAACGACGCGTGCTCAACTGGGGTCGCATCGCATTGATCGTCGGCGCCGTGGTGGCGCTGGTCGCGGTGGTGTTCGGCGTGCGGGCCGTGTCTGCGCCGGTCGAGAAGGCCGGGGCGCCCACCATCGCGGTGCCTGCGCCGAGCGGCACCCGGTTCACCAGTCCGTCACCCACGCCCAGCGCGACGGGCACCGAGTCGCCGTCGTCGAGCGCGTCGGCCAGCCCGTCCGCCTCGCCCACGAAGAGCATCAAGGCGTCCGGCGACTTCGACTGGGCGACGACCACCGCGGCGGCGTCCGGCTCGCAGGGCACGCTCTACCGCTACGCGGTGGCGGTCGAGAGCTCGGCCAAACTGAAGGTCAACTCGGTGGCCGGCGACATCGCGGGAGTGCTCAACGACCCCCGCAGCTGGACCGGTGACGGCGACGTCCGCTTCGCCCTGGTGTCGCAGGCCAAGGCCGAGGTGAAGGTGTACCTGGCCAGCACCAAGACCGCCTCGTCGCTGTGTGACGGCGACGGCGAGGCCGGCTACACCTGCGTGCTGGGCGACGTGGTGGTGATCAACGCAGCCCAATGGACGACGGCGGCCGCCGGCTTCGGTGACCTGACCCGCTACCGCGAGTTTCTGATCAACCACGCGTTCGGGCACCTGATCGGCAAGAAGCACGCCGAGTGCGCCGGCAAGGGCAAGAAGGCTCCGGTGATGCTGCAGCAGGGTGCCGGCCTGTTCGGCTGCACCGCGAACCCCTGGCCCTAGATCAAGCCCGAACCCCGCGGCGCTCATCCACATCGGGCACCAGTGGCGGTGCCCCATGTGGATCAACCCTTGGCCGCTCGGCACGCCCGACGGGAAGGTTGGCGAACAGCACGCCCAGCACCAGGGTGAGGCCGCCGACCGTCTCCCACACGTTGGGCCGCTGGCCCAGCAGAACCGACGCCGAGATCATCGCCACCACCGGGGCCAGCAGCACCCATGGCACCACGGCGGCCGAGCGATTGGTGGCCAACAAGCGGTTGAAGATCGCGTAGCCGACCAGGGTGCACAGCACCGCGGTGTACAGGGTCGAGAGAATCGGACGCCACCCGAACTGCCCGATGGCTACGGTGATAGCGGCTGGACCGTCGAGCAGCGCCGACAGCGCCAAGGCGGGAAGCGGCACGATCAGCGACGACCACACCGTCAGCGACAGCGAACCCCGCCACCCGCTCGGGGACGCCGCGCCGGCCCGGCGGGCGATCACGTTGCCGATCGCCCACGAGAGGGCGGCCAGCAGGCAGAGCAGCACGGCCAGCGCGGGGGCGTTGCCGCCGCGACCGAGGGCGACCACCCCGAGGCCGACCGATCCGGTGACCACTCCGGCCACCTGCGCGCGATTGGGACGTTCGCGAAGGGCCAGGGCGGCCACCACGATGGTGAGCACCGCCTGAGCCTGCAGCAGCAGGGCCGCCAGCCCCGGTTGCAGGCCCAGACCGATCGCCGTGTACAGCAGCGCGAACTGACCCAGACTCATGAACGCACCGACGCCGAGCACCACCCGCCACGACACGAGCGGACGCGGCACCACCAGCGCCGCGAGCGAGACCACCGCGAACCGAATCGCCACGAAGAGCAGCGGTGGCACGCCGTGCATGCCCCAGTCGATGACCACGAAGTTGAAGCCCCACAGGCTCGCGACGGTGGCCGCCAACAGCATGTCTCGTCTGCTCATGGCACCATCGAACCCGAAGATATTCGGAAACACCAGCGACGATTTCTCCGGTTGATTCGGTAGCATCGGTACATGCTCGATCTGGAAGCCGTGCTCGCCCTCCGCGCCGTCGCCACCGGCGGCAGCGTCGCCGTGGCCGCCGAGACGCTCGGCTACACGCCGTCCGCGGTGTCGCAGCAGATCAAACGGCTGGAGCGCGGCACCGGCGTCACGCTGCTGGAGCGGGCAGGACGGGGCGTGGTGCTCACCGACGCCGGACGGCAGTTGGTCACCACCTCGGCGCCGGTGCTGGCCGACCTGGAACGCATCGAGGCCGACCTGCAGCTGGCGCGCAGCGTGGCGGCCGAGCAGGTGACGGGCGAGGTGCGGGTGGCGGCGTTCTCGACGGCGGTGCGCGGGTTGCTGGTCGAGGTGCTGGCCGGATTGCGGCGCGAGCACCCGGCGTTGCGCGTGCTCCTGCGCGAGAGCGAGCCGTGGGAGACGGTCGCCCTGGTGGCGTCCGGTCAGCGCGACCTGGGCATCGTGCACGCCTGGGGCGGGGTGGCGCTGGCCATGCCTGACCATCTGATCGCCACCCCGCTGTTCACCGACGTGGCCGACGTGGTGCTGCCCCGCGACCACGCGCTCGCCGATCGTGCGGTTCTGGCGCCTGCCGACCTGGCCGACTGCGACTGGATCGCCACCTTCGACTCAACTATCTGCCGGCAGTGGCTGCGACGACTGTTCGACGGGGTGCCGAACGCGCCGCGCATCGTGCACGAGTCGATGGAGTTCGAGAACCACATCGAGTTGGTGCGGGCGGGGTTGGGGGTCGCGTTGGTGCCGCGCCTCGGCCGGCCCGCGCTGCCGCCCGAGGTAGTGGCGATTCCCACCGTTGCGCCGGCATCGACGCGGGCGATCTCGGCCGTGCACCGGCGCACGCAGGCCGCCTCACCCGCACTGCAAACCGTTCTCGACGCCGTGCGTGAGGCTGTGCTGGTCGACTTCGCGACTGCCATCGACTGAACGTGGTCGATCGACCCCCGTCTCAGGGGGTCGATCGACCAGCTTGATCAGTCGGGTCGGTGGCCCTTCGACTCAGTCTTCTTCGGGGTCGTTCTCGGCGTCTTCCTGGGTCTTGTGCACGGTACCCGGCACGTGGTCGGCGGGGCCGTACAGCGCGTACACCTTCATGGGCTCGTCGCCGATGTTGGTGACGTTGTGCCAGGTGCCGGCGGGCACCAGAATCGCCCAGTCGTCTTCGACGTCGCGCTCGAAGGTCAACTCGCTCTTCTTCGGGCCCATCTGCACCCGGCCCTTGCCCTTCTCGAGCCGCAGGAACTGGTCGTTCTTGGGGTGCACTTCGAGGCCGATGTCGCCGCCCACCGGAATGGACATCAGGGTGAGCTGCAGGTGCGCGCCCGTCCACAGGGTGGTGCGAAAGTTGTCGTTGTTGACGGTCTTGGATTCGATGTCGACGACGTAGGGCTCTTTGCCGCGGTCTTTGTTGTGCCGGACGGTCATGCGCACTCCTTCGATAACGGTTGGGACTACTTTCATCCTTGCCCACGCGGCCACACTTTTCGAGCGATCGCACCGATTGGGTCTGTGCGACCTGCTGGGGAGATCCCGGCATGCGCCGGGATGACGTGTGCGAGTGTGTCGGCCAGGCGGGGCTCGACATCCCGGCGGCGTCCGTCATCCCGGGGCTTCTGCCATCCCGGCGGACGCCGGGATCTCGACCGGCTGCGGGGAGGGGTCTCGAGGGGCTCGACCAGCGACAGGCTCGACCAGCGAAGGGCTTCGTCGGCCTCAGAGGCCGACACGGTCGAACTCGGCGATGGCCAACTGGCGTCCGAACGTCATCATCTCGTCGGCCCGGTCAAAGTCGAGCACCGAGCAACTGTCGGTCGGCACCCCGACCAGCACGTCGGGGGCGTTCAGCACATTACGGGCCAACTCGATGCGGGCCTGCATCAGATCAAGCGTGCGGCCCAGCATGTCGAGCAGGTTCACATCGGTCGGCAGGTCTTCGAACTCCAGCTCGACCGAGGGCTGCGGCGTCAGGTGTTTGGCGAGTTGCTTGCCCACCCACGACGCGGCCAACGCCTCGCCCAGCCGGTTCGACCACGGCTGCCGGGCGGCTTCTGCGATCTCGAGATCGTCGGCAACCGCCTCGCCGTCGGCACTCGCGGTATCGGCAGATTCGTTGCTCGGCGACACCTGCCACAGGCCCGGCGGCTTGGCGAACAGCGAAACGCCCACGGTGACCTGGCCGGGCATGTCCATGGTGGGGCCGATCGGCAGAGGGTTGAGCAGGCCGCCGTCCACGAGCAGCCGTTCGCCGATGCGCACCGGGGTGAACACGGCCGGAATCGCGATGGACGCCCGGATCGCCGCCAACAGCGAACCGGTGCGAAACCACACCTCGCGTTCGAGGTCGATGTCGGTGGCCACCGCCGTGTAGGGCACGGGCAGGTCCTCGATGCGAACGTCTCCAACGAACCGGTGCAGCTCGTTCATCGCCTTCTGCAGCCGCACCAGCCCGGACGACCCCAGCGTCAGGTCGGTCAGCCGGCGAACGTCCGAGCGGGTGAGGGTGCGGCAGTAGTCGGCGAAGTCGTCCAGTCGTCCGGCGGCCAGCACGCCACCGACCAGCGCGCCCATCGACGTGCCCGCGATGCCGACCACCTCGTGCCCGCGGGCCTGCAACTCGTGGATCACACCCACGTGGGCGAACCCGCGCGCACCGCCCGACCCCAGCACCAGATTCACCTGCATGCGGCCCAGTCAATCACCCACGTGCCGGGTCTCGACAGGCGCCGACCGCCTAGCATCGAGGTGAGCAGGGAGGTCAAACGTGAATGACGACGTTCGCAGGGCAGTGGTGGTCGGAGCCGGGGCGATGGGGTCGGGCATCGCTGCCCAACTCGCCAACGCCGGGGTTGAGGTGTGGCTGCTCGACGTGGTGCCCGAGGGCGAAACCACCGACCGCTCGCGGCTGGCCCGCGAGGCGATCGCCCGCCAAGTGAAGTCTGCAGGCTTCATGTTGCCGGTGTTTGCCGATCGGGTGACCCCTGGCAACGTGATCGACGACGTGGCCACCTACACCACCGCTGACTGGGTGATCGAGGCCGTGTTCGAAGACCTGGCGGTGAAGCGCGACCTGTACGCCACGATCGAGCGCCATCGGGGCGCCGACACGATGGTGACGTCGAACACGTCCACGATTCCGCTGGCGCAGTTGGTCGAGGGCCGCGACCCCGGCTTCGTGGCGCACTTCGGCATCACGCACTTCTTCAATCCGCCCCGGCAGATGCCGCTGCTCGAGGTGGTGGCCGGCCCCGACACCGACCCAGCCGTGGTCGAGCGGCTGATCACCGCCGGCGATCATCAGCTCGGAAAAACCGTGTTGCGCTGTCGCGACACTCCGGGCTTTCTGGCCAATCGCATCGGCAACTTCTGGATGGCGGTCGCGGCGTCAGAAGCGCTGCGGGGTGGTGTCGGCATCGAAACCGCCGATGCTGTGATGACCAGGCATTTCGGGACGCCCCGCACCGGCGTGTTCGGGCTGTTCGACCTGGTGGGCATCAACCTGGTGCCGCTGATCTGGGCCAGCTTTCTGCGCCTGCTGCCCGCCGACGACGCCTACCACCGCTTCGACATCACCACCGACCCCACCTTCACCGGGCTGCTCGAACGGGGTCTGGTCGGACGCCGCGGCCCTGGCGGCTTCACCCGCCGCCAGAAGACCCCGGACGGTCCCGTCGACGAGGTGCTCGACGTCGCCAACTTCACCTACCGCGCCCGGCATGCGCCGACAGACTCGGTGCTGGACGCCAAGGGGTTGCGGGCCGCCTGCGACACCCAGTCGCCCGGCGGCCGGTACGCGTGGGCGGTGCTACGCGAGCTGATCGACTACTGCTGCACCACCGCGCCTCAGATCGCCGACCACGTCGGTTTGATCGACGGCGCCATGACCCTGGGTTACGCCTGGCAGGCGGGCCCGTTCGCCCTGGCCGACCGGGTGGGGCTGGACTGGCTGATCGAGCGGTTCGAGGCCGAGGGACGTCCGGTGCCTCCGTTGCTCACCCAGGCCCGCGACGCCGGTGGGTTCAGGCCGAGCCCGGGCCTGGTGCTGGCCGGCGACGGCACGGTGATCGAGGTGGCACCGGGTCCGCTGACTGTGGCGCAGGCCGCCCGGGTGATGGTCGAGAACGACTCGGCCGCACTGGTCGACCTGGGCGACGGGGTGGCCTGCCTGGCCCTGCGCAGCAAGATGAACGTGTGCCAGCCGGGGCTGTTCGACGTGATCGACCAGGCCCTCGACATGGGCGAGGCGGGCGCCTTCAAGGCGCTGGTGATCGGCTCGGACCACCCCCGCGCCTTCTCGGCCGGCGCCAACCTGAACGTGTTCGCCGCCCTGGTCGACCGCAACGATCCGGACGAGTTGCGGCAGTTCACCGAGCGTGGCCAGCGGTCGTTCGCCCGACTTCGGGCGGCGTCGTTTCCAGTGGTGGCGGCGGCGCGCGGGCTGGCCCTGGGGGGCGGCTGTGAGCTGATGTTGGCCGCGCAACACGTGGTGGCGGCGGCCGAGTTGTACGCCGGGTTTCCCGAGCGCAAGGTCGGCCTGATTCCGGCCTGGGGCGGCGTGACGCGCACACTGATCCGGTCGTCTCTAAGGGGTTTGGCCGATCCGGCGGCGCGGGCGTTCGCGTTGGCGTCCACGTGTGTGATCAGCGGGTCGGCGTTCGAGGCGCAGGCCGGGGGTCTGCTGCTGCCGTCGGACGAGATCGTGCTGAACGCGTCGCGCGTGCTCGAGCGGGCCAAGGCGTCGGCTTTGGAGTTGGTGGGGGCCGAGCGCCGGCAAGAGCCTGCGACGTTCGCACTTCACGACCCCCGGCTCGAACCGCTGGACGCCTCGTGGGCGGACGCGTCCGAGACCGACCGGCGCATCGTTGGTGATCTGGCGGCGATGCTCACCGGTGCCGAGCTGGTCACCGAAGAGGAACTGCTGGCACGTGAACTCGACGTGGCGCTGAAACTGGTGGTGTTGCCGGCCAACCAGGCCCGCATGCGGCACATGCTGGCCACGAACAAGCCGCTGGAGAACTGACGCCGCAGCTGGTCGTTGCGTTGCAGATCCCGGCGTTCGCCGGGATGACGGAACGGCAGGGGTCGGCTGCGCGGGTCTGAGATCGCCGGCTGACGCCGGGATCTGACGAAACGGCGGGGTCGGCAGCGCGGGTCTGAGATCCCGGCTGACGCACGCCACTCGCCACGTCATCCCGGCGCCATGCCGAGATCTCTGCTACGCAGCGGGCGGCGATGCCAGGATTGCGCGCATGACGCAACCGCCACCGTCCACTCAGCCGTCGATGCAGTGGGGGCCGCCGTCGGCGTTCACTCCCCAACCGGGCTACCCGCCGGGTCATCAGATGCCCGGCGGCTGGGCGGGCAACGTGCCGCCGCAGCGGCTCGCGGTGCCGACGGGCCCATCGGTGGCGCAGCTTCGGCATTGGGCCGAGATGCCGTTCGTGATCGGCGGGCTGGCCGTCACCATCGTGGCCGGGGTTCTGGCGATCGTGATGATCAGCTACGGCGCCACCGAGCTGCCCACCTGGGCGCTGGCGGGCCTGCTGGCGGTGCTGACGCCGCTGATCGCGTTCTTCATGATTCGCTACCAGTTCTACAGCGTGGCCAGCAACGGCATTCCGGTGACGCCGCACCAGTTGCCCGAGCTGTACGCGATCTACACCGAACTGCTGGCCACGATGGACGTGCCCTGGACGCCGAATCTCTACGTCATCAACGGCAACGGCGTGCTGAACGCGTTCGCGTCCAAATGCCAGTTGAGAAGGGCCTACGTCACGCTGTTCAGTGATCTGGTCGACGTGGCGTACGAGCTGAACGACTTCACCGCGGTCAAGTTCGTGCTCGCGCATGAACTCGGGCACGTGAAGTGTCGGCACGTGTCGCTGTGGCGCATGCTCACCACTGCGGTGGTGCGGTTCGTGGGTCTGGACGCCACGATCATTCGCGCGCAGGAGTACACCGCCGACCGGTGCGCGTCGTACTACGTGCCCGAGGGGGCGCGCACGCTGGTGCTGCTGTACGCGGGCAAACGGGTCTACCGCAACGTGAACATCGAGGCGTACATGGCCAGCATCGCCGCCCACAAGGACGGGCTGTGGCTCAAGCTGGTGAACCTTTTCTCGAGCCATCCGGTGGGGTTCAGGCGCATGGCGGCGCTGTATCAAGTGCAACAGCGTGGCTGGGACGTCTACGGCAAGATGCTGTGACGGGTGTGACGAGAGTTATGCACAGGGCCATCCACAGTGGGGATAACTACACGGTTGTAAGTACTTCGGCTTGAGCGTCGGGCACTTCGCGCTGCTGTCCGGCGAGGTCGAAACTGAGACGAGCGACAGGAAATTGAGACGACGTGAGACTGAACCGGGGTTTCGCCGGGGAAGTTGAGACGAGCGTCAAGGTTCGAGCCGGCGGATTCAGACCCCAACTACACCCTGGATTGTGAAGAGCCAGTAAAGAGTCACTTCGACTACCACGCAGACGTGACGCTTCTCTAGCGGTACCACCAGCCGTCAGTGCTGCACTGGCGTGACGCGCTGATCTGCCCCAGCTTGTGCGCGTGAAGGCACGATGGACACGCTGTCTGTCGTCCCTGGAGACTCTCCGGGCACGCACATCCGGGGAAGAGCGCTGAGTCTCACTTCGTTGAGTCGGCCTCGGTCTCAGTTTGTTGCTCGGGAGCCTGCGGGATTCTCATTTGTCGCGGGTCGGACAGCTGCGCCAGCGAACAGGCCCATGCCGTGTTTGGTGCGGCGTGCCGCTCGTCCCGCGGAGGCTCCGGTCGGGCCACTAACCCCACGGCACTCGCTCACTTCGATGCTTGGTCGGCGGTCGCGGGAGCGGCAACCGAATCAGTGAGGTCGGGTCGCACACCGACACCGAGCAGGGCCACCCCGAAGTGGATCAGCGTCTCGACGTACCCCGGATGCGTCCAGGCCGGTGCGAGGAAGCCGAGCAGCACGGTGATCGCCAGCACGGGAGTGATCGCGGCCAGCACCCGGGCGCCCACGCCACCGGAATGGCTGCGCAGCAGCGCCAGGCCGAGCAGAAGACTGCCCAGGATCATCACCAGGAACACGAAGGTGCCGATCACGTCATACGTCGCCCCCACGGGCGACTCGGACGACACGCCAGTCACGGTGAGGATCGGGCCGACCATGACGAAGGCGACGGCCATCACGGCGAAGGTCGGGATCAGCACCAGGCGCAGTACTCTGGCGAAACGATTCGCGGTGGCGAAACGGTCGCGTTCGCCGACCAGCACCCAGCCGAGCGCCGCGTAGGTGAGGCCGTGGACGAGGCCTCCGATCTCGCTCCACGCGGTGGCGCCGGAGTCGCCGGCGAAGACGGACGATTGCCCCGTGAGCCCGTGGGTGACGGCGTCACCGAGCGCGATGGCCGAGGTCAGGGTCGCTCCGATCAGAGCGAGCGTGTGGCGGCGGTCGAGCGTCATCGTCGTTCTCCTTCGCTGAGCCGGGTCGAGCCGGACGACGCAACGCTAGGCAAGGCTGCGGTCCGGCCGCGTCCTCCCCGCGGCAGCGACCGTGAGCGGCGTACGGACGACCGTCGCATCGTTCGAACGGAGGATGCGCGTTCCCCTGGGACGTTCTTATCCTGAGGTGATGAGCCGGAACGGGTTCGGCACCGACGCCAGTGTCGGTACTGCCGCGGTGGTGACCGCGGCGAGCTTCGTGGCGGCTTTGATCGCCTGGGTGACCGGCTCTCCGGTGATCGACGGGGTGTTCATCGCCATCGTGCTCGCCGTCTTCGCTCTGGTGCTGCGCGGCACGGTGATCAGCGTGCGCACGGCGACGGTCGCGCGGCGGGTGGCGGCGGAGTTGGCGACGACGCAGCCGTCCAGGGTGGCTCGCGAGGCGGTGCGCCAGGAGCGTCGCAGGCTGGCCGACGACATTGCCGCTTCGCTGCATGAGGCCATCAGGCAGTTGCGGTCCGACGCCGATGCGGCGCTGGGGGCGGCGGATCCGCTGCCGTTCATCCGACGGATCCGCGACCACAGCCGGATAGCGACCAGCGAGCTGCGCCGGCAGCTGGGCCTACTCAGCGCGCCCGAAGCCGAGGTGGTCGATGACCCGCCGGACGGTGCCGCGCCGGTACACACTCCGCGCGACCTGGTGCTGGGGCTGTCAGCCGTGGCGCTGGCGCTGTTGGAGTGCCTCGTCACCCCTCTGTTCGAGGGGGAGTCGCCACAGGCTGCCAGCACGGCGTTGACGGTCCTGGTCGCGGCAGCCGGTCTGGGCCGGCGGCACTCGCCGGCCCTGGCGGCTGGTGCGATGTCCGTCGGTTACCTGGCCGCCATCCCGCTGCAGGTCCCGATCCAGAGCGGATTCTGGTCCATGCTGGCAGTCGCCCCGCTGATCTGGACGGTGTGCGCCACGCCGGGGAGCCGCCGAACCGACCTGGCGGCGATCGCCCTGCTCTGCCTGGCCAGTGGTGTGAGCGTGGGCCGGCTCGACCCGGACAACCTTGGGTTGTGGCTCGTGGTGCTGGTGGTGTCGGTGGGTGGCGGTCTGATCGTGGGCCGGTCGCGACGACACACGGCCGATTCTCAACTGGTCGCCGAGCTCCGGCGCGGCGAACTGGCCGCGGCTGCGGAAGTGGCGGTGGCAGCCGAACAGCGGGTGTTCGCCCACGAACTGCACGATGTCGTGTCGCACGCGATCGGCCTAGTCGCGGTGCAGGCCAGTGCGGCCGAGGTGAGCTGGCCGAACGATCGAGAGGCCACCCGGCACTGCCTGCGCGTCGTGCGCGACAGCGCAGCACACGCTGCCGACGAACTGGACCGGCTCCTTACTTCCGACCATCCGGACGCTACGGCAAGGCAGCCCCGGGGCAGGCCCGCCGACCTGGACGACCTCGCCTGCCGGATCCGGCTGGCCGGCACCCCGGTCACCCTCGAGGTTGCCACGGCGGCGCGGTCCGAGGTGGGGCCCACGGCCTACCGCGTCGTACAGGAGGCCCTGACCAACGTCGTCCGCCACGCTCCCGGCGCGTCGGCGCGGGTGGTGATCGCCCTGGACGATCAGGGCAACACCCTCGTGCGGGTCACCGACACGGGCCCGCCGGTCACGGGCGTCCGCCGCGGCTTCGGGCTGGTCGGGCTCGGCGAGCGCGTCGAACTCGCCGGCGGAACGCTCGAGGCGGGGCCGACGGGCCAACTTGGCGGCTTCACGGTGAGTGCGACGCTGCCGGCGCTGGCGGGCCTCCTGCGATGATCCGCGTGGTGGTGGTCGATGACAACGCATTGCTGCGCGCCGGCCTGATCACCGTGCTGAACAGTGCGGAGGACATCGAGGTGGTCGGCGAAGCAGACGGGGGTCGGCGTGCGCTGACGATCGTTGAATCGACACGTCCGGACCTGGTGCTGATGGACGTCGAGATGCCGGACGGCGACGGCATCAGTGCCACAGAGCGGATCCTCCAGCGATCTCCGCAGGTTCGGGTGCTGATTCTCACCATGTTCGACCTCGACGAATACGTGATCACCGCCCTGCGTGCCGGAGCCTCCGGGTTCCTGCTGAAGACCACCGACCCCCAAACCCTGATCGACAGCGTGCGAGAGAACGCGGCCGGCCGTACGACCCTCGGGCCCACCGTGGTCGCCCGTCTGATCGACAGCTTTGTGAGTCGACCGGCGAAGCCGGTGGTGCAGGTTCCCGGCCTGGCCGATCTGACCGGACGCGAAGTCGACGTGCTGCGTTCGATGGCGCGCGGCCAGTCCAACGCCGAGATCGCCGGCGAGCTCTATCTGGCCGAAACCACGGTGAAGACCCACGTCGCCCGGATCCTGGCCAAGCTGGGGGTGCGTGACCGGCTGCAGGCGGTGGTGCTCGCCCATCGCTCCGGACTGGCGGCGGGCTGACCATCGGCCGAACCCCACCATCTGAAGGGACGTGCTTACGTGTCGTGTGTCGCCCAGAACTGGCCGAGTTCGGCGGCCAAGGGTTCGGCTACCTGCATCGGTAGCGAGTGTGTGGTGTTCGGCCACACTTTGGCGGTCACGTCGCCGATGAGTTCCGCCTTGGCCAGCGACGCCTCCCCTTCGGTGATGGGGCTGTTGTCTGCGAGCGCCACGTAGACCGGCATGGTCAGACCCCGGAGCTGGTCGCCGGAGAGCGGACGCGGCGTGGGCAACTCGGCGGAATATGCGGTGCCTCCGAGCGTGATCATCCGCGTGACAGGGTTGGCCTGATCGAGCCTGCTGAGATCTTCCCCCGCTATCTTCGCGACGGCCGCGTCCCGCCACGCCTGGGGCAGGAACGGAAGCGTGGCTGGCACCGACCACAGCAGGGTGCCCAGGGGCGGCCAGCGCAACACGAAGGCCGGCTCGAGCAGGGTGAGCGTCTTGACGCGCCCGGAACGGTGGACGGCGAGCGCGGCGGCGCTGGCCGCACCGAAGGAGTGTCCGACGAGGTGGGCGCGGTCGATGTGAAGCGCGGCCAGTGCTTCGTCGATCCAGGTCGCCTGGTCGACGGGCCCGGTGAGGGGTGTGGACTGGGTGGACAGCCCGGCGTCGCCGATTGCGTCCAGCGCGTACACCGTGCGCCGGGCGAGTAGTCCGGGCAGGTTCTCCGACCACATCGGGACGCCACTGCCGCGGCCCGCAAGCAGGACCACCGGGTCACCGGTGGCCGCCGGATTCACCCAGGCGTAGGCGCGCACCGTGCCGAACGACGTCGGGACGTCGAAGGTGCTGGTCGGGGAAGGCATCAGGGCCAGTGCCTCGGTGTACGCGTCCACGTACGCAGCTCGGTCGGCGGCACTACGGAAGTGCCCGACCTGGGGTGAGGCGGTTAACCAGCTGACGGCCTGGGCAACTGCGAGGGCACAGACCACCACAGTCACCACCCGGCGCAGGCGACGTGGCGCACGGGGTTTCGGCTGGGGTGCTCGCATCCGCGCTCCGCTCTCTGTAGTACGTGTGTCTCGTTGCAATACAGATGTATCGTAGACCAATGTCAATACGTTTGTACTGGTATCTTGCAGGCATGGGGACCCGCGACGCCGATACTGGTCGCCAATCGATCATGCTCGCCGTGTGGCAACTGATCGCACACCACGGCATTGAGGCTGTTACCTTCAGGCGGGTGGCCGAGCGCGCTCACGTCTCAGTCGGGCGGATCCAGCACCACTACGGAACGCGGGACGCACTGGTTCGCGCCGCCTGCGCAGCGATGATCGAAGGTGCCCACGCCCAGTACCAGGAACTTCCGGATGACCCATCGGCACGGCTCAAACACATTCTGCTGCACGCCCTGCCCGACTCACCCCGGGCACGTTTCGGCGCCAGTGTCTGGCACGCCTACCTGGCGAAGTCGGTCGACGACGCCGAGATCAGCCGCCTGCTGGCCGAGACCAAACGAGGTACCGAAGACGAGTGCGTCCGGCTGATCAAGCTCTCTACACGACCAGCCTCGAGACCCGGAGACATCGACGCCAGGATTGCCGCACGACGGCTGCTCGCCCTCGCCGACGGACTCACCGTCCGCGTGCTGATCGGCGACCTATCCGGTCGCGAAGCCCACGAGTTACTCGAATCCGAACTGGCCGCTCTCGGCCGTTAGCAACGCCGAAGTGGGACACGCTCTCGAAACACGCTGCTCGACCGTGAACGCTCCGGGCCGGTAGGCCCAACGTCAGGGATTGGTGGCGATGCCGTCAAGCCAGAGGGTGTCTGACTCGTCGCGGTGTGTTCCGGTGCTCGCGACGTGCTTGGGTCGATGCCAGGGCCGTGCTTGATGACGTGCACGAGTGCCATGGCGTGGCCGCGGCCGAGTCCGTAGTCGGCGGCGAGCCAGGCGACGACGTCGTTGGCCTTCACGGCCGGTCCGTCGAAGCCGCGTGCCTTGGCGATCTCGAGCAGCTCGCGAGGGGTGAGCCCCGTCTTCTTCTCGATGGTGTCGAGGTAGGCCTGGAATGACATCGGGACCTTTCTTGGTCAGTGGGCGGATTCGTCGGCAGGGCCGTGGGCCTGCCAGAGGGTGTCGAAGGCGCGGCTGGACGTTCGTGCCAGTTCATAGGGGTGACATGCGCCCGAGGGCAGGAACGGCAGCCGGTTGAGGGCCGGCGAAACCGACAGCCACAGCAGCTCTTCTGCTGCCTCGTCGGTGTGCGGCATTGTGAATGTGGCAGTCGGGGCGAGCGGTCACACGTCGGATCGATGCAGTGGCGTGTGCCTGGCGCCTCCTTTCGTCGCGTTGGCGTCGTGGTTGTCGCGTTGCTCGGCCACGATCGTGTCGAAGGCAAGGCCGAGCAGTTCTGCATCGCTGCACATGAGGGTCAGGAACTCCTCACGAACTGAGCCGGACCAGTCTCCGCCGGCGCGCGCGGTGAGCATGATGACCTGCCGTTCAGACGCTGATCGCCTGCCGGGGATGCTCGTTGTGCGCGATGGAGATTCGGCGCGGCTTGGCCTTCTCGGCGACCGGGATCTGCAGGGCTAGAACACCGGCGTCGTAACTGGCGTCGATTCTCTCGGTGTCGAGGTTGTCTCCCAGGATCAGTTGCCGGCTGAAGACTCCTCGCGGCTGCTCGGCGGCGATTAGTTCGGCGCCGTTGTCGCGGCTGGGGCGTTCGGCCCTGACGGTGACCACATTGCGCTCGACATCGAGTTCAATCGAGTCCGGTGCGACGCCCGGCAAATCCAACTCGACGTAGAAGATGTCGCCGCTTCGCCAGGCGTCCATCGGCATCACCGAGGGCCGGGCGAGGGTGCCGTTGGTGCCGAGCATCTGTTGGGTCAGTCGGTCCAGTTCGCGAAACGGGTCAGTGCGCATCAGCATCGTTGTTCAACCTTCCTTTCTGTTCTGTTTGATGCCTGCCGCCGCAGTGTCAGATCTGTAGCGGGCGCTATAGATTCTTTATAGCTCACGTGTCATGCTGAGGCAAGAGGCCACATCTACAAAAGGGGACTGATCCGATTGGCGCATGCAGAGCTCGACCGCAGCCGCGGCGTGTACGGCATCTCGATCGCCGCCGAACTGGTCGGCACTGGCACCCAGAACCTGCGCGCCTACGAGGCCCGCGGCCTGCTCACCCCTGGACGCACCGCCGGTGGCACCCGCCGATACAGCGCTGACGATCTCGACCGGCTGCGCAGGATCGGCGATCTACTGGAGGCCGGCCTCAACCTCGCCGGAGTGGCCATGGTGATGCAACTCCAAGATGAGAATCAAGAACTGCGCCAACAATCCAACACAAAATCAGCACGATGACAGCACCACCCGAAGCACCGTTGCGCCACGTTCCGGGTCATTCCTCAGCGCGTCACCGGGTGAACTGCCCGAGGGATTGCGCGCCAGCGTCCGAAACGATCTGTTACCCCCCAAACTCGGTGTCGCGGGGGCGTCCGCACGTGGTTCGATGAAAGCAGGCGCACCGCCGACTCACCACCACCACGATGAGCGAGGCTCCCCATGACCGACCTGTCGAACATTCCCGCCCAGAGCCAGCAATGGCCTGGCACCGACGCAGCCCTGACCCCGGCCGCCGACCACGGCGAAACCAGTTGGACGCCCCGCGGCCGGCTGACCGGCAAGCGTGCACTGGTCACCGGCGGGGATTCGGGCATCGGTCGTGCGGTGGCCGTGCTGTTCGCGCACGAAGGGGCCGACGTGGTGATCGCGTCGTTGCCCCAGGAGGAGGCGGACGCCGCCGAAACCGTCGCCCAGGTGGAGCGCATCGGCGGACGCTGCCGGTCGATCGCCGGCGACCTGCGCACCGAGGACGCCTGCCGCGCACTGGCCCGCGAGGCCGTGGACGCACTCGGCGGGCTCGACGTGCTGGTGTGCAACGCGGCCTACCAGATGACCTATGACGAACTCGAGCAGTTTCCGCCGGGCCAGTTGCAGCAGACCTTCGCCACCAACGTCTTCTCGACGTTCTGGTTGGTGCAGAACCTCGCCGGCGAGCTCGAGAACGGCGGCAACGTGATCGTCACCACGTCGATTCAGGCCTACAAGCCCTCGACGCACCTGCTCGACTACGCCGCCACCAAGGCGGCCCTCAACAGCCTCACCGTCAACCTCGCCGGTGACCTGGGCGCGCGCGGAATTCGCGTCAACGCCGTCGCGCCCGGCCCCATCTGGACGCCGCTCATACCCGCCACCATGGCCCCCGACAAAGTGGAGGGGTTCGGGTCGGACACGCCCCTGGGCCGGGCGGGGCAGCCGGTGGAGGTGGCCGCGGCCTATGTGTTCCTCGCCTCTGACGAGGCCAGTTATGTCAGCGGCACAGTGTTGGGTGTCACCGGTGGCAAGCCGGTGTTCTGAGGCGCCCACGACCCACGTGCGCGAACCCAACTGGTATCACACGCTGCCGTCGGCTCACCCCAACCGGAGTCGACGGGCGAGGGCTGGGCAGTGGCGCGGGCGCGAACCCTCAGCCGGCCTCGCCCCACCACGGTTCCGT
>RRZT010995767.1_pt1 | contig 20461 bp, 21 predicted proteins | sample 2165551 | NCBI WGS metagenome assembly RRZT01 (sample SAMN10456910, study PRJNA506462) | wastewater metagenome | biome: wastewater; feature: sludge; material: wastewater sludge; isolation source: wastewater sludge with Escherichia coli K12::gfp cells carrying plasmid... | place: USA: Moscow, Idaho... | reverse complement strand
GCGCGCGGTGACCGTCGTGGACAGCAGGGCGAATGGCGTCCAGGCCGCGACTCCCAGCGGGCAGGGCGAACCGATGACGCAAGCCGCCCCTACCGTGGCAACCGAGAAGGTGGCCGCGAGGGATATCGTCCCCGTCAAGACGCCGCCGGCGACACTCGACAGGGCCGAGGTTTCGGGGAGCGAAGCGACCGTGGGCCGCGACGTGATCAACGTGACTCCCGAGGTCCCGCGCGTCGGGATGACCGGCGGAGTTCCTCCCGCGACACGCGGGGAGGCGCTGCTCGCGGTCCCCGTGATCAACGGCGCGACGACGACCGGGAGCCGTATGTGCCGCGTCCGGGGCTGGCGCGCAAGCCCGACGAACCTGACACACCTCAAGACATGGACCTCCGGGACCTGCCGCGAGGCGTCCGTGCTGAACTGCGGGGCCTTAGCCCTGAGATCGCGCAGATTGTCGGCGCGCACCTCCTCAAGGCTGGCGAACTCATCGACAGCGATCCTCAACTGGCCTATGCACATGCGGAAGCCGCTCGCCGACGCGCTGCGCGCCTCTCGGTGACGCGCGAAGCGACCGCCGAGGCCGCGTATGCGGCAGGGGAATATCAGGTTGCGTTGGCCGAGTTGCGCGCTTTGCGTCGCATGAACGGTGGCAACGAGTTCCTGGCCGTCATGGCCGACTGCGAGCGTGCCTTGGGGCATCCCGACAAGGCGCTCAAACTCATCAAGGAGGGACTCGCCGCGCAACCGGAGTTCCGCCAGCGCGTCGAACTCCGCCTCGTTGAGGCCGGGGCACGGCTGGACCTTGGGCAGGAAGCGGAAGCGCTACGCCTCCTGAAGCATGAAATCGAGGCCTCTGCAGGCAAGGGATCACGGGGAGCCCGCGCCACCTTGCGCTACGGCTATGCGGATCTGCTGGAGCACACCGGGGACGCCGACGGCGCCGAGCGCTGGTTCAGCGCCGCCGCAGCCCTGGACGAGGAAGGGATCACGGACGCCGCCGACCGCGTCTCCAAGCTCCAAGGACTGGTCCTGGACGTCGACGAAGAGGCGTTGCTGGGTGAGGACTCCGAGCCGTTGGGGGTGGACGAGGAAGAACAGTCCTCCTCGGACTCCGAGGACGAGCCCGACGAGCTTGAGGAGGACATCCCCACGCGTGAGGTGGAGGCAGCTCTCGAGGACGCCGCCGATGTCGAAGCCCTGGCCGACGCCGACGATGAGGATCCTCTCGATCCTCAGGGGGCGAGCGACGGAGCCGAGGAAGAACGCCACGCGTGAGCGCGTTCATCGACGACTACGATGCCGTCTTCTTCGACCTTGACGGTGTGCTCTACCGCGGCCCGGGGGCCATCCCGGGCGCGGTAGAAGGGGTGGGGCGACTGCATGCGCGAGGGCTACGCACCATGTACGTCACCAACAACGCCGCGCGGAGCACCCAGACGGTCGCCGATCATCTGAGCCGGCTCGGCTTTGAAGCACAGGAGCCCGACGTGGTCTCCAGCGCGCAAGCGATGGGCGCCCTTCTCCAGGAGCGCCTCCCCAACGGCGCGAAGGTCATCGTCTTGGGGACACCCAACTTGGTCGACCAGGTTGAGGCGGCGGGGCTCGTGCCCGTCGACAGTTTCCGGGACGAACCGGTCGCTGTCGTCCAAGGCTACGACCCGGCGATGAGTTGGCCGCGGCTGGACCAAGGCGCCATCGCCCTGCAACGCGGAGCTCGCTGGTTCGTGACCAACACCGACTCGACGCGTCCCGAAGCCGATGGCATCGTGCCCGGAGCCGGAACGCAGGTCGACGCCGTGCGTGCCGCCGTCAGTGACGCCCCGGAAGTTATCGTCGGTAAGCCCTACCGCCCCCTCATGGACGCCGCCCTGGCTCGCAGCGGCGCCCAACGCCCCGTGTTCGTCGGTGACCGTATCGACACCGACATCATGGGGGCTCACGCGGCGGGGCTGGACTCCTTCATGGTGCTCACCGGTGCCAGCGGCGTCGGTGATCTCTTGAGCGCCCCCGTTCACGGGCGACCGACAGCAATCGGCTGGAACGTGATGTCACTGTTCCACCCGGCCCGCGTCGCGACCGTAGAGGAGGGCGTCACCCGATGCGGGAGCGCCCACGTTCGCACCGACGACGGTGGCTGCACCGTGGTGGAGGGACCCACCGATAGCGTCGAAGAGCAACTCGATGCGCTTTGGGCGTTGGCCGTTCATCAATGGGGCGGCGGGGGAGAGGTGGGCCCCGAGGTGAGGAGGAGGTTCACCCTCCTTCCTGCCTGACGGCGATGCCGTCCTGCGTGACGGCGATCCCGGACGTAAGGCTCGCTCTGGGAACCGCCGACTGGACGCGTCGCCCTGCCGTACAGTGACGGTGACCGTACCGCCGAATCAGGAGTACTCGATATGACCCGCCGCAAGCCGTCGACGCTGACCGACCTGGCCCTCGTGGCCGTCTTCGCCGGCCTTATCGCTGCGTTCTCCCTGGCTCCGGCCATTCCCGTCGGGGCGTTGATGGTCCCCATCACCCTGCAGACGTTGGCGGTGGCACTGACCGCCATGATCTTGGGGCCTTGGCGTGGCTTCGCGGCCACCTGCCTGTACCTCCTCCTCGGTTTCGTTGGCCTGCCCGTGTTCGCCGGCGGGGCTGCGGGGATCGGTGTCCTCGTCCGCCCCTCGGCCGGGTACCTGCTCGCCTTCCCCATCGCGGCGCTGGTGATCGGATTCCTGGCTCGACGGTTCGTGCTGCGCTTTGGCACCGCGGGTCGGCGCTGGGGCCTGTTCGTTGTGGCGGGCTTGGCAGGATCCATCCTCGTCATCCATCCGCTCGGGATCGTGGGCATGAGCATCAACGGCGCCATGCCGCTCCAAGCCGCAGCGGTGCTCGATCTGGCCTACTGGCCCGGCGACGTGATCAAAACCGTGATTGCTGCGCTCGTTGCCGTCGCTGTCCATCGCGCCTTCCCTGACTTGTTCGCTCCGGTTGCACCGGTTGTCGACAGCGAGCGCACCTCCGCGCACATCGGATGATTCGTTTGGTGGACGTCCGCGTCGACGTCCCGGTGCCTGCCCCCACTGGGGGGCGGTGGACGAGCAAGACACTGCTGCAGGACGTCAGGTGCGAACTCCCCGAGCGCCGCATTGCGTTCATCGGCGCGAACGGTTCGGGCAAGTCGACACTCCTGCGGCTCCTTAATGGGCTCATGCCCGTCACCGGCGGACGGGTCGAGGTGGACGGCCTGGATCCAGCCACCAACGGCAAGGCGGTGAGGGCCCACGTGGGCTTCGTGTTCACCGACCCGCTGAGCCAACTGCTCATGCCCACACCCATCGAGGACGTCGAGCTCTCACTTCGACGCGTTGTCCCCCAACGTGAGCAACGACGCGCCCGTGCGCTGGAACTGCTCGCCGAGCGTGGCCTCGACAGGGTCGCCGAGCAGAGCATTTACGACCTGTCGGGGGGCGAACGGCAGTTGGTCGCGTTGACGGCTGTTCTCGCGGTGAACCCGGGAATCCTCGTCGCCGATGAACCCACCACCCTGCTCGACCTGGGCAACCGCCTGCGGTTGCGGGCACTCCTCGACGCCCTGCCGCAGCAGGTTGTCGTATCAACCCACGACCTCGACCTGGCCGCGAGCGCTGACCGAGTCTTGGTGGTAGCGGGCGGCAGAATCGTGGCCGATGGCAGCCCACAAGAATCCATCGCCTTTTACGAGGCCAGCCAGCGATGAACGCGACGCGCGCTCTCCTAGGCGAGTACGTGCCTGGGACCACATTCTGGCACCGTCTGGGGGTGGGGCCGAAGTACCTCTGGTTCGCGCTGCTCCTGCTTCCTGCACTGATCGTGCGTGACCCCGCACTCGTCGTGGCGCTGGTCGTCGTGGCAGCTATCCCTTTGTTGAGGCTAGGCGTGCCTGTCCGGTTGTCGATCGGCGTCCCCTGGATGCTGGCCGTGTTACTGGTGGTGCTAGCGGGGTATCACGGCTTCACCGGTTCGTTGGCGACGGGGATCACGGTCGTCGGAACCACGCTGGTGGCGCTCTACGCCAGCCGTCTCATCTTGTTCACCACCCCTTTGCCCACCCTGATCGACGCGTTGGTGTCTGCTGCGCGTCCCTTCACGCGGCTGGGGGCTCGCCCCGAAAGGTTCGGCCTGGCTGTTGCCATCCTCATTCGTTCCGTGCCCTACGTGGTGGGGGCCTTCGGCGACGTGCGTGCGGCGTCACGAGCGCGAGGATTGGACCGCAATCTGACCACGGCACTCACTCCCGTCGTGGTGTCTGCCGTGGCCTACGCCCGCCGAACTGGGGATGCCTTGACGGCGCGCGGCCTGGGTGACGACTAGGCTGCTGGCGTGGAGCCTGCACACCTGGACGCGGACAACGCACCCGACATGAACACGCACGGACCAGGGGACGACGGCGGGCCCGAAGCCGAGGAACAGGTCATCCCTCCGCACACCGGCAACCGCGAGATCGACGAGGCTCTCCAGCGCCTTCAGCTTGGTCAAGACGTCCACACCCACCACGACGCGCTCGCCGCGGCCATCGATGCAGTCCAACGCGCCCTCAACCCTGGCGAGGCCGGACCTCGCCCCACCTCATGAGGATCGACGCCGCACTGGTCGCCCGGGGGCTGGCGCGTTCCCGCGGGCAGGCCCGCGACGTCATCCTCGCCGGGCTTGTCCGGGTGAACGGTGACGTCGTTCGCAAGGCGTCCTTCCCTGTGCGGGAGACCGACCGCCTGGAGGCGCATCAGGATCCATGGGTGAGCCGAGCCGCACACAAGCTGGTGGGCGCGCTGGACGCTACCGGGCTCAGCGTCGCTGGAGCCACCGCTGTGGATGCGGGAGCCTCGACGGGAGGCTTCACCCAGGTGCTCCTTGCCAAGGGGGCCCAGCACGTGCACGCCGTGGACGTCGGGCATGGCCAGCTTTCCCCTCTTATCCGCGACGATGACCGCGTCACCAACCACGAGGGGCTGAACCTGCGTTCCCTGACCCTGAACGATGTGGGCGGCGTCCCGGTGGACATCGTCGTAGCCGATGTGTCGTTCATTTCGCTGCGGCTGCTCGTGGGGCCGCTGCGCGCCGTGGCGCGTCAGGGCGGCGACGCGCTCCTGATGGTCAAGCCACAGTTCGAAGTCGGACGTGGGGGGCTGGACTCGCGCGGCGTGGTTGCCGACGAACGCCGTGCCCGCGAGACCGTCGACGCCGTGGCGCAAGCGGCCGAGGCGGCGGGCTGGCGCGAACGGTGGCGCGGAGAGAGTCCCCTGCCCGGCGAGCACGGCAATCACGAGTTCTTCCTGCACCTGGTCGCTGGCCCTCTCGGCGGGGCGCGTTAGGCTGGCGCGGTGAGTCCACGACACATCGCCCTGGGCGTGCATGACCAGCGTCCCGAGGCCGTCGATGCTGCCTGCGATTTCATCGAGCGGCTCCGACCTCACGGTTTCGTGTGTTGGGTGAAGTCGTCCACCTACCTACTGCTGTCGGATCGCATCGGTGACGCGGACGTGCGTCCTTTCCGGGATCGCCCCGATCAGGAACCCGAGTTGGTGGTCGTGTTCGGTGGCGATGGGACGATCCTGCGAGCCGCCGAGTGGGCGGTGCCGCTCGGCTACCCGGTCTTGGGGGTCAACCTGGGGCATGTGGGGTTCCTGGCAGAACTCGAACCCAGCCAGGCGCACTCCCTGGTGGGGCGCGTCGTGAATCGGGACTACCGCGTGGAGGAGCGACTCTGCCTCGAGGTCACGTTGCGCTCCAGCCGCGACGGGGACGTCATCTGGTCGAGCTTTGCCATCAACGAAGTGTCGCTGGAGAAAGCCGCCCGCGAGCGCATGATCGAGGTCGTCGTCGACATTGACGGACACCCGCTCTCGCGCTGGGGCACCGACGGCGTCTTGGTGTCCACCCCGACCGGCTCCACGGCCTACGCGTTCTCCGCGCAAGGCCCCGTCTTGTGGCCGGACCTGGAAGCGATCCTGGTCGTTCCTTTGCTGGCGCACGCCCTGTTCGCTCGCCCGCTCGTCTTGAGCCCGCGGTCAGTCGTGGACATCACCATGTTGGAGAATCCGCCCACGGGGGGAGTGCTGTGGTGCGATGGACGCCGAAGCGTCTCCGTCGCCCCCTACAACCACGTGACGGTGCGCCGGAGCCCCCACACACTCAAACTGGCACGGACCTCGGAGCAGCCATTCGTGCAACGCCTGGTGCGGAAATTCGATCTTCCCGTCTACGGCTGGCGCGGCGCGGCCGAGCGCGACCGGGACACGAGTGGAGACGCGCGCTAATGCTCACTGAACTGCGGATCGCCGGGCTGGGCGTCATCGACGATGCGGCCATCGATCTTGGGCCGGGCTTCACTGCGGTGACTGGCGAAACGGGTGCGGGCAAGACGATGATCGTGACGGGGCTCGGACTGCTCACCGGTGAGAAAGCGGAAAGCCGGTTGATCCGGCACGGCGGATCGCGGGCTCTGGTCGAGGGTCGCCTCGGCGTCGATGACGACCTCGCGGGCAGGGTCGCCGAGCACGGTGGTGAGGTGGAAGAAGGTGAGGTGCTGATCTCGCGTGTCCTGACGCCGTCGCGATCCCGTGCGCTGGTCGGTGGCGCTCAGGTGACCGTTCCAGGCCTGCTGGATGTGGTGGGGGAACAGATCACCATCCACGGGCAAAGCGAGCAACTTCGCCTCGGCACGGCTGAGAGGCAACGAGAGGTGCTGGACGCCTTCGGCGGCCCCGAACTGGACGCCGACCTGGCGAAGTACCGGTCGTTGTGGGCGACCCATCGTGCGGACGCGGACGAGTTGGTCGGGCTGCGTGCCCAGGCCCAGGAACGCGCCCGCGAACTGGCCTTGTTGGAGTTTGGGCTCGCCGAGATCGCCAAGGTGGCTCCGCAGGTCGACGAGGACGTCACCTTGCAGGCTGAGGCGCGCTCGTTGCAAGCCGTGGACGACCTGCGGCAGGCCGCCCGGGCGGCGACCGTGGCGTTAGCCGGTGACGATGACGCGTTCGATGACCAGCCGACCGCGCTTGGCCTGGTCGCGGCCGCACGCAAGGCCCTGGAGGCCGCTGCCGAGGACGATCCGGCGGCAGCCAGCCTGGCGGGGCGCCTCGCGGAGGCGTCGTTTCTGTTGAGTGATGCGGCCACGGATGTGGCCTCGTACCTGGCAGGCCTGGAGGCCGACCCGGCCCGACTGGAGTGGATCGCCGGACGCCTGGCTGCGCTGCAAGGGTTGGGACGCAAGTACGGCTCAACCATGGCCGACGTGCTCGCGTGGGCCCGCGACGCGGCCACGACGGTGGACCGTCTCCAGGGATCCGATGAGCGGATCGCGGCTTTGGAGGATGCCGTTTCCCGGCAGCGCAGCGCATTGGAGGCCCTCGCCGCTTCGATCAGTGAAGGGCGCCGGCGCGCGGCGGGGGAGTTGGCTGAGCGCGTCGAGGCCGAATTGACGGCCCTGGCGATGCCTCATGCCCGGTTGTCGTTCGCGGTGGCGGCGCTGCCTGATCTGGGGCCGTACGGCGCCGACCAGGTGACACTGCTGTTTGCCGCCAATCCCGGATCCTCGCCAGCGCCGTTGGCGAAGGTGGCGTCGGGGGGTGAGTTGTCGCGCGTCCGGCTCGCACTGGAAGTGGTCTTGGCCGGTGCGACCACAGGACACACGTTCGTCTTCGACGAAGTGGACGCCGGAGTCGGGGGCACGGTTGCCTTGGAGATCGGCCGCAGGCTGAAGCGTTTGGCGGCCAGTAGCCAGGTGATCGTCGTCACCCACCTCGCCCAAGTAGCCGCCTTCGCTGACCGTCACTTTGTGGTGCACAAAGCCAACGACGGGCAGGTGACCACATCGGGTATCGCCGAGGTGAAGGAGGAGGCCCGCGTCGACGAGTTGGCGCGCATGATGGCAGGCGTGGACACGACCAAGGCCGCCCGCGAGCATGCGACCGAGTTGCTCGCCGAGGCGCGGCGCTGAGGATTTCACACACTGCGGGTGCGTCGGCTTGACACGCCCGGCACAATAAATCCAGACGCACGAATCCGGTGTAGGTGAGGCAGGGGAAGGCAGCACCCAAGCCGAAGGAGAGCGTCGTGACCACCACCCGCGGGATGTTGACCATCATGTCCGCACCGTCCCCGCTGTGCCCGCACGTTGAATGGGCCCTCGGCGGGGTTCTTGGCATGCCCATCTCCTTGGACTGGCGGCCTCAACCTGCCGAGCGCGGCAGCTATCGCAGCGAGTTCAGCTGGACAGGCGCCCCGGGGATGACGGCACGCATCGTCAGCGCTCTCAAGCGGTGGCCTCGCCTGCGTTTCGAGGCGTCCGACGCGGGCAGTGCGACCGCCGAGCCCGAGCGGTATTCCTACACGCCCACCCTGGGTGTGTTCCACGCGATGACGACCCTGAACGGGGACGTCGTCATCCCTGAGGATCAACTACGCGGTGCGATGCTGAGCGCACGTGGCGACGCCGAGGCCTTGCAGGAGGAACTTGAGGCGCTGCTGGGCTCAGCCTGGGACGAGGAACTCAATGTGTTCCGCCAGGCCGGCGAAGGGGAGTCGTTGCGCTGGTTGCACGAGGTCGGCTGAACCTCGACCACACCGTGTGCGAGAGGGCCCCGCGAGCACAGTGCTCGCGGGGCCTCTCGCACACGGTGTGGTGCTGATCACGCAGTGACGTTCTCGTTCGTGACCGCGACGGCAACGTTGTGGCCGCCGAAGCCGAACGAGTTGTTCAATGCAGCCAGGTCCCCTTCGGGTAGCGGGCGCGGTTCATTCGCGGCGATGTCGAGATCCAACCCCTCTTCGGGATCGGACAAGTTGATCGTCGGCGGAACGACGCGATCGCGCAGCGCGAGCACGGTTGCCAGGGTCTCCAGCGCCCCAGCTGCACCCAGTAGGTGCCCCGTCATGGACTTCGTCGAGGTGACGACCACCTGATCGGTCGCAGCGCCCAAGGCGAGCCGGATGGAGTGCGCCTCGGTCACATCGCCTTGCGGCGTGGACGTCCCGTGCGCGTTGACGTGGCGGATGTCGGAGGCCGACAGCCCACTTTCACGCAGCGCCTTGATCATGGCCTGCGCCTGGCCGTGGCCTGAGGGTTCCGGCTGCACGATGTCGTGATTGTCGTCGGAGATCCCGGCACCGGCCAAGGTTCCATAGATCTTCGCGCCACGAGCGCGAGCGTGCTCGAGGGACTCCAGGACCAGCACGGCCGACCCTTCACTCAGCACAAATCCATCGCGGCCCTTGTCCCACGGACGCGAGGCGCTCGCAGGGTCGTCGTTGCGCTTGGACAAGGCCTGCATCTGCGCGAATGCGCCGATCGGCAAGGGATGGATGGTGGCTTCCGTCCCGCCCGCGACGATGATGTCAGCGCGTCCCAGGCGGATCTGGTCCACCGCGAGGGACAGGGCCTCGTTCGACGACGCACACGCCGACACCGGAGCGTGCACGGCTGCCGCAGCGTTCACCAGCAGGCCGACGTTCGCCGCCGAGGCGTTCGCCATGAGCATGGGGATGGTGAAGGGGCTGACGCGGCGTGGCCCCTTGTCTTTGTAGACGTCCCAGTTACCCAAGAGGGTGTGGAGCCCGCCGATCCCGGTGCCCAGGCACACCGCCAACCGCTCCGGATCGATCGTGTTCGCCTCGCCCAAGCCCAGTCCGGCGTCCAACCAGGCCTCCTGAGCGGCGATCAGCGCGAGTTGGGTGTTGCGATCCAACCGGCGTGCTTGGACGCGGTCGATCTTCTCGCTGGGATCTTGTGAGACGTGCCCGGCGATACGGACCGAGAGATCCTCGGCCCACGGTTCGGTGAGGGCACGGACCCCCGACTGGCCGGCCAGCATGGCGGACCACGTGGATGCCACATCGCCGCCCAACGGCGTGGTGGCCCCTAGGCCGGTGATGACGATCTGTTTCATCGTTTCGGTTCCTTATTGCTGGAGGCTGAGCTACCCGGACGTGGGGCGTCCGAGGAAAAAGGGTGCCCGGAACCACCGGGCAACCGCGACGATGTCAGCTGTGCTGCTCGACGTAGGCGACGGCGTCGCCGACGGTCTTGAGGTTCTTGCTCTCCTCGTCGGGAATGGTGACGCCGAACTTGTCCTCGCAGCCGACGATGATCTCCACCATCGCGAGGCTGTCCACGTCGAGGTCATCGACGAAAGACTTGTCGAGCTGAACATCCTCGACCGGGACGCCAGCGACCTCGTTGACGAGTTCGGCGAGCTGCGAGCGGATCTCTTCAGTGGTGGCCATGGGGCTTCTCCTTGTGTTGTTGATGTGCAGGACTTGCACCGGCCGGGTCGGCCGGACGTGAAGGGTGGTTCAGGGGATCGTGATGACCTGGCCGGCGTACACCAGTCCAGCCCCGAACCCGATGATGAGGCAGGTGTCGCCGCTCTTGGCTTCGCCGCTGGCGATCATCGCGTCGAGGGCGACGCCGATGGAGGCGGCGGAGTTGTTGCCGTAGTGCTTGATGGTACGCGCGACCTTGACGCTGTCGGGGAGCTTCAGGTGTCTCAGCATGGCGTCGGTGATGCGGTTGTTGGCCTGGTGAGGGACGAACACGTCCAGATCTTCGGGTGCCAGGCCTGCGGCGGCCAGCGCGCGGTGCGCCGCCTCCGCGATGAAGGTGGTGGCCCAGCGGAACACGGGGCGGCCATCCATCATGATCTGGGATGGCTGGCCGGACGCCACCGCTTCGGGCCAGGTTCGGTTCATCTCGATCACGGTGGCCTGGTCGCCGTCAGATCCCCACACGATGGGGCCCATGGTGGCGACGTCGGAGGGGCCAACGACAGCGGCGCCAGCACCGTCGGCGAACAGGAACGCCGTGGAGCGATCCGACAAGTCGGTCATCTCCGACAGGGTCTCGGCGCCGATCGCGAGGACATGCGTGGCAGCGCCGGAGCGCACCAACGACTCCGCCATGCCGATGCCATAGCAGAACCCGGCGCACGCTGCGGAGATGTCGAACGCGGCCGCATCCTGGCAACCCAACTCGGCAGCCACGATGGCGGCCAAAGAAGGCGTCTGAACGAGGTGACTGACGGTGGAGATGATCACCGCGTCAACGTCAGCGGGGGTGAGGCCGGCGCGTTCGATGGCCTGGCGTGCCGCGGCGAGCGACAAGGTCCGCACGTCCTCGCCCGGACCGACCCAGCGACGCTCGATGATGCCGGTGCGCTGCTGGATCCACTCGTCGGAGGAATCGATGTAGGTGCACATCTCGGCGTTATCGACGACGCGGCTCGGGACTGCGGCGCCCAACCCCTCGATGCGGGCGTACGGCGACCCCTTGCTGGCAGTGATGGGCACGTTCTTAGGCCTCCTGGCTGGATGTCGATGCATGCTCGGCCACAAAGGCGCGGGCGTCATCGAGTTGATCGGGTGTGTTGAGGTTGAACAGCGCAACGCCGGGGAGGTTGCGCTTGGCGATGCCCGTGAGGGTGCCCGCCGGGGGGAGTTCGAGGATGCCGGTGACACCCAGGTCAGCCATGGCCGCCATGCACAGATCCCAGCGCACGGGCGAGGTGACCTGGCTGACCAGGCGGCTGAGGTATTCGGCGCCGTGGGCGATGGCGGTTCCGTCGGCATTGCTGAGCAGCGTCACGGCCGGGTCGGAGGCTGTGAGGGTGGCGGCCGCAGCGGCGAGTCGTACCCGTCCGGGCTCCATGTGCGCAGTGTGGAAGGCCCCGGCGACCGACAAGGGAACGACACGGCTGCCCGCAGGCGGGTTCGCCTTGAGTTCAGCAATCTGCTCCGCAGTGCCCGCCGCGACGATCTGACCGGTGCCGTTGTGGTTGGCCGCGGTCGCGCCCAGTGCCTCGATCGCGGCGACCACCGCCTCGGCGTCACCGCGCAGGACGGCGGCCATCGTCGTGGGGCGCAGCGCCGACGCCTCGGCCATGCCCAAGGCCCGTTCACGGACGAGCGCCAAGGCGTCGAGCGGAGACAACACTCCGACGCCAGCGGCCGCGGTGAACTCACCCACGCTGTGTCCGGCGGCAATGTCGGCGCCGCGGAAGGGAACCTGCGCGTCCCCGGTCAGCGCCTCCGCCGCCAGGAGGCCCGCCGCGACCAGCAACGGTTGGGCAATGGCGGTGTCCCGGATGGTCTCAGCGTCGGCCTGCGTCCCGTAGAACGCCAGGTCGATACCAGCGGCCTGAGAGAAGCCGTCCAGGGTGTCGATGGCGGGGCCGGTGAGCCAGGGGGCGAGGAATCCGGGGGTTTGGGCGCCCTGTCCGGGCGCGACGATCGCAAGCACGAGGACTATCCTCCCGGGCCCAGTGGTCTCTCCATGACGAGAGACGCACAGTCTTTCTGGATGGGCTTTGTGGGAATCCTCTAGTCAGCCTACGGCTCGGTCAGGAGACGGCCGAGTGTCCCTGCCAGCCGAAGGACGTATCCACCGCGTGGATCGGAGGGGGCGTAGCCCGTCAGATCCTCCACCCGGCCCAAGCGATAGCGCACCGTGTTGGCGTGGATGAACAACCGGCGGGCCGTTGCCTCGATGGAGGTGCCCGTCGCCCAATACGCATCGAGCGTGCGCATGAGATCGCCCGTGTGCTGGGCCAATGGCAGGTAGATGTCGTGGGCCAACTCCCGACGAGCATGACCATCGCCTGCCAAGGCGCGCTCGGGGAGCAGCGCCCGGGCCGACACGGGGCGCGGCGCATCCACCCACGCCGACGCTGCCCGCCGCCCCGAGGTCGCGGCGCGGGCACTCACCACGGCCTCGACCAGATCAGGAACGACCGTCCCCACCACGACGGGACCGGCCCCGAAGTAGGACGTCAGCCCCGACGCGTGAGCCAAGGCCTCCTCCTCCGTGGTGAAGTCACCGCCCAAAAGAACGACCAGGCGAGGCCCCTGTCCGGCCGCCAGAATGTCCAGGCCTCGGCGGGCCGCAGCACCGCGCAAATCTCGCAGGGACGCGTCCCGGGCGGGAAGGTCGCCGAGGACGACGGCCAGGCCCCTGGGCGAATGCCAGCCCAACGTCGAAGCCCGCGAGACGACCGACTCGTCGGCATCACCCCGCACGACCGCGTCCATAACGAGCGCTTCGAGCCGCGCATCCCACGCGCCACGCGTCTCGGCGGCCCGGGCGTACACCTCGGCGGCGTCGAAGGCGATCTCACGGCTGTATTGCAGGACCGCCATGGTGAGCGTGGGGCGATCCGAGCGGGGGAGTTGGGAGGAGATCTGCTCCTCGACCGTCTCGACTGTGGTGCGAATGAGGTCGACCGTCTGCTGCAACGTGAGCTGCCGCATCAGCGATCGCGGCGCGGAAGCGAAAATGTTGGGCTGCTCGACACTGCCAGCGCCACCCCGGAACCAGTCCAAGAAACCATCGACGCCAGCACGAACGACCAGCGTCACCGACGCCCGATTGTTGGCGTCCAGTTCACTGAACCAGGGGTAACGGTCGGTGATCTGGGTCAAGGCAGCCGTCGTCATGGACGCCGCCGCGGCGGCGAGCCGCTTCGACATGGCGGCACGCGTCCGGCCGGTCGGCATCCACTCCCGCACCTGATCGCGCATGCGCCCTCCTTCAAGGCCAGAACACTACCCGCGCGGCGACCCGCGTGCGGCCATGGAACGATGGCGCGCTGGACAGGCGTGATCCGCAACTCGACCTTCGGGAGATCGCGCGCCTGCTGGAACGACAGGGCGGGCAGCGTGCCGACGGGCCACTCGCTCCCGACAACGACGTCATCGCGTCGCTACGCGGAGACCTCCACGTCCACAGCGACTGGTCTGATGGGGCCAGCTCGATCGTGGAGATGGCCGTCGAGGCGTCACGGCTGGGCAGGCGCTACCTCGCCATGACCGACCACAGCCCACGGCTGCGCGTCGCGCGAGGGCTGGATCGCGCGCGCAGGCTCGCCCAGCTTGAGCAGATCGCCGACCTCAACGCCGTGCTCACGGGAGTGACAGTGCTGGCGGGCGCCGAAGTGGACATCCTGGAGGACGGCAGCCTCGACCACGACCCGACACGTTAGCCCGACTCGACATCGTGGTGGCGAGCGTGCACAGCAAGCTGGCCATGCCACCGGACGCCATGACGGCACGGTTGGTGGGGGCCATCGCCCACTTCCGCACCGACATCCTCGGCCATGTCACGGGACGGCTGATCGCCGGTGAGTGTGGCACCCGGCCGCCCAGCATGTTCGACGCCGAGGTCGTCTTCGAAGCCTGTCGGCGTTTCGGCGTCGCGGTCGAAATCAACAGCCGCCCCGAACGCTGCGATCCACCCGACGATCTCCTGGCCCTGGCCCGAGACAGTGGCTGCCTGTTCAGCATCGACACCGATGCCCACGCTCCAGGGCAACTGGGGTTCAGCGAGTACGGCGCCGCCCGCGCAGCCGCCACAGGCATCCCACCGGAGCGCATCCTGACGTGCTGGGAACTCCCGCGCTTACAGGCGTGGTGAGCGGAACCGTCTCGTCGTGAATCTCTCGGTTCGGAGAGATAGGGTGGCAACGAGTCCCGGCGGGGACCATTGACCCGCCGACGTCCGCTGTGAGAAAGGACACATCAGTGGCACCTCGCGACAACGCGGGCCCCATCCTCAACGGCCTGCCCACCAACCTGCCTGATATCGACGCGGAGGAAACAGCGGAGTGGCTGGATTCCCTCGACGGAATGATCGATGAGCAGGGCCGGAACCGGGCGCGTTACATCATGCTCAAGCTACTCGAGCGCTCCCGCGAGCGGCACCTCGGCGTCCCCTCACTGACGGCCACCGATTACGTCAACACCATCCCGGCAGAGGCCGAGCCGTGGTACCCCGGCGACAAGGATCTCGAGCGTCAGTTCCGGCGCCTCCTGCGCTGGAACTCGGCGGTCATGGTGCACCGCGCTCAGCGTCCTGGCGTAGGCGTCGGCGGCCACATCTCCACGTTCGCGTCCTCGGCGACGCTCTACGAAGTGGGCATGAACCACTTCTTCCGCGGGAAGGATCACCCCGGTGGCGGGGACCAGGTGTTCTTCCAGGGGCACGCCAGCCCCGGCATGTACGCCCGTGCCTTCTTGGAGGGCCGCCTGCAAGAAGCCGACATGGACGGCTTCCGCCAGGAGAAGAGCCACATCGTCGACGGCAAGATCCGCGCGTTGCCCAGCTACCCGCACCCGCGTCAGATGCCGAACTTCTGGGAGTTCCCCACCGTGTCGATGGGCATCGGCCCCATCAACGCGATCTGGCAGGCCCAGTTCAACAAGTACCTGCACAACCGTGGCTTGAAGGACACCAGCCAGCAGCACGTGTGGGCGTTCCTGGGTGACGGCGAGATGGACGAGGTCGAAAGCCGCGGCGCTCTCCAGACCGCTGCCTACGAGGAACTGGACAACCTCACCTTCGTGATCAACTGCAACCTGCAGCGCCTCGATGGCCCGGTGCGCGGCAACGGCAAGATCATGCAGGAACTGGAGTCCTTCTTCCGTGGCGCCGGCTGGAATGTGATCAAGGTCGTGTGGGGTCACGGCTGGGATCCGCTGCTGGCCGCCGACAAGGACGGCGCGCTGGTCAACCTGATGAACAGCACGTCCGATGGCGACTACCAGACGTTCAAGGCCAACGACGGCGGCTACGTGCGCGACCACTTCTTCGGGCGCGATCCCCGCACCGCGAAGATGGTGGATGACTGGGACAACGACCGCATCTGGAACCTCACCCGAGGCGGGCACGACTACCAGAAGGTGTACGCGGCCTACGATGCGGCCACCAAGTTCACCGGCGCGCCGACCGTCATCTTGGCGCACACGATCAAGGGCTACTTCCTTGGTCAGCACTTCGCCGGACGCAATGCCACGCACCAGATGAAGAAGATGGCGCTGGACGATCTGAAGCAGTTCCGCGATCGCCTCGACATGCCCGTCACCGACGCGCAACTCGAGGAGAACCCGTACCTGCCGCCGTACATCCGGCCCGATGAGTCCGACCCGCGGGTCGCCTACGCCCTGGAGCGCCGTCGTGCCCTGGGCGGGCCCGTCCCGGAGCGCCGCAATAAGCCGCAGGCGCTCAAGCTGCCCGACGACAAGGCGTACGCCTCGGTCAAGAAGGGCTCGGGGCATCAGCAGATCGCCACGACGATGGCCTGGGTGCGGTTGCTGAAGGACCTGCTGCGTGACAAGGAGTTCGGCGCCCATGTCGTGCCGATCATCCCCGATGAGGCGCGCACGTTCGGCATGGACTCGCTGTTCCCGACGATCAAGATCTACAACCCGCACGGGCAGAACTACACCCCGGTGGATCACGACCTGATGCTGTCCTACCGCGAGGCCAAGGACGGTCAGATCATCCACACCGGCATCAACGAGGCCGGTTCGGTGGCGTCGTTCACCGCGGTTGGCTCCAGCTATGCCACGCACGGCATCCCGATGGTGCCCGTCTACATCTTCTATTCGATGTTCGGGTTCCAGCGCACCGCCGACGCCATCTGGGCGGCGTCCGACCAGTTGGTCCGGGGCTTCCTCATTGGCGCCACGGCGGGTCGCACCACGCTGACCGGCGAGGGCACCCAGCACATGGACGGGCACAGCCCCGTGCTGGCCGCCACCAACCCGGCTGTCGTGCAGTACGACCCGGCCTACGGCTACGAAATCGCCCACATCATGCAGGACGGCCTGCGACGCATGTACGGCGACAAGCCCGAAGACGTCATCTACTACCTGACCGTCTACAACGAGCCGATCGTCCAGCCCAAGGAGCCCGACGATGTCGACGCCGAGGGCATCCTGCGCGGCATGCACCTGATCTCGAAGGGCAACGCGGAGGGGTTGGCCGCCGACGCCAAGCATGTGCAGTTGCTGGCCTCCGGCGTCGGGGTGGCGTTCGCGCTGGAAGCCCAGCAGTTGCTGCGCGACGACTGGGGTGTGATTGCGGACGTGTGGTCGGTCACCTCGTGGACCGAACTGCGACGCGACGCCATGGCCGTGGATTCGAGCCGCTTCCTGCACCCCGAGGTGGAGGTGGACGATCCGTGGATCGTCCAAAAGCTCGCCGACGCTCCCGGCCCGGTCATCGCGACCTCGGACTACATGCGTCAGGTCCAAGACCAGATCGCGCAGTGGGTGCCCGGCGACTTCGCGTCGCTGGGTGCCGATGGGTTCGGGTTCTCCGATACCCGCGCTGCGGCGCGTCGGTTCTTCCACATCGATGGCCCGTCCATGGTGGTCAAGGCGCTGCAGATGCTGGCCAAGAACGGCGAGATCGACCGCTCCTGGCCAGCTCAGGCGGCCGACAAGTACAAGCTGCTTGAGGTCACTGCGGGGGCGTCGGGCAACGCGGGCGGCGACGCCTAACCGGCGTCACTTCTCTACCCGACGCGCGCGGGGTGCCACCGTTTCGTGGCGCCCCGCGCGCGTCTTTGGGTGGATTCGCTCTACGATGGTGGGGTGATTCGCACCAAGGAAGGGGAATCCCCGGTGGGCAAGACGCCCGAGGCGCTGGGTGGCACGCCCGCAGTGACGGCCCTCGGGTTCGAACCGGGGCAGGTGGTCCAGGAGCTCGGTTGGGACGAGGACGTCGATGAGACGCTGCGGGATTCGATCATGGAGGCGATCGACGCCGACATGATCGAGGATCCGCTCGAAGCAGTGGACTCGGTGGTGTTGTGGTGGCGCGAGGACGACGGAGACGTCGCCGACGGCTTGGTCGATGCGCTACGCGACTTGTCCCAAGAGGGGCACATCTGGTTGTTCACGCCGAAGATCGGCCACGACGGTCACGTCGACCCCACGGACATTGCCGAAGCGACGTTGGCGGCGGGGCTCGTGCTCGCCAACCCCGCTACGGTGTCGAGCCAGTGGCAGGCACAACGCATCGTGCGCCCCAAGGGTGGCCGTCGCTGAGCGGTCCTCGCGCCGTGCCAGCCGGGGGAGCGGACAATCGAGTCCGACTCCTCAGGTAGGATCGTGCGCCGGGGCGCATAGCTCAGTTGGTTAGAGCACCTGCCTTACAAGCAGGGGGTCGGGGGTTCGAGTCCCTCTGCGCCCACCCAAAGTGTCTTACGGGAACACGCGACATCGCTGTTCCCAGTCGCTGCGCCTGTCGAAGCGTCCCGTTCGGCGTCCTTGCCTCCGGTCGCCTCTCGAACGATGGTCACGAACGGTTCCGCGAGGCGCGGGCGTAGCTGCTCGTCCTCGGTGATCTCCAGGCGTGTGTAGAACGCCTGGTTCGCCAGTCTCCTGCTCCCGTCGTCGGAGTGGGCATAGGCGTGGTGCGCGTCCGTGAGTAGCCGCAGGCTGTCATGGAGGAACGCCCGACCGCCGACGTGCTGCTCGTCGTGCTCGCGCAGGCGGTGCTCGATGTCCGCGAGCCCAGCACGGATGCGGTCCTGGTGCCGCTTGAGCGTGGGCAGGTCGATGGCGTCGGCGAAATGCGCGGCAAGCAGCTTGTCGCTCTCAGCTTCCAAGCGTGCCCGGTTCGCGGTGAGATCAGCGACCTCCTGATCGCGGCCAGCGAATCGCGTGTCGAAAGCGGCGTCAACCTTGGCGGCGAGGTGGCGGCAGTCGTCTTCGCTGATGGTGATGTTGGCGTAGGAGTCCGCGACCAGGCGTTCGGCGACTTGGACGGGCACCGCCCGTCGGGTGCAGTCGGTGCGTTTCGCTGCTCGGCCGGAGCAGACGAAGTAGGCGTAGGTCGTGCCACGTGGGTTGGTGGCGAAGTCGAGCAACACCCGCGACCCGCAGGTGCCGCAGTGCAGCAGCCCTTTCAGATGGTGTGCGTGCTGGACGTGCCGGGTTGCGTGCGCGTTGCGCGCCTTCAGTAGCGATTGCACCTGATCGAAGAGCGCTGGCTCCACGATGGGCTCGTGCGTGCCGGGGTGGAGCGCTCCCTTGTAGCGGATCACCCCGGCGTAGTACGGGTTCGTCAACGCACGGTAGAGCGCGTTCTTCCCCAGTGGCCTGGATGGACGCTTCGGCGACGGCACGGACGGCAATCCGCGTGCGGTGAGGTCGCGCAGTGGCGCAGTCACAGAGGTCGCGCCGATGACGTAGTGCTCGGACGCCCAGGCGATGAGCGGCGCGCATTTGGGATCGACCTCGACGGTGCGTGTCTCGCGACCTTGGTCGTCGGTGCGGCGGACGTTGAGGTAGCCGATGGGAGCGAGTCCTGGGGCGTCGCCCTGGGCGAGCTTCTGCAACGGGCCCTTGGTGACCTCGGTGGCGAGGTTGCGACTGTAGAACTCCGCGATGAACTACATGATGCCGTGCACGAGCATCCCCGAAGGCGTCTGGTCGATGGACTCCGTTGCCGAGACGAGGGTGACCTCGGCGGTGAGGAGGGCTACATGAATCTCCACGTCATCGGCCCGGTGGCCGGCCAGCCGGTCGAGCTTGTGAACGATGCGGAACGCGACGCGGGGGCGGCGATGAACGCCAGTATGCCTTTCAGGCCGTTACGGCTCTGCCGAGCGCGCGGATTCCCCGGCATCAATGGACTCGCGCACGATGCGCGCCCAGTTCGGCGGCCTTCCGTGCGTTGGCGTGGCGTTGGGCGGGGATCGAGAACCCTTCCTCGGTGCCGCCGCGCTCCGCCCGCTCACGAGTAGAGACCCGCAGGTACGAGACCGCTGACAGCACAGGAGCTTCGGTGGCATGCTCGGAAGTCGTGGTGTCGAGGCTAGTTCCCATGATGTCCTCCTTAGCGGAGATGCCATTGCCGATCCTCGCGGCAACTGGGTGACGGTGGTGCAAACTTTGCGCCAACGTCGAGATGACCCGGCTGTTCTGCTCGGGTGCTCGCGGGTGGTGGGAGACCAAAGGGGTCTGGCTGGCCGTCCCGCCGGGCGCGATGCCGTGCCTCGCGACGTTCAGCACCCATTCGATGAGCTTGCCCAGATCAGGCTCGTTTCGCCGCGTCACCCGAAGGTGCAGATGCCGGTCCTCGGTCTTCATGCCAGGTAGGTGCGCAGCACCTCCCGAAATGCGGATCACCGCACCGAACCGCCGCCGCCACGCAGACCCTGTTCGTGAGGCCACGCCTCTTGCAAGTCGAGGTGGAGCCGTCGTATTGAGTTGTCTTGTGTTCCAAGTAGCGCCGGTTCGACGCCATCCACGGGCGGTGCCCAGTCCTCGATCGATCTGCAGACACGTGGACATCGCAGATCAAGCATCTCGAACCAAGGAATTCTCTGAGCGGGGGGTGTCCCTATGTTTCTCGTCAAGCTGCGAGGGGTTGTGGCGTCGGGTTGGGGGCCCGGTAGGGCTCGCGGTTTCTGAGCATGGCGAACAGGACATCGACTCGGCGCCGGGAGAGGCAGATGAGTGCGGCGTTGTGTTTCTTGCCTTGGGCTCGTTTCCGGTCGTAGTAGGCCCTGCTGACGGGATCGGATCTGAGCGCGGCGAACGATGACAGGAACAGGGCCCGTTTGAGGTGCTTGTTTCCCGATCTGGCTGGGAACTCGCCCCGGATGCTGGTTCTGGAGCGGTGCGTGAGGGGTGCGAGGCCGGCGTAGGCGGCCAG
>RRZT011345061.1_pt1 | contig 20467 bp, 18 predicted proteins | sample 2165551 | NCBI WGS metagenome assembly RRZT01 (sample SAMN10456910, study PRJNA506462) | wastewater metagenome | biome: wastewater; feature: sludge; material: wastewater sludge; isolation source: wastewater sludge with Escherichia coli K12::gfp cells carrying plasmid... | place: USA: Moscow, Idaho... | reverse complement strand
TGGGGTCTGACCAGCTTGGCTGGACTCCTCACACATCCGGAGACAATCTCCGGCGATGAAAGGCACACAGTGGGTTCTGTTATCAAGAAGCGCCGCAAGCGTATGGCGAAGAAGAAGCACCGCAAGCTGCTGAAGCGCACTCGCATTCAGCGTCGTCGCGCCGGTAAGTAGTGCACCCAGCCCCGCGGGTTCTGCTCCTGACACGGGAAGGCTGCCACCTCTGCGTGGAAGCCGAGGCTCTCGTGCGCGGAACCTGCGAGGAGCTTGGCGTGGGCCTGCGGGTCCTCGACGTCGACACAGATGAGCGCCTCCGCGCGAAGTACACCGACCACGTGCCGGTGACCTTCGTCGACCGGGAGTTGCTCGGCTACTGGTTCGTCGATGACGGGGCCCTCCGCTCGGCTCTGGCCTCCGGCCACCCCCGACCGATCCCAGATGACTGGGTCCTGGCGCACCACTGAACGGATTTCTCGTGAGCGAGTCTTTGAACCCCACCTCCCCGGCCTCGCCGCCGGAGTTTGAAGCGACAAGCGGTTCTGTGACCTTTGTCGGATCCGGCCCGAGCGACCTCGCGCTGCTGACGCTCTCCGGGTCGCGCGCCCTGAAGTTCGCCGACCTCATCATCGTCGACCCGACCACCGACGTCGAGCACGTGCGCGCGCTCGTGCCCGCGCACGCCCAGATCCGCGTGTCCAAGCGCGAGGACGACGCGAACCAGATCCTCAGGGCCGTCGCCCAGGGGCTGAAAGTCGTGCGCCTGCACTGTGGCGACTACTTCACCGACGCCGACGCCGACTCGGTGCTCGCCGACGTGCTCGCCCAGGCGGGCCACCACTCCAACGTGGTCCCGGGCGTCAACCGGTGGAGCGCCGCTTTGTCCTACGGAGCGGTCACCGCGTCCGCTGCCTTCGCGGCCCTCGATGCCACCGCTGGCATCCCCGAGCTTGAGGACTGGCCCACGGCCCAGACCCTGATCATCCGGGTCATGGGCGACAAGTCGCGCGCCGTCGCGATCAAGGCAGCCGAACGTTTCGGCGCAGACGGCACGGTGCTCTCCCTCGAACGGATGGGCACCACCGCGCAGGTCAGCGACCTGACCACCTGGGGCGAGGTCGCAGACATCGATCCCGAGGAGCGGTTCTTCATCATCGGCCCGGGCATCGACGAGTCGCACCGCAACCGCTTCGCCTGGTTCGAGGGCAAGCCGCTGTTCGACTGGCGCGTCATCCTGCCGAGGACGAAGGACGACGTCACGGCGCTCGTCGACGAACTCGACCACTACGGGGCGAGCAGCGAGGTCGTCGCCACGATGTCGATCGAGCCTCCGCGCACCGAGCAGGCCATGGAGAAGGCGGTCCGCGGCCTCGTGGACGGGCGCTACCTCTGGCTCGTGTTCACCTCCCCGCACGCCGTCTCCGCCATCGCGGAGCGGCTCACCGAGTTCGGCCTCGACTCCCGCGCGCTGTCCGGGATCAGCCTGGCCGCGGTCGGCAGCGGCACCGTCGAGGCCCTCGCGCGCCTCGGCCTCGTGGCCGACCTCACCCCCGTCGTGGAGAACACCACCGGCGCCCTCGCCAACGAGTTCCCGGCCTACGACGACCTGATCGACCCGCTCAACCGCGTCCTCGTGCCCAGCGCCGACGTCGCAGTCGAGCCCCTGCTCGTCGGGCTCAGCCGCCTCGGCTGGGACGTCGAGGAGGTCACCGCCTACCGCACCGTCCGCGCCGCGCCCCCGCCGGCCGATGTGCGCGACGACATCAAGACCGGCATGTTCGACGCCGTCGTGTTCACCTCCGCCACCGCGGTGCGCAACATGATCGGCATCGCGGGCAAGCCCCACGCGGCCACCGTCGTCGCGGCGATCGGCCCCGCAACGGCCGCAGCCTGCGAGATGCACGGCCTGCGGGTCGACGTGATCGCCGACACCCCGACCTTCGAGTCGGTCGCGGACGGCCTCGCCCGGTTCGCCGACCGCAGGCGAAGCGACCAGGCCGCCGCTGGTCTCCCGCTGACCAAGCCTTCGCAGCGCAAGCGTCGCAAGCGGCGCAAGGTTGTTGAACCCGCCGGATAGCCGCATATGGTGATGGACGTGGATAATGCGAGCATCGTGCACGTCATGCGGCACGGCCAGGTGGAGAACCCGACCGGCGTGCTGTACGGCCGACTGCCAGGCTTCGGGCTGTCGGCCCTCGGACGTGAGATGGCCGAACGCATGGGGCAGTACTGGGCAGAGGTGCCCCTGACCCATCTCCGGTGCTCACCGCTGCAGCGGGCGCAGGAGACGATGGCCCCGACGGCCGCCCGTCACGCCGACCTGACGATCACCCCGGACGAGCGCGTGATCGAGGCGGAGAACCGCTTCGAGGGGATGATCTTCGGCCGAGACAACGCCGCCCTGCGCGACCCGAGGATGTTCTGGCACATGCGCAACCCGCTTCGCCCCAGTTGGGGAGAGCCCTACGCCGACATCGCCGCCCGGATGCGCGCGGCCATCACCGACGCGGCCGAGGCCGCCGGACCAGGTGGCCAGGCGCTGGTGGTCAGCCACCAGCTGCCGATCTGGATCTCCCACCTCGCGGCGCTCGGGCGTAGCTTCGTGCACGACCCCCGACGCCGCCGCTGCACCCTGTGCTCAGTGACCAGCTTCACCGTGCGCAGCGGCCGGATCACCGGCGTCTCCTACGCCGAGCCCGTCGCCGACCTGCTGCCCTCGACGTCGAAGCGCAAGTTCAAGGTCGGGACGTGAGGCGCGCGGCCGCGGCCACCCTTGCCGCGCTGTTCGCGCTCACCGCCTGCACCGCAGAACCCGGCGGAAACTCGGGCGACGAGACCGGCGATTCCGGAGGCGGGGCCGGCTTCGTCACGGGAGACGGAACCGTCACGATCGTCCCCGAGGGTGATCGCGAGATCGCCCCCGTCATCTCCGGCCCGACCGTGGCGGGAGGCGAGGCCTCCACCGCAGACCACGCAGGAAAGATCATCGTGCTCAACGTGTGGGGGTCCTGGTGTGCGCCCTGCCGCAAGGAGGCCCCCGAACTGGTCAAGGCGAGCGAGGAACTCGGCGAGGACGTGGCTTTCCTCGGGCTCAACACCCGGGAACAGGACAAGGCCCCGGCACTCGCCTTCGAGCGCGCCTTCGGCATCGAGTACCCCAGCATCTACGACGGCTCCGGAAAACTCCTTCTCGACTTCGGGAAGCTGCCACCCAAGGCCATCCCCAGCACCCTCGTCATCGACGAGGAGGGCAGGATCGCCGCGCGGGTGCTCGGCGCCGTCGACGCGAAGACCCTCGTCGGCATCGTCGACGACGTGAAATCGGCCTCCTGACATGACCGGCATGCTGCTGGAGGCCTGGACGAACGATGCGCTCACCTCGTCGATGCTGGTGGCGATCCCCGTCGCGATGCTGGCCGGTCTCGTCTCGTTCGCCTCGCCCTGCGTGCTCCCGCTGCTGCCGGGCTACCTGAGCTACGCCTCCGGCCTCGGGGCGAGCGAGATCGCGGAGGGCACGGGCTCCAAGCGGCTCCTGATCGGCGGAACGCTCGGCTTCATCCTCGGCTTCTCGATCGTGTTCGTGCTGACCGGCGCCCTGTTGGGCGGCGTCGGCGCCGTCCTGATCAGCAACATGCGCATCATCACCGTCATCCTCGGCATCGTGATCATCGCCCTCGGCGCCGCCTTCGCGGGCTGGCTGCCCATGCCGTCCGGCTGGCGACCGAACGTCGCCCCCCGCATGGGGGCGCTGGCCTCACCCCTGCTCGGCATGGTGTTCGGCCTGAGCTTCACCCCCTGCATCGGCCCGGCCCTTTCCGTCGTGCTGACCCTCGCCATCAACGAGGGTTCCGCAACCCGCGGCGGCATCCTCGCGTTCGCCTACGCGCTGGGCATCGGGATCCCGCTGCTGGCCTTCGCGATGGCCTTCACGGCGCTCGCGCCGAAGCTCGACTGGCTGCGCAGGCACCAGAGACTGATCCAGCGCATCGGAGGCGTCGTCATGATCCTGGTCGGCGTCGCGATGGTCACGGGCCTGTGGGACCGGCTCATGGACGTGCTTCGTCAGTGGGCGGCCTCGTTCGGGACGATCCTGTGATGGCGCGGAGGTCCAACCCGGTGGTGGAGTTCGTCCGCTGGGCATGGGGGCAGCTGACCAGCATGCGCACTGCGCTCGTGCTGCTGTTCCTGCTTGCTCTTGCCGCGATCCCGGGCTCGATGATCCCGCAGACCACCGTCTCGCCGATCTCGGTGCTCGACTTCAAGCGCGAGCATCCGTTCTGGGACAAGATCTTCGAACCGCTCGGCATGTACCACGTGTACACCTCGCCTGCCTTCTCGGCGGTGTACCTGCTGCTGTTCGTCTCGCTGATCGGCTGCATCCTTCCCCGCGTCGCCAAGTATCTCCGGGCCGTGCGCAAGCCGCCGCCGAAGCTGCCCGCCCGCATCGGTCGCCTCCCGGAGACCGCCACCGGCGCCCTCGCTGTTAACGCGCCGACCGCGCTCGACAACGCCGAGGCGTACCTGCGTTCTCGCCGCTACCGCGTGCGCCGCTTCGATGAGGGGGTCAGCGCGGAGCGCGGCTACAGCAGAGAGGCGGGCAACCTCGTCTTCCACATCTCACTCGTCGTGCTGCTGCTCGGCCTGGCCTGGTCGAACCTGCTCGGCTTCCACGGCACCGCCGTCGTCGTCGAGGGCCGCGGCTTCGCCAACGTGATCACCCCGTACGACGACTTCACCAGCGGCCCCCTGCTCGGCACCGACACGCTCGGGCCCTTCTCGATCGACGTCGACGAGTTCCGCGCCGAGTTCGAGACGGGCGAGGTGCAGACGGGCGCCGCACGCCGGTTCGACGCCGACGTCACCGTCAACGACGCCGCAGGCACAAGCACCGAACTGCTCACCGTGAACGAGCCGGTGATCACCGCCGGAGGAACCCAGGTGAACCTCCTCGGCCACGGCTACGCCCCCTCGTTCACCGTCCGCGACGGCAACGGAGACGTCGCCTTCTCCGGCCCGGTCGTGTTCCTGCCGCAGGACGGCAACTTCGCCTCCGTCGGCGTGGTGAAGGTCCCGGACGCCCGGCCGAAACGGCTCGCGTTCGAGGCGTTCTTCTACCCGACGGCGCTGTTGAACGAGAACGGCCCGCAGTCGATCTTCCCCGACGCCTTCAACCCCGAGGTCTACCTGAACGCCTGGTTCGGCGACCCGGCGGAGGAGACGGGGATCCCCGAGTCGATCTACACGCTCGACACGACCGGCCTCGAGCCGGTGCCCGGCGACAACGGCGAGGTGCTTCGTGCGGCGCTTCCCGTCGGCGGAGGCATGACCCTCCCCGACGGCCTCGGGTCGATCACCTTCGACGGCTGGGACCGCTGGGTGAAGCTGCAGGTCAGCGACACGCCCGGCAACCTGCTGACGCTGATCGCGATCGCGGTGGGTGTCGCGGGGCTGTGCGTCAGCCTGTTCGTGCGGCCGCGCCGCCTCTTCGTGCGCGTCACCGACGCCGAGGCCACGGCAGGAGGCCTCGACCGGGCGGACGCCGCCTCAGGACTGCCCGAGGAGGTGGCCGCGCTGCTGGCCGCCACGACAGGTTCGCAGGAGTTGCGCGACAATGGTGAGGGCTCTGTGCCCGCCGACAAGGAGGAAGCGACCGCATGACGCTCAGTGAGTGGTCCTACACGGCCATGGTCGCGGCGACCGTCATCTATCTCGTCGCGTTCGGGCTGTGCGCCCTGGAGTGGTCTGCGGCCCGTGGTCTGGCCCCGGAGCGTCCCGCGGACGGGTCCGAGGACGTCGCGCGCACCAGGGTCGACTTCTACGGCCGACTCGGCCTCTTCGCGACGACCATCGCGTTCGTGCTGCACGTCGCGGCCGTGGTGCTGCGAGGGGTGGCGGCCGGACGCGCCCCCTGGGGCAACATGTACGAGTTCGTCACCTCGTCGCTCGCGTTCGCCGCGCTGATCTACCTGGCGTGCGCCTACCGGCTCGGCATGCGGTGGCTCGGCCTGGCGCTCAACCTGTTGTTCGCGCTCGGCCTCGGCGTCGCCGTCACGCAGTTCTACGTCGACGTCGCGCCGCTGGTGCCCGCGCTGCACAGCGTCTGGTTCATCATCCACATCGTCGCCGCCGCCATCGCCGGCGCCGCGTTCAACGTCGGCGCCGTCACCTCGATCCTGTACCTGATCCGGGTCCGCGCCGAGGAGAAGGCCTCCGGGAAGGAACTGCGCGGCTACCTCGCGAAGCTCCCCAGCGCCAAGAAGCTCGACCTGATCTCCTACCGGCTGCACGCGTTCGCGGTGCCGCTCTGGACGTTCACCATCGTCGCTGGATCGGTCTGGGCGCAGTACGCCTGGGGCCGGTTCTGGAACTGGGATCCGAAGGAGACCTGGTCGCTGATCACCTGGATCATCTACGTCGCCTACCTGCACGCGAGGGCCACCGCCGGCTGGCGCGGTAAGCCCGTCGCGATCATCGCGATCGTCGGCGTCGTCGCCTTCTGGTTTAACTTCGTGGGCGTGAACCTGCTCTTCAGCGGATTGCACTCATACTCCGGGATCTGATGACCGATGGCAGATGAGAGCCCGGACTGGCTGGTCCGACTGTACGAGGAGCAGGGTGCGACGCTGCACCGGCTCACCGTGCTGCTCGGCGCGGAGGAACAGTCCGGCCGGATCCTGCGCGGCGCGCTGCTTGCGCTGCACCGGCGAAGCCAACGGCTGATCGACCCCGCCGAGCGGGTCGAGTTCATGCAGGAGAGCGTCGTCCACGCGGCCCGCGTCGTGCGACCGCCGCAGCAGCCGCTCGAGCTGCCGCGGGTTGATGACCCGAGGCAGAACGAACTCCTCGCCCAGATTTCCGCGCTGCCGCCGCGGATGGCCGAGATCATCGTGGTCAGCCACTATCTGGCGGTGTTCGGGCCCGAGCTCGCGGGCATCATGCGGATGTCGGTGCGCGGCTGCAACCAGAAGCTCGAGATCGCCCGCGAGACGCTGCGGGCCAACGTCAGGGGCGACGGCATCCCCGGCGGGATCGAGGCGCTCTCCCAGGAGGTGACGGCGGCGCTGCGCGCCGCGGCGCGCACCGTCCAGGCTCCCGGCACCAGCACGCTCGCCGCCGAACTGGGGCAGCTGGGCAGCGAAGCGAGGGTCACCTTCGGTCCCCGCTCCGTCGCCGTGCTGACCGCGCTTGCCATCGTGGCCGGCCTCGTCCTCGCCGCCCTCACCACCCCGTCTGCTGCCCCTGTTGAGCAGCCACCCGCCTCACCAGACCAGACGGTCGCCCCGACCGCGGGCCGGTCCATCCCCGCACAGGTGCGCGGCGTCCCGCTCTACTACGTAGGAAGGGACGGCGGGCTGTACCGCGAACTGCGCGACCTGTCGTCGTCGGGCAATCTCGTGGGCTCCGCGGTCGACGCGCTGCTGACGGTTCCGGCGGCCGACCCCGACTACCGCTCGATGTGGACCGCGGGCCGCCTGATCAGCGTCGAGCAGAGCGGCGACGCCGCCCTCACCGTCAACCTTTCAGCCGAGGCCTACGAGGCCATCGAGTCGGACCAGGATGCTGAGCTCGCCCGCAACCAGATGGTCTACACGATCTCCGACCTGGTGGCCGATCCGTACCTGAGCGTGCAGTTCCAGTCGGACGGCGGCGCCCCGCCCGCCCGGTTCGCCAGCGAGTCGGGGTACCGCCGCCAGGACCTGGCCCCGATGCCCGACGTGTGGATCACCGCGCCGCGGAACCTGGCGACTCTGAGCGGCGACCTGACCATCACCGGCACCGTGAAGCCCGGGTTGGGGGAGCCGGTGGTGCGGATCACCAACACCGACTCCGGGGCCGTCGTCGCCGAGGAGTCGGCTCAGACCTCTGCCGAACCCAACCCGGACGGGTGGCGCCCCTGGAGCGTCACGGCGACCCTGCCTCCGGGCCGCTACGAGGTCAGCGTGCGGACCCCGAAGAACTCGGCGAAGCCGGTCGAGACCAAGACGTTCGAGGTGAAGTGAACCCTCGCCGTCAGTGCGTCGCGACGAACTCGGCGAGCTTCGCCTGGAGCCTGGTCGGGGCGAGGCGGGTGGCGAAGGCCATCACCGTGTTGCGGACGCCGTCGACGACGTAGGGGCGGTGCTGCTTGAGCGCGGTGAACGTGGTGTCGACCACCTGCGCGGGCGTCCGTCGGTCGGCCATGACGGCGTCGTTTCCGGCGTTGGCGAAGAACTCCGTCTCCGTGGGGCCGGGGCAGATCGCAAGGGCTCGCACCCCCGTGGGGTGCAGTTCCGACCACAGAGCGATCGTCAGCCGCAGCACGTAGGCCTTCGAGGCTGCGTAGACGGCCATCCGGGGGATGGGCTGGAAGGCGGCGGTCGAGGCGACGTTGATGATGGCTCCGCGGCCCCGCTCGACCATGCCCGGCGCCGCCGCCCGTGACAGCTGGGTGAGGGCGACGACGTTGAGGTTCAGCTCGTTGGCGATGCGCGACTCGTCGGCCTGTTCGAAGTCGCCGAGGGTGCCGAAGCCGGCGTTGTTGACGAGATAGGCCAGCTCGCGACCCTCCATCGCGTCGATGACCTTCTGCACGCCCTCCTGGGTCGAGAGATCCGCTGCCACCACGTCTGTGTCCACGCCGCGACGCCGGCGCAGGTCGGCGGCGACCTCGCGCAGCTTGTCCTCGCGGCGTGCGACGAGCACCACGCCGACCCCCTCGGACGCGATGCGGTCGGCGAACGCCACCCCAAGCCCGCTCGATGCTCCGGTGACGACCGCCCATGCGTTGTTCATGCCCCCACTCTAGGCGAGCCGCCTGCGGGTGCCGCTCCGCGCGGTCGTGACACAATGGGGGCCATGCAGCACTTCGACCTCGCCGTCATCGGATCCGGTTCCGGTAACTCGCTGATCGACGAACGGTTCGCCGACTGGAATGTCGCCCTCATCGAACGTGACCCCGTCTTCGGCGGCACCTGCCTGAACCGCGGCTGCATCCCGACCAAGATGTTCGTGCTGCCCGCCGATTACGCGATGAGCCCGACCGAGGCGGAGCGGCTCGGCGTGGATCTGCGCTACGAGGGCTCCGACTGGGCTGCCATCCGCGACCGCATCTTCGGGCGGATCGACGCCATCTCCGCCGGCGGGCTCGACTGGCGCGAACGCTCCGAGAACGTCACCGTGTTCCACGGCGAGGCCTCGTTCGTCGACAACCGGACCCTTCGCATCGGCGATGACGAGATCAGCGCCGACCGGATCGTCATCGCCACCGGCTCGCGCCCGCGTAGGCTCGACGTGCCCGGCCTCGACGAGGTCTCCGACCTGGTCTTCACCTCAGACGACATCATGCGCATCGACCAGCGGCCCAAGCGTCTGGTGATCGTCGGGGGCGGCTACATCGCCGCCGAGTTCGCACACATCTTCTCGGCGCTCGGCACCGAGGTCACGCTGATCAACCGCTCCGACGTCCTGCTGCGCAGCTACGACCGCGATATCTCCGACCAGTTCCAGCGGCTGATCGCCGGGAGGGTGAAGTTGCGCCTGAACCAGAAGCTGTCCTCCGTGGAGAAGGACGGCAAGGGCCTGATCGTGGTGACCACCGACCGCAACGGCATCGAGTACGAGTACTTCGCCGACGCGATGCTTGTCGCTGTCGGCCGTGACCGCAACTCCGAGGCCCTGAACCTGGAGGCGGCGGGCATCGACGTGCGCGGCGGCGGCCAGATCCGAGTCGACGCGCAGCAGCGTACGAGCGTCGACGGCATCTGGGCGATGGGAGACGTGTCGTCCGACTACCTGCTCAAGCATGTCGCGAACGCGGAGACCCGCACCGTCCAGCACAACCTGCTCTACCCCGACAGCCCGGTGGAGACCGATCACCGCTACGTCCCGCACGCGGTTTTCTCGAACCCGCAGATCGCGGCCGTCGGCGCCACGGAGCAGCAACTGCGCCAGTGGGGCACTTCGTACGTCACCGCCACCCAGCGCTACGCCGATGTCGCCTATGGATGGGCGATGGAGGATGAGGGCCATTTCGTGAAGCTGCTCGCCGATCCGGGCTCCTGGGCCCTGCTCGGCGCGCACATCATCGGCCCCCAGGCGAGCACGCTGATCCAGCCGCTGATCCAGGCCATGAGCTTCGGGCAGAAGGTTCCCGACATCGCCCGCGGCCAGTACTGGATCCATCCAGGCCTGCCTGAGGTGGTCGAGAACGCCCTGCTTGGGCTGATGGCCGCCCACCAGCCTGCAGAGATCGCCAAGTGAGGCGCCCGCTGCATCCGCTGGTGCTCCTGGCCGTCCTCGCCCTCACGGCCTGCGCGCCGGAACTGCCGGTCAACGACGGCCGGGTCCAGGCCCCGGCCCCTGCTGGCTCGCACACCTCCGAGGCGTCGCCCGTGCCTGAGGGGCAGGGCTCTGCCACGCCGTCTGCCTCGCCGTCCCCGGAGTCGGTGAACGCCTGCCTCGTACAGGCCGAGGCGCTCCCGGTCGCCGATCAGGTGGGCCAGCTGTTCATGGTGGGTGTCTCGACGAGCGGCCTCGACGAGACGACCCGCACGGCCATCGTCAACAACAAGCTCGGTTCGGTTGTCCTGCTCGGCAACACCACCGCAGGCGCTCAGCCGATCCGCATGCTGTCGGCAGAGCTCGGCTCGCTCGGCACGGCCGAGCTCCCGCTCCTTGTGTCGGTCGACCAGGAGGGCGGGCAGGTGCAGCGGCTCCAGGGCGAGGGCTTCACCCGGATCCCCGACGCCCGCGAGCAGGGAGCCTGGCCCGAGGGGCAGCTCACGGAGGAGGCGACGAAGTGGGCCGAGGAACTGCGCTCGGCAGGCGTCGCCTACAACCTGGCCCCTGACGCCGACGTCGTGCCCGAGGATCGGCGCAACACCAACGCGCCGGTCGGGAAGCTGAAGCGTGACTTCGGCAGCGAGCCGGGCCTCGTCGGTGCGAAGGCCATGGAGTTCATCGAGGGCATGCATTCCGCAGACGTCGTGACCTCGGTCAAGCACTTCCCGGGCCTCGGTCTCGTGGAGACCAACACCGACTTCGGTGCGGCCGAGGACACCGAAGTGGGCAAGGACAGCCCTGTGCTGGAACCGTTCCGCACTGTCATCGAGGGTGGCGTCGACTCCGTCATGGTGTCCTCTGCCGTCTACACCCAGATTGATCCCGAGAACGAGGCCATGTTCAGCTCGGCCATCATCGACGGGATGCTCCGCGGCGATCTCGGTTTCGACCGGGTCGTCATCTCCGACGATCTGGGCGCGGCCAAGTCGGTCGAGGACATCGAACCGGCCGACCGCGGCGTGCGGTTCATCGAGGCCGGCGGTGATCTGGCCATCAACGCCGATCCCACCATCATGACGGCGATGGTCGAGGCGACCGTCGCGAAGGCCGAGTCGGACGAGGCCTTCGCCGCTCGGGTCACCGAGTCTGCGGCCCGCGTCCTGACGCTGAAAGAGTCGGCCGGGCTCATGGAGTGCGGCGGCTGACGATGCCCGGACTGCATCACGTCGAGGTCTGGATCGCCGACGTCGGCACCGACCTTGCGCAATGGGGGTGGCTCCTCGCACGGCTGGGGTTCGTGCGTGAATCGAGCTGGTCCGAGGGGGAGTCCTTGGCGGCCGGAGGGACCTATCTCAGCCTTACCACGTCACCGAACCTCAGCGCCGGAGGGCACGACCGTCGCAGGCCGGGCGTCAACCATCTCGCCTTCAAGGCGGGGGAGCGCGAGACGGTCGACGCGATCATGGCCGAGGCTCCGCTCCATGGCTGGACGCCTCTCTGCCAGGACCGCTACCCGCACGCAGGAGGCGAGCAGCACTACGCCGGCTGGCTCGAGAACTCCGCCGGCTTCAAGGCCGAGGTGGTCGCAGACGTCGAGAGCCCCGCGTCCGGCTGAAGTCCGCGACAGCCAGGCGAGGCAGGGGAAGATGGTTGGCCTGGTGCGGGCGATCCAGTGTCCGATCGGCGGTCTGGGGGCGGGGCGTGCACGAACCTGCGGTGAGCGCTGGCAGCGCCAGTATTGGCAGCAACCGCGTTCCTGGTAGATCTGTGCACACGCCCCTCTGCCTGGACGCGACGAGAACGCCGGGCACGCGGCGCAGAGCTCGTGCCCGCCGCTGTCGTGTCGGCTGTCGCCCCTCGAAGCCACGCGCCCGTCGATCTGCGCGCCGCCAGCTGTCCGGTCGTCACATCAGAAGACCGGACGACCACCCGTCACGCCGAGCACCGAGCCCGAGACGTAGCTGGCCTCGTCCGAAGCGAGGAACACGAAGGCCGCGGCCACCTCGATCGGATCTCCCGCCCTGCCGAGCGGAGTGTCGGTGCCGAAACCCTCGACCTTCTTCTCAGGGAACGTCGACGGGATGAGCGGCGTCCAGATCGGTCCGGGAGCGACGGCGTTGACCCGCACGCCTCGCGGGCCGAGCGTCTGGGCAAGGTTGACCGTCAGATTGTTCGCAGCCGCCTTGGTCGCCGCGTAGTCCAGCAGGACCTCGGACGGGTCGTAGGCCTGGATCGACGTCGTGATGATCACCGAGGCCCCTGCGCCGAGATGGTCCTTGGCCGCCTGCACGAGCCAGAACGGCGAGAACACGTTCGTCTCGAACGTCCGGTGCAACTGCTCGGGCGGGAACTCCGAGATGTCCTGATGGCTCATCTGGAACCCGGCGTTGGCCACGATGATGTCCAGCCCTCCGAGTGCCTCGACCGTCGTCTCCACGGCCTCGCGGTTGGCCTCGGCTGTACGGAGGTCGGCCTGGATCGCGACGCACTTCCTTCCCTGCGACTCCACGAGCGACTTCGTCTCCTCAAGGTCGTCACTGCCGGGGAGATCAACGATGGCGACATCTGCCCCCTCCTTGGCGAATGCGACGGCGACGGACCGGCCGATTCCGGAGTCGGCTCCGGTGACCAGAGCGCGCTTGCCCTCCAGCCGGCCTCGCGCCACCCACGTGTCGTGGCCGTGATCGGCCTTCGGCTTCAGCTCGGACTCGCGGCCGGGCCATTCCTGGTCTTGTGCGGGGATGTTGCTGAGATCACTCATGTCCTCCACACAACCACGCACCAGCCAGCCTCACAAGCGATTCCGGGAACCGCCGCCCACTGCGCGGCAGCCGATCGCCCGGGGCATTCACACACATCCCCATGGGCCCCTGCCAGTCGAATTGCCAGTCGACGCGTGCTGGTGTCTCCGCTCCGCGGCTGTGGGTACGTGCGCGCACCGTGGTCGGGGAGGGGACCGCCACTGCCGCCGATGTGGGCCTGAGCCCCAGGCGGCCGACGGGCCGTCATCGTCACACAGCGGACTCTTCTGCGCCTGAGCCTCCACGCTCTTGAGTTGTCGACCGGCTGGTACGACGGCCGGGCCAGTGGGCTCGCCCAGCCGCTCAGGTGGCGAGACCGACGTCGATCCGGAGGCCTGAACGTGCGGGCACCGGTGTCCGCCCGGGATCGAGCCTTCGTGGTGGGATGAACTCCGGCCGCTCAGAGGCGTTCATCCTGACCTCCCAACGGTCGGTCGGGTCGTAGCCGCTGCGCAGCGGGTATCCGGCCCCGACCAGTGACCGCCCATGCCGCCGGTCCCGCCCGGATCCGGGTGCCACGAGGACAGAGTCCTCCCGGGAACCTGATGGCTGGGATCGCTCGGCTGGCCCCGGTGGCCCGAGGACGGAGTCGTCCGGGGCCCCTGATGGTGGAAGCTGGCCGGGTGGCCTGACGCCAGAGCCCTCCCACGGTGGCGAGCCCGGCCGCGCGGGGTTGTGATCGTGCGGCACGGGCGGACTTGAACCGCGGCTGCGCTGGTCGTCGTGCATTCGCAGGGGTTCGACCATGGCGTGGTGCTGTGCGCAGACGAGCACGAGGTTCGCTAGGCGGGTGGGTCCGCCCTCCCACCAAGGAACGATGTGGTGCGCATCACACGCCTCGTCGGGCTGCTCGCAGCCTGGGAAGGTGCAGCCGCCGTCGCGCAGCGACAGGGCCTTGCGGATCGGATCTGTGACGAGCCTCTGGGTCCGCCCGACGTCGAGGAGTTCCGAATCTGCACCGAGCACGACCGGGGTGAGATCGGCGTCACAGCACAGACGCCGGAGGTCGCCGGCCGAGACCCGCTCGCCGTGGGTCAGCACCCCGGCCTGCTCGGCCCGCTCGCGCAGCGACTCTTCCTGCATCACCACGACGACGCGCGGCCTGTCGCCCGCGACCTTTGGTGCCGCCTTGCGCGCCTGCATGGCGCGGACGATGCGCACCAGCGCATCGGCATCGCGCTGCTCTGGGCTGTCGGACGGGCGACCGAGCGCAGGTGACGGCCTGCCGTCGTCGCGTGCCTGCCGCCGCTCCGAGGCCCGGTATGACGCCACGAGCCGCACCAGAGCCTCGCCGTCCACGGCGGGCAGCGACCCGTTGAAGATCATCGAGCCGTCATCGAAGCGGTATCGGAAGCACCGCTGAGCCAGGGCGCGTTCGCGCTGCCTCTGTAGCCGCTGCCGCTCCCGCTCGGCCGCTCCCTCGCGGGTCAGCGCGGGGTCGACCACATCGAGCACGCGTTGGGTCATCGACCGCAGTTGTTCGTGGGTGGCGCTCCCAGCCTGCTCGACGAGGAAGCGCTCCGCATGTTCGTGCTGCTCGTCGCTCAGATCGCTCGGTAACTGGTTGAGCACGCGGGTGATACTGTCGGCCTGGCGTGAGGTGACCGAGCCCTCCAGTGCTGCTGCCCGGACCTCGGGGTGGGCCGCGAGGTCATGACCGGCGAAGATCGTCGCTGCGGCAACCGCCTGAGTGGTGCGACCTGTCGACTTCAGCCAGGTGGTGAGGGGAACGCCAACTGCCCGCTCGGCCACCTTCCGACGGTCGGCATCGGCGGCCATCACCCGATGCTGAGTCTGCAACTGCTCGGCCGCCACGCGGATCGCATCGAGCAGCTCCAGCTCACGCCGAACACTGATCGGCTCATCGGGGGAGGGATCGCGGAGCAGTTCGAGCCCGGCCCGGATCAACGCGACTGCCTTGTCGCGTCGGCTCTGGGACTGCTGCGGCTCCATGTACTGAGTTTACGGCAACTTGGCCAAAAAATCAAACGGATGTTCTAATAATTTCCGAGATGACGATCCGGGCGGACCCGCGCCGTCCGCGGGCTGCGGGCGGACAGGCGCCGAACCGAAGGTGGAGTCCCCGAACAGGACCTGATCCGGTCGAGCGAGTTCCGTCTACCGGTTCGCTGATCCGAGGAGCCTGGCCAGTTGCAGGCGGATGAGGTGCGCGGCCACCGTATGGTCGGTGTCGAGACCGCCTCGGCCGCCCCATGAGATCGGCGCGGGGCGCGCCGGAGACGACCTCGACCTTGCGCCGACGTCCAGCTCCCGTCGCCGTATTCGTTGCGCTTCTCTCGGCTCTCGTCCTAGCAAGCGAGGTGCTCGGGTCCGTTGCGCAGGCTCCGGCCGAGTCGCGAGAGGCGTCGAGAGGCTCTGGTCGGGATCGCGGGTCACTTTGGCGCTGTGGTCGGGATCGTGGACGTGTTCGAGGACCTTTCGACGACGGACGCCGCCGCTGCGCGGGGCGGCCCTGCTCAAGGAACGGGATCGGCGGGGGCCACTTCGCGCGGCGGCGCTGGGTGGCGACCGGGATCAGGGGCGGCGCCGCTGCCCGTGGTGCCACCCCCGACCCCGCGGCGGTGGCCATGTCGTCGTGGACTAATGGGCACACTGGTGCTCCCCGTGCAAGCAGCCCTCCCCGAAAGCAGAAGGCCCGGCGGAGCAGCAGCTCCGCCGGGCCTCCCCGCACCACGATCAGCCGAAGCGACCCGTGATGTAGTCCTCAGTGGCCTTCTGGTCAGGGTTGTGGAAGATCTTCTCCGTCGAGCCGATCTCGATCAGCTCACCCGGCTGGCCGTGGGCCTTCAGGTTGAAGAACGCCGTCTGGTCCGACACACGCGCAGCCTGCTGCATGTTGTGGGTCACGATCACGACGGTGTAGGTCTCCTTGAGTTCCTTGATCAGGTCCTCGATGGCGAGCGTCGAGATCGGGTCGAGCGCGGAGCACGGCTCGTCCATCAGCAGCACGTCGGGGGAGACGGCGATCGCGCGGGCGATGCACAGACGCTGCTGCTGGCCGCCCGACAGGCCCGACCCGGGGCGGTCCAGGCGGTCCTGGACCTCCTTCCACAGGTTCGCGCCGCGCAGCGACCGCTCGACGATGTCATCGGCCTCGGAACGCGAGATGCGCGAGTTGTTCAGCCGCACGCCTGCCAGCACGTTCTCCTTGATGCTCATCGTCGGGAAAGGGTTAGGCCGCTGGAACACCATGCCGACCTGACGGCGCACGCGCACCGGGTCGACGGCTGGGTCGTACAGGTTGACGCCGTCGAGCAGCACCTCGCCCTGGCAGTACGCGCCCGGGATGACCTCGTGCATGCGGTTGAGCGAACGCAGCACGGTCGACTTGCCGCAGCCGGACGACCCGATGAACGCGGTGACTGAACGCGGCTCGATGACCATGTTGACGCCACGCACGGCCTGGAACTTGCCGTAGAAGATGTTGAGATCCCTGATCTCGATGCGCTTGGACATTGCTGTTGGTTCTTTCTCTACGTTCGGGTCAGCGGCCGGCCTTGGGAGCGAACTTCCAAGCGATGAGTCGCCCGATCAGGTTCAGTCCCATGACGATGATGATCAGCGTGAGCGCGCCGGCCCAGGCGCGTTCGATGTACGGGGCGGCGACGGCGCCGGGGGTCGTGTACTCGTAGTAGACGAACACCGGCAGGGTGGCCATCGGGTCGGCGAGCGGGTTGAGGTTCATCGACGCGGTGATGCCGGCCGTGACCAGCAGCGGGGCGGTCTCGCCGATGACTCGGGCGATGCCGAGGACGACGCCGGTGACGATGCCCGCGATCGACGTCGGCAGCACGACCTTGCCGATCGTGCGCCACTTGGGCACGCCCAGCGCGTAGGAGGCCTCGCGCAGCTCGTTCGGGACGAGGCGCAGCATCTCCTCGGTGGAGCGCACGACGGTGGGGATCATCAGGACCGAGAGGGCCACCGCGCCGGAGAGGCCGTTGTTGGTACCGGGGCCGAGGAACAGGGAGAACATCGTGTACGCGAACAGGCCGGCGACGATGGAGGGGATGCCGGTCATCACGTCGACGAAGAACCGGATGGTGCGGCCCAGCGCCCGGAAGGCGGGGTTGTTGGTGTACTCGACCAGGAAGATGGCGGTCAGCACACCGATCGGCACCGAGATCAGCGTGGCAAGGCCGGTGATGATCAGCGTTCCCCAGATGGCGTGGACGGCGCCGCCACCCTCGCCGACGATGTTGCGCATCGAGTAGCTGAGGAACTCGCCGTCGAAGCGGGCGAGGCCCTTCGACACGGTGCCCCACACCAGCGAGACCAGCGGGAAGAGCGCGAGGATGAAGAAGCCGGTCACGACGTTGCGGGCCAGCCGGTCCTTCGCCTTGCGGGTGCCCTCGACGGCGGCGGACAGGGCGTAGCTCGTCACGTAGAAGAGCGCGGCGCCGAGCGCGATGCCCGAGAGCCAGGAGGCCGCTCCGAGGACGGCGAGGATGCCGAAGGAGACGGCGAGCGCGGTGACGAGCAGGGCGAGCGTCGTGTACTTCGGCAGCTGGGCAGAGGTGAGGACGTTGCGCGTCTTCGGCGCGGCGGTGGCGGTTCCGTGCATCAGTTCGCTCCAGAGAACTCGGCGCGGCTGGCGATGATCGCCCGGGCGGCCATGTTGACGACGAGGGTGATCACGAACAGGACGAGGCCGGAGGCGATCAGCTGGTTCACGCCGAGCCCGTAGGCCTCGGGGAACTTCAGCGCGATGTTCGCGGCGATCGAGTTCGGGTTCGACGAGGTGAGCAGCTTCAGGTGGAAGCCGTCACCTGGGGAGAGCACCATGGCGACGGCCATCGTCTCGCCGAGCGCGCGGCCGAGGCCGAGCATGCAGGCCGACACGATGCCAGGCATGCCGAAGGGCAGCACCGCCTGGCGGATCATCTCCCAGCGGGTGGCGCCGAGCGCGAGGGAGGCCTCCTCGTGGAGCCTCGGCGTCTGCAGGAACACCTCGCGGGTGACGGCGGTGATGATCGGAAGCACCATCACCGCGAGCACGATGGCCGCGGTGAGGATGGTGCGTCCGGTGCCGGAGACCTGGCCGCCGAAGAAGATGCTGAACACCGGAACCCCGCCGAGGTTGGTGTTGAGCCAGGTGTAGATCGGCTGCACCATCGGGGCGAGGACGTTGATGCCCCACAGGCCGAACACGACCGACGGGACCGCGGCGAGCAGGTCGATGATGTAGCCGAGCCCTTGCGCGAGACGGCGGGGCGCGTAGTGCGTGATGAACAGCGCGACGCCGATCGCCACCGGCACCGCGAACAGCATCGCGAGTGCCGCTGCCCAGATCGTGCCGAGCGCGTAGGGGAGCACCCAGGACCAGAACGGCCCGTAGGGCAGATCCTCGGGCGGCTCGGTGAGAGCCGGCACCGACAGGGCGACCAGGAAGAAGGCCACCGCGAGGAGGATGAGGAGGATCAGGCCGCCCGACGCCGTCGTGATGGAGCGGAAGAGGGAGTCGCCGAAGCGCTTGGCGCTGCGCAGAAGGGAGGCGGGCGCCGCCTGCTCATCCTGCCTGCTCGGCTCCGTGGTGTCGGTGGACATGTTGGTGTCTCCTGGAAGGTGCTTACGTGGTGCGGACCGAAGTCACAGCGACGCGCCCACCCTGTTACGGGAGGGCGCGTCGCTGCGTCTCAGGTGGTTGAGGTCACTTGATCGTGTCGATCGCGGCCAGAACCTTCTCGCGCAGTGCGTCGGAGAGAGGCGCGGAACCGGCCGACTCGGCGGCGGCCTTCTGGCCCTCCTCAGACGCCATGTAGCCGAGGTAGCCCTTCACGAGCTCAGCCTTGGCGCTGTCAGCGTACTCCGCGCAGGCGATGCCGTACGACACCAGGACGATCGGGTAACCCTCGGCCTTGCGGTCGAGCTTGATCGCGATGTCGTTGGCCTCGCGGCCCTCCTCCAGCGGGGAGTTCTCGACGGCGGCCGCGGCGGCCTCCTCGGTCGGGGCCTCGAACTTGCCCTCGGGGCCGACCTTCGCGATGCCGGCCTCGCCTGCCTGGGAGGCGTCGGCGTAGCCGATCGTGCCCTTGCCGCCGGTGACCGCAGCGACGACACCGGAGGTGCCCTTCGCGGCCTCGCCACCCTGCAGCGGCCAGTCGCCCGACGGCTCCTCGGTCCACACACCCTCGGCGGCGACGCTCAGGTAGTCGGTGAAGTTCTCGGTGGTGCCCGACTCGTCGGAGCGGTGCACGGGGGTGATCGCCTGATCCGGGAAGGTCGCGTCCGGGTTGAGCGCGGCGATGGCCGGGTCGTTCCAGTTCTTGATCTCGCCGTGGAAGATCTTGGCGAGCACCTCGGGGGTCAGGTTGAGGTCGGTGACGCCCTCGACGTTGAAGATGACGGCGATGGGGGAGATGTAGACCGGAACGTCGATCGCGAGCGACTCGGGCTTGCAGCCCTTGAAGGCGCCAGCCACGTTCTCGTCGGTCTTCAGCGCGCGGTCGGAGCCGGCGAAGTCGGCGCCGCCGCCCATGAAGGCCTCACGCCCGGCGCCAGAGCCGTCGGGGGAGTAGTTGACGGTCACGCCCGGGTTCGCGGTCTGGAAGGCGGCGATCCAGGTCTCCTGGGCGACCTTCGCCGACGAGGCTCCCTTGCCGGAGAGCGTGCCCTCCAGCGTCGAGGCCGGGGCCGAGCCGGAGGACGACGTCGAATCGTCGTTGCTGTTGGTGGCAGGAGGGGTGCCCTCGTTGGCGGCGCAGGCGGACAGCAGCAGAGCGGCGGTGATGCCGAGCGCGGCGGTGAGACGAATCTTCATTCGGGGAATTACCTTCCGAAGTGTGAACGCTTCGACCCCTGGGGGGTCTGTGCCGGTGTTCCGGCTTCGACTGGGACGCTATGCCCGGAAAGTAACGCGATCGGCCACGTTGGGTTAACAGAAGGTGAACGGGGATCGAGCTTTCGGTCCGCGGAGCCCCGAATGCGCTAAAGGACGTGCTCAGCGCGAGGTTCCGGCCCGCCCCTCACGCCGTCGGCTTGTGAACTTCGACGGCCACCCGCTCACCTTCGGCGTCACGGTGCACCACGATCGCCTCCCCGACGACCATGGGACGCGGATCGAGACCGAGGCCCTCGAACATCGAAGGCAGCACCGGCCGGTGCCCGCACACGGCGGTCGGCACCTCGATGGAGTTGAGCAGCTTCGACGTGAGGCGCCGCACGTCCTTCGGCCGGACGGTCCCCTCCTCCTCGGTGAGCACGTCCTCGGTGACGATCTGCAGGTCCCGCTCGAGGGCGTACGGGCGCAGCGTCTCCACGCAACGGGTCGACGACGACGACACCAACGAGTCGACGCCGTACGCGCCGAGCAACTGGCTGAGCACCGCGGCCTGACGGCGACCGCGCGCGGTGAGGCGTCGCTCCTGGTCCCTGCCGCTCCAGTCCTTGCG
>RRZT010404703.1_pt1 | contig 20470 bp, 15 predicted proteins | sample 2165551 | NCBI WGS metagenome assembly RRZT01 (sample SAMN10456910, study PRJNA506462) | wastewater metagenome | biome: wastewater; feature: sludge; material: wastewater sludge; isolation source: wastewater sludge with Escherichia coli K12::gfp cells carrying plasmid... | place: USA: Moscow, Idaho... | reverse complement strand
TCACGGAGCGGGGCTCTCCTCCGAGGGATCGCCGGAGCGGGACGCGAGTCCCGTGTCGCTGGGGCCGGGCTCCTTCCCGGACGCGCTCGCGGAGGCCGTCTTCAGGCCGGACGCCTCGCCCTCGGGCTCCTCCTCGGCCTCGCGCGCGGACGGCTCGGTCTCACTCGGCGAGGGCGACGGGCTCGCGGAGGGGGACGCCGACGGGCTGGGAGAGGGTGACGGGCTGACCGACGGCGAAGGGCTCGGCGACGGCGAGCCGCTGGGCGTTCCCGGCTTCGACGGAGTCGCGGAGTTGCCCGGGCCAGGGCTGGGCGACGGTGACGGGCTGGCCGATCCACTCGGAGAGCCCGACGGCGATCCGCTCGGAGAGCCCGCCGGCGACCCGCTGGGCGATGCCGATCCGTCCGGCGAGGCCGAAGCTTCGGGCGACGGCGAGCCGTCCGGGGACGGCGACTCCTCGACCGACGGCGATCCCTCCGGCGAGGGCGACTCCTCCGGCGTCGGGGAGTCGGTGGGGGACGGCGAGGGTGTCAGCGACGGCAGCTCCGCGATCATCTTCGTCAGGTCGACGACGGTGGGCTTGCCGTCGAGCCACGGCTCGGGGTCGGTGAACTGGCCGTCGACGATGACCTCGAAGTGGAGGTGGCACCCGGTGGAGTAGCCGGTGCTGCCGACGCGGCCGACGCCGTCGAGCGCCTCCACCTTCTGGCCGACCTTCACGCCGATGGACGACAGGTGGTTGTACGTGGTGACGACCCGGTGTTTGCCGATCATCCCGTGGTCGACCTTCACCTGGATGCCGTTGCCTCCCGCCCACCCGGCGCGGACGACCTTGCCGTCCGCCGCGGCGCCTACGGCGGTGCCGCAGGACGCCGCCAGGTCGAGGCCGGTATGGAGCTTCCACACGTGCAGCACGGGGTGGAACCGCAGCCCGAACCGCGACGTCTTGCGCCCGGACAGCGGCATCGACAGCAGCGCGTCGGCCTTCGCCGTTCCCACCTTCTCAACCGCGACCGTGCGGATGGTCGACGGCGCCGTCGGCAGCGGCACCACGGCGGGGCTCTGCCCCTGGATGACCTCGGGGGTCGGCGCGGAGAACGGGTCGAACGGCAGCCCGGAGGCCTGGTCGTCGAAGGTGACGGCCGTTCGCGGCGCCGCGCGCCCGACGAAGGCCGTGCTGACCGCCGTCGGCTCGGGGTCCGGAATGGCGAGGACGGTGTCGTCGTCGCCGCTCCACAGAAGCGCGCCAACCGAGGCGCATGCGACGGCCGCAGCCGTCACCGCACCCACAAGGCTGCGTTTCATGTATCCCCCTCGACCAAGGAACCCATCAAACCATTTTCCGGGAGCAAGTGGAAGGGGTAAACCGGCTCAACGAGCGGAGAACTCCACGCTCAGCATGACGGAGACGTCGACGTCCTCCGGGTCGAGGTCGATCGACGGCGTCGCGGAGTCGGCCATCATCGCGCGGGCCATCATCGGGCGCGCGAACATCGGCGGGGCGTCGTCGCGGACGGCGACGGCCTCGACGGCGCCGAGCCCGGCCGCCGCGGCGATCCACTCCGCCCGCTGCACCGCATGGTCGAACGCGGCCTTCAGGACGTCGGGCTGGATGGCCTTGAGCGTGTTCTCGGTGAGCTGCCAGTCGAGGTTGCCGATCTGCACGCCGTCGATCCCCGCCAGCTCGCCGAGCAGCGGGCCGACGACGCCCAGGTCGTCGAGCACGAACGAGCCGCGGACCTCTGCGACGTGGCGCACGGTTCCGCGCTTGCCCCCGACGCTGGTCCACGTGCGCAGCGACGACAGCCGCACGTCGCGCCCGCGGCCGTCCGCGGTCGCCTCGTCGAGCCGCGCGCGGAGCCGCTCCACGAGAGCCGCGGTGTCGGCGACGACGGCCGCCCTGTCGGGCCCGGTGAACCCGGCGCTGATCCCCACCGAGACGCACTCGGCCGGCAAAGTCATTTGGCTATTCCCCGTGACGGTGATCTTCATGGGATGAGCTTATGTCCTAGCCATAGGTGTCGCGCGGGCCTCGGCCGGGCACCGATCGCGGTCCCCGTTTCCAGGACGGCGCCTGAGGGCCGCGGAACTCGACGCGCGTCACGGTGCGCTCGCCCAGCTCGGCGTTCAGCCGCGCGACGAGCTTCGACGCCGAGTAGGTCATCGCGCTCGCCCAGGCCGTGGTGTCGCAGTCGACGAGCAGGACGCCCTTCTCGTAGTGGACGGGGCGGGCGTGCTCCGCGTTCGCCTCGCCGGCCAGCTCCGGCCACCGGCGCAACACCGTCGACAGCGAGATGCGCTTCTGCCACCCTCGCTCGCGCACCACCTGGTTGACCACGCTGCCGATCAGCTGCGGGTCGCGCTCATCCGGGTGCGCGCCCGAGCGCTGCTGCTCCGTGACCCGCACCCGCCGTCGGGGGGCCTTCGACGGGCCGGGCTCGGGCAGCGCGACGACGTACTCCGACGCCTCCACCGTGGCGCGCGCGATCTCCGAGGCCAGGTCGAGGCCCGTCGGGTCGTGCGGCTCACTCACACCCCCGAGCCTATCCGTCCCGTCCCCTGGCCAAGAGTTGCCACCACTGCGGTTGCTTCTGTCTGGTTCGACGGCGACTCCGCGTTACTGCGGCTGCCAACGTCCGCATACGGACACACGCAACCGCGCTAATCCTGTCTCGGGCTGAGAACCGACACACGCAACCGCAGTATCAGCGGCTCTCCAGGAGCTTGCTCAGCACGTCGGGGTGCCCGAAGTCTCTAGCCCTAAGAAACACCTCGCCGTCGGTTCCGCGAACCCAGAGCTTGATGGTCGCATCATCCTGGAATCCGGCTGCGACGGCGGTCTCGGCGATCGCGTCCATGCCCTGGCTGGCCACGTCCTCACCCAGCGCCTGGTCGTCGCGTTCGAGCTGCAACTCGACCTCGACCGCTTCCGCGAGCCCAGACCGGAACCAGTCGGCCTTCACGACCTCGGACTCCTGAATCTGCTCGAGCCGAGACCGAAGATCGGCCTCCAGCGCGTCGTGATCGACAGAGGGTGAACTCCCGCAGCCAATGAGACCAGTGATCGTCGCCAGGATCCCCATCACCAGGACCGCCTTTCTCGCGAGGGGCCTCATTTGACCGTCCTCCCCACATGGACCTCGATCTGGGTCACCTTGCCTGCGTCGCGAGGCTGCAGCGTGTCGCCGTCGATGCCAGCCGTCTGCTGGTAGAACTGGCTGAGGTTGTGTTCCTGTTCCCACGCCTGAACTCGTGTGGCATTCTCCGCGACGGCCCCGGCCGCATTCGGTGAGTACATGTCCTGCACGTTGCTAATGTAGCCCGGCTGACCGTGGTTTGCCTTCAGGTCCCAGGTCGGGCCGCGGGACGGCATCCGAACCTGCTCGATATGCGTCGGCGAGACCAGGTCGTGCACCTTGGCGACGGTGGACCCGATGTCACCGAATGGTCCAGGAAGGCCGCCGAGGATGTGGAGTCGGCCGCCGTCGAGTGTCGGGATCAAGTCGCCCCTACCGAGGTTGCCGTTGACCAGCGAGAGCACCGGGGTCGACGACGGCACGCCCGCGTTGTCGATCGGGCCGGCGTAGTTGACGACGCCGCGGATGTCGTACTGCGACGCGAACTGCTCGTTGGCCGCAATGTAGGCGGCCGAGTACCCCCCCTGGGAGTGGCCCGTGAGCAGCACGATCGGCTTCCCGGTCTCGCTCGGGTGGTTGACGCGGTCTAGTGCGATGGCCTTGTTGATTGCCTCCATCACGCCCTGGTCGTAGCTTGTGGTTCCCGAGCCCATCCTTCGCACATTCGCGTGCCAGTCGTTGGCTGCGCTGCTGCCTCCCCATGCCTCGGCCGTCTTGATGTCGGGGCCTTCCGTGCCGGGGATCGACACCACGTAACGCGGCTCCTCCCCCGGGTTCCGGATCACGGTGACCCGAACGATCCCGTCCGTGCTCTCGTCGCCGTAGGCTTCCGTGGTGTGCTGCGTCAGCGTGACGAAGTCGGTCGGCACCGTCACGCCGTTCTTAACGACCCTCGGCTCGCTGACCGTAGGCTTGCCGTCATCGAAGAAGTGCATGTCCTCCTTCGCCGCGACGTTCCACAGCGTGCCAGCCCCGCTCGCCGCCACGAGGGCGACACTGGCCAGCACCTCCGTCGGGTACGGGAGACGATGGTCTTCCCACAGCGTGCGAGGCACCAGAGTCATGAGGTTGAACGCGTCGCTGGCGTACCTCTTATACCCCTCCCAACCGGCCGCAGCGCGGGCCGAGACGTCGTCCCAGACCATGCCGGCGAACTCGACGCCGTCCTGGATCCGGTCTCCCGTCCAGGTCACCGCGTCGTCGATCCGGTCCCCAGTCCACTGCACGACGTCGTCGATCCGGTCACCGGTCCAGTCGACGGCGTCGTTGATCCGGTCTCCCGTCCACTCGGCGACGTCGCCGAGGAAGTCGAGCACCGGGCCTGGCGGAATCGGCGGGATCGGGCCGATGGGCACCCCGCCGGGCATCGCCGTCACCGGGGTGATCGGCACGCCGCCGGGGCCGTCGAGGGTGTCGGAGGTTCGCTGCTGGTCGTCGGCGTTGCGCAGCAACACCTCCTGGACGGCGAGCAGCGCGCGCTCCACCTCCACCAGTTGCGGCCGCAGCTGCCCGTTCCAGCGGTGCAGGAACTGGTCCGCGTCGCGGCCCTTCCACGACGACGCGCGCACCGACGTGGTCAGCCGGTCGCGCACCGTCGTCAGCTCGGCGGCGCTGCTCTTCATGAAGGCCGCGAGCGCGCGGACCTCATGAACGTCCATCCCCAGCAGCTCACCCATCGGACCGCTCCTGCCCGGCGGCGTCGAGCGCGCCGAGGACCAGCCATTGGACGGTCCGCGACACGTCCCCGGCCGGCACCCGCTCCAGCAGCGGCAGCCCCTCGACGGACTTCAGCCGGATCAGGCCGGTGCGGTGCCCGCGGAACCAGGCGGCGGCCCCCACCGCGGTGACCGCGCCGTCGGCGTCCTTGAGGAACAGCTTCACGCTCGCCGCCGAGTCGGCGACCTGAAGGTCCCGCCACTCCCGCGGCAGCGCCTCGCGCACGCGGGCGGCGTCGAAATCGTCCGACGCCAGCAGCTCGCGCAGGCGCGCCCCGGTCTCGTCGTCGATGGTCAACGGGGCCGCCTCCGTGGACGAGTCCGGGCCGTCGGCCGTGTACTCCTCGAAGGGCGGAAGCACCCGCCGGACCAGGGCCCAGGGGTTGACGCCGTCGGTGTTGGCGAACTCGATCTCCGGGTCGGCCCCCACGAGCTCGGTACCCCCCTCGGCCACCCGGAACCGCGCGAGCGTCGACGTGGTCAGCGGCCCCGCCAGGGACACCTCGCACACGTGCAGCAGGTCGCGGTAGAACGCGGTCACGTGCAGCACGATCCGCGCGCCGAGGTGTGCGCGAACGGTGCCCAGCATCGGCTCCGACGTCGACGGCGCGTCGGTCAGCGCGCGCTCGCACGCGGCCTTCCACTCGGCCGAGGCCATCCGCGCGCCGCGGATCGGCGGTCCCTGTTCCATGTCCACACCCTCAGTTCGTTGGTAAGCCCGGATCTGTTGGTTTCGACCAACACGGGCTCGGGTCTATCGGTAACGACTACGGGCGCTCCAACGCCCCGGCCCGGCTCAGCCAGCCGGAGAGGCCCGGCTCAACCGGCACACCGCTGGTTGAGCCGGGCCGCGAGGCGCCCGCCCGCGCCGAGCCGTCACAGGCTGGCGGAGGTGCTCTCCTGCGCCGCGGCGTTGCGGGTCGCCGTCTGGCCGGCGGTCTTCAGCGCCGAGCTGACCCTGGTCAGCTCGCCGGTGTGGGTCGAGTTCCACTCGTTGCGGAACCGGTCGGCGTCGGGGCCGGTCCACGTCGTGCTGGCCAGCTTCGAGCTGAGCCGGGTCTTGATCTGGTCGATCTCCCCGGCGGCCTGCTCGAGCTGACGGGCCAGGTCGCGGACTTCCTGCGGGTTCATTCCCAGGATCTGTGCCATGTTCTTCTCCTTGCGATCGTCGCCGACGTCCCCGCCGACTGTTTCTTTCCTTGGAGAAGATCACACCATCGAGTCCTCATGGCCGCAATGGGTTGACCAACTCACCCCGCCCGACCGGGCCCGTGTAAGACTCGGCTCGACTGCTGTGGCCGCGTCAACGAAGGTTGTTGGTCACAGCATCGGCACCTGCACCTTGACCGCGGCGCCGCGCTGCACCCAGAACCCGCGGCCGGGCACGCGGTCGGCGGCCTTCAGCCTGGGAATGGCGAAGTCGACGAAGGAGAAGGCCGCGTCTGGGCTCACCTGGAGCAGCAGCGCCTGGCCCGCGCCCAGCAGCATCGGCTTGACGTCGTAGTCCTTGCTCCAGGTGTCGGCGCCGCCCTCGGCGACGAACAGGTCGCCGTCGTCCAGGCACCGGCGCGCGAGCGCCGCGAGCTGCATGCCGAGGCCCTCGCCGCTGAGGTCGGGGAGGCCCTCGACGAACACCGCGCGCCTCCGTGGCGGCGCGCCGACAAGGGCGCCCGGGGCGGGCGCGGACGCGACCCCGGGGCCGGCGTCGAGCAGCGCGGACACCTCCGTGTAGCCGACGGCGGCGCGGCTCCAGATCGGCAGCCCGGTGATCGCGCTCTTCCGCGCCGCGAGCAGCACCAGGTCGATGTCCGGGTGGGCCTCGCGCAGCGTCTGCGCCCACACGGCGACGGCGTTGGAGCGCCCGCTCCGCCCGGTGCCGACGACCATGGCCAGCCCGTCGGTCGGCGCGGGCAGGGCCTCGAGGGTCAGGTCCGAGATGCCGACGATCGGCCCGCGGCGCGCGACGTCGCGCAGCGCCACCAGCGACGGCAGCTTGCCGACGGCGGGCGGGCGCTCGGGATGGTGGCTCGCCGCCGCCGCGGCGAGCAGCTCCATGGTGCCCACCTGGTCCGCCGCGCTGGCCTTGCCCCCGGCGCAGGCCAGCTGGATCTCCAGGTTCTCCGGAGACCAGACCCCGCGCCCGGGCGGGCTGGTGGGCGAGAGCATGTCGCGCGGCACGCCGAGGTCGAGGTACGCGTTCTCGGTGGCCTGCCGCAGGACGACCCGGCGCAGGAAGGCCGACGCCACCGTCGCGCTCACCGCGTTGGCGCGGTCCACCGTCACGGCGAAGTGCACCCCCACCGCGCGGCCCTCCGCGAGCAGCCGCAGGAACAGCTGATACTGGTGGCTCTTGACCGCGTCGACGGCGTACTCCTCCAGGAACGCGCTGAACCCGTCGAGCAGCACGAGGATGCGCGGCTCACGGGCCTTGCCGGAGAGCTCGCGGTACTCGGGCAACGAGCTGGCGTTGGCCGCGCCGTACCGGTCCGCGCGCTCGTTCACCACCGTGCTCAGCATCCGCAGGAGCCGGGCCACGCGCTCGTCGTCGCCGCCCGGGACGATCGAGCCGACGTTCGGCATGACCTCGAGCGACGCGAGCCCGCTTCCCGTGAAGTCGATGCCGTACACCTGGACCGGCCCGGTGCGCGGCGTCTGCACAGACGCCAGCGCGAGGCTCCGCAGCGCCGTCGACTTGCCCGAGCCGCCCGCGCCGACGAACAGGATGTTGCCGTCGGCGTCAGGCCGGAAGTGCACCGGGCGCTGCGCCTGCGCGTCGGGGTCGTCGACGACGCCCAGCACCAGCTCGTCGTCGCGGCGCTGCGGCAGCTCGAGCAGGTCGTAGCCCGCGGCCAGCTCGTCGAGCCACGGCCGCCGCGGGGTGGCGATCCCCGCGCGCCGGCTCGCCGCGGTCAGGGTGGCGACGATGCGCTCAATGTCCTTGTCGACCTTCGGGCCGAGCTGTGGCGGGCGCGGCACCGCCCACCGGGTGCGGTTCCCGAACGCGAACTCCTGGATGCCGACGGCGGCCCCCTCGGGCGTGGCGGGGGTCCGCGCGCCGGGGTAGGCGGCCTGGAACCGGATGATCCGGCCCGGGCCGACCCTTGCGGCGCCGCGGCCCGGGATGCCCGGGTCGAAGTGGGCCGAGACCACGTCGTCGATGACGTCCTTGGAGTCGTGCTCGTCGTTCATCCGCAGCGCGATCCGGAGGTTGGTGTTGGCGCGGATGTTGTCGCCGATCACGCCGGCCGGCCGCTGGGTGGCGAGGATGAGGTGCAGGCCGAGCGACCGGCCGCGCTGCGCGATGTCGATCACGCCGTCGACGAACTCCGGCACGTCGGCCTTCAGGGCCGCGAACTCGTCGACGACGATCACCAGGGCGGGCGGGCAGTCCGGGTCGCCGCGGTTCTCGAACTCGATCAGGTCCTTGACGCCCCTCTCGTTGAACAGGTGCTCGCGCCGCGTGATCTCCGCGCGCAGGCTGCGGAGCACCCGGTGGACGAGGTGGGCGCTGAGGTCGGTCACCAGGCCGACGCAGTGCGGCAGCTTCACGCAGTGCGCGAACGCGGTGCCGCCCTTGTAGTCGACGAGCAGGAAGGTGAGCCGGCTGGGCGCGTAGGCCATCGACATGCCGAGCAGCCAGGCCTGGAGGAACTCCGACTTGCCCGCCCCTGTTGTGCCGCCGACCAGCGCGTGCGGGCCCTGGGTCCGCAGGTCGAGCGCGAAGGGCTCGAGGCCGGTGTGCCCGACCAGCGCGCGCAGGGTCAGCGCCTGTTCCCGCGCCTGGGCGCCGGCCGCGGGGTCCACCAGGGAGCCGTTCTCGCGCCAGTGCGCCAGCACCTGGTCCGGGTCGTCGGCCTGCTCCCGGCCCACGAGCGTGACCATGGACATGCTGCGCGGCAGATCCGTCTCGTCGTCGGTCAGCGCCCCGGCGTCCACCATCGGCGCCAGCTGGCGCGCGGCCTGCTGCGCGGTCTCGACGTGCGCCCCCTCCGCCTCCAGCGGCAGCACCACGCGCTCGTGGCGCACCATGCCGACGGTGGCGCGGTCGACGTCGACGAAGGTCCGGCAGGCCGCCGGGAGCTCGCCGACGGCGTCGGCGACCCAGATCAGATGCACGCCCACGTCGGGGCCCTGCTCGGCGACCCGGATCAGCCGGTTGGTCTCGGCGAGGGCGTCGTGCACGACGACGACCACGAGCGGCAGCCCGGCCGCCGCCCTCCCACCCCTCTTGGTGTCGGCCAGCGGGCCGCGCGGGTCCGCCCCCTGCGCCGTGCCCGCCCGCTGCGCGATCAGCTCCTCGAGGCGGTCGAGGACCCGGCGCCCGTTGGCCTCGTCGGAGCTGAGCGGGGACGAACCCAGCGGGGAGGAGCCGGGGTTCACGTGCGGGAGCCACTGCATCCAGCTCCACTCGTCGAGCCGCCGCGACGAGGTCAGGCAGCCGAGCAGCAGCTCGCTCGGCGAGTGGGTCACCGCCAGCTGAAGGGCGAGGCCGCGGGCCACGAGCGCCGTCCCGGACGACGACCCGGCGACGCCGATGTTGCCGCACTCGCCCAGCCCCGCGACCACGGGCGCCCGGTGCACGATCCGGCGCGCCTCGGCCACCTTGTGCAGCTCGGCGAGCAGGTCGGGGCGGCCCCTCGCCCGGTTGGTCGACACGCTCCTCGCGGCCGGCACGTCGCCGAGGCCGAGCCGCAGGCAGCCGAACTCCGGGTTCTCCGGCCGCCGGGTCCAGAGCGCCTCGTCGCGCGCGCCGAGCGACCCGAGCGACCGGTCGAGCGACGGGAACAGCTCCTCCAACTGCGCGCGCTGCCGGTCGCCGTCGTCGCCGAGCCGCTCGTCCAGGTGCGCGACGGCGGCCAGGAACGACGCCGTGTCGCGCTTGCGCTGCCGCCTGCCCGCGAACCATTGCGACCCCCACGTGCCCACCATCATGAGCGGGCTCAGCCCGATGAAGATGATGCTCAGGACGGACTTGGTGAAGAGGTAGAGCACAACGCCCATGACCAGCGGGGCGAGCATGGCCAGCAGCGGGAGGTGCGCGGGCGGCGGCTCCCCCGGCACCTCCGGCGGCTCGATCTCCTCGGGGCGCGGCCTGCTCAGCACCCTCGGCGACCGCGTGAAGACGATGTCGGTGCTTCCCGTGGCCGGGGCCAGCTCCCGCAGCGGCTCGACGGAGGCCACCGTGTCGCCGATCCGGAACTGGTCGCCGGGGCCGAGCATCGCGCGCGACACCCGGACGCCGCCGACGTCGACGCCGTTGGCGGAGTTCGTGTCGACGATCTCGACGCCGTCGACGATGCCGATCTGGGCGTGGTTCTTCGACACCCGCGGGTCGGTCAGGCGGATGTCGCTCGCGGCGCTGCGGCCCAGCGTCGACGTGCCGTAGGGCAGCATCACCTCCACGCCCCGGTCCGGCCCCGACAGCACCCGGAGCACCGCCACGGGCTGCCCCGCCGCCGCGCCGCCCGCCCCGACCACCTCGATCCGCGAGCCCGAAGAGATGCCGGAGTGGATGAGGCTGATCGACGGCGCCAGCTCGCGCCCGCCGCCCGCCCGGTCGAAGAAGCGCAGCGTGAGGGCCCGGCCCCCCGCGTCGCCGAGCCCGCTCTCGGGGCAGGACGCGATGGCGCGGGCGACCTCGCCGACGGTGGCGGTGCCGTCGGCCGTGACCTCGATGTGGGCGGGGCCGAGGTCCCGCGGCCGGTCGAGGGCGACGAGCAGCCTCACCGCTCGGCGTCCTTCCGCGCGTTCAGGGCCGCCTCCGCGTCCAGGCTCGGCAGGAGCTCCGCGGTCACGATCCGGGTGTTGACCGCGTACTCGGCCAGCGCGGCGCGACGGCCGAGGGCCTGCCTGCCGGGGCCGCCCTTGAGCCCGCGCACGCCGACGCGGTCGAGCTTGTCGCAGACGTTGTCGAGCTTCCGGTTGAACCGGGTCTGGGTCCAGCCGAGTCGGCGCGCGGCCTGCACCGCCGTCGGCACCTGCCAGGCCCCCGTGCCCGCGCGGCGCAGCAGCGGCTCGGCGAGCGCCAGGATGGCGAGCAGCTGGCTGTCGGTGAAGGTGGTGGCGCCGTAGGTCGTGTCGCCGCCGACCGGCGGCTCCGCGACGACCGGCTCGTAGGCGGGGTCGTCGGTCGTGAGGTTCAGCTCGTAGCAGTAGGAGCCCGCGGTGAAGGTGACGACCGTGCGCGCGAAGACCAGCGGCATCTTCACCCCGGGGGTGAGGGTGCTGCGGCTCAGCCCGCCGGCGTCGGACAGCTGCGCGGTGGCGCGGCTGCCGATGTTCGCCACCCACCAGAACCCCTCCGCGTAGGACAGCTTCAGGAAGCTGCGGTGCAGGTAGGGGTTGTCGTCAATGACCAGGTCCCCCACCCGGCCCATGGTGAACTCCTGGCCGGGCGTCAGCACGTGCCGCTCGCCCGCCAGCTCCACCTCCAACGTCCTCATTCGTCGACACACCCCCTCACCGGTGACGAGACCCGGCCGTCGCTGCGCCGCAGGCTCACGGCGACGCAGGTCCGGCCGGGCTGCGCGGGGACGGTGACGGTGGGCTCGTCGACGAAGTCCACCGGCTGTTCGTCGGCGGCGCTCAACTGCTCGTACATGTAGGTGTCCCCGTCCTTCGGGTCCGGATTCGTCCAGGTGAAGGTGGCCTCCCCGTCGGCGACGGCGCCCTCCAGGTCCTCGACGGGGGGCACGCGGAGGATCACCGGGTCCTGCGGCTGGGCCGCCGTCGTCGGGCCGACGGCGGGGTCGCCCGGCATCCGGCCCGCGACCGACCACGCGACGGCGATGACGACCACCGCGGCGACGCCGACGACCGCCCCGATCATCATGCCCCGCGGCTGCCCCTTGTCCGGCTGCAGCGTCAGCGGCGACGGCTCGGCGGCGGGTCCGACGACGCCCTGGCCCTCGACCACCGTGTGGCCGTCGAGTTCGGGCACAGCCGGGCCCGTGAAGTCGCGGACGCCCGGGGCGGCGTGGCCCCTCCCGTGCAGCGCCACCTGCGCGGGGGGCGGGGCGGCGGCCTGGGGGTCGGAGTGCTCGAACGGCGAGGTCACCCCGCTGCTCGGCCCGGTGCTGACGGCGGTGTGGTCGGCCGCCTGGTCCGGGTCGATCAGCATGAAGCCGCTGATCCGGGTCCCGGAGTCGTGCAGCTCGGTGGCGTCGTCGAGGTCCTCCTCGAGGCGGTCCGAGAGCACGTCGATCGGGGTGACCGACTCGTTCATCTGCCCCTGCACGCCCTGCAGTGCCCGCGCGAACTCCAACGCCGACGGGTACCTCTGCCCCGGGTCGCGGGCGAGCGCGGTGGCCAGCACCCGCTCCAGCAGGTCCGGCACGTCCTGGCGGCCGGTCGGCCGCGGGGTGAACGTGCGCGCCCGGTGCCGGAGGCTCAGCCTGTCGTTCGCGCCGCCCGGCTCCTCCAGGGGGCTGCGGCCCACCAGCATCGCCCACGTGGTGGCGGCGAGCGAGAACACGTCGCTCCACGGCCCCATCGCGAGGCCCGAGTCGGGGTACTGCTCCTGCGGCGCCCAGAGCCTGCTCAGCGCGTTGTTGGCCGCCCGCACCTCGGCGCCCTCCGAGATGCCGAAGTCGGTGAGGGCCGGCCGGCCGAACTCGGTGAACAGGATGTTGGCGGGCTTGATGTCGCGGTGCAGGATACCCATCCGGTGCGCGGTCTCGACGGCGCCCGCCACCTGGATCGCGATCTCCATCGCCTTCGACGCCGTCAGCAGCCGCTTGGCGATCCTCGCCCCCAGGTGCGCGGTGCCGCACTCCTCCATCACGAGGAACGGGCGCCCGTCGGCGGCCACGCCGGCCTGGAAGACGCTGACGATGTTGGGATGGCTCGACAGCTTCGCCATGAGGTTCGCCTCGGCGTCGAACGCGCTCGCGCCGCCCCCGTGCAGCACCTTGACGGCCACCTTCCTGCCCAACGCGTCCTGGTAGCGGAACACGTCGGCGAAACCGCCGCCGCCCAGCCAGTCGAGGTAGACGAATCCGGGCAGGTCAGGGGGCGTGGTGCGCTGCGCCATGTCAGGGCGTCCCCTCGAGGTGGATGAACAGCCCCTTCCCCAGGTCGATCAGGTCTCCCGGGATGAGCGGCACCGCGGTGTCGGGGAGCCGCACCGCTGGCTTGCCGTGCCGCCTGAGGTAGGTGCCGTTGCTGCTCCTCAGGTCCTGCACCATCACCCTCCAGCCCTCCATGAGGAAGGCGAGGTGGGTGCCCGAGACGTGCGCGTGCGGCAGCGCGAGCAGCCTCGGCGCCTCGTCGAGCGTCAGCGCCGTCGACTTCGGGTTGCGCCCCGCGATGATCGGTCCCTTCAGGGCAACGGTCTCGCCGCCCTCGACGCGCACGTAGCCCAGCGGCGGGCGCTCGGTCATGCGCGCCTCCCCGGACACCGCCGACTCGCACACGAAGCAGGTCGCGCGCTCCGGCGGGTTGGGGTGGCCGCGGTCGCAGAACCTGGCGAGCACGAGCGGCCCGGCGTCCGCGCGCAGCTCCGGCCCCACCTCCTCGTCCACGACGGTGTCGTCGAACAGCTGCCCGTCCGCGGGTGTCGGCACGTCGACGCCGCTCTCCGCGACCGACGGGTCCCACAGCGAGTAATAGGGATTCGGCGCCGGGGCCTCGGCGGGCTCGTCCTCGGCCGGCTCCTGCACCGCGGTGTAGCCGGTGCGCGTCCGGTCCGGGTCCGGCTCGGCCATCTCCGCCGGCGGCGCCTCCGCCGCCCCGCAGAACTCCCCGCGCTCCACGCCGGATCCGGTGAGCACCGCGTCGGCCACCGGACCACTCGGGAGGTCGTCGACGGCGTCGCCGAGGCGGATCGCCTCGGGCAGCGGCAGCACCCGCTCGGCCCAGGTGGTCACGCCCTCGCCCGACACCTCCTCGAGCGCCCCGCCCACCTGCGCCCGGACGGGGACGGGCCCGCGCACCGCGATGTGGCAGCGGTCCGCGGAGAAGACCGCGACGGCGAAGGTGGGGAGGTCGAGGAAGCCGGCCTCCGCGGACTCCGCGAGCGCCTTGAGGAACGTGCCGAGCTGCGAGTCCCGGTGCAGGCGCGTCCAGATCCGTTCGGCCGCGCGCAGCCCCACCGCCGCGTCCACGAGCGCGATGCCCCCGGGCCAGGCGATGACGATGTCGTCGCCGGCGGTCCACCGCGCGGTCTGCCGGGTCATGACGCCTCCTCTTCGCGAAGGGTGTCGTCCGTGCCGGAGGGGGCGGTGTCGGTGGCGCCCGACGGGGAGTGCGCCGACGTCGACACCAGGCCCGTGCACTCCACGACGACCACGGTCACGTTGTCGCGGCCGCCCGCCTGGAGCGCGGCCTGCACGAGCGCGCGCGACGACTCCCGGGCGTCCGCGGTGGAGAGCAGGATCGCGGTGATCAGCTCCGGCGTGACCTCGTTGCCCAGGCCGTCGGAGCTGAGCACGATCCGGTCGCCGACGAGGGCGGGGATCAGCCACTGGTCGGCCACCGGCCGGCTGAGGCCCGCGCCGAGCGCCCGCGTGATCACGTTGCGCGCGACGGCGGGGTCGCCGCGCCGCGCGGCCGCGGAGTGGTCGACGCTGATCTGGGTGAGCTCGCCGTCGCGCAGCAGGTGCGTGCGGGAGTCGCCGATGTTGAAGACCAGCCAGCAGGGCAGGCCCCCCTGCTGGGTCAGCCCGACCCCGGTGAGGGTCGACCCGGGCCTGCGCCCGTCCGCGTGCAGGCCGGACACCGTCGACGCCGCCCGCGCCACCGCGTCCACCAGCAGGTCGGGGGTGAGCCAGCGCCGGCTGGACAGCCCGGAGAAGGCGTCCACGACGGCCCGCGAGGCCAGCTCGCCGTCCGAGTGGCCGCCCATGCCGTCGGCCACCAGGAACACCGGCGGCGCCGTGAGGTAGGAGTCCTCGTTGGCTCCGCGCACCAGCCCCTGGTGCGACGCGGCGCCGAACGCGACCTCGAGCTGGGGCTCGGTCACCGCGGCACCCGCAGCGATCGGCCGCCGAAGTGCACGACCACGCCGGCGGGCAGCTCGTGCACCTGCTGCGGGGCGACCTTGGCCAAGCCCTCGTCGAGCTCCACGGAGACGCCGTTGGTGGCACCCACGTCGACGAAGCCGACGCCGGATCCGGAGGGGACGAGAACGAGATGGGTCTTCGACATCCGCATCGACGCGTCCTGCACCTGGACCGGCCGCGCCTGCGGGTAGGCGGCGGGAGGGACGGGGTTGCGGCCCAGCACCACCGGCCCGTCGACGCGGATCTCCTGCCCGTCGTCGAGCACGACGACGAGCGTCCGGTCCTCCTCCGGCTCCACCACCGTGCGGTCGTCGAGGAACGACGCGGCCGGGGCGACGACGGGGGGCGCCGCGAACGGGGGCGGAACGGGGGCCGCCTGCGCCGCGGCAGGGGGCGCGAAGGGGTTAGCGGCCGGCGCCGGCGGGGCCACCGGGGGCGCGGCGGCGGGCTCCTGCTCGTCGGGGCGCGCCCAGGGGTTGGGCGGCGCGAAGGGGCTGGCGGCAGGGGCGGCCGTCGGCGCGGGCGGGGCGGCCGGGGATGGGGGTGGCGGGGCCGCCGGGAACGCGGGCGGCGGAACGACCGGGGGCGAGGGCGGCGCCGGCATCGCGACCGGGGTCACGGCGGGGACCGGCGGGCCGGGGTAGCCCTGGCCGGCCTGGGCCGCGCGCACCGACGAGCGCTCGACAGCGACCACGCCGAAGGCCCGGTCCAGCCAGTGCTGCCCGTCGCGGTAGGTCACGACGAGCGAGATCGTGCCGATGCCGAGGGTGGCGCCCTCGAACACGGACTGCACCACCAGCTTGAGGAGGTACTGGAGCTTGCCGTCCTCGCCCGTGGGCACCTGGATCCAGAACTGGCCGAGCAGCCAGGGGCCGATCGTCGTCGACTTCACCAGGATCAGGAAGATGTCCATGACGCCGACGGCGATGCTCAGCACCACGGCGATCAGCACCGCTGCCCAGGCGGGCTGCCGGATGTAGCCCGTGGCCGCGGTCTCGCCCAGCGGCAGGAACATGATCGCGTAGATCGCGACGCCGATCGCCGCGTTGATCACGCGGCCGGCGATGCGCCGCCCGAGGCCCACCGGATCCGCGGTCACCGGACCGAACTGTCCACTCATGCGTGCTCCTTCGTCTCCTTCGGCCTTCTCCTGGCCAACGCAGCTTCGGTGGGTCGCCTTCTCAGCGAGCGTAGCGATACCAGCGCCGGGAGACGCCGGTACCACGGAACTTGGGCCAGGAGCGCCTTCGTCGTCCCCGGCACCGCCTCCCAGGCGGCGTCGCGGTGGCGCTCGTCGGGCGCGACCGGCCCGAAGACCGCGGCGTCGATGTCGGCGGCCAGCGGCACGAGCGGCACGGCGGGGTAGGCCTCCTGGAGGCCGGCGGCGGCCTCGCGGCGAGTGACGGTGGACGGCGCCTGGTGGCCGAGGTCGCGGGCGCGGTCGACGATCTCGTCCCACGCCCCCGACACCTGGTCCGCGGCCGTCCCCCGCGTCCGCCGCCTGGCGGCGCGGCGCGCCTTGAGCGCGAGGATCGCCAGGAAGGGCAGCGAGACGAGGGCCGCGCCGCCGACGACGGCCCCCGCGATCAGGAGCAGCAGGAGCAGGCCGGACTCCGACTCGTCCTCCTCGTCGACGTCGGCCGCGTCCTCGTCGGCGATGACCGGCTCGTCGGGGAGCCGCTCCGGCGGGTTGGGCGGCGGGTCGACCTGCGGCTTCGGCTTGGGCTTCGGCTGCGGCACCTCGGTCTGGGGCACCTTGTCGCGGTCGGGGGTCGGGTCGAAGCCGACCCAGCCCGCCCCGTCCAGGTTCGCCTCCACCCAGACGTGCGCCTCGGTCCCCGTGACCTCCCACACGTCGCTCGGGGCCGGCCCGTCCAGCGGGTGGAAGCCGAGGACCACCCGCACCGGGATGCCCAGCTGGTGCGCCATCAGCGCCATCGCGGTGGCGTACTGCTCGTCGTCGCCGATCCACTGCGAGGCGGTGAACATCGACGTCAGCCGCTCGCGATTGTGCCCGGAGCGCGACGTGCCGTCGGACCCGTCGGAGTAGTAGCCCTCGCCCCGCAGCCGCTCCGCGATGATCGTCAGCTGGTCGTAGGCGCTGGTGGCCTCCGCCGTCCAGTCGGTGGCGAGGCCGACGAGCACATCGGGCGCCTGGCTGACCTCGGCCAGCGGTGCCGCGCCGACCCCCGCGGTCGCGAACCCTGCCCGCTGCTCCTCGGTGTGCGGGACGATCGGCTGGGCGCGGGTGTCGAGCGCCGCGCCCTCCGCGAACCTGGCGGTGGTCAGCGGCTGGCCGGTGGCCCGGTTGACGTGGAGGCCCTTCGCCAGCGGCCGGGCGCGGTCGCCGTCGAAGCTCAGCCAGGTCGGCAGCCCCGCGGTGGGCAGCCACACGTCGTCGTAGCCGACGGCCTCCACCCGCGTCTCGCGGGTCTCCCCCTCCACGGTGAGGGGCAGCTCGCGGCCCGAGCGCACGAACTGGCCCGCGTCCCGGGACACAGTGAACACGTTGCCGTCGAAGGTGTCCATCACGGCGAGCCGGAGGCGCGCGCCCTCGGGCATCCCCTGGACCCGGAAGAGCACCTCGTCCTTCTCGGTGAGCTCGTAGAGCCGGTACTTCATCAGCGGGCTCGGGTACTCGTGCAGGTTCAGCGGGGGCACGACGTCGTCGCGCAGCACCTGCCGGTTGACCCGGTCCTCCGCGGACACGTTGGCGGCGACGGCGACGCCGGCGGCCAGCGCGATCACCGCGGCCGCCGCGACGACCTTGAGCGTGGGCCGAGAGACGCCCTTCTCGCGGCGCACCAGGAACTGCGCGCTCGCCGAGCGGTGCGCGGCCAGCCGATGCGCGGTCGCCCAGGCGAGGATCCCCGCCCCCAGCGCCGCGCCCAGCCACACGGCGGTCGGCGCGGCGCGCACGCCGAAGGCGATGGCGAACGCGAGCCAGCATGGGGCGACGAGGAGCGGCAGGAACACCGCCCGGGTGGCGCGGGCGAGCCCGACGGCGACGGTCCCCGCGAGCAGGCCGGCCAGCAGGGGCACGGCGGCGGGGCCGGCGAAGTCGCCCGCGGGGGTGGCCACCGTCAGCAGGTCGCGCCAGCCGAAGGGGATCAGCAGCGCCAGCTCGCGCAGCGTCTCAAGGCTCGGCAGCACGCCGAGGACGGTGGTGTCCGGCAGCGCCAGCGGCCCGCCGACCAGGAAGTAGGCGGCCAGCAGCGCGAGCGCCCAGAGCGCGATCGACCAGCCGAGGCCCACCGCGGCCAGCGCGATCCCGGCGCCGAGCGTGACGCCGACGGCGGAGGCCAGGTAGCCGGCGGGCCCGCCGAACGTGGGCTGGAAGGCGACGACGCCGGGCAGCAGCAGCGCCCAGGCGCCGACGACGCGGGGCCAGGACGGCGGCGGGACGAGGCGCCGCCTCACCGGAGGCTCCTCAAGGCCACCGGGAGGTCGGCGAGGGCCGCGACGTCGAGCACGATCAGGTCGCCCACCCGGCGCCGGGCGAGGCCGAGGCTCGCCGCGCAGCGCACGGCGAAGGGGTACACCGCCGCGGGCAGCGCCAGCTGGGCGGCCCGCAGCGTGGCCGGGTCGGCCGCGCCGGTGACGAACGCGCCGACCGAGGCACCCGGGATGTTGGCCGCCAGCACCGCAAGCTCGCGCTGGCCGCGGCCCTTCGCGACGAGCTCCACCCCCGACAGCCGGTCGAGCAGGCCCAGCGCGTGGGGAAAGGCCAGCTCGCCCGCCGACGTGAGAACGGAGACCTGGCGCTCGTCGCGCAGCGCGGACACCGCCAGCGAGCCGACGGTGGAGACGGCCAGCTCGAAGTCGTCCGGGGTCTCGTAGTCGGACGCGACGGTGGAGAGCATCAGCACGAGGTGGGCGCGCATCGTCTCCTCGAACTGGCGCACCATGAGCCGTCCCGTGCGGGCGGTGGTGCGCCAGTGCACGGCCCGGCGGTCGTCGCCCGGGGTGTACTCGCGCAGCGCGTGGAAGGACACGTCCGACGACGAGAGGTTGGTGGTGGTGATGCCCTCGACGTCCTTCAGCATGCCGATGGCCCCGGCCTCGACGTGGGCGATCCGCGGATGGATGTAGAGCTCGGTCGCGGGCGTGAGGATCTTGTTGCGGCTCACCGCCCCGATCGGGTCGGCCTGCACCGAGCGCACGGGCCCGAGCGTCACGATCCCGCGCCTGCGCGTGGGGATGGCGAACATCTCCTCGTGCTCGTCGTCGGGGGCGAGCGTGCCGACGCGGAAGGCGGCCACTGCATTGCCCACCGGCAGCTCCATCGTGGTGGGAGCCGAGCTCCTCCCCCCGCCCGCGGTCACGAGCACGCGGCCGATGGCCTCGTCGCCCGCCTGGACGCGCGGCCGGTGCAGCTCAAGCAGCACGTCGTGCTCGCGCCGTCGAAGGATCGACGCCGCGGCCACCGCTAGCACGACCGCGGCCATCACGCCCAGCGCGCGGAACTCGAGCCATCCCCGGCTCCAGCCGATCCAGGCCGCGGCGGCGCCGCCGAGCAGCAGCACCCAGCCGATGGGGGTGATGCTGGCGACGGCGGGGTGCCGGGCGAGGCGTCGGGCGCGGGCGACCAGCCAGGCCGTCGCCCGGCGCAGCCGCGAGAGGAGGGCGGTCGTCACGGGTCAGGAGGCCATCCGGTTGGCGGGGGCCTCGACCTGGGCGAGCACCCGCGCGACGACGTCGGTGGCCGTCGTCCCCGCGAACTCGGCCTCCGGGGTCAGGATGAGGCGGTGGGTCCACACGCAGCCCGCCAGCTCCTTGACGTCGTCGGGCAGCACGTAGTTGCGCCCGTGGGCCGCGGCCCACACCCGGGCGGCCCGCACCATGGCGATCGCGCCGCGGGTGGACACCCCGATGTGCGTGTCGGCGTCCTCGCGGGTGGCCTCGACCAGCGCCTGGGTGTAGTCCAGCACGGCGGCGTCGACGTAGTTGTCGCGCACCGAGTCGATCATCTCCGCCACCGCGGCCTGCGCGATGACGGGCTGCAGGAGGCGGGACCGGTCGGGCTGGGCCGAGCCGCCGAGCACCTCCACCGCCGCCGCCCGGTCGGGGTAGCCGACGGAGGTCTTCATCAGGAACCGGTCGAGCTGGGCCTCGGGCAGCTTGTACGTGCCCGCCTGCTCCACCGGGTTCTGCGTGGCGATCACCATGAAGGGCCGCTCCGTCGAGTGCTGCACGCCGTCGACGGTGACGTGGGACTCCTCCATCACCTCCAGCAGCGCCGACTGGGTCTTCGGCGACGCGCGGTTGATCTCGTCGGCCAGCACGATCGACGCGAAGATCGGCCCGGCGTGGAAGTTCCACTGCCCGGTGCGCTGGTCGTACATCGTGATGCCGGTGATGTCCGAGGGGAGCAGGTCGGGCGTGAACTGGATCCGGTTGTGCGAGCCGTGCACCGAGGCCGCGATGGCCCTGGCCAGCGCCGTCTTGCCCGTGCCGGGCGCGTCCTCGAGCAGGAGGTGGCCCTCCGCCAGCATGCAGGTCAGCGCCAGCCGGATCACCGGCGCCTTGCCGAGCAGGGCATGGCCGACGTTGTCGGTCAGGCGGCCGAACATGTCGGCGAAGAACGCCGCGTGCTCCGGGGTCATCGTCATGGGTT